>R22__coassemble_5740_pt1 | contig 4070 bp, 6 predicted proteins | sample R22__metabat2_low_PE_051 | metagenome-assembled genome bin R22 | reverse complement strand
GCCTCTTTGATAATCTGGACCCCCTCACTGATGCGGTCATTGTGGAGTTCATCCGCCAGCTTCCTGAGCTGGAGAGCCTTGGCCGCTTTCAGGTTGCCTTCCTTATCAGGGGACATCAGGGCCATAATCTGGTTGACCAGGGCACGGGTAGTGTCATCCTTGATAAGATCCATGCAGGCATCCTTAACCATCTGCACCCCATCGGTGACGGTATCTTTCCATCCGTCGCATTTGTGGGAGCCGATGGTGATGCGAAGCTTCCCATTGGAGTGGGTCCAGGTGTGGGAGCGCTGTTTCTCCTTTGTGAGCTGGAGCACATCCCGCTTCATTTCCAGGATGGCGGCAAAGGCCCCCTGTACGGTCTTCTTTGTCATCCTCAGGGAGTCGCTCACATTCTGGAGCCTGGGGAAGGCCTCTTCGATGGCCTGGTCCACCAGTTCATCATAGGCCATGCGGTCCTCCTTCTTTTTCTGCTCGGCTGCTTTCTTTGCCTCGGCCTCTTCAAAGGCCCGGAAACGGGCCAGCTGCTCTTCCGTCATAAAAACGGTGGTTTTTCCTTGTTCCATTGTCTCGTGTTTTAAGTGTTGTTATAAAAGTTCTATCTGTTTCTCAATCGCTTGGATCCTCGCATCAATGGCATCCTGTAGGGCCGCGTTGAAGTCTTCATCACAGATTTCAACTTTTTCGGTGTCATGGGCTGCCCCTTGGATGGTTACCTGCGCGTAGCGCTTGAGTTCGCCCATCATGGCGGCCGCCTTTAATAGGCCTGCTCGTTGTTCCAGAAGCTTCTGGCACTTCTCAATGTTCTCTACCTTCATTTTGCGTTGGGGTTATTGGTTACTTGCTCAAAGATCTTGTTAAGAACCTCCTTTGCCTTTTCAAAGCCGGTAGCCGGCATGTCCCGGAGGAATTCATGGGTAACTTGGAGGATGGCCTTCTGGCGGGTCTCAGCAATCACACCGCCCTTCCCGCAAGGCATTGACATCTTCATCTTCCCGTCATCACTTGTGATTCGAACCCCAGCAAGCCATACAGGGCCGATGCGGCTCATCATTTTTTTTACCTTGACGCAATTCCCTTTTTCGCCAAGAGTTTCAATAGTAGGTCTCTTTGCCATATTAAATCCAGTTTATTGTTACATATTCTTCAATCCTTTTCAGGGCATCTTCATAAGAAGCGGAATGCAAGGCCTTATTCTTCATCAGATTCCCCATGGTGACAGCGTTAGTCACTATCAAATCCCCGTCAATCACGTAGTTCTGGCATTCCTTGAGCGCCTTGAATCCTTCTTCCATGATTGCAGCATGTGCAATCCCGATGACAGCGTAGATATTGGCATTTGGGCCGTCCATCTTGATATTGATTACAGGCTTTTCCATCAGTTCCACATTTTAGGGTTAGACTTCTGCATGGAAAGCGAGGCGATGGCAGCCTGGACCAGGGCATCCGTCTTCTGTTCCTCTGCCGCCTGGGCCTGCTCCTGGACCCACTTCAAACCGCCGTGGCGGATGATGCTTTCCAGTTTCTTGACCAATCCCTGCAGTTCATCGACATCCATCTGACAGAAGCGCTTGCCGGCAATCTTCGGGGATTGGCAGAACTGGTCAATCTCAGCCCAGTTGTCAATGGTGTTGATGCCAAGGCGCCCTATCCGGAGTAGGACGGAGGATCTGGCCCTCTTGAGTTCCTGGGCATCCGGGGCCATGGTAGGTCTGGGCTTCCCTTCGATGGCATCACACATTTCAAGATACTCCTTCGCCTTCATTTCGCGGAGGTGGGTAGTACGGCCATCCGTGAACTGGAGGACAATGTCATCCTTTTCGATGGCGGGATATTTCTTCAACAGGGCGTAAAAGCGCCCGTAATCCTTAATCTTGCTCATCTTCTTTCCTGGTTATGGTTCCCCAGTATTCTTCGGCCCCTTTCTTCCAGATGACCGCTTCCCCGGTGCTGCCGATGAAACGCCCCTTGGAGAAAGCTTTGTACCCTTCCACCCAGATCTTGAGGCCGGCATCATACCTGATGGCCTTGGCTGCTCTCCCTTCCGGCTGCTTCCCGTCAGCATGGCTGATGAGGATGATGAGTTTGTTCCGGAAACGCTCCTTAAAGGCGATATATTGCTTGTAAGAGAGTTGCAGGTACTGGATTGAGTCAATCACCACAAACTCCGCTGAGCGGGGTTTTGAGAGCCTTTCTGAGAGGTCTTCGAGGGTGCAACTGTCAAGGATCTGGAACTTGGACTTACACTCCTGCATCCCATATCGGCGCAGTGTGTTCTGAGTGCTCACGGAGTAGCCTTCCTCCAGCGAGCAGTAAAGGCCCTTCATCCCACATCCCAGCGCCAGTTCCTTGCAGAACTGCATGATGGCCGAGGTCTTCCCGTTCCCGGAGTTGCCCCAGATGAAGACAACCCCGTGACGGGCCATTTCCCCGATACAGGCCGCCCATTCCCCTGACAGGGTGACGGTCTTACTCTTGATTCCAAGGACTTGCGCGGATGACAGTGATTTAGCCATTTGAATACCGTTTGAACGGGGTTTAACTATGCTTGCACAGCAGCTGCCTGGGTAGCAATCTTATTGCGCTGTGCCTTGACCGATTCTTTCACCCTCCGGAGGTCATTGCCATGGCCGGAGGCATCATGCTGTACTCGCCTGATGGCGGCATCATCCTCAAGGCCATTGGCCCTGCAGATGGCCTCAATTTCAGCTGCGTTCACGGAAGAGAGAGGGACAAACCTTCTGGAGATACGGGATTCCAGCTCATCATATCCTTTCTTTCCCTTCTCAATGCCGGCGCGGACCCTCTTTTCCATGTATGCGGTGGAAAGGAATACCATTCCACATTTGTCCTCAAGGGCATTGTAAAGGGAAATGTAGTAGTACAGCACACTGTCCTTCAGTTTCTCTCCCACATCGAAGACCAGCAGCGGGCAGTAAAGGGTAACCAACTGTTTGTTGATGGCCTGGAGAGTTTCCCTGACGGTCTTGCCGTTGGTGTTCACGCCAATCTTGGCGGCCAGTTCCTTCACGAAGTCTGCCTTGTGCATGTCTTCGGAACACGGAAGGATAAACACGTTCTTCCGGTCATTGGCGAAGATCCGGGCGGCGGTGGTCTTGCCGATGCCGGCAGGGCCGGTCACCCAGACAACCGAAGACTCCTTCTTTGCAAAAGACAGGAACGTCATCACATCCATGAAGGCATGGGTCTGGCAGATCTTCCACCCGGTGGGCTGGGCAATCTGTGCCTGGAGTTTGAGCCACATATCCTCAGATATGTTCTCCCACTTGCCATTGAGCATCTGGGACACGGTACCGGCAGATATTCCTTTCAGGGAATTCACAGCCTGGTTCTGGCTCTTGAAACGCTTGATGTAGGTCCTCAAGGTCTCAACAATCGTTGTTTTTTGGTCTCGTGATAACATATAATTGTTGTTTTAAGGATTATAGTCTGTCAAGGGCTGACACCTCGTCATAGGTCATGTTGCTGATGGCCTTATCCATCTGGCCCACGGATGCCGGGTAAAACTCTGCGGCCGCCTGTTTGTCTGCAAGCCGTTCATAGGTCTTCTGCGAGACCCCTTTCAGGCCCGGACGGGAAAGGCCGTTCTGCTCAGGGGCCGTGCCGAACTCCAGTTCCAGGGACACGTTGTCAAGCTGGCGGCTCACGCGGTCATCCTTGATGGCCTCTTCCATCCTCCGGATGAAGGAACGCTCTTCCTCGCTCTGGTCTCTGAGGGCGCGGTGGATCTGCACATAAGGCTTGGCCTCTGAAATGAACTGATAGCCGTAATCATCTTTGGTATAGAGCCGGACGGTGGACATTTCGCGTGGGTCATAGCTCACATAGAACTGGCGGCCGGTGTTCTTTGCCCTCCAGTCAAGATCCGGGAACCCTTCTTTGTCCAGGACCTCATACTGATACTTCTGCCCCTTGATGGTGATAACAAGGCCATAGGCGGTGAAGGTACACGGCCTGGGGGATGTTATCCAGAACAGGTCACGCTTCAAGGCATCATTCAGGGCCGGGGCCTGGGCGTGCGCAGACGCCTTGTAATACGGCTTCCTGGG
>R22__coassemble_3197_pt1 | contig 6493 bp, 5 predicted proteins | sample R22__metabat2_low_PE_051 | metagenome-assembled genome bin R22 | reverse complement strand
GCTTGCAAAACTGCTTGACTAATATGTTTTTTCACTCTTTTTTCGTATCTTGCGTTTTTGTTTTGAACTGATTTCATTTTCGTGTATATGAACCAGAAAGAACCTTTTGTGAGGCCGGAGGTGTCGGTGGTCGACATTTCTGGTTGGGCTGTTGTTTGCGACAGCCCGAAGCCCGGCGGGAACGAGGATGTCGGGTATGAGGACTGGTAGTGGTAGTCCAAGTTTAATTTTGAAATAGTGTTGATCATGAAAGCATACAGATTATTCATCTTTATCGCGGCCGCGGCGTTGGCGTCTTTTGCGCTGGCCGGCTGCACGGCTGAGGCTGACAAGGGCGCGCTCGGCGGAAGGGAAATCATCATCACCGCTTCGATGGCGGACAACCTGGCGTCGGCCGGCGAGCCTGCCACCCGTACGGTGCTGGACGGCACTTCGGTGCTGTGGGAGCCGGGCGACGAGATCAAGGTCTTCTACGGGACGAACGGCAGCCGCTTCACTTCCACTGCGACTTCGAGCGCGGCGACGTCGGATTTCTCCGGCAGCCTCAACTTCGTGTTCGGCGTCAATGAGGGAGTGGGAGGGAGCAAGGTCCTCTGGGCTCTCTATCCGTATTCCGCTGCGGCGACTTCCGACGGGGAATCTGTCACCACGACTCTTCCCTCGGAGCAGGTGGGCCGCGCGGGCTCGTTCGCAAAGGGCTACAACATGAGCCTCGCCAAGTCCGGCTCCTTCAACATGGGCTTCTACAACGTCTGCGGCGGCGTGCGCTTCTCGCTCACCCAGGAGGGCGTCAAGGAGGTGGTCATCGAGGGTCGCAACGACGAGTACATCGCCGGCAAGGTGAAGCTGGCCTTCAACGACAACATCCCGGTCGTCTCCGAGGTGGTCGAGGGCGTGAAGTCCATCACGCTCACCGCGCCGTACGGCGGCACGTTCGAGACCGGCAAGTGGTACTACATCGTGGCGCTGCCCGGCACGCTCGGCAGCGGCTTCAAGATGACTTTCAACACCGACACGCAATATGCCATCCGCAAGTCTTCCGGCTCCGTCACCGTCAAGCGCGGCATCTTCGGCAGCCTCACCGATGCCGACGACGGGCTGATCTACGTTGACAAGGGCACCGAGCCGCCTGTGGAGGGAGTGATCACCTTCACCGATCCCGCGGCTGAATTTGCATGTCGCGCGAAGTTCGACACCAACGGCGACGGCAAGGTCTCCATCGAGGAGGCCGAGGCGGCTACCTCCTTCAGCGGCCTGTTCAATGACTGGAAGGGAGTCGCAAGTTTCGACGAGATCGTGTATTTCAAGAACGTCCACAGCATAAGCGGCGTCTTCAACGGCTGCAACAAGCTCGTCTCGATCACCATTCCGGAGAACATTACCAACCTTGGCACGAGTGCTTTCAGCGGCTGTTCGTCGCTCACGACAGTGACGCTGCCTTCAAACATCACGGCCATCGGAAACTATACGTTCCAGAACTGCTCAGCTCTCGGTTCAATCACCATTCCTTCGAATGTGACATCAATTGGGCAGTATGCGTTCCAGAATTGCTCAGCATTGAACGCCATCGACCTTCCGAACAAGGTGACTACCATTGGCCAGTACGCCTTCTCGGGCTGCACATCCCTGACGCAGATATCCATTCCTGACGGAGTGACCTCGCTCGGTAATTATGTCTTCAAGGGTTGCTCAAATCTGACGACGGCGAACATCCCTTCCGGCATCTCATCGATTCCGGCGTATTGCTTCCAGAACTGCAGCGCCTTGGAGTCCGTGACAGTGCCTTCCAGCATCACGACTGTCGGCAACTACGCCTTCGCCGGCGTTAAGATGTGGAAGGTTGAACTCCCGTCAAGTATCACATCCCTCGGCAGCGCCTGCTTAGGCGACATCGTCTGCGTGATACTGCCTTCTAATTCCCCCGTTTCAATTCAAAGCAACACCTTCGACGGCGTGGGGGGAATTTTCGTTCCTTCGAATTTGATCGAAATGTACAAAGCGATGACTAATTGGGCTAATTATTCTAATAGATTGCATCCTATCAATTCCTATAAAGACCGAGAGGACCTCATATCTGAAGCCGTTATTGGCACAAGCGGGGCAATCGACATGTGCACCTCGGTCAAGTGGGCGGCATTCAATGTCGGCGCATCTTCGCCTGAGGAATATGGTGACTACTATGCATGGGGTGAAGTCGCAACAAAGTCCAATTATTCATGGAGCACATATTTTGACTCTGTCAATGGCAGCAGTTCCAACTTTTCCAAGTATTACAACGGTGGCGGCAAGACGCAACTTGACCCCGAGGATGACGCAGCGCGCGTCAACTGGGGCGGAAGTTGGCGCATGCCGACCGATGGCGAATGGACGGAATTGAGAAATTACTGTCTTTGGGAATGGACTACATATGAAGGCCATAACGGCTATATGGTATACGGCATTGGAGCGGGCAACAAAATCTTCTTGCCTGCTGCGGGCGACCGCGGCGGCGCTGGCCTGTACGATGTGGGCTCCGGCGGCCTCTTCTGGTCTTCGTCCCTCTATTCGGACTACTCCAGCTACGCCTGGGACGTCTTCTTCGGTTCGTCCAATGTCGGCAGGAGCTACGACTACCGCTACGACGGGCTATCTGTTCGTCCCGTTTCAGAATAATTCGTCCTGCAGGGCAAGGCTTGGCCCGGCCCTGCGGGACCTTCGGCTCGGCGAAGCGAAGCCGACTCTTCGGTCCCTGCCTCAGGCGGGACCGACCCTGGGCGAAAGCCCCCACGATACGGCGAAGCCGTCGAAATTTGAAATGAAATACAGCCATGCTCTCGAAGAAGGAAATATATGAAATAGAACAGGAGAACCCCGGAGTGATCCATCTCTACGCCGAGGGCATGTTCTACAGGGCGTATGAGAAGAGCGCATACCTGCTTTGTGCCCTGATTCATCCTTTCAAGGTCAGTTGCCATTTCGTGAAGTCGATCGGTGATTACCTTGCGAGTGTCGGTTTCCCGCAATCGTCTCTTGACAAGTGGGCTGGTGGTCGCGAAATAGTTTCAAATTTCGCGGGGGGGGGTAGATATTTGCCTATTTATCAGTGAGATAGCGAAAATATCCGATTTTTCAAGATGGAAAGATGCATTGCCGAAAGAAGAAGTCAAGTCTTCTGAGTCGATGCATCTTTCTTCGTTGCAAGTGCATGGTGAGGCATACGGCCTCTGTCTTGAAGTCTGCCGCTTTTGTGCAAATCTTGAAAAGACCTATAAATATTCTCTGGGAGAGCAACTCCGAAATACGGCTTTCCGCCTGATTGTGGAGATCGACGCTGCGCACATTGCGGAGTCGCGCAGGTTGCTCTCGGAGGCTCAGTTGTGCATCCGCATGCTTGTGGACTTGAATGCCATGTCCCATAAGCGATTCCTGTCTTTCGTGGAGATGACTGACAAGGTTTCGCGCCAATTGATGGCCTGGGAGAGATCAAAGTCAACCGTGACATCTGCCGGAGTGCCGATGCAGTAAAGTACATCGGCAGTGAGCAGGAATGATTCAATGAAAATGCAGCCTGTCCCGGCCGTCGCGACGGTCGGGAAAACACCGCCCGGGCGGGCATCCCAACGTCAGGGGTCAGATGGCTGCCGAGGACTGTTGCCTGCTGCGGGCAACCGCAACGACACTAACCTGAACAATGTGGGCTCCAACGGCAACTACTGGTCTTCGTCCCTCAATTCGGACAACTCCAACAACGCCTGGAACGTCAACTTCAATTCGTCCAATGTCAACAGGAACAACAACAACCGCTACAACGGGCAATCTGTCCGTCCCGTTTCAGAATCGTTCGCGGACTCAGGATCTCTCCCTTTTTCCACATCTGCACAGCAACTCCTCATTGACCTTTATCATGCATATCTTGAGGCCCGACGCCACAAGCGGAAGAAAAATTATCAGCTTTCGTTCGAACGCAACCTCGAGTCAAACCTCATACGCCTTCGTGATGTGATCATCAATCGAAGATACCGTCCCGGCCCTTCCACCTGTTTCATCATCCACGACCCAAAGATGCGCGAGATCTTTGCCGCCTCGTTTCGTGACAGGGTCGTACACCACCTGCTATACGGATATATCTCGCCGTTCCTTGAGTGCCAGTTCATCGACGACAGCTATTCATGCATCAAGGGTAGGGGCACCCATTACGGAATAAACCGGCTCGAGCAACACATCATGGAGGTCTCCGGCTACTATTCGCGGCCTTGCCATGTCCTGAAACTGGATATCAGAGGATATTTCATGCATATTGACAGGTCTGTTCTGCTCGATATCTGCAAGCGTAGGCTGATCCCCTTTCGAGACAAGATGGACTGGCCTCTGGTTGAATATCTTCTTGACATCATCGTGTTGTACAATCCAGTCGAGAACTGCAACCGCCGCGGCAGTCTATCGGACTGGGACGATTTGCCCCCGAGCAAGAGTCTTTTCTGCTCTCCTGCGGGTTGCGGCCTCCCAATCGGAAACCTTACTTCCCAACTCTTCAGCAATGTCTATCTCAATGAACTGGACCAATACATGACTGCGTCGCTCGGACTTCGTCATTACGGCAGATATGTTGATGATGCCTACGTCGTGTCTTCTTCAAAAACTGAACTCCGCATTGCGGCCAAGTATGCGGACCGCTTCCTGAGAGAGATGCTCCACTTGGAATTGAACCCGACCAAGACGCAGATACACTCCGCATACCGTGGCGTGGAGTTCCTCGGCGCATACCTGAAGCCGTTTCGTAAATATGTCGGAAGCGACTGTGTGAAACGGATGGAGCGCAAGTTCCCCACCATATTTTGGCTACCGGCAAAATCGCGCTGGAACGCCATCAATTCCTACCTCGGCATCACTTCGCACTTCTCAGCTTATAAAATCCGCAGACGCTGGACTTCGGGTCCTCTGCACGAGGCTTTCCGTGACGGGTACTTCCTGAGAGGGCTCTTGAAGTATCGTATGTGCCATAGTTGAGTTGTCCAGTGTCGTTCGTTTTTTTTTATTTCCGCTGCGACTTGCGGCACGAATCTTTTCGCCGGACGGTTTTTATGCTCCTTGTCAACAAGCGATCCCTCTTGCAGCGCGGCGCGGTTTGTTGCTGGCCGGAAGGATTGCCGCGCAGCGAGCATAAATATGCCTGATTGTTGCCCGATTTTCTTGAAAAGCGCAGAAATCCATGGTTATTCTCCACGCCTCCCCCCCTGCGCCGCATCGCCTCCAGGAGCCGGGACCGCTGCCGGAATATACGACCTCCGGCAGCTACGATCCGAAGCAGCGCGAGCTCTCTTAAAGGCTCGTTCCGCTTCGGCCGTTGCCGAATAGGACGAAAACATTATATTTGCAAATCTAGAGGATCTGCGAGTCCGGCTCCGGACACACTCGATGAAACACTACCGCTTTTTCGCGCTGGCAAAGGTGGAATTGTCAATTTTTTCGTTTTTTTTGGTAACTTTGTTATGATGCGTCGATGACGCGGACATGGCAAAGGAATATGGTTGCTTCAAAAGTATTGATGGTCAGGCCTGCGCGGTTCGGGTTCAATGAAGAGACTGCCGTGGACAATGCGTTCCAGAGGCGGCTTGACGACGTTTCCGTTGCCGAAAGCGCGGTTCTGGAGTTCGACGCGTACGTGCGGGAACTGGAAAGGCACGGCATCGAGGTGGTCGTCGTGCAGGATTCGGAATGTCCCGCCACGCCAGATTCCGTATTTCCGAACAACTGGTTCTCGACGCATCGGGACGGGACGCTGGTGTTGTATCCGATATGCGCCCCGAACAGGAGGCAGGAGAGGAAGCCCCATGCGCTCGATGCCATTCGGAGCAACTTCTGCGTCAGGCGCCTCATCGACCTGACGCGCTGGGAAAAGGAAGGGAAGTATCTCGAGGGAACGGGAAGCATGGTGCTTGACCGCGAGATGAAGATGGCCTATTGCTCGAGGTCGCCCCGCACTTCCGAAGAGGTATTGCGGGAGTTCTGTCGTGAGATGGGCTATGACAGCATCCTGTTTGATGCTATCGACGCCCACGGCACGCCGATATACCATACGAATGTCGTGATGTCCGTCGGGACATCCTTTGCCGTCCTGTGCGGTGAAGCGATCGCAAAACCGGACGAATACGCTCAGGTGCGCGCTCTCCTCGAACGGGCAGGGAAGGAGGTGGTCGACATCTCCCTCGGTCAGCTGGCCCATTTCGCCGGGAACATCCTCGAGCTCGAAAACAAGCGCGGCGAACACTTCATCGCAATGTCGCGCTCCGCATATTCAAGCCTGACCCCGGCGCAGGTCTCGGTGCTGTCCCGCTTCGCGGAGCTGCTGCCGGTGGACATCCCCACCATCGAACAGATCGGCGGCGGCTCGGCCCGCTGCATGCTCGCGGAGGTTTGGTGAGAGGGGTGCGTTTCCCCCTGCGCCGCATCGCCTCCAGGAGCCGGGACCCCGCGCGGGAAAACGCGTCGCTTTTCGGGGCACCAACGCGACTCC
>R22__coassemble_2690_pt1 | contig 7368 bp, 6 predicted proteins | sample R22__metabat2_low_PE_051 | metagenome-assembled genome bin R22 | reverse complement strand
GGGGAAGGATTGCAATCCCCGAGAGGGGATGGATTGGTGCGGCGAGCACAATCCCTTCCGCGGCGAGCGGGTGGGGGAATGCGCAGCCGCGCAGCGGCGAGCACAATCCCCGAGAGGGGAAGGATTGCAATCCCCGAGAGGGGATGGATTGGTGCGGCGAGCACAATCCCTTCCGCGGCGAGCGGGTGGGGGAATGCGCAGCCGCGCAGCGGCGAGCACAATCCCCGAGAGGGGAAGGATTGCAATCCCCGAGAGGGGATGGATTGGTGCGGCGAGCACAATCCCTCTCCGCGGCAGTTAATTTTTTCCGGGTCCCGCGACCCTGCCCTGGAGGTACCTAGAACGCGGGTGCCCGGGACCTGCGGCCTTATTTTGGCCCTCGGGTCCCGCGACATGCCCTTCTACGCACCTCAGACGCCACTGCCCGGGACCCATTTTAAATTAACTTCGCCAACGGACAAGTTCCCCGGCCCGGACGGGAGATAACTTCCGCCAGGCATGCGCATACATCCATCCACATCGCCAGACGCCCTCTCTCCGTCGCCATCCGGCCTTTCAGGCGAGAATCTCAGTGCAGCCCTCTACCTCCTTCCTTCGACTAGGGTGATGTTCAACAGCAGCTGGGCGAGGTAGTAGGTGGTCATGATGATCAGGCAGCTATGGGGCACGCGGGAGACGAACGCGTTGATTGCGAGCACCGAATCGGACGCGATGAACGACAGCGCGCCCAGCACCATCCACACCTGGCCGGGGCGCTTTTGCCCGATGCACAGGAAGCCCATGGCGCCGATTACGCAGAGGTACACCGGAACGGCGACCTTCAGGATGTCGCTGTCAATGGCATTGAGGATTATTGCTCCGATTGCCACCAGATAGCACGCGAGCAGCGCGGAGCCGGCGATCTTGAGCGCGCGTTCCCCCTTGCCGCAGACGCCTTGCCGCCTGCCGCAGCAGTGCCGCGCGAAGGAAATGCAGTAGAACACCTGCGCGACGGCGAAGAATGCTATCTGCATGAGAAACGCGCTGTCGCCGAAAACGCTCTTCATCTCGCCGAAGACGTCCCCCGTCATGGAAAAAGCAAGCGCAAGCAGCACCGGCAGAAGCCTCGCGCCATGCGAAAAGTCATTCTCGCCAACCCGCGGCTTGAAGGCCTGGAACAGCAGTATCAAAAAGATGCTGAAGGTCGGCAGGAGCTTTGCCAATGCAACAAGGAATGCCCTCCCATCAAGCGCGCCGAAGGATTTCGCAATGTTGAGGAATTTGATGTCGGATGAAAATTCGAGAACGAAGTAAACAATCGTGAACAGCACAACGGCTACGATGGCAATGATGCGTTTGTTTTTCATGGGGCGATATGAGTTTATGACATTGTTTATCTTACAACCTTGGCGGCTTCGTCCACCAGCCATTTGAAGAGTTTGATGCAAGTGGTGTCGCTCTCCTTGGCGGCAATGTATTCGGGATGGAATTGAACTCCAATGATCTTGTCTCCCATTTCGAGAGCCTCGACGATGACCCCGTCAGGGGACCATGCGCTGACCGTGATGCCCTCGCCAGTTTGGTCATTTGCATAATAATGAAACGAATTGACGTGGAGCGTGTCGGTGCCGACAATCTGGTAAAGGTGCGATGACTTGTCGACGACAACAGTATGCTTTGGCGTTGAAATGTCGTAGTGGTTCTCCTCTTCCGGCCAGCGGACGGTGATCTTTGAGAGCGTGCCGCCAAAATATTTGTTGATGATCTGATGTCCGTTGCAGATGCCGAGGATGGGGCGGTCCTTCGCGATGGCCGCCTGAATCAGCCATTTCTCGCTTGCCTCGCGGGCGCCGCCCATCGTTGACGAACCGGGGATTATCAGGCCATCCGCCAGGTCCATGAGGGAATCGGCCTGCGCCAATGAATAAACGTGGTCGGTCATGAATTTGGCCTCTCCGCCGGCACGAGGAATGGAAGTTTCGAAACCGTTGCGCGTGATTTCGCTCATTTGTGGCGAGCAGCCTATCAGAATCACCGGTTTTGCCTTCTCTTCCGGAGGAGCGATAGACGAGCATCCGACATGGGAAGCCACCCCCAGAAAAAGCATCAGGGACACCCCGGTCACAACAATGTTTGCAATCCTTTTTGCCATAGACTTCAAAGTTACCAACAGTTGGCGTATATTTGTCATCAAAATCAACAAAATGAGCGTCAAACTGGCAATTTTCGACCTTGATGGCACCCTGGTCAACACCATCGGCGACCTCGGCAGCTCCTGCAATGCCGTCCTTGCGGCGCACGGCTTCCCGACCCACCCGATGGAGGACTACAAAATTTTCATAGGCCGCGGCATGCGCAACCTCATCCGCCAGGCCATGCCGCCGGAGGTTCTGACCGAGGCACTCCTCGACCAATGCTTCGAGGAATACAAGCAGCAATACCTCGGACACATATATGATTTCTCATACGATTATCAAGGGATGAACGCCCTTCTGGAAGGCCTCACCAAAGCCGGCATCAAGACCGCCGTGGCCTCCAACAAGATTCAGGAGGGCACCGACAGGCTCATCAACCATTTCTTCCCGGACATCCCTTTCGTGGCGATAATGGGCTTCGGTCCCGACCGCCCGCTGAAGCCGAACACCGCGATGGTGGAGGAAGCCATGGCCAAGGCCGGCGCCTCCCGCGAAGAAACGGTCCTGATAGGCGATTCGATGATGGACCTCCAGACCGCAGCCAATGCCGCCATCCGCTTCATCGCCGTGTCATGGGGCTTCCGACCCCTGTCAGACGCCTCCTACGCCACATTCACCGCCGCCAGCCCGCAGGCAATCCTTGAGTATTGCGTGGAATAGCCCCCGCGCCGCCCGTCGAGCGGCACATCCCGGTGAGCGGGAAGCCCCTGCGGCAACTGGCACCCCTACGGATGCAGCAGCGCGTTGAGCCCCGCGAGGGCAGACTTTGAGAGAGTGCGCTGGAGATACTGCTCCTGCAGGCGCGAGAGGCGGTGGCAGTCGGAACCGGCGGCAAAGTACATCCGTCTCTCCAGCAGCCAGAGCGCCTTCTTGTAGACGACGGGGCCGTATTGCATGCAGAGCGAGGGCAGATTCAGCTGGAATCGCACGCCGCTGGCGTGGATGCGCTCATAATCGTCCCAGATCAAATAGAAATACCGCTCCGGGTGGGCAAGCAGCACGTGATAACCCGCCGAACGGGTCGCTGCCAGCAACTTTTCGAACTCCAGCGGCTGCTGGCCGTATCGCGTTTCGATCATCACCATATTATCCCCGACGGTCAGCAGGTCGCGCGCGGCAAGTCGGTCGACAAAGACTGTGTCCATCATGTATTCGGCGCCCAGATGGAGGTCGATTCCTCCGGTGTAGGCCTCGCGCAGCTGCCCGAAACGGGCCTGCAGTGCGGCAGTGGTATTCTCCACCTCCTCCATGACATGGGGGGTGAGCCAGACGGTGCGCACGCCCTGCCTTTCGAGGTAGTCGAGCGCGGCAAGTGAATCGTCGAGGGTCTGTATGCCGTCGTCAACGCCGAAAAGTATGTGCGAATGCGAATCCGTGGCGCCCCGCAGAACGCAGGATGATTCTATTGATGCCTTGCGGCTGAAAAGGAAAGACATGTCAGCGCTTTTGAACTAGTCGTCATCAACCTGGCCGTAACCGTAACCGTAGTCACTGCCATGACCATATCCGTAACCGTAACCGTAGCCATAACCGTATCCGTAGGAACTGTGCTCGGCGCGTACGGCGTTCAGCAGCACTGCCGGATGGGTGTATGCACCTTCGTCATAAATGTCGTTGAAATAGGGTATGGTGCGCGTGTCGAAGATGCCGGAACGGACGACGAACACCGTCATGTCGCACTGGCGGGTGATGATCGACGCGTCGGCGACGATGTTGATCGGCGGACAGTCGATGAACACATAGTCGTACTGCCCCTTCAGCTCGGCCACCATCTGGGCGAAGCGCTCCGTAAGCAGCAGCTCGGTGGGGTTGGGCGGCAGCTTGCCGATGGGCAGGCAGTAAAGGTGGTCGAAGCCGGAGACCTGTACGGTCAGCGACTCCAGATTGGACGAACGGCCGGCCAGATAATCCTCCACACCTTTTTCGGCCTCGATGCCGAGGGCCTTGCCACAAGTTCCCTTGCGCATGTCCAGGTCGATTATGATGGACTTGGCGCCCTTCACGGCCATCGATGCGGCCATGTTCAGAATGGTGAAGGTCTTGCCCGCATTGGGGTTGAAAGAGGTGAGCATGACCACATGATTGCCGTCCTTGTCGAGCATCATGTCGAGGTTGGTGCGCAGCACGCGGTAAGCCTCGTTGATGCCGTTGCGCTTGCCCGCCTTGACCACGATCTTGAGGTTTCTGCTGTCATACTGGTCCTTGGACAGAAGGTGCTTCAAGCCTTTCTTGCGGTGCGAGGCCAGCGGGATCTCTGCCAGGAAGGGGACCTTCAGGGTCTTCAAGTCGGCACGGCCCTTCACCTTGGTGTCCGTGATGTATTTCAGGTAGAAAAAGATGAAGGGAATGGCCAGGCCCAGGAGCAGCGCGATCAGCGCGATCTGCGTCTTCCTCGGCTCGACCGGGACTGAACTGCCCGTGGGTTTCATGATCAGACGGAGGTTGCCCACGTTGACAAGCGACTTGAGCTCATTCTCCTCTCGGCGCTCCAGCAGGAAGGTGTACAGCGACTCCTTGACTTTCTGCTGGCGCTCCAGGCTCAAGAGATGGAACTCCATGCCGGAGTTTCTGGAAATTTCCCGCAGGATGTTGTCTTCCTGTTTCTTGGCCAGGTCGTACTTGATCTTGAGCGAGGACCTCAGGTTGTCGATGGAGTTGATGATGGCCGCCCTCATCTGCGCCAGCGACGTCTGGTAGTCGTTCATGATGGGGTTGTTCGAACTACCGTTCGCCAGCAGGCGGTTGCGCTTCAGCACGATCTCGTTGTATGCGGCAATCTGGCTGTTGATGTTGTTCTCCTGCAGGCCGAGGTTGGCCGGGATGAGCGACGAGGAGTTGCTCGGATTGTTGAGATAGTCCTTGATGTATTTGGCGACCTCGATCTGGTTGCTCAGCTCGAACACCGTGGCGTTGTAGGTCGACGACTCGTTGAGATACACCTGACCCAACGACCGCAGGTCGGTGATCTTGTTGTTGGCCTTGTAGTCCTGGATGTCGTTCTCTATTCCCGTCAGCTCCTTCTCGATGACCATGAGACGCGACTCGATGAAGAGGCCGGTGTTGCGCGACGACATGTTCTTGCTCTCGATCCAATTGGAGTTGTATACGTCGATGAGCGAGTTGAGTATCAGCTCAGCCCTGCTGGGGAAACAGTCCGTGTAGCTGAGGTTGAGCACGGAACTCGTCTTGCTTGCCTCCACCGTCAGGTGGCTGCACATGGCCTTTGCCTTGGAGAATGAATTGCTCCACATTATCGTGATGGGATGCCTGAAGTCTTCGATATTGGATCCCGGCATCAGCGCCAGCGTGCCCACCGGGGTGGACAGCGTGTCTCCCAGGCTGCCTGTCACCTTGTCTTCAAGCATCTGCCCGTTCAGCATGAACTTGCTCAGCGTGAAGCCGCCGGCGGCATCGGGAGTGGCCATGAGCGAAAAACCGCTGTGCAGGGGCTCTCCCACCAATTCAAGCGTCACCGGGCTGGCCAGATACAGTTCGCGTTTGCGGAAAAAATCGTTCTCGACATATGTCGTGTTGAGATTGTTCATCTCCACCACCAGCTGCATCAGGTCGGGCGACAGGAACGCCTCTCTTTCATTCTGCACCGTGCTGTTGATGTTTATGCGGCTCGATGTCATTCCCAGCTGGGAAAGGCTGTTCATGGTCTGGGTCTGCGAAGATTCATCGACGATCACCTTGGCCGACCTCGAGTATACCGCCTGCGTGCGGTAGCAGAACAACATTCCGATAAGCACACAGATGATGACGCTGAGCAGATACCACGGCCAGTGGTCGAATATCAAGTGGATGATGCCGGGAAGGTTTAATTCGCGGGCGTTTGACTGTTGCTGGTTGTTGTCGGGTACCATGGCGATTCTTTACTTTACGACGGAAATGATGATGTTGGCAATGGTCAGGAGCAGCGATCCGGCGGAGAGCCCTATGCTTGTCAGACGCATCGACTTGTCATCGACGGTCGACTGGCGCTTCCGGATGTCGTTGGGCTCGACGATGATGACATCGTTCTGCTTCAGATAGTAGGCGGGGGAATCGAACATGCTGGAGCTGGTGATATCCACCGAATACACGGTGCGGGTGCCGTTGTCCTCGCGTATCACGATGACGTTCTCGCGCTTTCCGAATATGGTCAGGTCGCCGGCAAGCGACAGCCCCTCGAGCAGGGTCATCTTGTCTCCGTTGATGGAGTAGGTGCCGGGGTGCGCCACCTCGCCCATAACCGATATCTTGAAGTTCATGAACTCGACCGTCACCACCACGTCGCTGAGATAGTTCCTGCTGATGATTTCTTCCTTTATCATGTTCGAGAGCTCCCAGCGGTTGAGGCCCTTCACATGCAGCGCTCCCAGCACGGGGAAGTCTATGTCGCCGTTGTTGTCCACCACGTAGCCGGTGATGCGGTGCTGGGCATTGTTGATGATTTCCGAACCGATGTTGTAGGTCGAAGTGCTCAGATTGAACTGCGCCGCCAGCTCGGGGCTCATTGCCGAGGTCACGGTGATGTTGAGCATGTCCTGGGGCTGGATCACTATGCCGGTGCTGGCGTTGATGGATCTGACCACATCGGTCTGTGCATCCTGGAGGTAGGCGATGTTCTTGGGGGTGGAACAGGCTGCCACCATGGCGGAGGCTGCTACCAGGAACGCGATCTTCAGAGATTTGATGATTGTCATTTTCTGTTGGAAGATTTAGGATTTGTAAAGATAGTCATTTACTTCTTTAATAACATCTTGGGTTAAATCCTTAAAGATTGGTCCATTCGTCATTTGATGAAAATCCAATTCGCCAAAAGCCATATTAACTTCAATGAGTATTGGATTTCCTAACTCATCTACGGAAAAATCCCACGAAGCCAATTTCCTCGTATTAGAAATCCTATTCGCTAAATTTATAGCCACGTTAACACAATGTAAATATCCTTCGATTTGATGATTTTAAAATAACAAACCATCTGGATGTTGTGTATTACAAGCCCCAGATGTATTGACGCATATTTTTACCAATTTCCCCGAATCACTTATGCCACAAAATAAACCGCCAGAAGAAGCATCGTCAACACGATTATCACCTATTCCAAATGGAAATAAATGATTCTGGATCATATCATTATTTTATAAAGTATTGTTTAGCACATGACAATTTTTGAAAATTATCGCTGTATCTTGTTGATTATCAATTA
>R22__coassemble_995_pt1 | contig 15650 bp, 14 predicted proteins | sample R22__metabat2_low_PE_051 | metagenome-assembled genome bin R22 | reverse complement strand
GTGACAATTCCGCTCCGCTCGACATCACCCTCTGTCGGACAAGCCGACATCTCCCTCAAGGGAGAACCGCCGCAGATGCGGCGGGGCCTGCGGCCTTGGCTACTTGACCCCTGCGGCAGGCAAGCTGCGGGACTTTTTTTTTGCACCTGTGACAATTCCGCTCCGCTCGACATCACCCTCTGTCGGACAAGCCGACATCTCCCGGTTCTCCCCTATTCCTGTTCGGGTGCCTCCGGTACTGCGGGTGCGACGTCCTGCTGCGGGAGCTTCTTGCGTGCGCTTGTCCCGACTCCGAGCGAGACGACCTCGTGCGCCGCGGTCAGTATGCTCTGCCCTCCTTCGGTTATCTTGTTGTGCCCCTTGTCGTAGAACGACTTCGCCTCGTCAAGCTTGCGTCCCACCTCCTGATAGAAGGAGCAGAAATCGGCCACGCGGTCGATCATCCTCTGAGCCGAGGCGACAATCTTCTCCTGGTTGCGTGCCTGCTCGTAGTTGACCCACGCCGAGCGCACCAGCCTGAGGAACGGCATGAAAGTCTCCTCGGAGGTGATGAGAACCCCCTTGCGGAAAGAATCCGAAACCAGGTGCGGATCCTCCTGGCGCGCCAGCACCAGGGCGTTCACGTTCGGAACATACATCAGCACATAGTCCAGGCACTTGTGGCCGGTACGCAGATAGCCGTTGTAGTCCTTGCGCGAAAGGTTCTCCACCTGTTCCCTGAGCGCCTTGAGGTTGCGTGCCGAAGCATCCGCCCGCTCTGCGTCAGTCTCAGCCGAAAAATAGTCGGACAACGCCTTGAGCGAGACCTTGCAGTCCACGACCACGTCGGTACGGTCAGGATAGTGGAGTATGAAGTCAGGGCGCATCCTGCGACCGGTCTCCTCGTTGTGGATGACTATGCCCAGCTCGTCGCGCAACGTCTCCTCCCTGTCATAGTCGCGTCCTTCGACAAGCCCCTCGGCCTGCAGCACGTTGGCCAGCTGGGTCTCGCCCCAGCAGCCCTGCATCTTGTTCTCGCCCCGCAGAGCGCTCGCCAGGCGGTCCGCCGTCCTGCCGATGTCGCGCGTCCTGTCGGAAAGGTGCGTCACGGCATCCTCGATGCGCGTCCGGAGCTCGGCGGAGGTGTCGTTCTGGCTCTTCTTGTTGGCCTCGAACGCCTCCTTCATGTCCTTGAGGTTCTTGTTGAAGTCATCGGCAATCGTGCCCAGAGACGATGCCGCATGCCTGCTGAACTCCTCCTGACGGGACTTGAGCATCCGTTCGCTTTCCGCCGACAGCTGGAGCTTGACAGCAGCTATCTGTTCCTGCATCCTGCGCTCGTTCTCGCCCCGCAGCTCCGCCATGCCGTTCTCATGCGAGAGCTTCAGCTCGGCAATCGCATTCTCGTGCTCCTGCTTGATGTTGGAGATCAGGCTGTCATACTGCTCCCCCTTCTCGCGGAGCCGCTCGCCATACTGGAGCTGCGCCATCTGGAACGCGGCATCCTTGTGTTCGATGTCCTTCTCCAGGCCGATCATCTCCATCTTGCTGTCGTTGAGTTTCCTCCTGTAATGCGACCTCACGGAGAAGAAGGTCACGAGGAAGACGACCGCCGCCACGGCGGCCGAAATCATGATTGTTAATGTCAGGTTCTCCATTTTCGTCAGGTTGAACTGTCAGTCGTGCAATCCGAACACGCCGTAGACCGGATAGTGGTCGGAGATGCAGCCCAAGCCGTAGCCTTTCGTCCAGGTCACGTACTCGAGCGGTCTTGCGTTGCGGTAGAATATGTGGTCGATGATGCTTCCTCCGGCATTGTCGTCGATCGTCTTCCAGGCGTGATAGGTATTCAACGCATCGCTCGTCGGCGCATCCTCGCGGGCCATGCCCATGTACTCCCTTATCGGGTCAAGGATATGGTCGTCATGGTTCGCGTTGAAGTCGCCGACAAGGAACACCGGACAGTCGCCTCCCCCGGTCATCGACCTGATGGCCTCCACGACCATCCTGCCGGATTCCTCTCGGGCGACCTTGCCCATGTGGTCGAAATGGGTGTTGAAGAAGAAGACCTCGCCGCCGCGCGCGAGGTCCTTGAGGCGGACCCACGACACGACCCTTTTGTAGGCCCCGTCCCAGCCGCATGATGCCTCCCCGGGAGTCTCGCTCAGCCAGAACGTCCCCTTGTCCACCAGCTCGAAACGGTCCTTCCTGTAGAAAACCGCATTGGTCTCGCCGGTGTCGTCGGCCTCGTTGCCGATGCCGTGGCTTCCATATTCAGGGAGATTGTCGACCAGATGCCTCACCTGCCTGCAGAGTCCCTCCTGGACGCCGAAGAGGTCCGGCTCGACGTCGCGGATCATCTCGATGCAGCCCTCCTTGCGGACGGCCCAGCTGTTCTCGCCGTCGAACCCGTCGTCGGGGCTCACGCGGATGTTGAAAGACATCACCTTGACGGTGTCCGGCGCGGCATCCTGCCGGCAGCCCGCAAGCAGCAGGAATGCCAATGCGAGCAATGCGTGCAAAACCGTGCATTTCAAGCAGTGATGTCCTTTTTCACGAAGCAAAATCATTTGTTGTCAACTCAAATTGTTATATTTGTGCATCAATATCACGACAAGATGGAAAAGAGACTCTACAGACTTCGCGACGACCGCAAGATCGCGGGCGTATGCAGTGGAATTGCCGAATATTTCGGCATCGACCCGACTATCGTACGACTTCTCTGGCTGATTGCCATTTTCTGCGCCGGCGGCGGTCTCATCGCCTACCTCATCGCCATCATCATCGTACCTCTCAAGCCCGAGTAGGCCGTCATTCCCACAGCCTGCCCGCCATCACTCGAAGACCGGTGCCTCCGACGTTGCTGAAGGGTGGCCGCCTTCGAAGTATGGCCATCCGTCGCCGTCCCACATAATGCGGTCGAGATAGAGCAAGCGTCCCTTGTAGCCGTTGCGCGAATCGTAGCAGTGATACAGCATCCAGTCGTGTCCCTGCGAGTCTGTTATTATCTCCGCATTGTGGCCGGGGCCGACGAAGGTCTTGTCGTCGGTGCCAGTCAGGATTGCATTTCTGTATTTCAAGGACTTGAACGACTGTCCGTCCGGACCCTTGAACGGTCCCAGGGGATTGCGCGAGCGTGCTACGACGATCCTGTAGGTGCTGTTCTCCCCCTCGCAGCATGACCCGGCGGAAGCGAAGAGATAGTACCATCCGCCCCGCTTGTGCATGTACGCGGCCTCCATGTTGCGCGCCGAGAGGCTCTTCTTCTTCGCCCCCTTGGCCAGCGAGAGGCCGTCGGCGGAGAGTTCGGTGCCGAATATGCCCCCGCCAAGGCTGCCCCAGTAGAGCCAATTCCGCCCCTTGTCGTTGAAATAGTTGGGATCTATGGAATTGAGCGTGCCGACAGTCTTGAAATCCACCAGCTTGCCGCAATCCGTGAATGGGCCGCACGGGTTGTCGGCGACCGCCACACCGCTGCCGGAGTCAATGATGCCGCCCCAGATGCCAAGTGCATAGTAGAGCACGTACTTGCCGTCGATATAGTTGATGTCCGGCGCCCAGAGCTTGGAATCCTTCGCCCAGGAGGGCCTTCCGTCCGGAAAGCCGTCGCATACGAATTCCCAGTTCACGAGGTCACGCGACCTGTAGACCGGAAGGTTGATCACCTTGGCCGTTTCGGATGTCGGGGAGGAATCGCGGTTCATCGCGGAATTGGCCGCCGTCTGCGTGCTGTAGGCATAGAACCAGCCGCTTCTCTCGCGATCGTCGAGAACGGTGGGATCCGGACAGTTGACGCCCAGCACCGGATTGGAGTATGTCCGCTGCGCGCTTGCGGCAGTGATGCCCGACAGCGCCGGAGCCAGCGCCAGCGAGGCCACGAGCAACAATTTTCCCAGGAAACGCATCTTGCCGTCCATGTCAGTCGTTGAATGTCTCCTCATACATGAGATAGTGGCACTCCTGCATGCCGAGCCCCTGATAGCACTTCTGCGCGCGCACATTGCCGCGGTCGACGTAGAGGCGCAGGCAAGGCGAGCCGTCGGCCTTCGCTTCCTCCTTCATCCGCTCATACAGCGCGGCATATGCTCCCTGGCGGCGGTATTCGGGGCGCACATAGACGCTCTGAATCCACCAGTACCAGCAGTTCTTCCAGTCGCTCCACTCCTTCGTGATGAGCAGGCTGCCGGCCACGGTGCCGTCCTCGGCCTTCACCACGTAGTAGGTTCCCTTGTGGGGGTCAGCCATGCATGTCTCGACGCCCTTGAGGATCAGGCTCCCGTCGAGCACGGTCCCTTCCGATTCCAATGCCATGTCAAGTTGAAACTGCGCAATGGTCTGCGCATGGCAGTCACGCCCTTTTTCGATTGTCCAGTTCATGTTGATGCCGTATTTTTATGCCGTTTGACAAAGGTAGGGATTAATCAAGCAAAAAAAAAGTAGTAACTTGCACTTCAATAGAAATCAAACCCATATCCCCACATCATGAAACGATTCCTCGCAGTTGTCCTGGTCTGCCTCTCATTCCACATGCTCCAGGCGGAAAATCACGAAGAAAACGGATACGTCAAACGCGAAACGATGATTCCGATGCGCGACGGCGTCCTCCTCCACACGACCATCTACCAGCCGGTGGATTGCGGAGAGGGCCGCCCCATAATCATCCGTCGCACCCCGTACAGCTGCTATCCGTACGGCGAGGAATTCCGCACCACGGACCTGTTCAGCACCGAGATGCACCCCTTCACCGAACACAACTACATCGTCGTATATCAGGATGTCCGCGGCCGCTACCACAGCGAAGGCACATACATGAACATCCGCCCGATCGACGGTGACGTCAATGACATGACCGACGCATACGACACCATCGAGTGGCTCGTCAACAACACCCCCAACAACGGCAATGTCGGCATCTGCGGCATCTCCTATCCCGGCTATTACTCCACTGTGGCGGCGCTCTGCGGCCACCCGGCGCTGAAGGCGGCATCGCCGCAGGCTCCGATCGGAGACTGGTTCATCGGCGACGACATCCACCACAACGGAGCCTACATGCTGCTTGACACTGACATCTTCGGACAGGACGTCTTCGAGAACCGCGAGGAGATGCTCCGCGAGCCTTACAGCCCCCAGATCGACTACGGCGAGGACAAATACGAATATTACCTCAAGCTCCACACAACCCGCAACATCATCGGCGCCGTGGGCAACGACTCGATCCTTGCCCGCTACTATCCCTTCTGGAAGGAGATTGTCGACCATCCCGACTACGACGAGTTCTGGGAGAGCGTGGCGCACCTGCCCAAGGTCAGGGACGTGAAGCCAGCCATGCTGGTGGTGGCGGCACTTTTCGACGCCGAGGACTGTTATGGTGCCGTCCAGACCTACAAGACGCTGCTCGAGCAGTCGCCCGGGACGGAGACCTACTTCCTCAACGGTCCGTGGATCCACGGTTCATGGCGCACCCCCGACTATGCCGGCCTCGGAGAGCATCAGTGGGGTGACGGACTCTTCGACTTCTTCTTCGACGAGGTCGAATATCCCTTCTTCGCCCACTACCTGGAGGGTGCCGACGAGAAGCCCGCGGCAGTCACCCTAATCCCCTCCTTCGCCGACAACACGAAGCACTGGTCGGCGTTGAAGCTCGATAGGATGCCACGATATCGGATGACCCGCATGCTCCTCAGGAACGGACGCAAGCGCTCGTCATCATATACCTCGGATCCCGAGCATCCGCTCAGGTACCTGAACCCCTCGAAGAAGAACATACGTGACCGCAGCTACATGGCCGACAACTATGTCGACGACAGCACGGCATTCGTCAACTTCGACGGCAGGACGACCGACGACACGTTGTTCCTGTGCGGCCCCATCGACGTGGACCTGCGCTACCGCACCACGGGCGAGGACCTCGACCTGGTAGTGAAGGTGCTCGACGTCGCCCCGGACGGCAGCGAGATGCTCATCCGCGGAGACGTCTTCCGCGCCCGCTACGCAAAGGGATTCGACAAGCCGCACTTCCTGCGCCCGGGACACCGCGAGAAGCTGCACTTCACGCTTCCCGACATCGTCCACTACCTGCTTCCCGGACACCACATAAGAGTGCAGGTCCAGAGCACCTGGTTCCCGCTCGTGGACATCAACCCGCAAACGGCCGTGCCGAACATCTACAAGGCCGAGGAAAAGGACTACAAGGTCGCGGAAGTCACCATACTGCACAACTTCTGGAACCGCTCAAGCATCAGCCTGCCGATCGCGACTCTTGATTGACGAATAACTGAAGCCCCGGAAGGGGAACGTCACGCCAGACTCTTGAGAAGGTCGCGGAGAGCATCGCCGCCGGCCTCCATCCGCATGCTGTTGCGCGGCAGGTCGAGTATGCCTGCAAACGCAGCGGGCACTGACGGAACGACGCCGGTGCTGCCTTCGACGACATCCGGGAATTTTGCGGGATGGGCGGTCGAGAGCCAGAACCCACGCACGCCGTACCGTCGGGCGGCAAGATATCCCGTGGCGCTGTGGGGATCGGAGACATATCCGTAGTCCTTCCACATTTGCGCGATGGCCTCCCGGATCATGTCGTCCGTGAAGCTGCACCCCGAAAGAAGCTGCCGCAAGGCATCGCCGCTGCCGTCGCAAAGGGCAACCATGCGCTCGAAATTGCTCGGCGCGCCGACGTCCATCGCGTTGGCGACCGTGGCCACCGACGGCCGCGGACGGTAGACTCCCGTCTCGAGGAACTCGGGCACGACGTCATTGGCGTTCGCTGCCGCGATGAAGCGCCGCACCGGCATGCCCATGCGCCATGCAAGCATCCCGGCGGCGAGGTTGCCGTAGTTGCCGCTCGGAACGACGATGTCCGGATTCCCCTCTGAAGGATGGGCCTTTACCCACTTGCTCCAGCCATGGAAATAATAGAACGACTGAGGCATCCAGCGAAGGATGTTGATCGAGTTGGCCGAAGTGATCCGCACCTTTTCGCGCAGCTCCTTGTCCACGAACATCTCCTTGACAAGCCTTTGGCAGTCGTCGAAACATCCGTCCACGCTGACCGGTATGATGTTGTCGCCCAGTGTGGCCATCTGGGCCTCCTGGATGGGACTCACCTTCCCCTCGGGATAGAGGACCACGACCTTGACTCCGTCGACATGCCAGAAGCCCCTGGCGACGGCGCTGCCGGTATCTCCCGACGTCGCGGTGAGCACTACCAGCTGCCCGTTGCCGGAATTGAGATGTCCTATCATGCGCCCCATGAAACGGGCACCGACATCCTTGAAGGCAAAGGTTGGACCGTGGAACAGTTGAAGCGTCTCCAGCCCCTCCCCGACTGTCACCATCGGGATCTCGAAATCGAAGGCGTCATGAACGATCGCTTCCAGCCGCCGCTTGTCGACATCTTCCCCGAAGAGCAGTCCGGCAACATACGATGCCATCTCGTCGAATGTACCGTCCCCGAGACGACGCACCTTTTCCATGTCGGCCGTCGGAATGGATTCGGGCATGTACAGGCCGCCGTCAGGCGCAAGGCCTGCGAAGGCCGCTTCCGTGAGTGTTGCCGCATTGGCGCGGCGATTGTCCCTCGTGCTGAAATATCTCATCTTTCCGTTCAATCGATTACACGCGCGCCACGTTCGGAAACGAGGCATACGTAGACATTTGATTCAATGTCAAGGTTGGTGAAATGATCCTTCATGATGTCGCCGACACGCTCGGCAGCAACAGGGTCTTCTGAGAGCGCAAATACGGAAGGCCCCGAGCCGGAGATGTTCATCGCAAGCGCGCCTGCGGCGAGGACCTTCTCCCTCAGCTCGTCGAAACCCGGAATGAAGCCGCGGCGCGCGGGTTCCGCCACGACGTCCACCATGGAGCGTCCCGCAAGCCGCACGTCGCCCAGCGCCAGGCCGGCCACAAGCCCGCCTACATTTCCCCACTGCAGTACGGCATCCCGCACGGAGATGTTCTTCGGCATGACTTCACGCGCCATCCTGGTGCTGACCATTATCCTCGGATGGACCACCGAGCAGTGGAAACCGTCCGGAACCGGGAGGCGGATGAGGTCAAGAGGTTCATAGCTGCGGATGAGGATTACGCCGCCGAGAAGCGACGGGGCCACGTTGTCCGCATGCGCCGCACCGCCGCTTATGAGCCGTTCGCCCTCCATCGCGAACCTCACGAGTTCCTTGGTTGTGAACGGCCTGCCCAGCAGTTCGTTGAGCGCAAAAACCGCAGCCGAGGAGGAGGCTGCGCTGGAGCCGATGCCGCTGCCCGGCCATATCTTTGATTCCACCGTCACCTTTACCCTCATGTCCTTGCCGTATTCCGAAAGCATGGCCCTGATCGCCGGCGTGACCACATTCTGCTCGATGTCGGAGGGAAGGTCGACTCCGCTCCTGTTCTCGATCTCCAGCCCGGAGCCGTCAGCAATCTCCATTGACAGTACATCTCCGGCGGCGTCCATTACCATTCCCATTATGTCGAAGCCGCATCCAAGGTTGGAGATGGATGCCGGCGCAAATACTCTGATTCTTTTCATTTCGGTCACTTGTCTCGTTTGATGGCTTTCGGAAAGGTCCCCGCCCCGGCCCCGCCCTTCCGGCGGCATTTCCCGCACGGAAGAGGCCCATGTCGGGGTTCCTATCGCAAAGTTAACGAATAATACCTTCGGTCGGCCATTCGGAGACAATTATCTTCCATTTTTACACATTTCATTCATATTACGAATCACAACCAACCGAAAGCAACAATTATTTAAGCGTTTTTAAATCTTCGCTTAATATTTGAAAGTTGCGTAACTTGCACATTATTCGCCATCTACACATTATTTTGAATAAATTTGGACAATTCATGTTACTTTTTATAACTTTGCGGCTCAACAAAGGGTAATTCCCGACAACGACAACAACAAATCAACTATTCCACACCATGGCATCATCATTAAATCTCATCAGTGAGTACAATCACGAAAAAGTCTATTTTGTCAACAACGATAAAGCCGGCCTTCACGCCATAATCGCAGTACACAGCACAAAACTCGGCCCCGCCATCGGAGGTTGTCGTCTATACCCCTACGCCAACATCGAAGATGCGCTGTTCGATGTCCTTCGCCTGTCACGCGGCATGAGCCACAAGAACGCAGCCGCAGGCCTTCCGGTCGGTGGAGCGAAAGGCGTCATCATGGCGTCGCCCGCCGACAAGAGCGAAGCTCTCTTCGAAGCCTTTGGAGAGGTCGTGCAGAATCTCGGCGGCTGCTACTACACGGCAGAGGATGTGAACACGACCGTCGAGGACATGAACCAGGTGCTCCACACCACGCAATATGTGGTCGGCCGAGGAGATGTCAGCGGCGACCCTTCGCCCATAACCGCATACGGCGTATTCTGCGGCATAAAGGCAATCGCCAACAAGCTCAACGGCACTGACGACCTTCACGGCGTGAAGATTGCCCTCCAGGGCCTCGGCCATGTAGGCTTCGACCTTGCAGGACAGTTGCACGACGCCGGCGCCGACCTGATCGTCGCCACCCATTCAAACCGCAAGAACATGGCATACGCCGTGGAGAAGTGGGGCGCGAAGGAAGTCACCGACGAAGAGATCTACGGCGTCGAATGTGACATCCTCTCCCCTTGTGCCCTCGGTGCGACCTTGAACTACACGACGCTTCCACAGCTGAAGTGCCGCGCCGTCGCAGGCGCCGCAAACAACCAGCTTCTGGATGACCGCTGCGGCGAGCTGCTCCGCGAGAAAGGCATCCTCTATGCCCCCGACTTCGTCATCAACGGCGGCGGTGTCATCAATGCGGCTCAGGCAGTCTTCACGACATACGACAGGGAGAACGTCCTCAAGCAGGTACGCGGAATCTACGACTCCATCAGCTGGATAGTTGACGAAGCCGTCAAGACCGGAGTTCCCGAAGGCATCATCGCGCGCAACTTCGCCGAGGAGAGAATCAACAAGGGCCTGTAGGACTCTTGCCGGAAACGACTTCGGAAGAATCCGAGAGCAACAAGAAAAAGGGACGGCCTTTCGGCCGCCCCTTTTTTGTTTGACGCATTGAAGCACTCTACGGATGGATTACCGGAGGTGCGCCAGGCTGCCAGTCTCTCCGTGCGGGAGCCTTGGCCGCGCCGACAGACCTTGTGGCTGCCGTGCGGTTGACGGCATCGTACTCGAGGAACTTGTCGTAGGTGTAGCCTTCGCCCGAGAGGGTCACGATCCTCTTGTAGATCGCCTCGCGCGACGGAGCGTTGAAGTACTCCATGTTCTCGTTCATCATGCTGTTCTCAGTTGGCTTGTACACGCCATACCCGTAGGTTGAGCCACCCTGATAGATGCCGACATCGTTCTTGTACCTGTCGTCAGTCAAGTATTTCGCCCACTTGACCTGAGTCGGGTCATTGGTGAAGTCGACGTTTGCCCACCAGCCATACTTCTGCCACAACTCGATGCGGCTGTTCTTGCGATCCAGAGGGATTTCGCTGTAACTGGTCACATACTCGTCATCGAGGAATCCGAATCCGTGACCTCCCGCCTCGTGGCGCAAGGTCGAGCCAAATAATTCAGGGTCGTTGTCGCCATTCGCAAAGAATGCGACAGAAGACTGTGTGGATTCGCTCATATGTGCCGTACCTGCATGACGGGAAGTCTTCACCATCACCGGAACAAGAAGGTTGTTTCTGGATGTGATGCCGGGAACCTTCAGCGCATACTCGTAGCACTTGTCCAAGTTGCCTTCGACATGTGTGCCGCTGCCGAATGTGGTGCCGAGGGCAGTTTCGTATCCATCTCCGCATTTATTTTGATTCTGTAATGAGACGCACACTGCAGCCGAAATTGCGGCTGTCGAGGTCAGGGTAGACATCGAAGCTATCGAAGTACACGTCGTACGCGCTGATCTCATCGTTCGCAGTAGATGACCAATAGAAGCCGAGGTCGCCGACATGGTTGACATTGGAACCATTGCGGCTGCCCGCAGCGGGAAGGAAGACACAATTTGCAGGGAAGTTCGCATCTGTATAGTCTGTGTCTGAAGTCAGAGTGGAACCGCTGTAATCATCCGGGTAGAGCACTACTCCCATCTTTCCTCCATAAGTGATATTGAGTGAATATGACTTGCCTGCTCCTTGGCCGCCGTTGACTGTACGGGTATTGAACAGATACTGCCACTCATTTGTGGAGAGTGTACGCCAACCTGTCTGATCCTTACCGCCCACATTGACCTTAAAGCCGTCTACGTTGGTGAAGAATACGTCGCCGGCGCTCGTAGACTGTTCCCAATTGAAATCTTGCTTTACTGCCTCATCGGCGTCCTTGCTCCAATAGAAATGAGATACGTAGGTGCTTTGATAGCTGCTGTTGAAACCATACTGGTTGGCCTCGAACTTGAATGCGCTGCCGTCCCAGTAGAGGTTGCCCTGCGAGAAGTGAACCTGCTTTATGATTGTTCCGCCGTCATTGCTGACGCTGAACTTGCCGGCAAGCGCACCGTCAGGAACGTCAGCCTTGAACTTCTCTCCCATAAGAGTTAACCTGCCAACAGCATTGTAAGCGATATTGACTTTGCCTCCCGTCATCGTGCATTTTGTTCCGTCGGTTGCGGTGAAAACAAGGGTAAGGTCTGTGTAGTTTCCGGCAGGAACGGCGATGTTGAAATAATTCGCGGCTTTGCCGAGAGCAACTCCCGTACCAAGATCGAGCGTAATGCCGGCCTTGTCTGTCGCGGTGATGACTGCCTTGCCATCGGTATCAACGGTGAAGGCCCCGCTCAGGGTTGCACTGCCGTCCTTGATTTCAATAGACTGTAGGGTGACGCCAGCCTGAGCGGTGTTGAACACTATCTGAAGCACTGAACCGAGGCTGGCGAAGTCCATCCTTTCGTCAGTTGTACCTGAGAGAGTCTTCTTGCAGTACATTGGTATGGTCTGGTCATTGGTCTGGGATGCGGGCCAGAGGGGGCTGCCGCTCTGAAGCATAGTTGCGGGATAATATGCATCCACTTCGCCGTTGAATATTACCGTGTTGTCCTGATTGAAAGTACCTTTGGTGGTACCTGCACCTTCGTTAAGCGAGAAGGTGTCGTTATTGCCAGATGCGTCTTTGACATAGATTTTGTCGTTATTGCTCCAAAGCACGTCATACCTGAATGCCAATTCCGTCTTGGTCGGAGTGTTGAGGGCTTCGGCCACGGCACTGATGGTCATCGGACCGGATACATTCTGTGCAGGGTTGGTTTCTTTTTGGCAGGAAACAGCGAACAATGCCGCTGTAAGTGCCACTGATGCAATTACTGTCTTTTTCATTTTTATTCTGTTTTTTGTTTTCTCTTGATTGTTTGTTGTGTTTTGAAGTAGGATTATTGTTCCTCGAAACCTCCGTCTCCCAGATCCTGCCAATCCATACGTTGGTTTACGCTCTGGCAGATGATTGCCTGAGCCTTGATTTCTATGGTCTCCACCTGGGGAGACACATAGATTGGTTGCTGTTCTTTTTTTGTCATTTCATTATCGTTTTTTGTCATTCTTTGAGACCACATTGACGTAATAGACATTGAACCTGTTCTTGAATGACTTGTACGGCTCGATGGCGAAGATTTCGTCCGCCGCTGCACGCATGGCCTTGCCATAGACCTCATCATTCATTTCGCGGTCAGAGTAGCCGTCACCCATGAACACGACATTGATGCCGTTGCCGACCGTGGCGGTCTGGATGGTCGTCACCTTGCCGTCCTGAGAATAGTCAGTGGATGAATAGACTTCTTCGTCAGCAGGGCCGAACACGCTCTCGAGGAACGGAATCAGATCGACCGACGCAGCATAACCGAATCTATGCTCGACCGGATCGATCACGCCCGCGCCATTCCCGACACAAGAAAAGACTACGTTGTTGTCCTGATCAATCACCGTTGCAAATGGAGAAAATTGGTTATAATAGAGGGATTCATCGTGAGCATAGACCATATTGTCACTGTCAAGATTGATCCACTTGTCATAGCCTTTCTCCCTGATGGTCGTAAGACGGTCCGGACCGTCCTGACCCATCATGGTAGCAAATGCGATGACCTCCAGACCATCCTTATGGTATTTGTCATAAAGTTTGGACAATCTTGGCATCAGCGTTACGGCAAACGGGCACCAGGTAGTCCAGTGAATGACGACAGTGTATTTGTTGGCTTTCGCGACGTCCGTCACAATGACGTCCTTTCCGGTAATGACATCTTTCGGAGTTATGCTGAGATTGAAAGCCTTCATCGGTCTGCCGGTCATGTCAAAGCCATATCCTTTCTGCTGCACAAAATTCAGAGAATTCCTGAAATTGTCCTCGCCGAAATCCGGATATTTGCCGGAAAGCCTGTTCCCGCGAAGATTCAACAACATTTCTTCTGATCTTGCGTGTTTCTTGCTTGCGTGTTTCAAATATGACTCTGGAACGTCTCCGGTAAAATCATTTGCATTCAGCCAGAGCTGATCCATATCGTCATTCTGGGCCAAATGCTCAGGAAGCGGGCCGGTCATTGAGAAATTGTGACAGAAGCTTACTGTCCGCAAGTCCTTCATATCGGCAAAAAGATCCGGCAATGATGTCATGGATGACCCCATGCACAACAATCCCTGGAGGCGGGTCAAGGATGCGAAACTTGGCGGCAAGGTGCCGGTAATGCCATCTTGTTCTGTAAGTTGGAACTCATACAACTCGTCGCCAAAAAGGTCGAAACAATCAGGTAATTCCCCTTCAAGATTATGGCCGCGTTCTTTTACGAAATAAATCCTGAAAAACGCTGGGAGCCCTTCCACGCCTTGCCAAGTATTGAATGGAGCATCTGTACCCCACCTCCTCAGTCCTTCCGCATATATACCCCCGCTGGCAGAATAATCCCAATTGGCACCCTTGCCCATGGCATTGTAGATCATCATCAGGCCCTTGCGGAAATTGCTCTCGTCCTGGATGACTTCGAAGGAGACCGGCGCGGCCTTGGTGGCCTGGTCCGTCAACGTTACCGTCGCCTTGCGCTCCGGACAATAGTTGTAGTCGGTCGAGAACTTGAGGAAGCCATCGCCCTGGCCCTCGTAGCGCAGCCAGTCTTCGGAAGTCTGGACAGAAAGCGACGCGGCACTGCTGTATTCGACGTCAAAGCGGCCGCCCTCTCCAGGCTGGATAACCAGTTCGCTTATCGGAATGAGAGGGACCACTCTTTCGAACTTGGGCGCCCAGTCAAACCGGTAAAGGTTGTTGCGCTCGATGGTGATGTCCTTCGTCGTGGTCTGGATGAAGACATTTCCATCGGAATCAAAGACTGAGACCTTCAAGCCCTTGGAATAGTTGCCGGGGGGAAGGTAAATGTAGAAATGGGTGGGCTCATCCTCCTTCATCTCAATATCCCAGTCACACTCTAGTGTGACCTTGGTGCCGTTGCCCGTAAGGTTCACCGTCACGGGATCAAGCATCTCGGATCTGCCGCAGATCGGCTCGTTGGCCTGAACCTCAATGCTGCGCACCTTTGCCGTGCCCTTCAGCGCAAAGTCGAGAACTCCGCAGATGTTGTGGAACACCAGGCTCGTCGTGTTGCTTTCGGCATACATCGCCGTATTGAAACTTCCCCTGAAATGCTGTACACTAGGGAAATACAAATAGCCAGCACCCATTTGGAGATCAGTGGGGAAAGTGGCATAGTAAGGGGCTTTCGCCTCATCGGACTCCAGGCAGGTGAATGTCGCCTGTGTCGCATCAGCCAACGGGGTCGCTTCATACCAGACTCCATTGATCTTAATTTGGTCATATGCGTTCCACTCGGTCTTGAAATCACTGGTGAGCGTGGCCTTGGTGAATTCCTGCTCGATGGAAGCGGTGAACACCTTGCTCACGGAACCATCGGTGGGGACTGAAATGTCATCCTGGCATCCTGCGAGGAGAAGCGCCGCAGCAATCATGGCTGCAAAAAGAAGCATTTTCTCTTTCATGGATTTGTCCTCCTCATGCTACGGAATGAACCAAAAAGGATTGTCATTGAACATATAGCTGTCGGGGTTTCCGCCGCTCTGGCAGATGACCCCCATCGCCCTGGTCTCGACCACCTCGGAAAGCGGCACGAGGTAGTCCTCTTTTGGTATTTGTTTCATATGGGTTAGAATAAATATTGATGTCTCGTCAGACTATGGGTGCATGATGAAAACCAAATATAGTGAAAATTTCGCGCAATCGGAACAAAATGCGATTATTCACATGTCAACGCACTGAAAATCAAAGCACTGTTCGCCCCCCGGCGGACGGGCGGACGCTTCCGACAAGAGCAAGATCATCAAGCGGACAAACGGTCCCAGGTGCGTTCCCATATGCAAGCCATGGCAATTTCTTCGCACCCCCGGGTAAGGATCATGGTCATATTAGTATCAATTGAGTTACATGGAATATAATGTGGCAATGAATTGAAGATTATAGTCACTTGAAGGTTTTATTGGTTGTATTATAATGCAATAATATAAAATCAGCTGATTCGGGGTTGTTCTCAAGTCTTATGAGGAGGCGATGACCAGCCCGGTGGCTGTCCCCCTGGGAGGCGGAATTAATCCTCGGACGAGCGCGGGGAGGCTTCGGGCAAGGCTAGTTTCAGAAGCATTCGCGGCGGCTGCGCTGCGGCAGCGGCTGCCTCTTCGAGGACTCCGCTCACTTCGTTCGCTCCGGCC
>R22__coassemble_858_pt1 | contig 17206 bp, 15 predicted proteins | sample R22__metabat2_low_PE_051 | metagenome-assembled genome bin R22 | reverse complement strand
AGGATGGCGTACTGAGAGCAATTATTGAATATCAAGGGCAAATCTTTACATTGGCGAAAGGAGTTTCGTTAGTTGGCATAACGATTCGCGAAATAACCCCTGAATCTATCTTCGTAATGTGGAACGGAAAAATGCAAACAATTGAAGTACAATGAAATTAACGGGCGCAACTTTATTGGAGACACTGGTGGCTACTACCTTGTTTTTAATCATCTTCAGTATCGCTATCGATTCGCTTGTCAAAGTTAACCGGTTTAGGAACGTTGACTGGGTTGCTGTGGAAAGGGATTTTAATCAGTTACGGGAGCTTGAACTCCCGGCAAGAGATACATCGATAACCTATCCATGGGGTGAGATGTGTTGGGAGGTCGCCGATGCTGATGATGTGGTCGGACTAAAGATATATACTGTAACTGCATGTTTGAGAAACGGTCGGACGGCCGTATACCACTTTTTAAAGGACTAAAATGAAGGCAAGCGGATACACGTTACCTGAAGTGCTTATTACCATGTTAATAGGCGGGCTACTACTTCTTTTTCTTTTTGATGGGATTGACATGATACGCGCTATCGTCAGACAGAATCGAGAAGTAGATGTCATGTCTGGTTTGAACAAATTGGAGGAATACGAATTATTGAAAGAAAGAAGTGATAGCCTCTTCATAGGCGATAGTATTATTTTTTATATGAACGGAAAAGAGATTGGGAGTTGTGCCAAGTGGGAATGAGAAAAGAATTTAACGATGCAAGAAAAAGGCAATTCTATGCACAGATGTATGAATTGCTCAGGGCCGGTTTGAGTTTTTCGGCCTCTTTCTCTCTAATTGTTGAAAGTGCGGAAGGGGCAGACAAGGAAATGTTTCAGAACATTCTTGACAGAGTCATCGCCGGAGACAGTTTATGGGGTGCTCTTTCATCACAGAGGCCGTTTAGCCATCTGGATTTCGGCGTAGTAAGAATCGGTGAAGAATCTGGCAGGCTGGCAGAATCTCTGGTCTTTCTGACGGAATACTACGAGAAAAGAGAATCACAGAGGCGGAGTATTATAAGCGCAATCAGTTATCCTCTCATTACGCTGAGTGTAGCTGTCGTGGTTCTCATTTTCATGATGCTGGTGGTTGTCCCAATGTTTGAGCAGGTTTATTCAAGAATGGGGGGAGAATTACCACCTCTGACGCGTGCTATTATGAATTTTGCTGCGCAGCTGCCTGCAATTCTTGTCGTGGTATCAGCCCTTCTGATTGCTTTTTTCGTGCTTCGCTACCTATACGGTAAAACGGACTATTATCAGGGGCTTAAAGCAAAAATACTTTTCAAAACACCTATCCTTGGGGAACTCCTCAAGAAGGTGGAATTATCGAGGTTTACAAGAATTATGTACCTGCTTGTGAGTTCTGAAGTTCCTATTCTCCAGTCTTTGGAACTTGTCGGTGGGATATTGCAATATGAACCTTATCGGCGAGCCATGATTAAAGCAGGTGCCGAAGTAGAATCAGGAAAACTTATGTGCACCGCATTATCCGAGTATCCAGATTTGTTTGACAAAAAGACCCTCGTTCTTCTCAAGGTCGGAGAAGAAACATCTTCGTTGGATAAAATGTTCAAGTCCTTGTCAGATGACTTGGCCGAAGAACTGAATTACAAGATTAAACAGCTGAACAACACATTGGAACCAGTCCTTATTCTTATAATTGGTATCATCGTCGCCTTTGTCCTCATATCCATGTATCTTCCAATGTTCAAATTGGGCATGACAATACAATGAGTATATTATTTGAAACCTTTCTTATTATAGACAGGACATTAGTGTCCGGTAAAACTCAAAATAGTTCTTTGAAAATATTGAAAGTTAGGTAATTACAAGGGCTTCTGGAGTCAAGCGGTTAAAATTTTTCTTTGCCAGACTAACGTAGAGTGGCACATGGGTAATGAGATATTGCTTTACTCTCAGCTTTTAGGCTTTCATGACCGTAATCACTTCAACTACCTGGTAAGAAAGTACGAAGGCGATAAACATGTCAAAAACTTCACCTGCTACAAGCAACTTGCTGTCTTGAGGTATGGACAACCGTCAAATCGCGAAAGCCTCCGTGATGTTGTGTTTGCAGCGCAGGCTCTAGAAGATAAGGCTTCCGTCTCGGCTTCGGAAAGTATGTGTCCAGAAGCACTCTTGCGGATGCGAATAACAAGCGGGATTACCACATCTTTGAATAGTTTGCATATCACACCGTAGCAGCGGCAAGAGGGGGAATGAAGTAGAACTTGTCATTGTCCATCCACTCATCGATGCTTCGACAAAGATTGCGTCTTTCTTTGGCTTCTCAAATGATGACAGATAATATATGCTATTGAACTACAAACTTGGGTACGTGTGCAGAGATAATTGTCAGATATTTACAGCGAACAAACAATTATCTGTATGATTATCTCAATCAAACAAGACAACCTTACCGTAGCGGTGGAGATGTAGGAAGACGATTTCGAGAAATCCGTTTCGTGCGAAGAGCTCTTGCTCGCCGCCTATGCTGCAATCAGCCGTATCTTTTCCCAAGAAGCTCTTGTACGGGCGTATTACAACACGAATCCGGACACGATTTCGCTGAGGGATGACGATGACCCCGTCAGGAAACTGTGTCCGAAGTACAGATGACAAAAGCCCCGGTGACGGGGCTTTCAAATGGTTACATTGGATTTCTGATGCAGGATCTATTCCTCATCAATCCTCTCGACTGACAGGAATTCCAGTCCAAGTTCGCGGATGAGCGCCTTGACATGCTTCCTGTCCTTCCCGGAGATGTACGCCAAGACTCCCTTGCCCTTCTTCCGCTTCTTACCCATGGCCGCATTCCCTTATCTCGACCGGCCGTGGTGATGCGCTTCCTCCTCGACAGGCTCCGCCTCCTTGGCCGCCTGTACATGCGACTCCTGAGTTGTCTGCTGGGCTCTCACGTTTGCCGGACGAAACCGGCTGTAGTCTGCTTCCTCGCCCTTGTTCATCTCCTGCTGGATGGATTCGAGGCGCTGGGTGATCATACCGGTGCTGCGCCTAACGTCTCCGAGGACGCTTTTCAGGTACTCAGGCCCTTGCTGGAGGGAGCCGAGCCAGGACTTCAGGTACTGGGCGCTGTCGCTTTTGATATGCTTGCTCATCCCGTACTGGCTGGAGATAACGGCAGCGGACAGTTCCGCGATCAGCTCCTCCCGTGCGTATTCCGGAGAACCGAACGGATGGCCGCCCAGATGGCGGCTCAGCCTGGAGTCGGCTCCGGTCGCATGGGCGCATTCGTGGAGCGTATTGGTGGCGAAAGCCTCGCCGTCCACGAACTGCTCCCGCTTCGGAATGACGATATGGTCATTGGCAGGGGAGTAGTAGGCCTTGTCGCCCTTGACCTGGTTGATGGGGCAAAGGAAGAGGTTGTCGTCGATCATCTTGTCGATGGCCGGGTGGCTGCTCAGGTCTCCCTGCTCATGCATCATCTGTCCCTGAGCCTGTGCCTTAAGCTTCTCGAACATCTGGGGACGGGTCAAAAATGCAAATGAGCGGAAAGAAATGGGTATATTCGTGTATGGTTTCCAGAGCATACCATTCAGCAAACTTCGACATCGCGGTCTGTGAAGAGTCCGCAAGGATATGCTATGTACTGCTTCCGGACGGTCTCGTTGCGGATGCCAGGAGGTGGGCCGAAGAGGCTGCTCCTATGCATCAATGCACCATCGTTCTCATCAGTGGAATGGATTGGAACAGAGATATGACGCCGTGGTCAGCTCAAGGAGTGATGAAGAAAGAAAAGGACTTCGGGGGAGGCGCCTCGATGTATATCAGAGAGCTTGAAACTGACTTGATCCCGAACATCGAGCAGTTGCTGAAGATAAAAGCCTCCAGACGGTATCTCATGGGTATCTCATTGTCCGGGCTGTTCTCGGTATGGTCAATTTTTAAGTCGTCAATCTTCGATGGCATCGGCTCGATTAGCGGATCATTCTGGTTCGACGGATTCACAGACTTTCTGGAAAATGGGAACCCTTTATCGCAGCCGCGTGTCTTCATGACCCTTGGCATGAAGGAGAAGAACTCCTCTGACAAACGACTCGCAACCGTCGAGGATAAGAGTAATGACGTCGTCAGGATACTCAATGAAAAGCATGTTCCGACCATCCTTGAAATGGTTCCCGGAACGCACTTCTCTCCGTTCGAGCCAAGGTTCAACAAGACTCTTTCTTACCTCGTGGAAGGGGAGTAGGTGAGAACCTTCTTCACACCTGTCTACCCAGTCAAATTGGTACTCGATTTCTTCTGTGCGCAGAAACCCACAGTCCGTTTTTCTTCGACTTTGGTATTTCAGGCATCTTGGGTACTGAAATCTCCGTCTCAAAGGCCATTTCAAGGTCATCCGTGGCCTATTTTCGTTATATCATTAAAAATGAATGTTGAGAACAAATATGTTCTTCATGTTGACATTTTTGTTAATGAAGGATTAGACTGAAATTCAGGCTGTTGACTAGGTGAACAGGCCATCTGAAGTCGGCAGTCGATGAAGAATTGCCGCACAATTGCCGTGAGTTTGTAACGGCAATTGCACGGCCTTTCTTGTTCTGATTTTCTTTTCGTCGAATACCATTTTTTACTATGCCGTCAAGGCTGTTTGATGCCTCTCAAGTAGTCATTCAAGTCATTGTATCCGGCATAGAGTTGTGCTCTCGACACCACCTTCCCGAAGAGCGATTCACTGATCTGAGCGGCGGCTCCGCGTCCTGCCTCGTCGTTGTCAAGGAAGCAGTAGACCTTATCATACACGTTAATGAACGGTATGGTTTTGTTGACGAGACTTGTCGAGTTGAGAACTATACAATCCTGGAATCCGACGACCACGGGATCTTTCTGTTCGCACAGTACCTGATAGGACAGAAAGTCCATAAAGCCCTCGAAGACACAGCATGCCTCCGTGTGCTTCTGCTTGTCAAGCGGCAGCAGACTGGGGGCCTTCGTCCCGAAACATCCCTTGAAATAGGCATTCCTAATCTCCATGCCACCAAGCACGTTCTTGAAGCACAAACCGAAGAATTCCTTCCCGAATGCGGTATAATGAATCTCTTCGCAATATCTGGTACCGATTTCTATGGGTATTCCCCGTGATAGCAAGTAGCTCAGAAGTGCCCTGTTCTCTAGCGGGATCACCTTAATGTCCCTTATATCCGATGGTGTGGCCCTCCTTGGATTGAAGTATGTGGGAACCCGCTCAAGGTCCACTGGATTGCCGAACTCGGAAAATCTGGCCTTCAGCCATTCGGCAGCTGCGTGGAAGGTGCATCCTCCAAGCAATGCGATGACTAGGTCAATGACGTTGCCTCCCATCCCGGAGCCCATGTCATTCCAGATGTTCTTGCTCGTGTTGACGACGAATGACGGTCTGCTTTCCTGTCTCAGGGGAGAGCGATAGAACAGCTGGGTTCCACCTCTCATCCGTGTCACAGGCTCGTGTCCCAGATGGGAGAGAAGCCCTTCAATAGGTATTCGTCTTAAACTTTCGATAGTCATATCTTAATCTCTGTTAATCAATGGCATAATTGTGGTTCAGTACAAATCGGTACAGCGGTTCAATTCCCTATACCCACCGGACTGTACTGAACCACTTATTTAGTCATCATCGGTTGGCACTTCATCGGTCTCCAACAAATCCGTCGGATCGTCTTCCATGAACTCGCCAAGACCGTAGTCATTGATTGGGGTGTAATGGAACTCCCTGTTGAACTCATATCCTTTTTCTTTCTTCCTCACGATATCGTTCGCCATGAGGAACTTCAACAGCCCGACATTGGTGGTCCGGCCTCGGGGATAGCCGACCTTGGCATACCCTATGGATAGCCGTTTCAGCAACGGTGTATACATTATCGGAATCTTCTGATCTTCGAAAGCTGCATCGAGTGCCGCGCGGTGCACGGACTCGGGCAGGGTAGCATAGTTGAAATACTTCGTGGAGGACATTTCACCTGTGTCGAACTTCACGCCCTTCGCGAGCTCGGGGAGTCCTTCGTCATTGATCATGAAAGCAAAGGGAGAAAAGTCCCGGTCCCTAATCATCGAGGTGTGCACCTCGCTGATGTTCCCATCATCCGCATTCTTCCTGATTAGGAGGATGGTCTCGGCCTTGTGGTTGAGTTCGGTACCTATATGACCCCTGACGTTGTCATCACCCTTGTTCAAGTGAAGTACGGTGTGGATATGAAGGTTGTACTGGCTACTCCAACGCATCAGCAGACCAATGATTTGTGATGCTTCAGTTGAAGAATTGATGTCAAAGAGAAGATCCCTGAGTCCGTCGATGATAACAAGCCCGACCTGCGGCCTTTCAGCAAGGGCCAGTTCAATGATCTTGCACCTGTCAACGGGATCGAACTCCCTAAGCATGACAAACTCTATCAGGTCGCAGTCCTGCTCTGGAGGGTAGCCCGCAAGCCGGTTGATTCTCTCGAGAACCTTGTGACAATGGAAGGAGCTCTGCTCGGTGTCGAAGTACAGTATGTTCCTTTTCCCTTCAGGGAAATGGGCCTGGTAGTTAAGGACCTGTCCTCCGGTCAACGCTGCTGCCACGATGGCGCAAACGTTGAAGGTCTTCTTAGACTTGCCCTTGCCGGTCGACGCACTGAAATTGCCTAGAGTGCCAATGGTTGAATCGCCTACACGTATCACTTCAGGTGGGGTGTCATATTCGTCTGTTACTCTTATAAGTATAGAATTCCAAACACTGTGGAAATTCTCCGGTGTAATGTTTGTCTGCATCATAAGAACTTGTAGTGGCTAATGGTGTGAACATTCTCTCTGACCCAGTCGTCAAGGTTGCGTCTCTCGAAAAGCAGTTTTCGGCTCGGCTTGAAGAATGGAAGGCCGTTCGTCCGTATGAGACTGTAGAGCTTCTTCTGGGATACGCCCAGGTAATCAGCAGCCTCGGATGAAGAAAGCACGTTCTTCACGGCGCCATCCTCAAGCTTGTCGACCCTCTCCGTAAGAGATTCCACCCGACAGCTGAGTACCATAATATCTCTTGCATCCATCTTCTTTCTCATAACGACATCAGTTCTTCTCTGGACGGATTGCGGAAAGTAGCCACCCATTTATCAAGGTCGGTCCTTTCAAAATAGTAGTACTTGCTTGGTGGATTGTAGTAGGGGATATCGCCCCTCTGGGCAGCAGTCAGCAGCGTCCTCTTCTTGATGCTCAGGTAGGCGGCGGCTTCATCGGTGTTCATGTACTGCTTGCAGATGTAGATGCGGTCTTCAAGTTCCTTGAAATGGATGAGCAGGTCATCGATGTTCCCGAACTTCTTGAGCTTGTCCTCCACCGCCTCGTAGCGGCTGATCATGGCGTCAAATTCAGTCTTCCTGTCAAGCACGTCGCGGATGTTGCCTGCCTGTTCTACCATTTTCAAGATTTCTTTTGCGGATAGTTCCATCGTTCTGTAGTTTTAATGTGATACAATAAAGCCTCCGGAGGCTTGGAATCGCTAGCGGAGGCAAATATAGAGGCACTTTTGAGGAATTGTCCGTTTCCGATTCAAGACCAAATTACCTCTGTAGTTTGGTCTTGAATTCTTGAATGTTTTCAGCCTATATGGGGCCTGTAATACATCGCTTTTATCACTTCGTTCCACTTGTCGACTTTGGCCCTCAATGGGCTCAACCCGGAGCAGAAATGCGACAGGCCGCTGGACATGGCACCTTGGTCGAGCATCTTCCCGCACCTTGAACTCATGATGAGCCTCTTGTCGGAAATCACTTTCTGATACTTATCTGAGATGATTCCGTCATTGCTGAGGAGACAGAAGAAGTAGGCGAGGACCGCATTGTGCCTGGCAACCAGTGTTCCGTCGCTTGAATGTTTACATTCGTTGAACAGCCTGCAGATGTCGTTCGGCGTCACCGGCCTGGTGAAAAGCGGGATATCATTCGCCGCCTCTGCAATCACTGAGACCGTCTTGTCATCAAGAAAGCACTGGAAATCTGAGACAGGGCAGGAGGCACGATACTCAATCATAAAATCCTCCATGCACTTGAAGAAGGTGGACATGTCTCGTCCTCTGGAGATGTACTTCTCGATCAGGTCCTTCCTCTCGGTCAGAAACATTCTCATACGGCCCAGGTTGACCTGCTGCTGATTCCTTGAGAAGGCATCAGGCAGGTCGCAGAAGGTGTGTGAATTGATGAAGTCCTCTACAAAGAGAGGGTAGATAAGTTTGTGCTGGAGCACCAGAAGCTGATACTGAGCCATGGCTTCAAGCCACAGATGGAACAGGCCTTCGTCGCCGATGTAGGCGTTTCTCTCTTCAGCAGACGGCCGCGAGGCACGCAAAAAGAGAGATGAAAGAATTTTGATTCTTCATGACTTTTTGAGTGTTAATTGAATTGAACGTTATAGTTTCTATTGCTTCTATTCAACACTGCGGGCCTCTGCGATGATCCTGTCCAGTTCATCACAGAAGCTGAATTGTGACCTGTTGCGGCAGACGAAACTCGATCTGGACTTGCATGTCTCACGGTTAAGCGGCTTTTCGTCAGCCATCTTTATCCAGTCGGCAGTTAGCCTCCAGATATCACGGGTGGTGTCGGCCAGGGCCATTCTTACGAAATACACCAGGGAAGTCATTGATGACTCCCATCTGATGTAAGGCTTGGCGACCTTGCCATACCCGAACATCGCAAGGAAATCTGCCTGCTTGGTTTTCAAGGAAAGATAGCAGCATCTTCTCAGGGCATCGTACAGGTAAATGACCTGCTCCTTGGTCAAGTCAGTAGCGAATGGCTCCTTCTTCTCGGATCCGGCGTAGAACATCGGCCGGAAGTCAACCTCGCTGAACAGCTGGGTGATATCCATGAACTCGCTCAGCTTGGTCATCGGCAGATGGAACTTGCAGAGGCTGCTGTCCTGGATATGCCATTGCCTGTCGAAATTGCACCACCGCTGGCGGTATGGAATCTTGAGGATCTCCGAAATGCCGTAGGCAATGAGTTTGAGCTTGTAGTGGTCCATGCCAGGCACCGGCTGGAACGCCTCGTCAAGGAACCCCGCATCCGCCGCCCTTTGGAAGAGTTCCTCTGCCTCCTGGTAGGCGAAGAAAGGTACAAGGTTGGGATAGCGGGTTTTCGTACTGTTGATGCATTCGTTCCCGTAGGTCCGAAGCATATCGACAGCGTCGCATATCATCTCGATCTCAATTCTCAATTCGGAAGAGGGGAGAGTGTCCATGAGTTTCCGAAGGTCGTCGGTCTCGATGAACCTGACGAGCTGGTAGTACAGATGGGGATCCTTGTCCTCCTTCATGTAGGCTATCAACTCGCGTGAAAGCTTACGATAGTTAAGCGGGTCGGCAAAGGCGTCATAAAGGTTCTGCTGGAGTCCGAGTTTGACGGCCCAGTTGGCCTGCTTGGAGACCCTGTTGATGACGGCTATGAACATCGCCGCCTTTTGACGGTTGTCTATCATGGCTGCTATTCGTCAAAGAGATCCGCAATCCTTGAAACAGCGTCCTGCTTCTTCTTGTCGATAAGGTGCGCATAGACCTGCGTGGTAGCCAGTTCCCTGTGGCCGAGAAGCTTCGACACGGTATAGATGTCAGTATCTGAATTCAGCAGAAGAACTGCGAAGGTATGTCTGCTGCAATGGAACGTGAAATCTTTGGTGATACCGGCTGCGAGAGCCCAGCGTCTGAGTTCCAGGGATGTCTCCGAGCTGTATCTGAAGAGCGGGAACACCAGATCCACGGACTTTGCGTCATGGCGTTCACCGAGGTACTGCTCAGCGGATTTCGGAATATCGAGGTATTCCTGTCCGCCGGTTTTCTTCTGCTTGAAGACAAGACGCGTGTAGCCGCCGAACTTCTGAACCTCGCCCCATGTGAGTTTCAGGATGTCGCTCTTTCTGAGTCCGGTCAGACATCCGAAAAGGAAAGCACGCTTGAGCTCCGGATACCTGCAGTCGGTGGCGGCCAATCTCTTGACCTCCTCCATGGTAAGATACTGCCTCTCTACCTCCGGAGTCTTGAAGCCCGGAACGCTGTCCGCCGGGTTATTATATATAATATGTTCGCGATGGGCCTGGTTCAGACACGCCTTGAGCTTATTGAAGTACGACACCTTGGAATTCTGTGACAGACCGACATACTGCTTGCCGCTGCTCCGCGGAATCAGTTTGTACGTCTCCTTCTCGACATTGTCCAGATATGTCTTGAAACCCTGGACCCACTTAGGTGTGATATCCTTGAAGGTGGTCTTCTCATTGCAGTACACCTCGAGATACCTCAGGCAGCTTCTCCAGTTGCCCCAGTTACCCTGGGTCTCAGCGCCTCTTCTCTGCGCCACAAGGCTACGGTAGTAGGGAAGGAACGGCGTATTGATACCGCTGGTCTCACCGAGGAACTTTCCGCTAAGTACTTCCTGCTCACGTTTGTTGCGGATTGCCTCGGCTTCAATTAGTACCTGCTGGTTAGATTCTCTCTGTTCAGGAGTCTTAGCTTTGACCAGGAAGAGGCCGAGAGTCTCGCGCTCGCGCTTTCCGTTCTTCAAATAGTCAAGGTAAAGAGAGATCTTTCCGCTTGCCATTTCTCTCTGGCGGAGCTTTACCAGTTGCTCCTTCTCGATTTTCTTAGTGTTTGCCATATGTCACAGTCATTATGTTCGTGACAGCAAAGCTATATATTTTCGGTTATATCTGCAAACATTAGCCAAATTTCTCGTGTTAAAAGAAGAAATATCGTTAAAATCTTTTTATTCAGTGTATTACAATGTCAATCAGAGTACCAAAACAACAAAATTGAGTATTAAATCAATAGAAGAGTTCTTTAGCGCAAAGCGATGTTATAAACTCGAGAAAATCTCGTCTGCGCTTAGAAATTGGTAACATTTTTGGAAAATGTGACAAAATTTTGTCACACGAGGGGTTCGTGTGACAAACCGTGTGACAAAACAGGCCGAAATCGTATGAAATCGGCCTCATTTGAAGTGTTTTGATTGCTGTTGTAATGCTTTAAATGACCACTTATACTAAAGTGTTACTCAAAGTAATATGATGTAATTCATTGTAAATCAATAACTTACGCTACTTTCCGATGCAGAACTTCCCGAAGATCTCCCCGAGGATTTCGTCGGTGGAGATCTGGCCGGTGATGGCGCCTATGTGGTAGAGGGCTTCGCGGATGTCCTGGGCGATGAGGTCGGTCGGCTTGGCGGTGTCCAGGTCGGTGCGTGCCTGCATGAGGGAGGCGAGGGCGGAGCGGAGCGACTGGTAGTGGCGCAGGTTGGTCACCAAAGTCGCGTCCAGGTCGAAGTTGAGCGACTCGACGATCTTCACCAGCGTGCGGCGCAGTTCGGCCATTCCCGTCTTCTCGCGGGCTGAGATTGTCAGCACGGCGACGGGGGAGATGCCAGCCTCGTTGGCGGTGGATGCCGCGCATTCGCGCATCAGCGGCAGGGCGGGGGTGGTGCTGCCGGCGAGCTTGTCGCACTTGTTGATCAGGATGACCACCTTCTGGCGCGAAGAGTCGAATTTGCCGGCAAAGTTCGCTATGGATTCGGTGAAGTTGTCCGGGCGGCGTGCGTCAAGCATCAGCAGGATTATCGACGCCTGGCGGATCTTCTCGAAGGTCTTCTCGATGCCGATGGTCTCGACGGTGCCGCGTGTCTTGCGGATGCCGGCAGTGTCGATGAAGCGGAAGAGTGTTCCCTCGATGTTGATGGTGTCCTCAATCGCGTCGCGGGTGGTGCCGTGGATGGGGGAGACTATGGCCTTTTCCTCGCCCAGGATCGCGTTGAGCAGCGTGCTCTTGCCCGTGTTGGTGGCGCCTGCGATTGCCACAGGTATGCCGTTCTTTATGACGTTTCCGAGGCGGAAGCTGGCCACGAGCGTGTCGATGTGGTCGATGGTGGTGTCAAGCAGCTTGCCGAGCTCGCCGCGGTCGGCGAATTCGACCTCTTCTTCGCTGAAGTCGAGCTCGAGTTCCATCAGCGAGACGATGTGGAGCATCTCGTCGCGCATCTGCCGAAGCTCGCGCGAGAAGCCGCCCTTCATCTGGTTCATCGCCACGCGGTGGGCGCTCTCGGTCTCCGAGGCAATCAGGTCGGCGACGGCCTCAGCCTGCGCAAGGTCCATCTTTCCGTTGACGAAGGCTCGCCTGGTGAATTCGCCTGCGGTGGCCATTCGCGCGCCCTTCTCGATGAGCAGAGCGAGCATCGTCTGCACGATGTAGTTCGATCCGTGGCAGTAGATCTCCACCGAATCCTCGCCGGTGTATGACGCCGGGGCGCGGAAGAGCGCGACCACCACCTCGTCGAGCAGCGTGCCGTCGGTCAGGTGTACCTGCCCGAAATGCAGCGTATAGCCGCGCGACTCCGACAGGGGGGACGCTCCCTCGGCTGGCGTGAAGATGCTGCTTGCCATCGGAATGGCGTCATTGCCGCTTACGCGGATGACCGAAATCGCACCGCCCGTCGCCGATGCCGGTGCTGCTATGGTGTCCTGTATCATTGCCTTGGATGTTGTTACCGGTCAGCTGCGGCGCAGCACTTTTCCTGCCAGAGTGCCGAGGCAGACATCGTCTTCCACTGCAATCTGTCCGTTGACTATCACATACTTGAACCCCGTTGCAAGAAGCTTTGCTTCAGCATAGGTGGCGTTGGCGCGCACCTCTTCCGGACGGAAGATGCAGATGTCTGCGAAGGCATCCTTGCGGATATGGCCGCGGTCCTTGAGGCGATATGTCTCGGCGACCTGGCCGGTGCTCCGGCGGATGAAGCGGTCGAGCGTGATCACCTTCTTCTTCATCACGAACTGCTCGATCATCTCGGCGTATGAGCCTGCGGCGCGCGGATGCGAGCCATATGATCCGTCGGTGCAAGTCATGACCCAAGGACGCTTCATGAAGTTCTCGAGGTCCTCCTCGCATGCCACGAAGGTATTGACGTATGGATACTTGTCGGGATCGGCGAGAAGCTCGATGACGGTGTCGACCTCGTTCTTGCCCATCTTCTTCGCGGCGTTCTCGAGCGTCATGCCGGAGTAGATGCCTGCGCTCTTGGAGATGAAGATGGTCTCGGCGCCGCCTCGCTCGTAGATGAAGTCCGGGATTTCCGACTTGATCCTTGCAAGGAGCTCGGGGTCCTTGAATCGCTCGCGCATTCCCGCAAGACCGCCGTCGCGGCACCAGGCAGGGGTGAGGGCGGAGGACATCCTGATTCCGGATGCAAGGTATGGATATTGGTCGGCGGTGATTCTCTGGCCTTCTCCCTGGCGTTTCTCGATCATTGAGATGATCTTGTCGGAAAGGTGCCACACGGACTTTCCGAGGCACTTGATGTGGGAGATGTTCACCGGGACGCCTGCCTCACGGCCGATCTCCAGCGCTTCCTCGATCGACTTGTAGACTCCGAGGTGCTCCTTATTTTCGTTGCGTACGTGTGTGGTGTAGATGCCGTTGTCCGCAGCGATGACCTTCGCTATCGCAACGACCTCGCGTTTCTCCGCGAAGCAGCCGGGGACGTAGTAGAGCCCCGTGGAGAGGCCGAGGCTGCCGTCAGCCATCTCCTGGCGCATCAGCTCCTGCATCTTCTCTATCTCTGCGTCGGTGGCGAAGCGGTCCTCGCTTCCCATCACCGCGCGACGGATGTCGTTGTGGCCCGAGAAGCTCGCCACGTTCGTGCCGATGCCCTGCGCCTCCAGCTTGCCGAAGAACTTGCTGATGGGGAATTGGCTGCCGCCGCATTGTCCGGGAATCACTGTGGTCACGCCCATCCTGAGGTATGGCTCGTTGACCTTCGTGTCATTGTCGAGCAATGTCGGTTCCACATGGTCATGCGGGTCGATGAAGCCCGGGCATACCACATATCCGGTGGCGTCGATCACCTTTGCCGCATTGCATTTGCGGGCAATCCTGGGGTTGGTTTTGCCGACATATGTGATGCGCTCGCCGCTGATGGCGATGTCTGCCTGCACCGGCGCCTCTTCCGCTCCGGAATAGACCGTGCCGCCGACGATGAGCAAATCCGCGCTGCGGGGAATCCTGCGCCCTTCGGTGCAGCACATTTCGGCTGCGGAGCCGTTGATGCCAAGCGCAAGCCCTACGGATGCGATTGCGCTGTCTTTGAGAAACTGCCTTCTGTCCATGTCTTTCGTGGGAAATGAAATGTCCCTTTATGGTTGATTCTATTGTTTTGCGTCCTTTCTTACGAGGCTCACGACGTTCTCGACATGCGTAGTATGGGGGAACATGTCGACCGGCTGCACCTTGACGATGTCATAGTCCTGCGCAAAGACCGCAAGGTCGCGCGCCTGGGTCGAAGGGTTGCAGCTGACATACACCATGCGGTCGGGCGCCGCCTCCATGAGCACCTTCGCAACGTCGGGATGGATGCCGGCCCTCGGCGGGTCGAGCACCACGATGTCGGGATGGCCGTGCATTGCGATGAACTCCGCGCTGAGCACGTCCTTCATGTCGCCGGCGAAGAACTCAGAGTTCTCGATGCCGTTGACCCTTGCGTTGACCTTTGCGTCTTCGATGGCCTCGGGAACGTATTCGATGCCCACGACCTTCGAGGCGAGGGATGAGAGGAAGAGCGCTATCGTGCCCGTGCCGGTGTAGAGGTCATATATGACGGGGCTGTCGGAGCCTTCCGCGATGCCCTCCCTCACGCAGTCGCGTACGACCGAGTAGAGCCTGTATGCCTGTTCTGAATTGGTCTGGTAGAATGATTTGGGGCCGATCTTGAAGCGGAGGCTTTCCATCTGCTCGTAGACGGCCTCGTCGCCCTCGAAGAGCGTGCACTCGAGGTCTCCGAAGGCGTCGTTGCACTTGGAGTTGACGACGTAATGGAGCGAGCTGATCTCGGGGAAACGTGCCTTGACGGCCTTGAGGAGCGCCTCGCGCTTTTCGGCGGCAGGGGAGTGGGGGCCACCTTCCGCATCGCTTCCGAAGACAACGACGAGCATCACCTGTCCGGTGGAGGTGGTGCGTATCATCAGGTTGCGCATGAACCCGTGCTGTTCGCGCAGGTTCCAGAAGGTGAGGCCGTTGTCGATCGCGTACTGGCGTATGAAGAGCCTGATTGCGTTGGACGGCTCGCGCTGGAGGTGGCACTGCCTGATGTCGAGCACCTTGTCGAAGAGTCCGCCGATGTGGAATCCCACGCCGAGGCGGTCTTCCGCCGTGAGCGAGTCGATGTCCTCGCCGTCGAGGATCCAGCGCCTCTCGGAGAAGGTATATTCGAGCTTGTTGCGGTATTCGCGGATCTTTTCGGAGCCGAGGATGGGGGAGACCGGCGGCAACGTCAGGTGGCCGATGCGGCGCAGCTGGTCTTCCACCTGCTGCTGCTTGAAATCAAGCTGCATCTGATAGGGGAGGCATTGCCAGGTGCATCCGCCGCAGATGCCGTAATGTTCGCAGAAAGGGGTGACGCGATGCTCCGACGGCTTTACCATCCTTGTGATGTAGCCCTGGCTGTAGCCGCTGCGCACCTTGTTGACCTGCACGTCGACGATGTCGCCCGGAACTGCGCGGGAAACAAAGAGCACCTTTCCGTCGACATGCGCGAGGGAATTGCCCTCGGCAGCCAGCGTTTCTATTTCTACATTCTCTATGAGAGGTTTTTTCCTTCTGCCCATTATGTTCGAATAATATCTTTGACATGCAAAGATAGGAAAATAAAATTCACTATATTTGTAGATATGAGACGACTCGGTGTTACATTGCTATTATTGCTGTTCGCGGTGATGCCCCAGGGGCTCTTCGCGCAGGATTTCGTGACTGTATCCGGAGTTGTGAAGGATGTCCTTCGCGGCACGCCGCTCCATTATGCTTCGGTTACTCTCGAGGGTACGCACGTCTCCAACGTGACTAACGAGGAGGGGTGTTTCTCACTGAAGGTCCCTGTCGGTACGGACAAGGATAACTTGCTGATTATCAGTTATTTAGGTTACAACACATGGAAAGGCTCGCTGGCCATGTTCCTTGCCGTTGAAGGCAAGTCGCTGGATATCAACATGGTCCCGATGTCCATCGAGCTCGATCCCGCGACGGTCAGGGCCATAGACCCGCTGATGCTGCTGCGCACGGCGCTCTACAAGGTCAGGGACAATTATCCCCAGAAACACGTGGGGCTCACGGCGTTCTACAGGGAGATGATCGTCAAGGGCAAGACGCGCTACCTGACGCTCAACGAGGCGATCATCGACATAGACAAGGCGCCGTACGGAAGCTATGCCAACGACAAGGCCGGCATCTACAAGGGCCGCGGCTCGGTCAACTATGACACGACCGACACGTTGCTCATAAACTATCAGGGCGGCGTGATGGCGACGCTCTCGATCGACCCGGCAAAGAATCCTTTCGCCGGAGTTTCCGAGACCATGATCTCCAACTACTACGACCTCGAGATCGAAGGCACCGAAGTGATCGACTCCAGGCTTTGCTATGTGCTGGGATTCGACCAGAAAAAGGACCTTGGCAACGAGATACTCTACAGAGGCAAAGTCTACATCGATTCCGAGACATACGCGATCTGCCGCATGGACTATGCGATGAATGTGGAGAACCGTCCGGACGCCACTTCGATATTCATTCTCAAGAAGCCCTCAGATACGCGTATTTCGATAGAGAGTGCGACGTTCCTCGCAAATTATAAAATCTCAGACGGTCTTTGGTATTACGACTACGCGAGGATAGAGCTCAAATTCAAGGCGAAGCGCAAACGCTGGCCGATTGCCAACCAATACACGGTGATGTCCGAACTTGCAGTGACCGACCACAAGAAGGGCGAGTTCAAGGTGAGCAACGACAGCCGAGTGAAATTCCGCGACCAGCTTTCGCAAAAGGTGGCCGCGTTCACGGACGACGCGTTCTGGGAGAACTACAATGTGATCGAACCTGACCAGACGATCGAGACGATCATCCGCAGGATTGTCAAGCAACTCAAGAAGCACAACTTGGAATAGGACTACGTCGAAATGTTGCGAAAGTCGTGACAATACGATATGATAATACGGCAGGCTGATGCTTGCCGTATTTTTATAATAATTAGGCATATTGTAGCTCAACAACCATATATGGCCATTTGTTACACAATTTATATTATGTTAAGTAACCAATGTCGGACCGACCCCCTTCCTTTATATATAGGGGTAGCACGCCCCAATTGTACAAATGTATCAATAAGCACCTGTGACTGTCAA
>R22__coassemble_394_pt1 | contig 29639 bp, 31 predicted proteins | sample R22__metabat2_low_PE_051 | metagenome-assembled genome bin R22 | reverse complement strand
TGCGGACGAGGCTCGAACTCGCGACCTCCGGCGTGACAGGCCGGCATTCTAACCAAACTGAACTACCACACCATTTCCCGTTTGGGATTGCAAATATAGACACTTTTTTTTAGTGTGCAAAATAATTTGATTTTTTTTTGACTATCCGCATTTTTCTCAAAAGTGACCGGCCACAGCCTTCCCTATTCCGCCCAAAATTGTTAAGTTTGTATCTCATAAGAACATCATCCGGACATATGATCAATCCCGTTCCCCGGAACGCCAACGACCCATACCATGAAGAAGACCCTGACACTCCTGGCAGTCATCCTGACTGCAATGACATTTTGCGGAAGCTGCAGCAGCACGCGCCACACCGGCGCCGGAAGCGACAATGCCGCCGACGGAAAGAATGCCGCCGCTACGCGCGTGGATGCCGTCGCATGCGACTCGCTGACGGTCATTTCGTTCAACATACGCAACGGCAAGGCAAAGGACGGCGACAACGACTGGAACCACCGCTGCCCCGCAACCAAGGCGATGCTGGAGACCCTCCGTCCCGACATCTTCGGCGTTCAGGAGGCATATGACTACCAGGTCACCTACATCACCGAGAACTGCCCGGACTACGCTTCTTTCGGCGTTGGACGCGACGACGGGGTGAGCCAGGGCGAGCACATGTCGATCTTCTACAACAAGCAGGTGATGGAGATGATCCAGGGGGGAACGTATTGGCTCTCCGAGACGCCCGACGTGCCCTCATACGGATGGGACGCCGTCTGCCGCCGCACCGCGACCTGGGCGCTCCTGCGCGACTTGCGCAACGGCAGGGAGTTCTTCTTCGTCAACACGCATCTTGACCACAAGGGCTGGGAAGCACGCAGGCGCGGCCTCGCGCTGATCGTGGAGAAGATCGCCGCCATGAACCCCGACAACAAGCCGATGATCCTTACCGGCGACTTCAACGTGACGCCAGACAATGACTGCCTCGCCGAACTGAACACAATGATGTCCAGCGCCCGCGAGAAAGCCACCGTGAGCGACACGCGCGTCTCCTACCAGGGCTTCGGCAAAAGCGAGGGCAGCATCATCGACTACATCTATTATTCCGGCTTCTCGACCTGTACCCTCTTCAGGGTCGTGACGGAAACCTATGCCGACATCCCCTACATCTCGGACCATTATCCCGTCGAGGCGATAATCCGCTGGTAGCAGGCTGGCTGGCATCATCACATGAAAAGAGCCGCGGGTCAAACGACCCACGGCTCTTTCATTAGTGGCCGGACCACCCCTGCGGTGACCTGCGCCCTCCCCTACATCTCCTTGATGTAGACCTCCTTCTCGGCGTCCTTGTCGCCGATGGTGAGGAGCGTCATCTTGCCGGGGGCGAATTCAAGGATCCTGTCGGATGAAGGCTTCTTCACCGACTTCTTCATCTCCGACTTGAGGGGGTTGATGAGAAGCATCCGGAGCAGGCCGGGGACTTTTCCGCCCTCTTCCTCGACCACGACGGCCTTGGGGTTGAAGACATAGCTGATCACGTCGCCGCTGAGGGTGTAGTTGCCTTCGCCATGGAAGGAGATGGTGACCGGAATGGAGGTCTTCTCGTCAAACATGAGGACCAGTTCGCAGACGCCTTCCTCGACAAGGGAGCCGTCGGCGTTGAAGGTATAGGTCGAGGTGGCTTTCATCTTCATGTCCTCGTCGTTGTCTTCGTAGACTGTCGTCCACCTTCCCACGAGCTGCTCGACGGTCTGCGCGCCGGCAGGCAGGCAGATCATGGTAAAAATCAATGCGGATACCGCTGTCAATGCAAATCGTTTCATATCTTCTTCGCCGGCCGTGCCGGCATTCAAAGTTTATCCTGTCAGAATGAGAATTCAGCCCTGATGGGGCAGTAGATTTGACCTATGAAGACGCCAAGTCCGCCGCCGAACCAGAGCGACTTCTTGGGGTTGTTCTTCAGGTGGATTCGGGCGCCTGCCAGGAGGGAGCCGTCGAACGAGGAGCCTATGGCATAGCCGAGGTTCAACGAGGCGAACGGGGCGACCTTGTAGTCATTGAAGGTCATCCTGGCATCCACATAAGGGGTGACGAGGACATCCCAATAATAGTTTGCCTCGATGCCTGCGCCGAACAGGAAACCGCCGGCGGTCTCATAGGCGACCTCGGCCCTTGCGCGGGCGGGTGTGCCGTAGCCGCTCTGCAGGCCCACGATGCCGGTAAGGCCGTAGTTTGCCCTCTGCGCCGACATTTCGCCGCAGCAGAGCAGAATCATTGCCGCAATGGCAAGAACATAACGTCCTTTCATGATGTCAAGATATTATTTGTCCTGTTGCTTGATGAGTTTGTCGTAGAGAAGGTTTATCACCCTGTAGTACACCTCGTAGACCTCGTTGATCTTCGTCAGCTTCGTGCTCGAGCAGAGGCAGACGAAGCCCCAGTCGGAATCGGGGCAGAAGAACATGCAGCTCTTCAGGCCCTGCGCGGAGCCGGTGTGTCCCTTGAGCGTCACGCCGTCGATGAAGCGCGTGTCGGTGCGGGTGGTGAGGCAATAGACCGAAGTGGAGTCGATCGGAGTCACCGGGGTGAGGAGCTTCTTGCATCCCTTCTCGGAAATGATCCTGTTGCCGTTGGGGGCGACGCCTCCGTCGCGGAGCGTCATCATCCACTTGGCAAGGTTGGGCGCGGATATCTTCATGCCGCCGGTAGGCGACCAGTAGCATCCGTGCTCGCCGATCTTGTAGGTGCCCTCCGCAAGCCGTATCTCGTTGTCCGGCACATAGCCCTTTGCGCGGACGATGGTGTCGTGCTTCGGGTCGTCGGTGTAGAGGGTCACGAAGGTCGACTTGTCGAGGGAGTCGAGGTTGTAGCCTGCATTGTCGATGCCGATGGGACGCAGTATGTGGTTGAGCACATAGTTGTCGAACCTCTCACCGGACACCTTCTCGATCACGAGGCCCATGATGTTGAGGGCCCTGTTGCAGTAGATGTAGCCCTGTCCCGGGGCATAAGGCTGGAAGGCCTTCTCCTTGATGACCGAGATGTCGGTCTGTGATGGATCGACATATGTCAGGTCGCGGTACATGGCCGCTCCTCCCCCGTCCTTCATGCTCGAGGTGTGCGAGAGAAGCATCTTGATGGTGATGGGGATGTCGGGGTAGCGGGGATTGCGGATGTTGACGCCGAGGATGTCGTTCACGTCGTCGTCGAGGTTGATCTTGCCAGCCTCGACAAGCTGCATGATCGACATTCCCGAGAACGACTTCGAGATGGAGGCGATGCGGAAGATGTCGTTGATGTCGAGCGGCTCTGCCGTTTCCACGTCACGATAGCCGAAGGCGTTCTGATACAGCACTTTGTCTCCCTTGACAAAGACGACCGCAAGACCGGCGGTCCTGCAGTCGTCCATAGCCTTGAGAATCTCAGCCTCGACCTCGGCCTTCTCGGCCTTGGAGAGCTTTCGGCCCTTTGCGTCGAGGGTGGAGAGCGATGATGCGCAGACAAAGGCTGCAAGCATCACTATCGCAGCTATTCGTTTCATGGTCTGACGTTACCAGGCGAGTGCGCTGGCGCCGAGGATTGCGGCATCGGAGTCCTTGAGTGACGAATAGAGTATCTTCACCTTTCCCTTCCAGATCTGGAGCTGGTTCTCTTCCATCGCAGCGACAAGGGAGTCATGGAAGAACTCCTTGGAGCGTGCCAGTCCGCCGAAGAGGACGATTGCCTCAGGTGCGCTGAACTTGACGAAGTCCGCGAAAGCCTTGCCGAGCAGCGTGCCGGTGAACTTGAAGATGTCGAGAGCGATCTGGTCGCCCTGCTTGGCTGCGTCATATACGTCCTTCGAGGTGATCTTGTCCGCCTCGATGTCACGCAGCGGGCTTTCGAGCTCCGGATGAGCCGTCAGCATCTCGCGCGCCGTGCGTGCGACGCCCATTGCGCTGGCATAGGTCTCAAGACAGCCGACAAGGCCGCAGTTGCACTGGCGGCCGCCCGGCACCGAGATGACGTGGCCGAGCTCGCCGGCAAATCCGTCGTGGCCGTAGACGACCTCGCCGTTGATGACGATGCCGCTGCCCACTCCCGTGCCGAGGGTGATCATGATGAAGTTCTTCATTCCGCGAGCCACGCCGTAGGCCATCTCGCCCATTGCCGCTGCATTCGCGTCGTTGGTGACGGTGACCGGCAGACCGGAGAAGCTCTTCACGAGGTTGGCGAGCTCGATGACCGTCGGATTGCCGTCCGGTCCGTAGCTCCACTTGAGGTTCGGTGCATACTCGACCGTACCCTTGTAGAAGTTGCCGTTCGGAGCACCGATGCCGATGCCCTTGACCTTTCCTTCGCCCTCAACCTTCGAAACGAGGTCGTTGATGGCGTGGGTGAGGTCGGTGATGTATTCCAGGAGCGTCGGCTGGAGCGATGAGATCACAGTCTGATAGATGATCTCTCCGAAACGGTTGACGATGCCGAGCTTTGAGCTCTGTCCGCCGATGTCTATGCCAAGTACATATTCTTCTTCCATAAGGCAGGCATGTTTACTCTACGGGGATGTCCTTGTTGACGTTCTTCGATCCTACGAGCGCATAGTAGATCAGGTAGCCGAGGCAGACCACGAGGAGCCAGTAGCTCTGCATGGAACCGACCTTGTCGGCGATGGCGTTCTGGATGAACGGGATGATGCCGCCGCCGCAGACGAGAGTCATGAAGATGCCGGATGCCGCAGCAGTGTACTTGCCGAGGCCCTCGACAGCGAGGTTGAAGATCGAGCCCCACATTACCGAAGTGCAGAGGCCGCAGAGCATCAGGAAGATCATGCTTACGGGGATTGCCTTTGACTCGAAGGTGATCTTCGCCGTTTCAGGGATGAACATCGCGCAGATGATGAAGATGATGGCTGCTGAAGCCGTGTAGAGAAGCATCTTCTTGCTGGAGACCTTGCCGCCGATGACACCGCCGCAGAGACGGCCGATGAGCATGCAGAACCAGTAAGCTGCTACGATCGTGCCGGTGATTGCGGGACCGACCCATTCAATGCCGGAGAAATATACGTTTGCGGTATTGGGAATACCGACCTCGATGCCGACATAGAAGAAGATTGCGATTGCGCCGAGCATGAAATGACGGAATGAAAGCGGGCTGTGAGAGTCTTTCTGGACGAGGCCTGCCTTGCGTGCAGCCTTCTCCTCAGCAGTTTCCATATGAGGTTCGGGGATCTTGGTAAGCAGGATGACGACGAATGCGATTGCAAAGATTGCCATTGCGATGATCATCACGGGAGCTGCCTTTGCCACGGTTGCGTCCTGGATGCTGCCGCCCACGAGCCAACCTACGAGGAACGGAGCGAGCGTGCCACCGATCGAGTTGCAGCTGCCGCCCCACTGGATGAGCTGGTTGCCCTTGTTTCCGCCGCCGCCCAGGGTGTTGAGCATAGGGTTGACGACGATGTTGAGCATGCACATCGAGAAGCCTGCGATGAATGCGCCGAGGACATAGACGAAGAAGCTCTCGGCATAGCCTGAGAGGAACTGGATGCCGACGCCGACGAAGCCGACGACCACGGCTGCAAGAGCGGTGAACTTATAGCCCTTCCTGCGCAGGATGAGACCTGCGGGTATGCCCATGCAGGCATATGCGATGAAGTTGGCGAGCGTGCCGAGCTGGCTGAGCGCCTTGGATGCACCGAACTGGTTGGTAACCACCACGCCCATGGAACCCGCGAGGTTCGTCACGAACGCGATCATGAAGAAGAGGGAGAACATCACGATGATGGGAATGGTGAAGTTCTGCTGTTTGGTCTGTGTTTCCATAATGCTATAGAGTTTATTGATTGTTGCCTTGTAGTGTTATCTGCTGTATTTGCTGCGGGCTTCGCGGCAGCGGTCGATTATGCGGCCGAGCAGCCATCTGCGGCGGCGGCGCGAGGAGGACTTGTGCCTGTGCGACTTCGAGGAGCCGGACTGGTGCTTGCGGAAAGTGCCGGAGTTGAACTCCACGTCCTCATCCTGCGATGCGCGCTCGATGAGGTCCGCGTAGGTGAGGTGCGAGGTGATCATCTCGTAGATCGTGGGCCAGTCGGGGATTCCGCCCAGGTTGCGGTCGTCGAGATAGATGTCGACCACTATCTTGCGCTGGGACGAGCTGTCCCACGATGCGCCGGGATATTCCGCATTGACGGCATAGAAGTCCAACCCCCTCTCGTGGCAGAAGGCCACGGCCTCGTCGAGCAGCTTGCCCTCACGGACGGACCAGAGTATCAGCTTGTGGCCGCCCTGGGCGAGCTTCTTCAGGGTTTCTATCGCGAAGGGGCGCTCCTTGCCTATGGCAGGATACTTATGCTCCACTATCGTTCCGTCAAAATCGACTGCTATCGTCATAACCTATGCCTTCTCTTCGAGTGTGTCTTCCTGATCCTGCGAGCCATCCTTCTTCTCGCCGTAGCCATAGCCGTAGCCATAGCCGTAACCATAGCCATAACCATAACCATAGCCATAACCGTAGCCGTAGTTGTAGCCGTAGCGGCTGCGCACCTCGGTGCCGTTGAAGATGATGCCCATGTTGGTGTAGCGGCCGTCCTCGTAGAGCTTGTCGATCTGCGAGAGCATGCGCCTGTCGATCGCGCCGGCGCGGATGACGAAGAGGGTCGTGTCCACCACGCGGTTGATGACGTTGGAGTCGGCGACGATGTCCACGGGGACATTGTCTATCAGGATGTAGTCATAAATGGTGCGCAACTCGGCCACCAGGTCGTCCAGTCTCTGGCGGCGGAGGAGCTCGACGGGGTTCGGCGGTATCATTCCGGCAGGGATGACGTCCACGCCCGCGATCACGTTCTTGTGGAGCACGTCCTCAAGCTTGAGGTCCGTGTCATAGAGGAAGTTGGAGATGCCCTTGACCTTGTGGCCGATGCCGAGGCGGCGCGAGAGGCTGCGCTTGCGGAGGTCGAGGTCGAGGATCACCACTTTCTTCTTGTTGTCGGCGAAGCAGGCCGCGGAGTTGAGCGTCACGAAGCTCTTGCCGGCACCGACATTGAACGAGAGGAGCGTTATCACCTGGCTCGTGCCGCCTTCATTGCGCATGAAGTCGACATTCGTGCAGAGGCTGCGGAGCGACTCGGTGAAGATGCCCTTGCTGTTCTTGTCGTAGTATATGATCTTGTCCTTGTTCTTCTTCTTTTCGCGAAGGTTGCGGTTGGCCTCCGGGATCTCGCCGATGAACGGCACGTCGACCGACTCCTCTATCTCCTTGCGCGTACGGACCTTCGTATCGAGGAAGAGTCGCGCGAGAAGCAGGATGGCAGGGATGAGCAGGCCGACCAGGACTCCGAGGAGGATGGTCTTCTTCTTGCTCGGATAGATGTGGACCGACGATGCCTCGGCAGGGTCGATGACGCGCGCGTTGTTGTCCACCATTGCCTGGGTCAGGGCGTTCTCCTCACGCTTGTTGAGCAGGTAGAGGTAGAGCGACTCCTTGATCTTCTGCTGGCGTTCGATGGAGAGCATCTCCTTGGCCGCGGATGGCATCTGCGAGAACTTGATCAGGGCCGCGTTCTCACGCGCCGCGACGTCGTTGCGCTTGACCTCGATGCTCATGATCAGGTTGTCGAGGGAGCGGTTGATGTTGTCGCGCATGGCGGCGAGGTTCTTGTCGATGCCCTGGATGACCGGGCTCTCCTCGCTGCTCTCCGCCAGAAGGCGGTCGCGGTTCATCTTCGTGTTGTTGTATTGGTTGATGAGACCTTCGATGCGGAGTTCCGACAATCCGGTGTTGCTCGGGATGGTGGCGTCAGCCTTCATCGGGTCGTTGAGATATTCCTTGATGTAGCGGGCAAGTCGCAGGTTGGTCTCCAGTTCGAGCAGCTCGGCATTCGACTGGCGGCTCTCCTGAAGATAGGTCGATCCAGACTCCTCGGCGCTGAGGATGCGATGGGTCGACTTGTATGACTGGAGCTCGTTCTCCACGTCGCCGAGTTCCTCGCCGATGATGCGGAGGCGCTCGTCGATGAATTCAGCGGTGTTGATGGCAACCTGGTTCTTGTCGCGGATGGCGTCCTCATTGTAGACCGCGAAGAGGGTGTTGAGCACATCCACCGCCCTCCATGCGTTGAAGTCCTGCAGCGAGAAGCTCAGGATCGTGGCCTCGTCCTCCATCTGGCGGATTGAAAGGCGGGAGATGAGTCCGGCGGCGACGTCGGACGCCCTGCCCTTGGTCACGGTGATGGTCTTGTCGTACCAGTCTTCGCCGTAGGTGTATGTCGGGACGAACACCATGTAGCCGTGATTGACGGGGATGGTGTCATTGACGCTGACCAGCTTGGTCTCGCCACCGAGGTCGACCTGGACGTGGCTCTCGTCCTTGACCTCCATCTTGAGGCTGAACTGGGTCGACTTGAGCGAGTCGGAGAGCATGACAAGCACGGGGGAACTGCGGTAGAGCTCCATCTGGCGCAGCTTGACCTGCGTCTTGTAGCTGATGTCGGCATTGAGGCGGTTGACCACGTCGGTCATGAGCCTCTTCGACCTGAACTGGAGTATCTCATTGGTGACGTTTGCCTTGTTGATGAGGTTGTTGTATTGGTCAAGACGGGCCGCGCTCTTGGTGTTGGAAGGGTCCTTGATGACCACCGTGGCGTCGCTTCGGTAGACGAAGGTGGATGTCGCGTATTTGTAGGTCTGCCAGCCGGCGCAGATTGCGATAGCCAGCACGAACCAATACCAGTAGCTGAGCAGGTAGAAGAACAGGTCAACCAGGTTGACGCTGCCGTCGGAATTGTTTTTCTTGAGTTTGCCCATGGCTCATCCTATTTGGCATAAAGTTTCAAAAGTATGAATGCACTTGACACAAGCGACAGCGACGACACCACCATGGATATCCATCTCACGACATTGTTGACATTCGCATCGGCCTTGGTCTTGACTGGCTTGACATAGACCATGTCGTTCTGGCGCAGATAGAATGCGGGGGAGTAATAGCAGGAGCTCGAGGTGAGGTCGAGCGAATAGACCTCCCTCTTTTCGCCCTCCGTGCGCACGACGATCACGTCCTTGCGGTTGGCATCGACCGTGAGGTCGCCGGCCTCTGCGATTGCCTCGAAGATGTTGACGCCGCCCTCGGTGATTACATAGTTGCCGGCACCGATCTCACCCAGCACGGTAATGCGGAAATTGACGAAGTCGACCTGCACTATCGGGTCGGTCATCAATTTCTTGTCGCGTATCTTGTCGCCGATCACCTGGCGCACGTCGGCAAGCGTGAGTCCCTCGACGTGGATCTTGCCCAGCACGGGGAAGTCGATGTTGCCGGCCGAATCGACCAGATATTCCGGAACGGCGTTTTCGTCGCTGATTGCATATCGTGACTCGCCGGTGACCGGGTCGAAGGTCGGGACCGCCGTCACCAGGTTGAAGGGAGCGGCAAGCGTGGGCGTGCTGCCGGAAACCACTATGGATATCTTGTCGTCCTTGTGGATGCGCACGTCATTGGCCGTGGAGACAGGATAATCCACGCCAGGCACCATGTCCTGGATGTAGGCCAGACGCTTGTAGGAGCCGCAAGATGACGCGAGCATCATCATCACGGCAAAGATCAGAAAAAATGACTTTCTCATTAAAAATTCAGTTTATCCAATATAAGTTACAAATATAATCAAAAAATGCCTTTGTGTCAACATCACCTCGAGAGTCTTCCGGCGAGAAGATTCCATCCGCGGGAGATGAATTCCCCGGGCGCGTAGCGCAGGAAAAGCCCCGCGCGGTCCATGTAGCCGCCGGCCATGTAGGCCAGGCGACCCAACCTTCCGCGACCCTGGTAGCCGTCGCCGTCGCGATGCATGCCCAGGTTGCCGTCTCGCATGACAAGGTCAGTGAAGCGGGCGATGTCACGATGGTTTTCAAGCGGATAGGGCAGATATTCCTCAGGCATCGAAAGGACGTCCACCAGCACGCTGTGCATCAGTTCCGTCCATTTCTCAAGCCCGGTGCGGGTAATCATGTCGCGGTATCGCCCGGCATCGACCACGTCGTGCAGGGCGCGGCACATCACCGCGAGGTCGCACACTTGCCGGAATCCGACGCCGAGAACCATCGCGTGCTTCAGGATGTGGACGTTTATCATCAGCAGGTTGAGTTCCGCCGGGAGGACGTTGGCCTCTCCAACCATGTCGTAGTCAGCCTCCATCTCGCGCAGATATCGGCGGGAACGTGCCGAGGAGAGATGGTCCCAGCGGCGATGGTGCTCCACCACGATTCCTTCCCAGACATAATGGACGTCGCCGTCGCTGTCCTTTTCCGTGGCAAGGGACTTCGAGCGGACAAGTTCGAGCGCCGCATCCCAGTCCCCTTCGGTCGGGAAATACCAGTCGATGTCGCCGCACATCCTGTGCTGCGGGCAGGGATAGAAGGCAGCTATCGACTGTCCCTTGAGCTGCACGGCAGTGATGCCGGCTTCGCGCCACCATCCGGCCTGCACGCGCACCGCAGCCTCCATGGCGACGGATATGTCTTCCTGTCGCTGCACGGAGAGCACCCAACGGGCAAGCAGCGCCGTCGACGGCGCAATCTCCCGTGGCATCTTGCTCACGCTGTCGAAGACAACCGCGGAAACGGCCTGACGCACCGCAAAGGCATGGAGAGCCTCCCACTCGCCCTCGGAAAGGGGGAAGAGCCCCTCCTCGAGCGGAGTGTCCCAAAGCGAGCGCCTGAGCAGCGAGAGGAATGCGCAGTATGGTCTGTCGGTGGCGGTCATATCAGTTTTCAATCATTCCGAACTGGTGCCAAAGAGCCACCATGTCACGGACGTCGCCACGCGCGACATCCTCCTCGACTTCATACTCATCCAGCAGCCATGTCACGAGGTCGTCCTCGGTGAACTCCAGCGTCCCGATGCGCCTCCACAGCCATGCCGCGGATTCGTTGAGGCTGAAGACCGAAGTCAGGTCGACCCTTTGGGCATCGGAATTGACCAGCATGTATTCGCCGGCCACTTCCCTCAAGATGAATTTCTGATTCAGTTTCATATGATGTTGTCGTATATTTCAATGCATTTGTCAATCATCCGCCCGAAGGTGAAGTGTTCCTCGTAGCGGGAGCGCGCACCACGGCAATAGGCGTCATGGGTCGCCTCGTCCGAACAGATGGTGCGGATGGCCTCGGCAAGGGCGTCGGGATCCTCCGGTGCCACGTCGAGTCCTGAAACGCCGTGTTCGTTGACCCAGGATACCCCCGAAGCGGGGATGCGGGTGGCAACCACGGGCTTGGAGCAGCTCATCGCCTCGATCTGTACGATGGCGAAGGCCTCGGTCTTCCATATCGAGCTGAGGCAGAAGAGAGTGCATGCCTTGTACCACGATGCGATGTCCTCATCGGACACCCGCCCGATGAGAGTCACCCTCTCCTGCAGCCCAAGGGAGTCGATCTCCCGCTGCAGTGATTCGCGCAGCGGACCGTCGCCTCCGATGACCACGTGATAGCTGTCATCGAGTCGCGATGCAGCCTGTATGAGATATGTATAGCCCTTGTAGGGCACCAGTCGGCCCAGCGAGAAGACTATCTTGCGGCCGCTCCAGCGGGCGGCAATCTGCTCGGGCGCGGCCTCCGACTTGGAGAGGTCGTCGATGCCGATGGGGAGCCATGTCACCTTGTGCTGCACATCCTGCAGCTCCGGCGACTCGCGCACATAGACCGGAGTCGTCCCGACTATCATGTCGGCGCGCCGCGTCAGCCACCTCTGCAACGGGCGGTAGAGCCTCAACAGCCTCTTCTGCGAGAGTATGTCGCTGTGCCAGTGGAGCACCACCTTGCCGCGGTAGCCGCTCAGGCGCAACGCCAGGCAGGCCATCGGGTCGGGATGGTGCACGTGGATGATGTCGTATCCGCCGCAGATCCGGCGCAGGCGGCGCACCATCGCCGGCGAGATCATAGTCGCAGCCTTCTTGGCGAGCGCCGGCACGCAGAACACGCGGCCGTGCGGGTTGAGTTCAATGGTCTGCTCCCCGTCCAGCGTGGCGCAGAGCATGTCGCAGTCGATGCCGCGACCGGAGAGGCCGCGGGTGAGGTCCCACATCACCTTCTCCACTCCTCCCCTGACGGGGTAGAATTTACCGAGCTGCAATACTTTCATACATCATCTTTTTGAGCTGGAGAGCATCGGTGGCATCGAAGAACCTTACGTCGAGCGCCCCCTGCGATGTCTCGTGGGCATAAGGCAGGTCGGCGAGCAGCATGCGTCCCCCGGCCACGGCCATATATTCGCTTATCGGCAACCCCCAGGTCTCCACTCTCGAAGGGAAGACGAAGCAGTCGGCAGCCAGATAGTGGCCCACGAGTTCCTCGCGGCTCATGAAGCCATGGAACTCGATGGAGCTCACGCCGCCCCAGCGCTTGCCGATCCAACGCGCATAGCGGTTCTCGTCGCCGCGGATGGTGAGCACCACCTTGAAGCGCCCGCGGCCCAGCTCCTCCTCGAGGAGTCTCGCGGCCTCGCAGAGCGTCTCGAAGTTCTTGTGGCAGTCGGGGGTCGATGCATAGAAGAACATCGGCACGTCATGTTTCACCGCTGCAGGCGTCACAGTCGAGAGGTCGCAACGGCGCGGTGCAATCACCCTGATCTTCTCCCCGGGCACCCCGATCAGGTCGCTCAACGCGTCGCGGAACCAATGCTGCTGGACTATCAGGCAGTCGTTGCGATGGACGTTGATGCGGTAGGCCCAGCGGGTGAACATAGAGAAGAGGACTATCTTCGGGTCCATCCAAAAGTCGCGCAGGTTGCACTTGAGGAACGGGAACGACGTGTGGCAATAGACCTCCTGATGCTCGGCCTCCACGCGGGGCGTGGTATCATGCATCGAGAGCCACATCCAGACCTTGCGGCCGTCCTCGCGCGCAATCTCCTTCGAGATGCGGTGCATCGTCACATATTCGCACCAGAGGCGGCGGCACCAACCCTTGGCGCTCCACGGGATCTCGACATATTCGATGCCCGGATATTCGCACAGGGAGCGGTCATGCACCAGCGCCACCACCCTCATCTCGCCCGTGAGCGTCGAGAGATGCTCCAGGCACTGCCTGAGAATGGTCAGGGTACCGCCCTTGCGGAGGTTGACCGCGGAAACCACTAAAGTCCTTCGAACAGGTTCACCCATAGTTTCATTATCTTTTCTTCGTCGAAGCGGTCGGAGTTGCGGTATGCCGCGGCGCCCATCCGCCTGCGAAGATCATCGTCATCCATAAGTCGCTTAAGGGCGGCGGCGAACGATGCCACGTCGCCCTCGTCCACCAGCAGGCCGTCCTCGCCGTCGGTCACCACGTCGGCGGGGCCGCACTTGCATCGGAAGCTCACGATCGGCAGTCCCGCGGCCTGCGCCTCGAGCAGCACCATCGGCAGCCCTTCGTAGCGCGAGCTGAGAGCCAGTATCGAAGAGTGGAGATACTCGCTGCGCATGTCGTCGGAAAGGCCCGTCACCACGTTGTCGGGCAAGTCCTTCATCTCGTCGCCAGCGCCGGCAATGCGCAGGCGCCAGCCCGTCGTATCGATGCTCCTCCATGCGTCGAGAAGCATGTCGAAGCCCTTCTGGTAGGTATATCGTCCCACGGCAATCACCTGGCGGTCCACAGTCGTCGCAGGCTTGTCGCAGGTGAATGTGCGTGCGTTTGGAATCACGCGCAGGTTGTCCAGTTCGCCCCAGTAGCCGGCATCCTCCCTGGTGAGCACCACGAAGCGGTCGAAGCGGCGCACTACCTTCTCGTCGCGGCGGCTGCGCAGGCGGTCGGCCAACGCCCAGATGCCCGTGCGGCCGTACTGCAGCCTCTTGAACCGGCTGAAATGCACCTCGAGCACCTTGCGGCTGCCGTCGCCGATGCGGGTCAGGAACCGCTCGTCGCCGCCGAACATGCTTATCACGACATCAGGCCGCTCGTCGGCGAGGAGCCGCGAGAGCCTGCGGCGGTGGCGCAGCTGCTTGAACGGATACTTCACCAGCTTGTCGACGAACGAAGCGCCGTTGTTGCTCTCATAGCCGATGCCGAGGTCGACGAAGCGCACACGGCCATCCATCGCGAAGGCGTGTCCCCGCCCCATCTGGTCGGTCGTCACCACCGTCACCTCATAGAGAGGCCGACCCTCCCCGTCGGTCTGCCGGCAGAGCCAGTTGACCTTGCCGGCCAGCACCCGCTCCATGCCCGCCGGGCGGTAGAGCGCAGGAATGGAATAGAGGAGTTTCATCATTGTCGGGATATGGTATCGGCGTTGTCGGTGTCGGAGCGTTCCCGCAGGTTTCCTGCGCAAATCAGAAGCGCGAAGAAGAGGAAAAGGTCGGTGGCGACCTTGAGCCAGATGGTAAATCCGACAAGCAGGACAATAATTATCGGCACACGGTATTCCTCAAACAAATCAGCCGCGGTGAGGGCCGCCTTGATGAAGAATGCAATGAAGAAAATCAGGCCTATCAGACCGAAATAGAACAGGAACCTCAGATAGCCGATGTCTGTTCCCATGTAGAATCCCTCGATTGACAGGTCGCCGAGATAGTTGACATCCGAGTTCGGACTTGAGAAATATCCATCTCCAATTATCCAGGTCTTGAAGGTCTCGGGGAACACCACCATTGTCGACAAGGTATTCGTTGAACGCGATTCCCACTCTCCGTGCTCGAACAGGTTGAAAAACCCTTCGAATCCGAAACGCACAAGCTTGTGGAAGCCGGCGTCGGTGTTATAGAAGAATACGACCACGGGGACAACCACCACAAGGATGAGAAGCATCTTCCCGAATATCGAACTTCCTTCGCGGCTGAACCTCATGCGCCAGATGTCTGAGGAGAAAATCATGTAGCATATGCCGAAGCCAACGCCGACCAAGGTCGTTCGGGCAATCATGTTGCCGATGACGGTGACAATTGCAAAAGAGATGAGATAAAGCCATTGGCGAGTCCTCCATCCTTCGCTCTTGTCATGTCTTATCACTGCGAACAACATCACAAGCACCGCCGAGAATCGACAGCCTGCGGTATCGAGGCTCGCTCCGATGCCATAGAGTCGCTTAGTATCGTGGAGGAAGGCCTGTCCTTGCTGCACCCAGGTGTCGACGAACAATTGGACCGACGGCACATATTCGATGAGCAAGGCCATTATGCACTGGAACACGCAGACCGCCACGAGGTAATTGGTGATTATGGGAAACGTCACCTTGCCGTGGACGGATTTCATGACAAGGACAACCACGTACGCGCTGCACATCCATGTCGCCGCGGAGACGATATATGTGGCATATGCCATGTCCGACGTGTGGTTGTAGACCGTGGAGGCAAGGCCCACCACTGACACCAGCGCCGCCAGGAAGAAAAGTGGCAGGAGATTGCGGGGAATGTCCGAGTCGCGCTTTCTGACCATGTTGATGAAGACCAGAACGGCGCCAACCGCGCCCATGAGGTTCTTGGTGTTGGCGATTGGAAGGAACGAGAAGGTGAAATGGAAAAGGAACATGCTCGCCACGCACCCCGTCAGAACATATAGCAGAATCTTCTTAAACATGGTCATTTGTAGATTACGCCGTACACAAACTTGAACAGTATGCCGTAATAGGCCCTGACATACCACCACTGCCCCTTGGCAGCCATCCATTGCAGGATGCGGTTGCGCAAAGGCTGGATCTTGTTGCGCATGATGAATTGGTTCGACTCCGGATACCATTCAGTCCATATCCTGTATTTCTCCCTTGAGTCGGAGAGGATGAACGGCAGCTTCACATTGAGCTTGAAGCATGCGATGTCCTCGGCGAGGTCGTCTGGATAATTCTCCTCCAGCGCCTTGACAGCATGGTCGGCATTGTGCCTAATGTCCGTCAGACGCTGCTGCGAGAAACCTTCGGAGATGGCGCCCGAGTTCGTCTTGACATAGTGATAAAGTGCCTTGGGAACGTATGCCACCCCTTTCGCCTTTGCAAGCATCTCGATGACGATCATGTCCTCGCCCCCCTTGAAGTTGTTGACCGGAAACTCGATGCCGTCATAGAGCCTGCGGCGGATCAGCTTGTTCCAGACATTGTATTTTGTCGCTCCGCGAAGGAATCCCTCCCGGAGCATGACATCGGGCGAGTCATACTTGGGATTGTGCATGTAGCGCTCGTTGCTCTCGAACGTCAGATAGAAGTCGCAATAGACGAAATCGGCATCGTTCTCCTGAGCCGCGCGGTACATCGACTCCAGCATGTCGGGTTCCACCCAGTCGTCGCTGTCGCAATTGTAGACATACTCGCCCCTCGCCGCTCCAACGCCGGTGCACCTGGAGGCGGGAAGGCCGCGGTTGACCTCATGGGTGAGGATCTTCACGTCCCTTTCGGGATAGTCGGCCAGAACGGATTCCAGTATCTTCCTCGAACCGTCAGGAGACGCGTCATCGACAAATATGAACTCCACGTCTTCGAATGTCTGCGTCATGAGCGACCTTGCGCACCGCTCGATGAAGCGCTCGACCTTGTACATCGGTATCACGACCGATATCTTGTGATTTCCCTCCATATCCTATCTTTTTTCAGGAAGCGTGATCCAGCTTCCGAGTTTCTCGTCCCATGCGGGATCGGTCAAAGGCTCGAATCCCGATGATGGGAAGAACGTCATCTCGCCAAAGTAGATTTTTCCATCCACGTTGTATAGGTCTATCCTGACAAAAGGCATGTCTGCCGACAATTTCTTCGCCATCTCAACCATGGCGGCATAGTTGTCCGGCTTTTCGAAATGCCTTGGCACGTCAGGCTTGCTGGACTTCTTGAAGAACGGGAGCAGGTTCATGTCGATGTCGTAATAATTGGCATGATGTGCGGAGCTCCTGTCGTAGTCGATCTTGACGACCTTTGGCTCCCCGTTGAAGCAGAAGAACTTGTAATCGACAAGGTCCCCATCGTGCTCAAGATACTCTTCGGCCAGTATCTTTCTCGGGACGCTCCTGTATGGTGTCTCACGCCCCTTCGAATAATAGTCCGTAGCGAGAGCGCGAGCCAGTATGGAACGGGCCGCCTCACGATCCAACGCCGCCTTGTCACGGCATATCACGCAAGTCCCTGAATCGTGGTTGCATTTGAGCACGAAACGTTCGGGAAGGGCGTCAAAATCGATCTTGTCGGCCGAGTCCCAGATGCCGATCGTCGGTATGATGCATTCATCACCCATGCATCCGCGAACCACATCCTTTACCCTCACCTTGTCCACGAGTTCGGAATACTCCGGCCTGCAGCCATACAGTTTCAACCACTGGAGCTTTTCCGTGAAGGCGGTGGGGTTGTTCCAGTCTATCCATCTGCCATGGACAGTATGATATCTGAGCGACAGGTAGGCCTTGGAAGGAAGGCAGCGTGCCATCATCTTCCAGACCATGTCAGTCAATGCATTTGCCATCTTTGCTGATTGCTATTCTTGGAGACTTGCGCCCCTGTGTGAAATATCGTGCGACAAGCTTGAGCCGTTTGCTCAACGGCAAGGCATCCAGATGATCGAGCTTGTTGTAGAAGAATGCGAAATAGAACTTCGAATCAAAGAACGGTGAATGCCTGTAATGCTCCCACCATATGTCCATGTTGGGACACCAGTCCTTCCATGGTTTTGGCCCGTTGTAGTGGATGTTGCCGTGCAGCCTTGCATCTTCGGCATCTTTCGGCGCATACTTCGTTCCCATGAAGGAAGGGTCGGTCTCCATCAGGTTGTAGGCTCCGACCACGAAGGAATACTCACATGGGATCGGCATGATCCTGCCCTTGCAGACGATGTTGATGATGTCCATGTCCTGATAGCGGTAGTTGTTGGCAGCAAGCTCCTTGAAGCGCGGCACCAGATTGTCGCGCCGCATCAGGTCGAGATTCATGACAAGGAAACCGGAAAGGAAGTATTCTCCGGGAACGGCGCCCACGCTTTCCGCATATCTCATGCTTTCGGGCTCCGTGTTCATCGAGATGGCATATACGGCTCCAAGATAATTGTCTGAAAGGTCGATGTCATATAAGTCCGAGAGGTCGCGACGGAATATCATGTCGACATCGAAATAGACGACCTTGTCATAGTCCGTCAGGATTTCCGGTGCAAGAAGCCTGTAGTATGCGGCATAGGTGATGCCCCGAATCTCATATGCCCCCTTGAACTCGTCACCGACGGAGTGGAACGTGACCTTGAAATTGTCGTAAGCCTCATAAAGCTTGTCCAGCCCGGTGATTGCCGGCCTTTCGCCTGGATGGAAGACGTTGATGTCATAGAAGGTATCTTCCCGAGCCGATGCAAGCAACGAATAGATGCATACTCCGGCCGGCAGGGACATGTTGCCGTCAAAGGTCAACAGAATGGGTATTGTCTTCATGCTTTCTTGGTTTCTTTGATCTTGCCGACAAGTCTCTCTCCCAGAATCCTGCGGGCAATGCGTTTCAGATGCCAGACGAGGCTGTCCGACCATCGTCCGGCCCGGATTCTGGTTGCAACCACGGCTGCCTTGTCAGGACCCTCATCGAGCAGTTCCGGCATTACGATGCACGAGTCGGAATACTTGCATGAGAGAGCCGTCAGTGCAGGCTGGTCATGCTTGTGCCTTGCAAAGAAGGGATACTGTTCATCGAACACGCCAGAGTCGTCAATCACCTCGGGATGTTCAAGCACGATATCCTTCCATGACTCGATCAAGCGGTTGTCCCGCCCCTTGGCAAAGATGAAGCCGCCGAGCACCTTGTTGTGTTCGCGCCACATCTCGTTGCCCACATAGGCGTCATAGAAATCAACGGCAGTCTTCTTCGTCCAATGCTTGATGGCGGTCGACGTCGTGCCGAACTTCTCCCAAAGGGGCATCCGGTCCGGATAGGCGAAGAGCATCGTGTCATATTTCTTCATCAGCTCGAAATAGACATCCCACTCCGTGGTCTTGTGAAGCGTGCAGCCTGCATCGACATAGCAGACCACGTCGCCCTCTTCGGCACGCTGCAGCGTCTCCCAGATCAATGCGGGTTTCCACGCCCAGTAACCGCCTCCGTAGGTGTGTTTCATCAGTTCGCAGGAGCGCACGTATTCCGGAAGGGAATCCGGGGTATGGAGCACAACCTCGTCAAATATTCCCAACTTGCGGGCCTGACGGCCAATCCGCTTGAGCGAGTACGCCATCCGTGAATCGGCATATGCTATGAATATGTGTTTCATGGTCTTGTATCAGTCTTTCAAAGTTCCCGCCGCCTTCAGGAAATCCCGAAAACCGGAATATCTTGCCTTATGAGTCTTGACATATCTCTCATATGATGGGCCCAACTGCGATTTTATCGGAAGAGAAGGATAATCTTCCACCTTGTCACCGTCGACAAACAGAGGAAACTCTTCCCAGAAGTCTTCCACTACAGGTTGACGGCCAAAGCGGGATACGATCGACCTTGCATATTCGAAGGCCTCGTCCTCACATCTGGCGACACGCTTCTCATAGTACTCATCCAGTGACATCACCACGCGGCATGGAGAACCGACTGCAATGGAATTGGCAGGAATGTCCTTGTTGACGAGGCTGCATGCACCGATGAAACAATTGTCACCGATCGTGACGCCCTTGAGTACGGTTACATCATGGCCGAATGAAACATTGTTGCCGATTGTCACCTTCCCGCTGCTGTTTACGTATTCACGCCCCGAAAAGATGAAGACCTTGGAAACATAGTCGTGGGTAAACAAGGTGAAGTTCCTGTTGATGTAGCAGTTTTCACCGATCGTGACAAGAGAGGGCCTGGAACAGTCAATCCAGGCAGTTTCCGAGTCGATGTGCGTACCACGCCCTACGGCCACACCCTGCTTCCTGAGATAGTTGCAATATCTATATGAAGAATGTCGGGCAATCTTGAGCGGAATTTCCGCGAGATTTCTTTTGATTGAGGCAAACATATGCGGAAATAGTATCATTTCATCAATTTCTTCAGGCAGTACACCGCACGGGGCGCGATGGCCTTTGCGTATGACGCAATCCACGCGAACGGGACGCGCCAAGGGAAACAGCGTTTCTGGAACAGGAGCGTGTTGTGAAGGTTCAGTCCGTGAGGCGACCTGAGGAAGGCTATCCTCTCCTTGAGCTTCATGTCGGACATGATGATGCTCGAGCCCTTGTGGTCATTGTCGCACAACCCGACATACTCCCTCAGGACAAGCAGTGGGAATCCCGCCTTGCCGGCAAGATAGGTGTAGTCGTGGTCGGTACCGCCGTGAATGTATTCCTCGCAGAACAGCCCACGTGAATCCACCACCTCCCGGGACACGTATGTGATGTTGCCATGGGCACATTCGCATCGTCTGAAGGTCCCGTCAGGAATGACGAACCGGTCGGCCAAGGTAATCTTGTTCACGAAGTCGAATCCGCCGTATGTCAGCCTCTCCCCCGACATGTCGGTCAGGGAGCCGACATAGATTCCCCTTTTGCCATACTCACGGAGAGAATATTCGTCGGCATCGGCCAGCTCCTTCCAGAGATTGGATTTGACGATGACATCGTTGTTGAGCCAAAGGTATCCGTCATAACCGCCGTGGGCGATGGCAGCCTTCCATGCCGCAATCATCCCGCCGTTCCAAAACAGAGTGCCGTCACCTTCGATCACAGCGATGTTTCTCCCGGGGAAACACTTCGAAAGCATCTCTCGAGTACCGTCCGTACTTCCATCGTCGGTGATGTAGAGGTCCGCCTCGACGCCCCCGAAGGAGTCCAGACCCGAATACACGGACTCCAGGCAGTCGAATGTCTTCTGCCTGCGGTTGAATACGGTCATCAGGATGGCTATCTTCTGCATGATGGTCATTTGGTTTTTTGGCGAAGCCAGAGCAGCGAGCCATAGAAGGCATACAAAGTCGCAAATCCGGCTCTTTGGAACACATTCAAGTTCCGATAGTGCATCACATAGTAATAGGCGCTGCGGTTGCTGCGACGCAAATAGTCATAGCTGCGAGCAATCCGCGTAGTTGTCTCCGCCCCGAGGTGGATGCACTTCAGTTCGGGCAAGACATGATTGACGGCTCCCATGCTCAGGAACCTATGGTAAAGTATATTCTCTTCATAGTAGAGGAAAGTCTCGGGGTCGAAGAAACCAGCCTTCTTGAAGAGGTCCTTCCTGACAAGCATGCAGGATCCGGACGGAAGCTCGATGGGCACACTTTTCTCTGCAAGAAGCGACGGATTTGTCTTCAGTATCTTGCGGCTGTCCGCCATGGCGGCAAGCCGACCGCCTCGGTCGCGGCAATAGAACAGATAGTACAGTGCGACCTCCTTCAGGCTGCAGTCCCTCCTGGCACAATTGTAGTCTATTTCCGTCCCGTTCCGCTTGAGCAACAAGGGGCTGACAAGACCTATGTTCTGGCCGGACCAGGCAAACGAGACAAGTTCCGGGATGATGTCGTCGACAAAGAGGACGTCATTGTTGAGAATCATCACCACATCGATCGAATCATCCGCATCGGCCAGCCTCAACCCCACGTTGTTCCCTCTGGCATACCCCCCATTCTCCTTCGACAGGACAAGGGAGAAGCAAGGAAGTTCAAGACGGCCTTCATGTCCCTCTTCATTGAAGCAACGATAATCATCCGGATGACCTCCCTTGAGATATCCATCGATGACGGAGCGGCTGTCGTCGGTCGAGCCGTTGTCGACGATTATGAACTTGGCAGGGAACGTATTGTATTTCAATACGGATTCAATGCAGTTGACCGTTGCGGGCGCATTGTTGTAGTTGAGTATGATGATCCCTACCATCTGCTAGATATCCATCATTGCCGCAAGAGCCTTCCTGTCGACCTTGCCGTTGACGTTCATTGGAATTGACCTGACGAAGATGAACCTTGACGGCACTTCGTATTTGGGAAGATGTGCGGCGAGATACGCCTTTTCGGATGTGCAGTCACGTTCGCGTCCCTCGACGGCAAGCACCAGCTCGGTATTGCCCTGGCTGTTGGTTGTCGGCATCGCAACGGAGAACATTCCTCCGGAAGCATCCGAAAAACATTTTTCCACCTCCAGAAGCTCAACTCTGAAGCCGTTTATCTTGACCTGGAAATCCTTTCTGCCCACATAGGCCAGATTCCCGTCCTCACCATAGAAACAGATGTCCCCGCTTCCATAGAAACGCACTCCGTCCAGCATGAAGAATCGCGATGAATTCTCCTGCGGATTGTTCCAGTATCCGGGCGTCAACTGCGCACCGGCCAGGCAAAGTTCTCCCTTCTCTCCCACCGACGTGATGACCTCTCCGTCATCGCCAATGATCGCAACCTGACAGTTGGCATAAGGTTTTCCGATGGAAACCACGTCATTGTACGTCTCGAGAGAATCCAAGTTCCGTTCATTCATGACATATCCAGCGCAAAAGACCGTACCTTCGGTAGGACCGTACATGTTGTAGCTGACCATGTCCGGGTTAAGCTTATGCCACCCCTTCACAATCTGGCGGGTAAGAGCATCGCCGCAGAAAATGTTGTACTTGACGGAGCCGAGATCCAGTTCAGAGGCATAAGGCAACAGGTTGCGGGCCATCGAAGGGACCATCTGAAGGACTGTCAGGCGATATTTCTCGACAAGCGCGGCTATCTGAAGGAACTTGATTGCCTTCGGCGGTATCGTGTAGACACAAGCCCCGTTCAACAAAGGCAGAAGATATGATGACACGGAGAAGTCAAATGTCAAGTCGAACGGCTGAAGGCAGCGGTCTTCGCCGGAAATGGAGAGGCCCGTATGGCCGGTCGAATCCACGAAGGCTGCGAGATTGCCGCGGGTGATCACCACGCCCTTGGGCTTCCCAGTGCTGCCGGAGGTAAAAATCACATATGCTGCCTTGTCTTCCGGCACATCATGACGGAAAGGAACGACTTCCTGGCCGGCGACGGACTCGAGGCCCGATACATCAATGACCGAAACCGACGGATCGTCCACGGTGTATGACCGGTCTGCCGAAATCACGCAAGTGGCTCCGATGCTTTCCATAACCTCGAGATGCCTGCCCTTGGGCTGTACCGGGTTCAGCGGCACATAGGCCTTCCCGCACATCCACAGGGCAAATATCGCGGCATAGGTCCTTACATCGTCCGTCGCATACAAGCATATCATCTCCCGGTCAAGGGATTCGAACCGCACGGCCATATTCGATGCCAGGGAGATGAACCGTCGATAGCTGAAGCATTCTCCCCTTATGCAGAAGGCAGGAGTGTCCGCATCCTTGCGGCAGAACACCCTGTCAAGGATTATTTCATCAAATCTGCTCATATGCTGCATATTCGAACCTGTCATCCTTCATGTCACGATAGAAGCATCCTTCAGACACTATTTCAGCGGGATTGCCCGACAGGATCGACTTCTCGGCACACCGGTAGCGCTTGTTGAGGAAACTGCATGCCGAAACGGTAGTGTAGTCCGGCGTCACCGTTCCCTTCAGCACATGGCACGAAGAGCCCAGCCAATTGTATCTGCCGAGCTTTATGGGGGCATACGCCTTCATCTTCTTTTCAGTGAAGGCATTCTTCATCGCATGAAAATCAGTGTCACACAAGGTACAGTCCCAACCGAGAGTCGTCCCCTCGCCTATCTTCACGTAGTGGAAACAGATCAATTTCGTGTTGTCACTTGCAGTCACGTCGCCGCCAACCTCGAGAAGTCCCTTTGAACCGACCGAGATGACTCCGCCACAGCCAAGGTGGCAAGAGCCCAGAAAGCGCACATTGCCGTTGATTTCAACGGTATACTTACTGCCGAGGAACAACGTCGTCTCGGGAAATCCGATCTTGACCATTCCTCGACTGATCTCATCCGACAAGATCTCCACGCTGCCACCGAGCTTGTGGAAACGCGGCCTGTAGAGATATATCGGCAACTTGACCGCCTGTTTGAAAGGCAGGTACCTGAGATTGAAGCGAATTGACGGCAGAAGCCAGTTGAACAGACCCTTATGCATCTTGAAGCTTGTTGGTTAGCGTTTCGGCAAGTTCTCCGACGGACTCCCACGACATCATCTCACGGAGGGTAAACTTCACATCATATTCGTTCTCGAGTTCACTCACAAGTTGGAGATGGGTGACCGAGTCCCAGCCTTCCATCTCCTCGGCAGAGGATTCCGCACATATTTCGAGATTTGGATTGTCCAGGACCTTGCGGATTGTTGAAGCAATTCTTGCGATGATTTCTTCTTGGTTCATTATCTATTTTTTATTATTGTTTCCTGCTGATTATTTGCTTGGCATAGCCACGGATGAATTCCCGTTCCGCCCTGTCGCAGCCGATGAAGTAGGCAGCAGCAGAGGAAATGATGACGCTGACTGAACTCACGACCAGGAACCGGCACCAGCCTTCCGGCATCATGAGTCTGAGAGTCAGCGGCAACGCCAGTGATATTGCCGTTACAACCAAAACATTGAGGGCTACCTGATTCAAATAAGCCTTGATGTCAAGCCCGATGTGGCGATGGGCAAAAATCAATCTGGCAACCATGCAGAAGAGTACGGTAACCACATTGATGAGATACGCCACCTCCGGAGCGGCTCCGGCCTTCATCAATATCCACGAAAGGGGGAAATTGAGAATCGTGATGCCGCCTATTATGAGCTGATAGTTGCGAATCTTGCCGGTGGACATCTGGGCCATGCCAAGGATATTGGAGAATATGGCCGCAAAGCTGAGCAGAAGCACCAGACGCACAAAGTTCACGGTGTGCTCAGGAACCGTCACAAGCCACAGGTCAAGCAGGAAATCAGTCTCGAGTTCGATGGGAATCGCAAGTATCATCATCATGTAGAGAGAAAAACGTGCTCCCCTGAAAACCAGGAAATTCATGTATTTCAAGTCTCCTGCGGCATAGGACTTCGTTATCTGGGGGTTTATTGCCATAGTGAAGTTGTTGATGAAATTGTTCACTATGTTAGAGACTGTCACCGAAAGCCCTCTGGCCGCGTTGACGGCAGGCCCGAATACCACGTTCATTATCATGTTTACGCCCTGGTCGCTCAGCACAGAAGCCGTGGTACCCACGAAATTCCAGCTTGCGAATCCAAGAAGTTCGCCGTACCGTGATTTATTGAAATCGATGCGGAAGGAACACTCCGGGAAATGCTTGTGGCAGTATAGGTAACAGATTGTCTGAGTCACGAGCGTCGCAACCATCATCATGGCCGCATAAACGGCCAGCCTGTCGAAGGATGCCTTGGAAAAGGCCAGGAAGAGCACTATGACGAACTTTGCCATGATCTCAAAGATGCTGATATAGGCAAAGAAGCCCATTCTTTCGTGAGCGATGATCGAAGCGTTGAAGGGCACGATCAGGATGCTTGTCAGGAAGGTAACGACGGAGAACTGGAAGACCAGGCCCGCCACTGCCATTCGTCCCTCGGGAATCGTCATCTTGTTGTGCAGGAACCAGAGTCCCACCGACTCGCAAAGGATGAGGACGATGATTGCCAGGCCGACCTGAATCGTAAATGACGTGGCGAACACCGACCTCATGTCCCCGTTGTCCTCCTTCCCGAGCTCGAATGTCAAAAAGCGGCTCGAAGCGGCAGAAAGCGAGGACGATACCATCGAGAACATGCTCACGAATCCTCCGACGACGCTGTACACGCCATAGTCCTGCACGCCCAATGCCTGAAGCAGGAGCCTGCTGGTATATAGCGAGACTATCAGGTTGAAGAACATCCTGACGTACAGCATCAGAGTGTTGTTCGCTATTCGCTTGGTATCGTGTATCATTTCTCCCATAGGCGGTCCGACACGGGTTTCCAGAGCTTCATTCGCACCTTGTCAATCATGATGCAGGCAGCGACCAATGCAAGCGAGATGAGAACTGCTGCCACGACATATTCAAAACCGTATCTGCATTTCTCGTACAAGGAGCGCATTGAATGCAGGAATATCGGGAATGTCATAGGATTGACACAAAGCAGATATATCGAGAAGACGGAAGATGCACAACAGTTCGATGCTCGATTCTCTTGTATCAGTTCTCATTTTTCCGACTTCGCTACCTCCGACCAATGTGTCGAGGACTTTGCGATATGATTCGCATAATATGCTTCCTCTTCATCCAGGTTGGAGAGATCCAGATGCCATGGAAGGTGGTTGATCAGATAGGGATGGCCTGTCCTGCACATGAACTTGTATGGACTTGACGCCCCTTTTGTATATGGACGATATAGGGCGAACGTCGTATCGATCACGGCATCGTAGACCCCGGACTCGACTTCCTTCTCCCAGAACTCCGATTCGTGTCGGATCACCTCTTCCTTATGGGCATAGCAATCGGGCAGATTGTCTATTCTCAAGCCGAAGCCCACCTTGTGGCAAAGGGGATGACGCTTGAATACACCTATGAAATGCGCCATGAAATCATCTGGACAGCACTCGTCTATCTCCATGTCAGAATCAGTATAGACATAGTACGAATCCTTGAAACGTTCATACACGCCAGATTGCCAAATGGCCTGGAATCCATGGTTCTTCCCCAGACGGATGACATCGAAGGGGCAGTTGTCGTAGTATTCCAGCAGAGGCGGATATGAACTGTCGTTGTCAAGGATATGGATGTTTTCGTACCCCCTGCTGACCAGGGAATCAATGAGCCTCTTCAGGTCGGAAAGACGATTGAAGTTGTTGATGATGATCGGCACCGTCTTGGGGTCATCAAGTTTGTTGCGGGAAAACATCCACTTTAGTTCGGCTGCCAGAAGCACGACCGAATAATAGACCCTGCAACAGAAGCTCCAGAGCCAAGATGGAAATATCCTTCGCAACATTGCCTTGACCATATCAGGCAGAAATCAGTTCTTCGTCCAGTTTTTGGACCAATCCATACCCCTTGCAAGTACCTTGCTCCCGTCGCCCGCAACGACAGATTCCGCAGGAACGTCTTTGGTCACGATTGAACCATAACCAACGATGGCCCCATCACCGACTGTGACACCCTTGAGAATGGTCACATTCTTTCCAAGCCAAACTTTGTCACCGACAGTCACTGGTGAAGATGGATTGAGCATCTTCCCGGATTCCTTGTCCCATATGTCGTGGCCGTCAGAATTCCATATCTCGACATTCTCAGAGAACATGCACTCTGCCCCTATCTCAATGGGACACTCATTCCCCATGCAGACTATGCGTACTGAACCGACAGAAGTACCTTTTCCGATGTGCAGAATACCATTCGTAGCACGAATCATCAAATTGGAATTGAGGATGGAGGCTCCATCTTCAATGATGAGCTTGTTTCCTGTACCGAATATGGATATTCTTGTATTATATAGATGTCCTCTCAATTCTGCCACATTCCCCTCCCCTCTTATTGAGAATGTGCATTTCCTGACCGTCACATCTTGAAAATGCACGGAATTGTCCTTGTCAATCCGGGAATGAAAAGGAAGGCCGAATTTTGCATTGCGAACAGAAACGGTAGGGGAAGGAGAGAACGCAAGAAACCTGATCCTGACACAAAGCGTGGAAATTGAGTAAAATAGAGACCTTAACATTTTTGACATTGAAAATGACCTGTCATGATTTCTTCTTCGCAGAAATACAATTCCCCATCAGAATTTCTTCCCGAACACGATGCTCATGAAGGTCATGCCCAGGATCTTGCAGTCGAACCACCAGGAGCGGCGGCGCAGGTAGTAGAGGTCGAGCTCGAGGCGCTTGAGCATCTTCTCGATGGTGTCTGTATATCCGTTGTAGAGCGTTGCGTAGGAGGTGACGCCGGGGCGGATCTGGAAGTGGCAGCTGTAGCGCGGGTCGATCATCATGATCTTGTCGATGAAGAACTGCCTCTCCGGGCGCGGACCTACGAACGCCATGTCGCCCTTGAAGACATTGAAGAGCTGCGGAAGCTCGTCGAGGTGGTGCTGGCGCAGGAACTTCCCGGTCTTGGTGAGACGCGGGTCATCGTTGCCCGAGTAGAGCGCGGGACCGGTGTATTTCTCGGCGTCAAGACGCATCGAGCGGAACTTGTAGATGGTGAAGGGGCGTCCGAATCGGCCGATGCGCTCCTGGCGGAAGAGAGCCGGGCCGCCGTCCTCCCGCTTGACCGCGATGTAGCAGGCCAGGAAGAGCGGCGAGAAGATCACGATCAGCAGAGCTGACACGCAGAAGTCGACGATGCGCTTGACGTTGCGGGCGAAGCCGTTCATGCCGTCAGGAATGAACTCGTCAGAGCGCACGGTCTGCAAGTCAAAGGTGTGCGGCTGGCCTGACGGCGCTATCTCGTCGACATTGGGCGATATCATCATGTGTATGCCGAGCTGGGCGCAGCTGCGCATCAGGTTGTCGCGCTCGTCGTCGACGTCCTTGTCGGTTGCGAAAAACACGCACTCGAATCCCAGTCGTTGCCGAAGTTCCTCTATCGATGCCGGATCGTCGAAGGAATAGACCTTGTGGTCGTTTATCACCTGCTTGTCGAGCGATCGGTTGCTGGTCAGCAGGCCGATGACGTCATAGTGGGTGGATGTCTCGAAACGTTTCAGCATCGCCACCGACTTGTTGGATACACCGTAGACCATCACGCGCATCTTTGCGGCGTCCGCACCGTAGTTGGATTGGAGCGAATCGTGCAGGGTGATTATCACCACTCTGCCAAGCACCAGCAGGGTCAGCGTCAGCAGCGCGTCAAACATCAGCACGGCATAGCCGAACTCCGGCGACGAGACGCGGATCATGTGCCAGAAGAGCGTTGCTCCCAGCAGAAGCTCCTTGATGATGGTCAGGAGCACAATCTTGGTTATCGACTTGTAGGAGGCGTGCTGGATCACGATGCGGTGCGTTCCGACCAGGAATATGCCCGCCAAGGTAAAGATGCCTCCGAACAGGTTCCACATCCACACGAACTGCTGGAGTCCGACCGTGGTTGCATAGGTGGCCCTTACGAAGAGTATTGCCATGAGCGAGGCGACCATCGAGACGAAAGTGTCGAACGCGACTATGACAAGTCGGCTGTTACGCAAGGGAACTGATCGTTTCGTATTGTTCATTGTCATTGTTATATTACAAAGCTTCGCCAATGGACGTGCACGACGGTGCCGCGCCCACAGCGAAGGATGCAATGGTAGAAATGTATATCAAAGCATCAAAAATATCATTCCACGGGCTCGATGCTGCTCTTCGGCAGGTGGACCTTGGCGCACAGGATGCGGCCTATGTTCACCACCACGTATGTGGCTGTCGGAAGAGAGAGCACCTCCCCTTCTATGCCGGCAAGTTCGCCGCTGACGACCCTTACCTTGGTGCCTGGCATGATCGGCACGTCGTCGAGGCAGACGCTCTGAGGTTCGTAGTTCACGACCTGGATGAAGTCCGCCATCTGCTTGTCAGGTATCACCAGCATCGAGCGGGTGAACCTGTCCACTATGTAGTACAGCGCCAGTCCCCGGCCGTTCGCCAGTGCACAGGCGTCCTGCTTTGAGGCATGGACAAAGACCATGTTGGGTATCAACGGCACTTCGGCCTTGACCCTGCGCCCCCTGCGCATCTTTACGACCGCGCGCGTGGGGATGAAACATTCCACCCCGAGCGCGCCCAGCCTGTCGCGCAGAGATATCTCCTGGCTGGAACGCGTACGGGCCACGAACCAGTGCAGAGAGGTCTCATTGTCCAAACTTGACGGCATTATGCAAAGTTAGCCCCCGATTCAAGTGAACAGTGCAACAAGGGTGTAAGATTGTGAAGGCGCGGCGT
>R22__coassemble_359_pt1 | contig 31496 bp, 21 predicted proteins | sample R22__metabat2_low_PE_051 | metagenome-assembled genome bin R22 | reverse complement strand
CCGCTTTTGCTTATCCCTCGCACGTATGGAATACTTGATTTATAGAGGAAAGTTACGAAAAACCTTCTATCTTTGTTGCCGTGGAACTCTTCTATTCGAATAATATCTCGTCTGGAGGCACCTCGCTCGACGCCGAGGAGTCCAACCACTGCGTGCGAGTGCTGCGCCACCGCCGCGGCGACGAAATCAACGTGATCGACGGCTCCGGCAACCTCTACCGTTGCCGCATCGTGGACGACAACCCCAAGGGACTCGCATACGAGATCCTCGAGTGCATCGAGGGCTACGGCTCACATCCCTACCACCTTCACATGGCCGTCTGCCCGCCCAAGAACATCGACCGCTTCGAATGGTTCTGCGAGAAGGCCACGGAGATAGGGGTGGATGAGATCACGCCGCTCTTCGGAGATTATTCCGAGCGCAAGGTGTTCAAACCCGAGCGTGTGTCGCGCATCCTGGTGTCGGCAGCCAAGCAGTCCCACAAGGGGGCCATCCCCGAGCTCCACGACGCATTGAAGGCAAGCGACTTCATACGGTCATGCGCCGGAGAGGATGCGCTGAAGCTCATCTGTTATTGCGACGAGGCACCCGGCAAGCAGGATATCCACCGCCTGCTCGCGCAGCAGCCCAAGTCGCGCCCGATCGTGATAATGATAGGCCCGGAGGGAGATTTCTCCCGCAGCGAGGTGGACCTTGCCCTCTCGCACGGCTGGTTGCCGGCATCACTCGGGGAATCTCGCCTGCGCATAGAAACGGCTGCCCTGGTAGCCGTGGCAGCCGTGTATATTGATGCGATCTGAGACCGTCTTGCGTGCGGAGCGCAACGGCGGCTCAGTCCCTTCACGGACGGCTTTCAAGTCCGAATACGGGGCTGTCGGTCTCTTCGGGAAGAGTTATGTGGGCAATGGGGGATTTGACCGCTCCCGTGCGGGGATCCATGTCGTAGAACTGGACAATGCGGTCATTCTTGCAGAAGACCGTGAGAAGGGCACCGTCGGGCGATATCACGAAATTTCGCGGATGGGCTGCCGTGGAAAGTGTCTGTTTGCGGGCAAGCCTGCCGTTGGCGGGGTTGATGTGGAAAGAGACTATCGAGTCGTCTCCGTTGCGCAGGGACGCGTAAAGCCAGAGCCCTGACGGATGTATGTGGACATCCCCGCCTGCCTGAGTGGGGAAATCCGGATTGCCTATCTTCAGAAGCTGCACGGGTTGAAGCCGGTCAAAGACGTGCAGTTCGTTGCTCAACTCAGTAAGCACATAGAGGAACCTGCCGTCAGCAGAAATGTCGATATGGCGCGGGCCGCAGCCGGGGGGCATGGTCAAGTCGCCGCTCCTCTCCAACAGGCCGTCGGGCCGGACCTTGAGCAGGTGGACAGCATCGGCGCCAAGGTCCGTGGCGTAGAGCGTGTCGCCGAAAAACTTGAGCATGTGGACATGTGGGGAGGCCTGCCTGCGGGCATCAGGTCCACTTCCTTCGAAACGGACGCGTTGCAGAAGGTTTCCTATCCGCCCCTCGCATGCCGGATATACGGAGATGCTTCCGCCGCTGTAGTCTGCAGTATAGAGTCTTCCCTCCCGAAGAACGATGTGGCATGGATCCGGAGCCTCGCACCGTACTCTGGAGACCAATGACATCGCCCCTTCCAGCGAAATTGCCGAAATTGCTGAATTGTCGCCGGATTCGGAGATTGCATAGGCGAAACGGCCGTCGTCGGAGAGGCAGAAGAAGGAGCAGTTGGGCACCTCTGCACATTCACATGACGACACGGAAAAAGAGTCGGGACATACCCCGAGCCTGTAGAGCCGCTGGCCGTATGTCCCGACAACAAGGTTCATCTACTCAGTTCGTCAATCGTACAGGTAGTACTTCTTCGAGAGTTCCTTGAACGATTCGGAGTCCTTCATCCAGTAGTCGATGATGTCGGCCACCTTGAACGACTGGCTGAACGTGTTGCGGATCTTGTCCGTGCCGCACACGATGTCGTTGGTCCTGTTCACGCCGCCGTCGAAGGGGTTGTGGTCAGGATAGAGTTCGTGGATCGCCTGCATCACGTAGAAGTTGATCAGGGTCAGCGGTGCCGCCGCATAGTCAGTGAAGAAATACTGGACTCCATGCAGGAGCTTGCCCTGGCAGTTTCCGAAGAAGGGCTTGTAGTGGATCGTGCGGAATCCGACGCCGGGGATGTCGTAGCTCTCAAGCTTTGCCTTGAAATCGTCGGCGTTCACCCACTCTGCGGCGAACGTGAGGAAAGGCAGCGTATATCCGACGCCGATGTTGAGGAACGTGCCGGAGAAGTCTCCCACGATGCCGGCGCAGGGATAGCCGATGGCATTCTGTGCCTGCGGCACCTGTGGTGACGGGAGTATCCAGGGCAGAGAGGTCTGATCGTATGTCATCGAGCGTTTCCATCCTTCCATCGGAACGACGGTGAGCTTGCACTTGAGGGGCTCCTCGTTGCCCTTTTCGCCGCAGTTGAGGCCCTCCTCGTTGATGAGCTGTGCAAGTTCGCCGACGGTGAGTCCATAGACGTAGGGGATGCTGAATTCGCCGATGTACGAGAAGAAGCCAGGCTCAACGCAGCAGCCTTCGACCTTTTCTCCGCCAAGCGGGTTCGGGCGGTCGAGTACCACCACCTCCACGCCGTTCTCGGCGCAGGACCTCATCATGAGGCCAAGCGCGCTGATGAAGGTGTAGGAGCGCGTTCCGACGTCCTGTATGTCATAGACGACGGCGTCGAGGCCCTCGAGCATTTCGGGGGTGGGCTTGCGGGTCTTGCCGTAGACTGAGAGAACGGGAAGTCCGGTCGCCTCGTCGACGGTGTCGTCGGCCTTGCCGCCGGCATAGATGTCACCGCGCACGCCGTGTTCCGGCGCGAACATCCTCACCAGTTCCACGCCTTCGGCGTTGTGGAGGATGTCGATCGTGGAGTTCAGTTCGCGGTCGATGCCGCTCGGGTTGGTCAGCAGGCCGACCTTCTTGCCCTGAAGCTCGGCGAAGCCGTTGTCGCGGAGCACCTCGATGCCTGTCTTCACGACGGGCGCCGACTGTGCGGTTTCAGTTTTCTGTGCATTGCAGCAGGCCGAGAATGCCAGGATGCCTGCCATCGCTGTGATGAATATCTTTTTCATGTTGATGTTATTTGCGTCCGTAATTCTCGTCGACTCTGCGACGTGCGAAGAAGGTGACCGCTATGGTCGCGATGCAGCAGACGATCACCATCCAGAAGAAGCCCTTGTAGCCGAGCCATTCCTGGAGATATCCTGCGAACATTCCCGGAATCATCATGCTCAGCGCCATGAAACAGGTGCAGAAAGCATAGTGCGAAGTCTTGAACTCACCCTCCGAGAAGTACATCATGTAGAGCATGTATGCGGTGAAGCCGAAACCGTAGCCGAACTGCTCGATCGCGATTGCCACCGAGATCCAGAGGAAACTTGTCGGCTGGACAACCGCCAGGTAGACGAACGAGAGGCATGGGAGCGTCATGCAGGCAGCCATGATCCAGATAGCCTTCTTCAGGCCGATCCTGGAAGCCAGGATGCCGCCCAGGATGCCGCCGAGCAGGAGGAAGATCACGCCGATGGTGCCGTAGGCGATGCCCACCTCAGCCGTCTGCATGCCAAGGCCGCCCACCTCGCGCGCTGCGACGAGGAAAGGCGTGCACATCTTGATGAGGAATGCCTCGGGAAGGCGGTAGCAGAGCATGAAGATGATTGCGAGCCACACTCCGGGCTTCTTGAAGTATGTGGTGACGGTACGTCCGAATTCGGAGAAGATGCGCTTCACCTGGCTGTTGCCGTCATTGGCGATGCGGGGCACGTCAGTCTCGGGCTTGGGCACAGCAAAGGTGTGGTAGAGCGTCAGGAGTGCCAGCAGGACTGCGGAACCTCCGAGGGTGATCTGCCATGCCATCGGGATGTTGCCCGTCTTGTTCTCGAGCAGGCCGGCCACGGCCACGATGACGCCGTTGCCGAAGACGTTGGCAAGACGGTAGAATGTGCTGCGGACGCCCACGAAGGCCGCCTGGCTGCTGCTGTCCTGGGCAAGCATGTAGAATCCGTCGGCGGAGATGTCATGCGTGGCGGATGCGAATGCCGCGAAGATGAAGAGGATCAGCGTGAAGGTGAAGAGCTTCATCGGCGTCTGTCCGGAGGCAATCATCTCCGCGGAGGGATGCGGGAGTGTCAGCGTCAGGATGATGAAGGCCAGCGACATGAGTGCCTGCATGCCTATTATCCACCAGCGTTTCGTCTTGATGATGTCGACGAACGGACTCCAGATGAACTTAAGCGTCCAGGGGAGGTAGAGCAGTGAAGTGAAGAGAGCCATCTGGCCGTTCGGAACGCCCATCTTGGCAAACATCAGCACCGAGATGTTGTTTACGAGGAAATAGGGTATTCCCTCGAAGAAATAGAGAGTCGGAATCCAAAGCCAGGGATTTCGCTTGGTAAAGGTCTGGTTGCTCATATACTATCAATATTGTTTTTCGATTTTGCTACCCGGGAAGTAGTGGGAGAGAATTTCCTCATACTTGTAGCCCTTCTCGCCCATGACGGCGGCGCCGATCTGGCAGAGTCCTGCACCGTGGCCCCATCCTGCGCCCTTGATGATGAACTTGCCCTCCTTCTTCTCGACGATGAACGCGGAACTGTAGAGGTGTGATTTGGACAGAGTGCGGCGAATCTCGAGCTCCTTGCCGATGATGCGGGTCCTCTTGGATCCGACGATCTTGAGCTTCCACAGGCGGCCAGACGTGCCGCGCGCGATGGGAACGAGGTCGATTATCTCGCCGTAGTCGATGCCTGAGCGCTCGCGGACGAGGGCGGAAAGCTCCTCCGTCGTGTATTCGACTGTCCAGCGGTAGAAATGCTGCGTTTCCTGGTCGAACTTGTTGAGGATCTGCGAGAGGACCTTCTCGTCCTTGGTGTTGCAGAATGCCTCCGGTTCGGAGAGTATCCACTTGCGGGCGTTCTCCTCGACGGTCAGGTCGGGGAAGTCGCCGGATGCGGGCGAGTCGCGGCGGGCCACCAGGTAGTCGAAGTGTTTCGGCTCCCAGCAGTACTCGAACTGCTCGAACACGCCGCCGCAGCACTTGGAGAAGCGCGCGTCGCAGATTTCGCCGTCATATTTGAGCACCTCGCCCCATGTCTGGTCGATCGTTTCGCGCACGGCTTCGGTCGAGGCGCGCGTCAGGCCGTAGTAGCGCTGGCAGTGGTCGTCTGCGCAGACGTCGAAGTTGACGTGGTCTTCGCGGTCGTACCATTTGATGAGCTCGTCCTCGGTGTCGGAGCATGCGGAGTACGGCGTTTCCGATGCGGCGATTGTCTTGTTCTTCCGTATCTGCGCCAGGATCCACGAGCGGGAGATGACCGAATGGGCCTTGAGCAGCTCCCTCGAGCAGGTGGCCGACATCTCGGACGAGATGACGCTTACCAGATAGTTCTCGATGCCGACCAGGTTGATGGCCGTCACCTTGCCATTCTCGACGATGAGCTTGAGGTCGTCGGGAAAGATCTGGGTCTCCTGCCTGTTCCAATGGAAGTCGACGCCGATGGTCACGTTGCTCAGTTCGAACACGGGGTCGGTTCCTTCGTGGCGGAAGATGACCTCGTCATGCTCCTCTCCATCGAAGAGGACCTTGCCGTTCCTGACGGTGGCGCTGTGCTCTCCGACGTAGGTCTTGCCCTCGTAGGTGTAAGGTGTCCTGAAATTGAATTTCATCTCGGGAAGTGATACTATTCCCACCGAGAGGATGGCCTGCGGCCGCTGGATGTTCTGCTCCATATGTGATGTCTTGTTGTTGTCGATTGAAACTTCCCGGATGATCTCGCCCAGCCTTTCGGCGGTGAGCTTGTCGTAGCTCTCCCTCGACGAGACGATGGCCACGCCGGCCATCTCGACGGAAGCGGGGCTGATGAGGATGTTTTCGCGCGGGTCCGTGCTGAAGAAGCACTCCGGGCGGGACTCTGCGCGGAAGAATATGACGGTTGACCAGATGTCGCCGTCGCGCCAGGCGAGGATGTTCATCCTCGGTTCCCACTCGCGCGGGGTGGGAATCTCGCCAAGCGAAACCAGATGGCGGAACTGCGCCCCGAGACTTTCGGCGTTCCTGCCCTGAAGCACGAAACCGCCGCCCACATAGCGCATTATCCGGCTGATGGCCACTCCGTTGACGGATGTGACCCTTTTCAGCTCGCGGCCTTCGCGCACGAGCCTTTGCATAGGCAGGCTTCCGTCGGGAACAGCCTGGAAATGCATGTGGTCCGGCGCGGATGCCCCGCACATCGGACCGTTGTAGAAAATGATGAAATCCGGAAGTTCGGCTGCGAGCGCAAGCATGTCGGCGAAGCGGCCGTCGATCTGCTGCCTCTCGTGGCGTGCCACCGAGACGGTGAAATGCCTGTCGAATATCGGGAATGGATTGACCCTTATCCAGTAGCCTTCGCCCGAGGGTGCGCTCCAGTCGAGGGTCAGCTGCTCGTCTCCAAGCCCGTCGGGGCAGAGAAAGCATTTGCGATGGCGCAGCGTCTCCTCGTCGACCTTGGCCATGACCGAGGCCACGCGTGCGGGATTGAACTGCAGCACCGCGTCGAAGCCATCGACATGCATCGGCTTGCGCTCGACGGCAGCAAGGGCTTCGTTGTTGAGGAATGCCCTCCCGTGAAGCGCGAGCTCACGGGAGAACATCTCAAGCATATCTTCCTGGAGGACGGACATTACTTCTCCTTGTTCATGGCGATGCGAGCCTTGAGCTCCCATGTGCGGATGCGGTCCTTGTAGGTGTTGTTGGCGTTGACCTTCTCGATGTCGAGGGATGCGTCGGAGTTGTCGTCCCAGCGGCGACAGTTGTAGACGACGTCATAGATGCGGCCGATCTGGTATTCGCGGCTCACGCGGAGGCCGACAGCATAGTCTTCGCCGTACTTTGTGGTCGGGAAGTTGATGGTGCGCAGCATCGGGGTGTAGAATCCGCGGGGAGCGCCGAGACCGTTGATGCGGAGCGCGTTGTTGCGGCCGTTGTCGGGAGTCCACTCCTTGTGGTCGATGATTCCCGGCGGGATGGTCTCGCCCTCGAAGTTGGTCATGCGGTAGGTGCCGACGACCATTGCGCAGTTCTGCTCATGGAAGGCGTCGATGAACTTCTGGACTGTGTTCTCGTCATAATAGGTGTCGTCCGAGTCGAGCTGGATGGCGAACTTGCCGCAGCACGGATGGTGCAGGGCGGCGTTCCAGTTGCCTCCGATGGCATGCCAGCTCTTGTCCTGTGCGATGTAGATGAGCTTGTCGTTGGGGAGGAATGACTTGATGATCTCCACGGTGCCGTCCTCGGAATTGTCGTCCACGACGATGACGTTGTATTTGTACTTGGGGTCCACCTTTTGGTTGAGGGCCGAACGGATGGCGTCTCCGATCGTGCGTACGCGGTTCTTGCAGGGGATGACCACCGAAGCCTCATATTCGAATCCTTCCGGACTCAGGTCGATGTCCTTGAAGACCGGCTTGAGGAAGCCTCCGATGTCCTTGAGGTGAGCGGTCACAGCCTGCTCCATCTCGATCTGGACGGCGCGGTTCTTCGGGTCGACATAGTCGAACAGCTTCTCGCCGCTCTTGCGGTTGTCGGTTTCGACGTCATAGTAGAGATACTCGTTGATGTGCTCGAGGGAGCCCTTCTGGGAGACCTTGAGGCGGAGGTCATACATTCCGGCGAACTTGTAGTCGACATCCATGCGGGATGCGGCTTCCTTCAATGCGGATGCGCGGTAGAAGAGGACCGAACCGAAATCGAAGTCGTCGCGGAGCGCGCCCATCTGGCAGTCGATGACCGGGGCATTGGTGCGAACGTCGCCGCTCTGCTTGAAGTGGTCGGCGTAGACCATCGCTGCGCCGGCATCCTCGATGAGGCACTCCATGCGCTCGAGTGCGAAGAGCACGAAGCTCAGCGAGGTGTATTTGGTGAAGATGAGTGAATAATCGGAATTGGATTCCGCTGCGATAGCCTTTACTGCAGCCGTGCTGTTGAGGGCCGGCACCTGGATGACGGGGCATCCGAGAGCCTCGGCCGGGGCATTCTCGGCCACGCTGAGCAGATGGATTTTTGATACAAGTTCCTGAGCCTTGAGGTTCGCTACTGTCTGAGCGACCTGGCTTTCGTCCTGAAAAGGAATGAAGCAATTTATGTTTTTCATACTGAACGGGTTGATTTCTCGTTTACGATCTAACTCGTAAAGTTAATAATAAAATGCGATACGAGAGCGCCTCACCACACAAAAGGAATCATTATTGGATGCTGTTTTGATTGATCAAAACAGCATCCATGCCTACATGATCATTGCACAAGCCTGTCACGATTTCTTGCAGATGCATCATTTAGGGACAAAGAACGGAGCCCGGTCGCTTTTGGCTGAGCTCCGCATATCTCATGCACTTGTCACCTCCAGTACCGTGAAATCCTGGTAGAAATGATAAAGAGACGGATCCGACTTTTACAATCCCGGGAAGGAGCCTACAGGGGATTATTTCGTATCTCCATGTTTCTCGCAAAGATTGGAAAACGCTTCGGCATTGCTCGTTGCCGAATGAATTTTGCCATTTCGTCCCCGTGACGCAATGTCCACGGTTCATCAGCATGACCGTAAACCAAAGTCTCGCTTTCACTGAATGGATCAACGCAACCGGAAATGACCATGAGGGACAACAAGGTCAAACCGAATTAATCCTCCAAAATAAAAGATAAGTCACATGCTGTTGCAAGCATGCGAAAAAATCTTTCAATATCGACCATTTGAAGGATTTGTTCTGATATTCTGACTTTTCGACTGGCGGCGGCCGTATAAAGTGGACATTGATTGTCGAAGGGAAATAAAAAAAAGAGACGGTCTTGCGACTGTCTCCTGTTGTAGCGGGGGCCAGGATTGAACTGGCGACCTCATGATTATGAATCATGCGCTCTAACCGACTGAGCTACCCCGCCATCAATCTGGCTTGATTTGTTGAGGTAGACGGATTCGAACCGCCACTAAGAGGACCAGAATCTCTTGTGCTGCCATTACACCATACCTCAGTCCGATTGGGACTGCAAAGGTATAAAAGTTTTTATAATTGCGAAAAAATTTTGAAAAAATTCTCTCTTTCCATACCGGACTATTTTATAACTTTGCCGCATCAAAAGAAACAAGGAGCTCCGAAGATGATTTTGGAATTAAAGGACGGACGCCTGATGGGCGTCATAAGGATGGGGGAGACTGAGAACCCGGAGATGACCGACACCGTGAAGGGAGTCGATCTCGAGAGCGAGGATACCGACCTTTTCGGAAGGCCGGTGATCGTGACGTTCCACTTCAGCGACGTCACGGGCATTTTCGGTTCATATACGTTCGCCCCGGACGAGTGGAACATCGACGCCGCCCGTCGCAACGTCATCCTCGAAAGCTACCGCAGAATCCGTGCGTCGCGCGTTGAAAACGCCGACGAACAGCCGCAGACAGGCACCATCCTCGGTGACTGACGCGCATCGGTCCCGCGCTACTCCGTAGGCAGGGGCCTGAATCCCAGACCCATAATCTCCGAACTGTTGACGATGTTGACGAACGCGTTCGGATCGAGACGGTGGATGTTGCTCTTGAGTTTCACCATGCCGGCACGGTCCAGCGTGACGTAGATGATCTTGCGCTCCGCGCCCTGGTAGAGGCCCGTGCCCGTGAGGCAGGTGCCGCCGCGCTCGAGATCGTTGATGATGAAGTCGCGGATGCTATCTATGTTATCGGTGACGATGAACATCGTCTTGTAGCTCGTCAGACCCTCGACAACAAGGTCGATGACCTTGCTCTCGATGAAGATCAGGATGATCGAATAGATCGGGAGGCGGATGTCACCGAAAGCAAGGAGAGTGGTGAGCGTGATGCAGCTGTCCACTATCAGCACCAGCGTGCCGAGCGACATCTTGGTGTACTTGCGGATGATCATCGCGATTATGTCGCTTCCTCCGGAGGTCGAACCTGAGCGGAAGACCATTCCTATCGCCACTCCGTAGATGATGCCGGCGACGACCGTGTTGAGGAAATAGTCGGGGACGAACCATCCGCCTCCGTGGGGGATCTCCACCATCGACAATCCCTCGACGGGCGATGCCACGATGGCTCCGTCATGTATCACGGGATTGTAGCCCCACCATCCTTCGAGGAGGAACGTGGAAACGAATATCACGATCGTCGAGACGACGGTCTTGACTCCGAACTTCGGCCCGAGGATCCACGTGCCGATGAGCAGGAGAGGGATGTCCATGCAGATGGCGTAGAAGCTGATCTTCCACGGCCAGACGGTGTTGAGCACGTTGGCAAGGCCGTACGTGCCGCCCGGGGCCATCAGATAGGGGTTGACGAACATTACGTCGCCGGCCGCGAAAAGCACGCTTCCGGCAATCAACAGCAGATACGATGTGACCTGTTCCTTGATGCTCTTCTTTTCCATTTGCTCTCCTTGTTGCTTGTTGTTGCTATTTCCTGCATATCAGCGCGACGGCCTGTGCCGCCACGCCCTCTTCCCGTCCGACGAAGCCGAGCCTTTCGGTCGTTGTCGCCTTGACGGAGATGTTTTCGATGTCGGTGTCCATGGCTGCCGCCAGCTCCTCGCGCATCTTGCCGATGTACGGCGCAACCTTCGGCTTCTGCAGCAGCAGCGTCACGTCGGCATTGACCAGTTCATAGCCGGCATCGCGCACGAGCTGCATCGTGCGACGGAGCAGTATCCTGCTGTCGATGTCCTTGAACTCCGCCGAAGTGTCGGGAAAATGGTGGCCGATGTCGCCGAGGGCGGCCGCGCCGAGAAGCGCGTCGCAAAGCGCGTGGATCAGCGCATCGCCGTCCGAGTGTGCCACGCAACCCTTGTCGTGGGGGATATGGACGCCGCCCAGCACCAGGTCGCGACCCTGGGCGAGCTGATGCACGTCGTATCCGTTGCCGATTCTGAAACCCATAGCTTCCATAGAACGTTTTTATCGGTGGCAAAAATAATCAAATTCAAAACAGTTTCTTAACTTTGTCGGAATAAAAAGAACCATTATGGCACGAATCACTTTTTTCTGCACTCCGGCTCCGCGAGTATACAGCTACAAGCCGCGTTATTACGATCCCGAGAAGGAAAAGCTCCAGGAGCTGTACCGCAAGTACGGCTATACCGAAGACGGCAAGAAAAAGGCTGAGGAAGAGGCCGGTGCAACTGCCGTGAGGAAGCACAAATACATCCCTGGAGTCGCCATCCACGGAGCGATGCAGCGCAACATCGAGAACCAGCGCCGCGAGAGCAACCCGAAGATCAAGGCCATCATCACCGTCGTGTCAATCCTGCTCGCAATCCTGGTAGTGTACTACCTCTGCGGCTTCTTTGAATTGCTCATCAGATAGGAAATGCTCAAGGTACTTCCGCCCGACATATCGAATCTCATAGCTGCCGGCGAGGTCGTCTCCCGTCCCGCCTCGGTGGTCAAGGAGCTTGTCGAGAATGCCGTCGACGCCGGCGCCTCGACCGTCAGCGTCGTCATCATCGATGCCGGCAGGACGCTCATACAGGTGATCGACGACGGCTGCGGAATGTCTTCGCAGGATGCCCTGCTCTGCTTCGAGCGCCACGCCACATCCAAGATATCCACCGCTTCCGACCTGGACGCCATAAGCACCTTCGGTTTCCGCGGCGAGGCTCTGCCTTCGATCGCGGCAGTGGCCGAAGTGAGCCTGCGCACGCGCCGCGAAGAGGATGAAGTCGGCACGCGTGTGCTGATGGCCGCCTCGTCGCTCGTCTCGCAGGAGCCGGTGATGACGCCGCGCGGCTGCAACTTCGAGGTGCGCAACCTCTTCTACAACGTTCCGGCGCGCCGCAAGTTCCTCAAGAGCGAAAACGCCGAGATGAAGCACATCACCGGCGAGTTCATCCGCATCGCGCTGACGCGCCCCGGCATCGCGCTGCGTCTCGTCTCCAACGGACGCGACATATACAACCTGCGCGCCGTGCATGACCTGCGCACGCGCATCCACGACCTTTTCGGCCGCGACCTCGAGAACGAGCTTTCTCCGCTCTCAACCGAGACGTCGGTGGTCAAGGTGAGCGGTTTCATCGGCGACCCGAAAGATGCCCGCAAGACGGCCGGCAACCAATACCTCTTCGTCAACGGACGCTTCTTCCGTTCGCCCTATTTCCACAAGGCAGTATGCCGTCCCTACGAGAAGCTCATTCCGGAAGGGGCGGTGCCGACATATTTCATCTTCCTGGAGACGGCTCCCGACAAGGTCGACGTCAATGTGCATCCGGCCAAGACCGAGGTCCGCTTCGAGGACGAGTCGATGGTGTTCGAGATCCTCATGGCCTGCGTCAGGGAGTCATTGGGACGCAACTCGATGGTTCCGTCGATCGATTTCGACATGCAGGGCGCTCCGGAGATACCGACCATCCAGTCTGCGCGCATCTCCGGCGCAGGCGGCCATGTCCGTCCGCCGGCCATAGACTACGACCCGCTATTCAACCCCTTCGACACGTCGCGCTGCACCTTCGAGCGGGAGAAGCCCGATGCGGGCACGCCTTCCGTGGAGGGCATCTTCGGCAGCCGGCTGGACGACAGCGTCGGAGAAGAGAGCCCCATGATCATTGTCAAGGGCAGATATATCGTCATCCCTTCCCGGGAAGGTTTGACGCTGATTCATGTCACGCGTGCCCGGGAACGCATTTTCTTCGAACGGTATCTGGAGTACCTTGTGGAAGACCAGCCGCTGGTCCAGCAGTCGCTCTTCCCGCAGACCGTCAAGCTCTCCCCGTCGGACTACCTCACCGTCACCGGCGAGATGGAGCGGATCGGTGCCATGGGCTTCGACATACAGGACTTCGGCGACAGCTCGATCGTCGTCTATGGATTGCCGGAGGGCTATTCCGCCGATGAGCAGAGCGTGCGCAAGGTGATCGACGACCTTGTGGCCTCGCTCTCCGACACCGACGTCACTTCCGACTTCAAGACGCAGATGGCCGCGCGCATGGCTCGCTCGGCTGCGGCAAGCCGCACACAGTCGCTTTCCGACTCGGAAGCGCGCACGCTTGTCGGCGAGCTGATGGAATGTCGCGAGCCGTCGCTCACCCCGTCGGGACAGCGCACGATGACGACACTCTCCGTTCCGGACATTGACAAACTGCTATGAGTTACGAATACAACAGTTTCGACAGCCGTCCGTCATTCTGGAACTCGCTTCCGGTGGCGGTGCGCAACCTCATTCTCATCAATTTCATAGTATGGGGAGCCACAGAGCTCATCGGAATGCGCTCCGCCGACGGTGAGAACTGGATTTACCAGACTTTCGCCCTCTTCGCCTTCGAGTCGCCGTTCTTCCGTCCCTGGCAGTTGGTGACCCACCTCTTCATGCACGGCGGATTCTGGCACATATTCTTCAACATGTACTCGCTGCTGATCTTCGGCAGCGTGCTGGAGCGCATGTGGGGAGCCCGCAAGTTCCTCGTGTTCTATTTCGTGGCGGGACTCGGCGCCGCGCTGTGCCACTGCCTCGTGATGCATTTCCAGATTGATGCGGCGTTGGCTGCGGAGAATACTACGAAGGCGTTCTCAATAATGCGTACGCCGACCGTCGGAGCCTCCGGCGCCATCTACGGCGTGCTGATGGGATACGGAATGCTCTTCCCCAACGATCGCCTGACACTGATCTTCCCGCCGATAACGCTCAATGCCAAGTGGTTCGTCATCATCTTCATCGTCATTGAGCTCGTGACCGGCATAATGGGAGCCGACAACATCGCCCACTTCGCCCATCTTGGCGGAATGCTCTTCGGCTGGCTGCTGATACTGTACTGGAAGAAGAAAAACAGGCTTTATTATTGATTCACCCGCAATCATGTCCTCGAGAAGCAAGAGAAATACAAGGAAGAACAACCGCTCGGCAAGGAAGAACCAGAAGTCGGGGCGCTCGTTCGGCGACAGGCTTTTCCGCCTGCTGCTCATAGTGTGCGCCATCGCCCTGTGCATGTCGTATCTTGCCGTGTTCGTCAATCCCTCGCATTCGTCGCTGCCGCTGTTCTTCGGTTTGTATTACATTCCGATACTCCTTGTAAACATCCTGCTGCTCCTCATCGCGCTCTTCCGCAAGCGCGCATACATGCTCATACCGATACTCGCCCTCATGCCGTCCCTGCTCTTCGCCGAGCTCTTCGTCAAGTTCGGAAAGGAGGAGAAGGAACTCACGGGTGATCCCATCAAGGTGGTCACCTACAACGTCGGCCGCTATCTGGTGGGGGCAAGGGGGGAGAGTCCCGCTGCGACCGCGGCACACATCCGGGATTTCCTCTCGCGCGAGAAGGCGGATGTCATCTGCCTGCAGGAGTTCTCGGCCGCCGACACGTCGCGCCTTTCCTCGCTGCTTCCCGACTTCCCGTACCGGAGCTGCCATTTCTTCAAGGGCAACAAATACTTCGGCAACATCACGCTGAGCCGGTTTCCCATAGCCGACCAGGGCAAGATAGGCTTCAGCCATAGCACGAACCTCTGCATTTGGTCGGACATCAAGATCGGCCCCAAGATGGTGAGGGTATACAACTGCCATCTCGAGTCCTATGCGATCTCCTTCACCGCGATGATCAAGAAGCTGAAGGGCAACTTCACGGACGAGTTCGTCGAGGTGCACGATCGCATGCGCGGCACCAACATCCGCCGCTCCGCACAGGTTTCCACCCTGCTCGAGCACATCTCGGGCAGCAACCTCCCGGTCATCATCTGCGGAGACTTCAACGACACCCCGATGTCATACACCTACCACAAGCTCAGCCAGGGGCGCAAAGACTGCTTCGTGGAGGGGGGCAGCGGCTTGAGCGGCACCTATTCCGTGCTCTGGCCGATGTTGCGCATCGACTACGTGCTCATTCCGGGGCAGTATGACGCTTCGGACCATACCATAAGCAGAATACCTTATTCGGACCACTATCCGGTCTCGACATTGATATATTTTCAAGAAAATGGCAGAAATTGAAATAGACCCGGCTGAGATTCAGGAGGCCGTGGATGTGCTCAAGGAGGGTGGGATCATCCTCTATCCCACAGATACAGTTTGGGGACTTGGTTGCGACGCGACAAACGAGCAGGCAGTCGCCAGGATATTCGAAATCAAACGGCGCTCGGACAGCAAGAGTCTCATCACCCTTGTTTCAGACGCGGACATGATCGGTCGTTACGTCAAGACGATCCCTGAGATCGCAATAAACCTCATCGAGGTCAACGACCGACCGATGACCATCATCTATCCCGGTGCCATGGGCTTGGCACCCAACGTCATTGCAGAAGACGGATCGGTGGGCATCCGCATCCCGCAGAGCGATTTCTGCGTGCAGCTCATCCGAAAGTTCCGCAAGCCGATCGTCTCCACGTCGGCCAACATCTCAGGCGAGCCGACCCCTTCATGGTATGAGGACATCAACATGGAGATCATACAGGCGGTCGACTGGGTGGCGGACCCGTGCCTCGAAGATGGAGCGACCGGTTCCTCCTCACAGATCATCAAGGTCGGCCTTGGAGGTGAGATACAGATCATCAGAGAATAGGCATTCAGGACGTCCCAGAGGGGCGTCCTTCTTTTTTTTGATATGTTTTTGCCATGCGGGATGAAAAATGACCGTCTTTTTGTAACTTTGGTTCACTTTTTGAAAATAACCTGACAAGACTGATAACAGTCGAAACTTGAAAAACTTAAAACAATGAGAAGGTTGACACTAGCAGCACTGGTCCTCAGCATCATAATGATGAGTGCTGGCCCAAGCGAGGTTTGGGGACAGAACCGCAGGACATCAGGATCAACCGGTTCTACTTCATCACAACAGACTCAGCAGAGATCTTCATCTTCTGCTTCCCGCTCAACTGGCAGCAGCTCCGCTTCGGTCTCCAGACCGTCGAGCAGCAGCAACAGCGGCATCAAGGCAGATCCACGGTCAAACTCCTCAAGCCAGAGAAGCCAGAGCACCCAGTCTCAGGTAACTCGCCGAAGCAGCGGCAGCACTTCAGCTGCAGCAAGCTCGGGCCAGGTGCGCGACTATAGGAATACTTCCACTCCGAGAACTTCCACCTCCTCTTCCAGCTCCAGCACCGGCACGGTCACCCGCAGGGTTGGCAACAGCACGGGCAGCGTGAGCAGCAGCGCCGGCAACACCCGCAACGAGAGGACGACCACCACAACCAGCAGAAGCAACCGCCAGACGATGGTTCCCAACGCTACCACCACCCAGCCCAGGGCAACCAACCAGAGGCCGGTCGAGAACAACCGTCCGGCAGTGGACAACCGCCCCGCAGGCGGCAGCCACATGGGCAGTCACATGGGCAACCCCGGAGCACCTGCAGCAGTGCAGTACCACAACAACCCTCCTGCACCTAGAGGACCCAACTGGGAGAGACCTTACATGCAGAACGGCTGGAGACCTGCACCTGCACACAACTACGGCGACCACTACTTCGGCTATAGGCTCAGGGCTCTGCCGGTAGGCTACTCGGAGCTCCGCATCGGCAACCACAGGTACTTCTTCCACAACGGAGTCTACTACCGCCGCTACTGGCTCGGAGGCTACATGGTCTGCCGCCCTCCGGTGGGAACGGTAATCTCCAACACGCTGCTCAACGTGGCGCTGACGGCAGCTACGATCAACGCATACGAAAGGGCAGCCGACAGGATAGCCCAGGCGGTGGCGCTCTCGAACGCCTACGCAGTGGCCAACACCAACAGAAAGTACACTGCCCTCGGCGAGCAGGTCTACGTCAACAACGTGAGCAATCAGCTCAACCAGCAGTACTACTACCAGGACGGAGTCTTCTACACTCTCTCCAACGGACAGTACTACGTGATCGAGGCCCCGATCGGAGCGCTTGTGACCGAGATACCTGACGACTACGAGGAGCTGGTGCTCAACGGAGTAACCTACTACCTGGTCGAGAACACCCTCTACAAGGTGACGGTGATCGAAGGAGCACTCTACTTCGAGGTGGTGAGCATCCTATAGAGATGGATACCAAATGAAAAGGCCGGAGCAATCCGGCTTTTTTTATGCGTTGTTGCGGACGATCCGGGGCCTGAAGGGAGAGGGGCAGAGAGGCCATTGCGCCGTATGCCTCCGATAAAATGCATAGTGTAGCATATAAGAACAGCCACTGACGAGCAATTGGCAGTCAGTGGCTGTGAGTTTCTGCCAGTAGCATGCTACCGGCAGTCAGTAGCACGCCAGTTGCAGCTTGCGAGCTTCAATATGCGAAGGGACTGAAAAAAAAGAAAGCCGGATTGCTCCGGCTTTCATATCAAGTAAATTCAGAGTATTATTCCGAAAGTTTGTAGATGCAGAAACTGCTGCTGCTGGTCGTGCCGACGAAGTTGTGGCTGGTGCCATCGAAGCCGAAGTAGTAGCTGCTCCTGTTTGCGGTCACGTTGTTTGTGCCTTCGGAAGCGACCGTGTATGTCATGCGGTATCCGCCGGAAGTCATTGCTGCGAACTTGCCTGCATTGGTTCCGGATGTGAGCATCCTTAACCAATAATCGCAGTTTTCCATGTGGACTGAGTTCTTGCCGTTGTCCGAAGACGTGCCGAACTGCATGGAGAGGGCGCAGGCGTCGACAGCTGCGGAGGAAGCGATACCCTGGCTGGTGATGGTGACAGCGACAGCATTGTTGGTATCAAGGAGTGCGGAGTTGGATTCCGTGGAACCATTCGGGACGGTTGCAGTACCGCTATAATTTCCCTTGAATGCATAGCCTGTTCCGTTGCCGTTGTCATAGACGAACAGCAGATTGCTCCAGGTCGTTGTGTTCGTGGAAGAAGCGCTCGTCGGGAGGCTGCTTGTGACCTTTGTGTAATACTTGGTCGTCGTAGCGGGAGGCGTGGTGCCGCCTTCGCCTTCCTCATAGATCGTGATGTTGTTGGGAGCTGTCTGGGTATTGGCCGTCCAGCGTGAACCGGTGTAATTCAGATAGAAAGTATACTGAGCAGAGCTGTTCTTCTGCCTCAAGTTGCTTCCGTCGAGCGTCCAGACGAAGTATGCGGTAGGAGTTGCGCTGGAGAGCACGATGTCGTTGTTTGAAACATCCGTGTTCTCGCGCTTGAGGTAGTAGTTGCCGTTCTTGAGTGTGAAGTTGCCCTGAGTTGTGTACGATGAGTTGCTTGTTGCAGTCCATTCAAGGGATTCGGCATCGGAAGCGGAGAGAGTGAGGGTGTTGCCGTTGATCATTCCGCTGACGGAGAATGCAGCATCGGTGCCGTTGTCGTTCTTGAGAGCCGTAGTGCCGTCAACGATGATGTACTTCTTGCCGGAGGTGAAAGATGTTGCCTTGCTGTAGGTCTTGTCGCTTGTCGTAGCAGCTGCAACGATGAGGATAAAGTAATCCGAACCTGCCTCATATTTGCTTGATTCCGCTGCAGAAGCGGTGATGGTTGTCTGGCCTGCACCGACGATGGTCACAAGGCCGCTCGTGGCGTTGACGGTTGCAACAGCAGTGTTGCTTGATTCGTAGGTTACTCCATCTGTTATGCCGTTGAGGGGGTTGGTGAACGGTTCATCACCGACTGTCTTTTCAACCGGGGTGTTGGCGAAGAGGATGCCCCTTCCTTTCCTTGCGACTGTAAGGTGGTAGGAGGCATTTCCCTCATTGTAGGTTTCATTTGCATCGGCATGGGCTATGATGTCGGTCTCGCCTGCACCAACGATGGTCACGTCACCGTATTCATTGACGGTTGCGACCGAAGGGTCGGAGGAACTGAAGGTTACGCCACCGTCCTGCTCACCGTTGAGTTCAATCAGGAAGGTTCCGTCTCCGAAGGTCTTGTTGACGCTCTGCACATCGAAAGAGAGTTCCCTGTCCTCCTTCTGGGGAGTGGGAGTGCCATCGTCAAGCTTGTAGAGCTGGATGGTGTTGGAGTTTGTCGTTGTGAAAGTGAATTTGGTGCCGTTGTATACTATGTAGTTGACGGACCCGTTGCTTCCGGTCCTGGTGGAGTACATCGTTACATCGCCGTCGTCGATGCTGAACGTACAGTAATATGTGTTGGATCCATTCTGGGTACCGGTCTTGTATGTATTGAGGAAAGCGCTGCTGTACCAATATACATATTTGCCGTTTGAGGTGGTGACGTCGTACTTTCCTGCACCGAGGCTGGATGTGGTTACTGTCAGCTCATAATCTGTCAAATCATTGGAAACGATCTTGCCGTTTGCGATGGAGACACTGGTCTTGTAGTTGGTGGTTTCGTTGTAAGCCAATGCTACTTGGGCATCATCATCGACGAAGAGGTAGGTGCCGGACCAGTCTGATGGAGCCGATGTCACCTTGGTGTAGGTCTTGCCGGTTGGAGTTTCTCCAGAAGCCACTACCAATGTGACGGTAGCAGTGCCAGATGCGTATTTATCCGTTTCCGGAACTGTGGCGGTGATGGTTGTTGTGCCGGCTCCGACGATGGTTACTTGGCAATCGCTCTCGTCGACGACAGCAACAGTGGCAACATTGGTGTTGCTGGATTCAAACTCAACGCCGCCATATACTTCACCCCAAAGAACGATGGTAAATTGATCATCACCGACTGTCTTGTTGATGGGCTTATCTCCGTCCTCGAAATAGAGGTTCCTTTCCACCTTCGGAGCGACTGAGCAATAGAGGGTGGCTGTGGTGCTGCTGCTTGAGCTGCCGGCCTTCCAACCATTGTCATAGTATACGTTGTATCCTCCGGTCTTGAGGCAATATGCGCCAGAGACGGAAGAATGTGCCACGTAGTTGTAGTCATTGTATTTTCCGCTGGTAGAACTTGCGAGAGACAAAGTCGTGCTGCTGCGGTAAAGGTACTTGCCATTGTTGGCGAAAGTCGGACCCTCGTAATTCTCGTCAGATGCCACCGGGGTGCCTGCGGTCCACACGAGGGCGTCATAATCCTCGAGTTCGATGATGTCGCTGTTGACTGTGACGGCCTCGGTGCCAATGGAACCGTTGTCGTTCTTGAGTGCCTGGCCGTTGGATACGATAAGGTATGACTGGCCGACCGTGACGCTGGTCACCTTGTAGAACTTGGTGGCAACGGCAGCCGAGTTGATGATTTCGATGGTGTATGATACTTCTGCGCCCTGGTATTGGGATGTGCCGGCGACTGTCGCGGTGATGGTCGCGGTACCCTTGCCGACGCCGGTCACGGTACCGTCAGCGGCTACTGTGGCGACGTTCTCGTCACTTGAAGCATAAGTCACATTCGCTCCCTCCGCTACACCCTCGAGAGTGGCCTTGAAGGTCTTGTCAGCAGCGGCCATGTCAATCTGTGCGTTCTCCACATTTGTGAAGGAAACTGTCTGGGGAGCACGTACCGTAAAGAGATATGTAGGGTTGGTTTCGGGGATGGATGTTGCATATGAGAACTTCCAACTGCCATCAGTGTAGTAGAACCAATAATGGTTGGTTGAGCTTCCTCCTGTACTGGTATGGGTGATGTGGTTGTCGAGATAGTCCCAGAGGTAGTACTTGGTAAGGGAAGCGGGCTGTTCACCCACGCCGAGGCTGAAATTGCCGCTGCTTGATATGCGATACAAGCTCTTTCCATTGTTGGAGAGCGTGTATGTGCCTTCAGTAAGGCTGGTTTGCGGCTTTTCGCAAGTCCAGATGAGGCTTGCGTCGGCAGCCATGACGATCTGGTCGTTCTCGACGGTTACCTCCACGGCGCCTGCGGTGCCGTCGGTGGTCGCTTGAACTGCATGGCCGTTGGAGACGACAATGTATTCATAGCCAGGTTCGAGGATGTCGGTCTTGTAGTAGGTGACATTGGGATTCACCGTCCGGGTGACCGTAAGGACGAACTCGGCGGTGGCTTCATTGTAGAAGTCATCCTCTGCTGCAGTTGCCTTGATGGTGGTTTCACCGACTCCTACGAAGGTGATGACGCCTTCGTCGTTGATGGTTGCAACTTCAGGCTTGCTTGACTCATAGGTGAGATTGGTTTGCGCACCGCTGACCACGGGCAAGACATATGCTTCATTTGATGCGAGGTCATATGAATCCGTAGTGATGGCCTGTGAGTTCTTCATCCACTCGATGGTCTGGTCAAGTTTCTGATCTTCATTGGACTTGCCCTCGATGCCGACCATGCTGACCGCGATGTTCTTGAAGTTCTTGATGTCGAATACGAGCGAAACGGGAGTCTCGAAGGACTTGGTGTAGACATGCTTGTCGGTGGTCAGACTGACGGAGGAAATCTGGTGGGTTCCGGGAGTCGTTATGAAATAAGCGTAGAACACTGACTTCTGGTCGGCGCCTACGAGGCCGTAGTTCAGCGTGATGGTGTTGGAACCGTCGGTGGTGTCGAAGGTGGTGGTGCCGTCTTCGAAGTTGATGTCGTCATAAGAGACTGAACCTGTCAGAGGGTCCACTGCCTCAAGCTTGACGGAGAGGATCTTCTCCTCGGCGCCGGCCTCGAGACCGTAGAATGCGAGCCTTGCAAGAGCGACGGGACGCTCGAACTTGATCTGGAGAGGTTCGTTCTGATACCTGCTCTCAGTCTCGACCTTCTTGCCGATGAGGAAATCGGCGTTCGGGTCGAGGGAAGAGATCTCCTGGTCGGGCTCCTGGATTGCAGGAATGACATATTTGTCGTCGACCTTCTTGCCTATGATGGCATTATATATATAGGTGTTGGATGAAGCCCTTGTTGTGGGGGGATCGACGATGATTGTCTGCGTCTCGTCAAAGTCAGCAGTAAAGTATGCCTTGCGATAGTGTTCTTCTTCCTTTGTTTCGATGGATACATTCTGCCCTTCAACTGTCGAGGAGTTGTAGGTCTCGAAGAGGTGGATGCTGGACGTCGGAGTATTTCTCCAGTCGGGGACGATTCTGAGTTCAAGTGCAGTCTTGGTGTCATCCGAGAGCTGTGCCGAGAACGTGACCTTGTGGATTCCCTTGCCATAGACATCCATCTCAGACTCGATGTTCTGACAGGAGTTGAATCCCAAGAGGATCATTGCGCAGACCGCAATAAACGAAATATATTTTTTCATATGATACTTTTTTATTTAACCTAACCAATCATCTTCAAAGTGGGAACTGCTTCCCGGAGGGTTCCAGCTCGTTTCGCACAGGGCGTCCGGAGCCTCTATTTCGAAACATTCCGCCACCGGCGAAATGTATTCGACAAGTTTGTTTTCAATTGTTTTCATAATCCAAAACTTTTATTGGAGCATCAAGGATTTGAATTCTGCGATCTGGTTTGCGGTTACACCGTAGTCAAGAAGGATGTTGTATGCCTTCTCCTGGAAAGTGGAGCCTTTGCTGTATCCGCTGATGTAGTTGAGTCCATCCTTGCCGATCGAGTTGCCGCTGCCTGTACGTGTCCTGGTGCCGACGACGCTGAAGGATGTGAGCTCGAAGTCGATCGAGCAGTCTTTCTGTGAGACGCCGAGGACTGCTTCAAGAAGCATGCAGGTGTAGCCGGTACGGTCCGCGCCGACGTAGCAGTGGATGTATGCGGCCTTGCCGGAGTTGAGGGTTGAAAGGATGGCGGTGAAAAGCTGCACGAATCTGGAATTGGCAGTTCCCACATAGAAGTCGCTGATGGTACCGCTGAATCCGGCGTTGCAATAGGTCACGCCCCACTTCGAGTCGGAATAAGGGTTGTTGCTGTATGAGGATCCGCTGTCACCACCGCCGTAGCCGCCTCCCCAGCTGCTGCCGGAGCGGAGGTCGACGTCGAGGCCGACGTTCATGTAGCCGGTAAGGTATTCCTTCTCGGTATCGGTCGTGGCGTCCATGTTCGTCCCGCGGAAGATCATGCCATATTTCAGGGTCTTGCCGTCGGTGGTGGTAAGACCGCCGAAGTCACGGCAGTTGTTCGCATGTCCGATTGCATAGGTGTCGCTGACCTTGAGCATGCGGCGACGGCCTTCCGTCGTGAAGTTGCCGCTTGCAATCTGGGAATTGGTGGAGGACATCACCTTGTACCAATACTGCCTGTTGGGGATGAGGTTGAGGATGTCGACGGATGAGCTTGTGGTCGTCGTTGACATCTCCAGGTCGGTCATCGAAGAGTTGTTGTAGACATAGACGGTCTTGGTGCCGGAGGTGGAACTTGTCCAAGAGAGCGTTACAGGTGCGGGAGTGTCCTTGCGGTTGGAAGCGCTGTTGGACGAATAGTTGGTGACTATCGACGTGCTCGAATAGTTGTCATTGGTGTAGCTGGTCGCAGCTGCGTCGAGGTAAGACTTCAAAGAGCTGTTCTCAAGGTTGAATGCGCCCTCCTGGGTAATTACCAGCGTGTACGTTGCTGAACCGGCGTTGTAGGTGTCGGATGCCTGTGCGGTTGCGGTGATGGTCGTGGTGCCGGTGCCCTTGATGGTAAGCTGGGTTCCGCTGATCGTCGCGACGGAGGAGTTGTTCGAGGTGTAGGTCACGGCAGTTTTTGCGCCGTTGACGCTCTGAACTGAGTAGGTGCCGTTGATTGCATATCCGTTGCCGATCGTCCATGCTACGTTTCCGGTGGAGAAGCTGAGAGTCTGATTCTGCTTGCCCGATGACGACCCGCTGGACAGCTTGTAGAGCTGGACACGGTTGGAGGAGCTCGTAGAATAACCAAATCCGCTGCTGTAGCGCATGTAGTACTTGTTGGAGCCGTTTTGCTGACGTCCGCTCATCATCTGTACACCATTGTCATACATGAATGTATGATAGTAGTAGTAAGTCGTGCCGCTGTCAACCTTGTAGTTGTTGTCCGACACGTTGATTGAACTGTTGCTGTAGAAGATGTATTTGCCAGTGCTGGTCTTCACGTCGTAAGCATCGAGAGACGTGTTGTTGGCATGCTTTTCACCTACGCCGGAGACGGTGACGGCATAATTTGCAAGCTCGGAAGTAGCAGCAATCGTACCGTTGTCGATGGCTACCGACACGTTGTAGCCGCTGGTCTGGTCATAGGCGAATGCCCTGTTGCTGCCCTCGTCGACGATGAGGTATGTGCCGCTCCAGTCCGTAGGAGCCGACGTCACCTTCACGTAGGAATTGCCTTCAGGGGTAGAAGGAGTGTCAGGGGTCGTGCTTTCCTCCGAATACTTGTAGAGATATACGCAGTTGCCTTCGGAGCTTCCACCGAACTTGAAGTAGTTGGCGTTGCTGCCGGACTTGTAGTAGAGATATTGGTCGGTTGAACCATCATTCATCCAGAAACCGAATGTTCCGTTGCTCTGGAGCTCGAAGTTGAGGGCCTGCTGGTTGCTGCTGAATGCTATGCCAGTCGTGCCGTTGCCGGCTCTGTAGCTGCAGTACATGTACTGGTTGTTGTGGATCAGGTAATAGTTGTCGCCTGACTTCTGGATGGTGAACTCGTAGCTGCTGCAGTCCTTGGTGATGATGCCGTTGTTCAGGTCGCTGGACTGGAGCGTATACGAGTTGGAAGTGCCGTTGTCACCGGTGAAGACCAGGCTCTTGTCGGCAGAAACGATGATGTATCTTCCCGACCAGTCGGACGGAACTGAAGTCACGAGGCTGTAGCCCTTGATGGTCGCGGCTGCAGGATTGATCCTGAGTTCATAGCTTGCCGAAGCCGCATTGTATGTGGTGGATGATGCCGCCGTGGCCGTGATCGTGGTGGATCCGGTGCCGACGATGGTTATCTTGTTGCCGTTTACGGTTGCGACCGAAGAGTTGGATGAACTGTAGGAAACGGATGTCTGTGCACCGGAGACCGTCTGTACGTTATAGCTGCTGCCGACTTTGTATGTGTCGCCGAGAGTCCAGGTGACAGGAGAGGTGCTGAATGACAATGTCTGGTCCTGCTTGCCGGGCTGTGGAGTCACCGAGCCGGAAAGCTTGTAGAGCTGGACTTTCCTTGACGAATCGGTCGTGTAGTTGAAGGCTCCGTTGCTGTAGCCGAGATAGTAGGCGTTTCCATCGCTGAGATGGATTGCGGACACGAGCTGGACGCCGCCGCTTACGACCTTGAATGCGTGGTAGTAGGTGTATGTCGTACCGTTGTTGGATGCCTGGTTGGTTTCCTTGATGTGGATCTCAGCTTCGCTCAGATTGCCGAAATCGCTTGACCAGTAGAGATAGTAGCCGTCGGTGTTCTTGACATCGTATGCGCGCTGGCCGGTGAGGTTGCCGTTTGCATGGTCTACGCCGGCGTCGGTGATGGTGATTGCATATTTGGACAGGTCGATGTCGGCATAGACGACGCCGTTCTCGATGGTGATGTCATATGCGAAGTTCGGCTTGTTCTCGGCAAACGGGGTGAATGCCTTGTGTGCGGCCTCATCGACTACGATGTAAGTTCCGTCCCATGAAGAGGGCTCCTCGGTAACCTTGTCGTATTTGTCTTCGCCTTGATGTTCTGTAGAAGTGATCTGGAGTTCGTAGTATGCCGAAGCCGCATTGTAAGCAGCGGATGATGCCGCCGTAGCCGTGATCGAGGTGGTTCCAGCGCCAACGATGGTTATCTTGGTGCCGCTGACGGTTGCGACCGAAGGGTCGGAGGAACTGTAGGTGACGGTTGTCATGGCGTCTTGTACAGGCTGGACGTCATAGCTGGAGCCGATCTTGTATGTATCGCCGAGAATCCAGGTGACAGGGGAAGTGCTGAATGACAACAGCTGGTCCTGCTTGCTCGGAGTGGTGCCGGTTTCAAGCTTGTAGAGCTGGATGTTGTGGCTCTCGGTGCTGCTGTAGGAGAATGCCGAGTTGCTGTATGCAAGATAATACTTGGTGAAGCCGTTGTAGTTGCCCGAACTGAGGACCTGTACTGCACCGTCCTGATATGCGAAGCAGTGGTTGTAGGTCACGTTTCCGCCATACTGTGAACCCTTGTTCAAGACGTCGGTGTCAGCAATCTGGATTGCGCTCTGGGAATAGAAGATGTACTTGCCGTCGCTGTTCTGGACGCTGTATGAAGGCTGGCCGACGTTGGTGTGGTTGACTCCGGTAGCGGTGACGGTAAGGGCGTATTCATCTATCTCGTTGTTGGACTCGATGGTGCCGTTGTTGATGGTGACCGATACGGCGTGTCCGGTGATGCCGTCCATGGCTGCGAATGCCTTGGAGCTGGTCTCGTCGACAAAGAGGTATGTGCCGCTCCAGTCCGTAGGAGCAGATGTCACCTTCACATACTGGTCACCGGTGGGTGTCGTCGGCGTGTCAGGAACAGTGTTGTCGTCTGAATACTTGTAGAGATATACGCAGTTGCCTTCGGAGCTTCCACCGAACTTGAAGTAGTTGGCGTTGCTGCCGGACTTGTAGTAGAGATATTGGTCGGTTGAACCATCATTCATCCAGAAACCGAATGTTCCGTTGCTCTGGAGCTCGAAGTTGAGGGCCTGCTGGTTGCTGCTGAATGCTATGCCAGTCGTGCCGTTGCCGGCTCTGTAGCTGCAGTACATGTACTGGTTGTTGTGGATCAGGTAATAGTTGTCGCCTGACTTCTGGATGGTGAACTCGTAGCTGCTGCAGTCCTTGGTGATGATGCCGTTGTTCAGGTCGCTGGACTGGAGCGTATACGAGTTGGAAGTGCCGTTGTCACCGGTGAAGACCAGGCTCTTGTCGGCAGAAACGATGATGTATCTTCCCGACCAGTCGGACGGAACTGAAGTCACGAGGCTGTAGCCCTCGACTGAGGGTGCAGGTGCGGAGGTGTCCTCGAAATTGACCGTGAAGTGCTTGAACACGCCGGCTGCAAAAGAGGTGTTCGAACCAAGCGTGTAGGTGTGTTCATACTCGACGGCCTGTGTGGGATCGTCAGCCTTGACAGCCTTGATCGTCACGTTGAGTTCCGAGCCGCTTGCCGCGGTGAAGGGGACCACGCCTGCATAGAACGAGGCGCTTGCTCCGTTGGCGATGGCAGTTCCGTCGGTGACGGTGACAGTGACGGTGTTGGAGTTGTTGCCGTTTGCCGCGGGCTCGAAGCTGTCCTTGGTGAGGTCGGCCACGAAATCGCCGTTGATCTCGGCGGGTGCGGTAAAGACGACTTCCTTGACTATGATTGAATAATCCTCGGTGTTGGTGACGTCGAAGACCAGTGCTGCGTTGACGTTGTCGACAGCGATGTGCATCTGTTCAGTCTTGGCGAGGCCGAGGCTTTTTCCATACAGGGGGAAGTTTTCACCGCAGAGGTGGGCAGTGCTGCTGTTGCCCTGCTGAGTCTGTGCTGCGGCTACGGTGTATTTCACTGCAGCTGCATTCTTGTTGCTTGCATAGTAGGGGTAGAAGAGAAGCCAGTCATTGGTCTCGCCGAGGTGGGAGGCAGAACCAGTGAACTCGTTTCCGGAACCGACATAAGTGTACTTGCTGACGTTGTAGTTTGCTTCGCCTGCATTGGAGTAGAAGACGCTCATTGCGTCACCAGTAGCCCAAGCTGTGCTCATGTTCTGATTTACGGTTCTCGTCGAAGCGAAATCAACAACAATTGAGCATTCGGTCCTGTCTCTTCCAAACAATTCGGACAACTCCTCGCGCTGGCACGAAGAGAAGGTCAATGCAGCGATGACAGTAACCGCTGCCAAGAAGAATTTAGAAATGCGCATAAGCTATGATAAAATTAAACAATTGGATCAGGGTCGTCTTTCCAGTCGCCGATGCCGCTTCCGTTGCCGGGGCTGGTGCAAAGGAGTTCTTCTCCCATGATTGATGGGATTTCAACGATTTCTGGTCTGTGGTAGACGTTGACAATTGAAGACAGTGATGCCATCTTTTCGGTACAATATAAAGTTATGGATAATGGATTCTATGCCGTTCGCACGATATGTAGGTTAGTTATGATATCATTTCTGCAATGGAATGACAGCTAATTACTCGTGTTAATAGGTCGGTTTTAGATACGGGAAGACAAAGTTAAGCAAAAAAAAACAAAATATTACTTTTTATAACAAAAAAAATACCTAAACTTTCAGTGTGTTACTGACTTGAGTGAGCCGCGACCATTGTATTTTCGGTTGTTTTTCTGCCCCCCCCCATTGAAAATGCCCGTCATGTGCACCCTGAGGCACATTTTTCGTTTTTTCCACTCATCTGTCGAGGCTCCTTACCTGTTGATATGGAGTGGATAAAAAAAATGAAGGGCGACCTTTTGGCCACCCTTCATTCAAAAAGGTCAGTGCAGTTTCCTACGAGAACAGGCTGATGATGTTCAGGATGACATCGGTCGCCTTCTCCATGCTCTCCACCGGGACGAACTCCAGCTTGCCGTGGAAGTTGTGTCCTCCGGCGAAGATGTTGGGGCAGGGGAGTCCCATGAAAGAGAGCCGCGCGCCGTCGGTGCCGCCGCGTATGGGCTGGACCTTCGGCTTGATGCCTGCCATCTCCATCGCCTTGATTGCCTTCTCGATGATGTGGTAGTGCGGCTCGACCATCTCGCGCATGTTGTAATACTGGTCGTTCATGTCGAGAGTGACTATGTCGCCATATCTGTCGTTGATGAAGTCGACGACTTTCTGCATCGTCTTCTTCTTTTCCTCGAAGAGGGTCCTGTCGTGGTCGCGGATGATGTAGCTCATGGTCGTCTCCTCGACCGAGCCCTTGATGCCTGTCAGGTGGAAGAAGCCCTCATAGTCGCAGGTGTGCTGAGGTCGCTGTGCTGCAGGCAGCAGCGCGTTGAGCTCCATTGCGATGAGCATTGAGTTGACCATCTTGCCCTTGGCATAGCCGGGGTGGATGTTGCGCCCCTGGATGTGGATCTTCGCGCTTGCCGCGTTGAAGTTCTCATATTCGAGTTCTCCCACCGCGCCGCCGTCCATGGTGTAGGCATAGTCGGCACCGAATTTCTCGACATCGAAATAGTCCACTCCGCAGCCTATCTCCTCGTCGGGGGTGAAGCCGATGCGGATCTTGCCGTGCTTGACCTCGGGATGCTTCACGAGGTATTCAGCGACGTACATTATCTCGGCCACGCCCGCCTTGTCGTCGGCGCCGAGCAGCGTCGTGCCGTCGGTGGTGATTATGGTCTGTCCGCGGTAGTCGAGTATCTCGGGGAAATCCTCGACCTTGATGGCCATGCCCGGTACTCCCTTCAGCGGGATGTCCCCTCCCTGGTAGTCACTGATTATCTGCGGGTGTATGTCGGCTCCCGGCGCGTCAGGTGACGTGTCGACATGTGCGATGAAGCCGAGCGTCGGGATGTCCTTGTCGGTGTTTGCCGCGATTGTCGCCATCACGTAGCCCTTCTCGTCCATTTCAGCGTCGGAGAGGCCCATGGCCTTGAGCTCCTTGACGAGCAGGCGCGAGAGGTCGAGCTCCTTGAGGCTTGACGGATGGGTCGTGCTCTCCTCGTCGGAGGTGGTTTCGACCGCCATGTATCTCAGAAATTTTTCCTGTACCTTTTCCATCTTATTTTGCTTTTTCAGTTTTCATTGATGCGAATATCATGTAGAGAATTATGCCGATGAACGGGATGATTGCAATTGCCTCACCGTAAGCGGCATTCCAGGAGTCGAGGAACCAGTCCACCTTCGCGAACTTGAGGATTGCGCTGACCACGCCCATGAGTGCGCCGCCGGCGATGAAGCCGGAAGCGATGAGGGTGCCCTTCTCCTGACGTGCGGCGTTGAGGGCCTTGTCCTTGCTGCGGGTGCTGACGAACCACGAGATTGCGCCGCCGACGAGCAGCGGGAGGTTGAGGTCGATGGGGATGAACATGCCGAGGCAGAATGCCAGTGCGGGTACCTTGAAGATTGTCAGGAGGATGGCGATGAGCGCGCCGATTCCGTAGAGGAGCCACGGTGCGCTTCCGCCGTTCATCATCGGCTGGATGACAGCCGCCATTGCATTTGCCTGCGGTGCGACGAGCGCGTTCTCGCCGGTGAAGCCGTATGTCTTGTTGAGAATGATCATGACGCCGCCGACGGTTGCCGCTGCCACCAGCACGCCGAGGAACTTCCAGGTCTCCTGCTTGGCCGGGGTGGTGCCGATCCAGTAGCCGATCTTGAGGTCGGTGATGAAGCCGCCCGCAGTGGAGAGAGCGGTGCAGACTATGCCGCCGATCATCATGGCTGCCGCCATTCCGGCATTGCCCTTGAGGCCTACGGCGACAAGCACCAAAGCGGTGATGATGAGCGTCATGATGGTCATGCCGCTGACGGGGTTGGTGCCGACGATGGCGATTGCATTCGCCGCCACGGTGGTAAAGAGGAACGAGATGACGGCGACGATCAGCAGGCCGATGACCGCCTGCCAGATGTTGTTCACCACACCGCCGAAAGCGAAGTATGCGAAGACAGCGACAAGCGCGATGGCAATGCCGAAGACGACGGTCTTCATCGGGAGGTCTTTCTGCGTCCTCTCGACATTTTCCTGAGAGCCTGCGGATTTCTTGCCGAACTCCTTGGTGGCGAGTCCTACGGCGGACTTGATGACGCCGAAGCTCTTGATTATGCCGATGATGCCGGCGGTGGCGATGCCTCCGATGCCGATGTGGCGCGCATACGTCTTGAAGATGGTGTCGGCGCTCATCTGGCTGATCGTGTCGGTGATGCCGGTGCCCATGAAGTCGATGACGTTGCCGCCCCAGATCAGGTTGAGTCCCGGGATGATGATGAGCCATACGAGGAAGCTGCCGCAGCAGATGATGAAGGCATATTTGAGTCCGACGATGTAGCCGAGGCCGAGAACGGCAGCGCCGGTATTGATCTTCAGGACGAGCTTGGCCTTGTCTGCGACAACCTGGCCCCAGTGCATCACCGTGGTGCTGAGCGTCTCCGCCCAGGTGCCGAAGGTGGCCACGACGAAGTCATAGATACCGCCGATCAGACCGCTGATGAGCAGGGTCTTGAAGCTGCTGCCTCCGCTCTCGCCGCTGACGAGCACCTGGGTGGTCGCAGTTGCCTCGGGGAACGGATACTTGCCGTGCTGCTCCTTGACGAAATATTTCCTGAACGGGATCAGGAAGAGTATGCCGAGCACGCCGCCGAGCAGCGAGCTGAGGAACATCTGCGTGAAGTTGACCTCCAGGCCGAGGATGTAGATGGCCGGAAGGGTGAAGATGGCGCCCGCGACGATCACGCCGGAACATGCGCCGATGGACTGGATGATGACATTCTGGCCGAGTGCGCCTTTCTTCTTGCAGGCGCTGGACAATCCTACCGCGAGGATCGCGATCGGGATGGCCGCTTCAAATACCTGGCCCACCTTCAATCCGAGGTAGGCTGCCGCTGCCGAGAAGATGATTGTCATTACGAGTCCGATGCTGACTGACCAGACGGTCACCTCCGGATAGTTCCTGTCCGGAGACATCAGCGGTTTGTAGGTTTCCCCCTCTTTGAGCTCGCGGTATGCGTTCTCCGGGAGGCCTTTGGGTTTGAGATCTTCGTTTTCCATATATTATATATGTATAGTTGTTCTGGGCACAAAAATTTCAACAAATTTATCGAAAATATTTGGAGATTGAAAAAAAGTGGTTACCTTTGCAGCCCGTTTCGGAAAAATCGTTCCGACGCGGTACGTTCATTGACTTATTGAGAGAGATAACGAGGTAAATAAACTGTAAGCAAAAAACA
>R22__coassemble_330_pt1 | contig 33734 bp, 25 predicted proteins | sample R22__metabat2_low_PE_051 | metagenome-assembled genome bin R22 | reverse complement strand
TGTTTAACTTTACATCCGATAGTGCTGTTGCACTGTCAAATTAAATTCGGCTGTAAATGTCACCCGCCATCAGGAGACTAATGAAAACACGCCTGCCTGCCATCATTGCAACATTCCTGCTTGCCTGCTCCTTCACGCTTCCCGTGAGCGAAGGCAACTCGGTGCGCCTGCTGCAGGACGGCGGCGAATTCTTTCCTGAACTCTTCAAGGCGATATCATCAGCCCGGAGCTCGGTCAGCCTCGAATACTACAGCATTGGAAGCGACTCGGTCTCGGTTGCGCTGCTCGAACTGCTCGCAAGCAAGAGCATGGATGGCGTCGACGTGCATCTTCTCTATGACAGGCAAGGCAGCCGCCACCGCGATTTCCCGGTTGACAGGGAACTGTTGGAAAGCTATGGGAAGAAAGGCGTGAAGATAGCGGTGTTCAATGACATGCCCGCCTCGTCGCCCCTGCCCCGCGACCACCGCAAGTTGGCGGTGATCGACTGCTGCACGGCATTCGTAGGAGGCATCAACATAAACGACAAGTACATTCGCGCCGAAGAGGGACTCGGCACGGTCCACGACCTCGCCCTTCGGATCGATGGTCCCCTGGCAGCCGACCTTGAGAAGATTTTCGCCGAGACGTGGAACACGATGTCGGACGGCGACATGATGGAGCCGCATCGCGACACGGCTCCCGCATGCGGCGAGACGAGGATCGAGACGGTTGCTACGCGCGGTGCTGATTCGGACCTGAGCGTGAGGGACGTGTATGTCGACATGATTGACGGCGCAAGCAGCCGCATCAGGATAGTCAACGGATATTTCATGCCCTCGGCTCCGATAATGGAAGCCCTCAGGCGTGCTGCACGGCGAGGCGTGAAGGTGGACATACTTTTCGGCGACAACACCGACCTGCCGGGAATCATTCATGACAGGCCCTTCTCGATGGCAGGGAGGCTTGCCGGCAATGACAATGTTTCAGTCCACATGTGTCATGGGTGCTTCTTCCACGCCAAGGCGATGTCAATCGACGGGAAGAGGCTTCTTGTCGGTTCGACCAATCTTGACTTTCTGAGCCGCAGGATCAACTACGAGCTGAGCCTCATCGTCGAAGACGGCGCGACAACCGCCCGTTTCGACGAAATGTATGACGGCATGTGCGGGGAAGAGTGATCTTTTTTCTCTCCTTTTGCGAATTTTTGGCTGATTTTTTGCATCTTTGCGGCGATGTCGGAAGACAATCATTTGGGGATGTTCTGGTTTTGACAGCAAATGATGTCGGACGGTAAGCACGTCGAGAGTCGTGGCCCCTCTCGCTAATCTCAGACCTCACGCCATAACTGGCAACAACAACTTTGCACTCGCTGCGTAGTCTGACCAAGTCGACTCCTTAATCGCGCGGACCAGGTCCGTAGCGACGAGTATCCCGCCGGACTTTAAGCCCTCTATGGCCGGCACCAGGGGTATCATTCAAGAGAGCTGCAGACGCCGACTTCTCTACAGCGTCCCAAGATTCAGAGGATACGGTTCGGATGGCCCGCCTGCCGGCAGTCCGCTCCCGACAATCAATGGCCGGATAAGCGTGTAGAAAGCCTTCTGGTGCTTTGTTTGGACGGCGGTTCGACTCCGCCCATCTCCACTGTGTTACCGGGGCTCTGCCCCGAACCCCGCGGCCTTTGCGCCTTTCCGACTTTTGCTGCGCAAAAGTCCCGGCCCGGCCGGGCGTCTGATGACGCCTTGCCTTTCTCTTTTGGATTCTCCAAGACTTGGTTTCGTCGTGTACGTCGGGGGGATTCGTATGTCGGCCTTCGCCTGGCGCTTGATAGCGCCTTTTTCTTTTTATGGATGATTCTCTTGGACTTGGTTTCGTCGTGTACGTCGGGGGGATTCGTATGTCGGCCTTCGCCGGGCGCCTGATGGCGCCTTTTCTTTTTCTGAGACCTTGGTTTGGTCGTGGTTGGCGGGGTGGATTTGCGTGGGGTTGAACAAGTTGATGCTATTTTTCGTATCTTTCGGAAAATTGGTCATTTTGCGGGTTTCCGTGGTTTGATCGTCGATGACTTGGCTAACAAACCAAACTTGATAATATGAAAAAGGCTTACTTGCTGGCTGTTGCCGTCCTGGTTGCAGCCCTCTCCCTTTCGGGATGCAAATCCGGGGGAAACAACAACGGGAACAGAGAAGGTGAAACAGAGGTCGCGGAAGAAGTCGTGGACGCCTCGGTCGCCGAGGAGCTTGCGCCGAGGATCATCATCGGCAAGGCTCAGGATCTTGAGTTTTATTTCCAGGACCATGACGTGTTCATTGGCGCCTCCAACCAGGCATATGTGGCATCAAAGGGGTTCGAGGCCCTGAAGGCTGCTCTTGCGGAACTGAATGCATCGATTGCCGGGAAAGTGGAGGCCGTCCGCACGGACGTGAGCGAGCGTCTTGAGCAGGAGGCCAATGATGACGTGGACTTCAGCGCCGACAACATCGACTGGTGTTATGAGAGCATCTTGTCCGTCGGCCATGTCGACTCCCGAATCGTCTGCCTCAACTTCATGGAGGAAACCGACCTCGGCGGAGCGCATCCCAACACCCGCAGCGAAGAGTACTGCTTCGACGTCGCCACGGGAAGGAGGCTCAGCCTTGCGGACGTCCTGAAGGATCCTGATTCATTCCTCGAGAAGGCCAAGAATGCCATCCAGAAGGAATACGGAAAAGAGGAATGGTTCAACGACGGTTGGCTGGAGCGTTTCAACGACTGCCTCGGCGGCAACAATCTCAAGGATTTCTTCACCTGGAGCATCGGTGCCGACGAACTCGACATCTGGTTCAATGACATCACCGTGCCCGAAGAGGCCGGAGACATCACGGCGAGCCTTGCCTACAAGGACTATCCAAATCTTCTGACTCTTGCATGCAAGCCCGTCTACGGCCAGTCATTGGCCGAAGGCGAGAAAGTCAACGACGACTTCAACGGCATCTTCACGACTCTTGCGGAGAACGTCGACAAGTGGAACTATGACAGATGCGCCAACCTTTTCGGGTCGACCGATTGCGATTGTGAATTCGAAGAGCCGTTCGAGGGCGAGACCACGGGATTCATCCGCATGCATCTGCCCGGAACATATTGCATCAGCGTTTCCACCTGGCCGCGCAGGGGTGTCGAGATCAACTATGACAATCCGACCATTGCCGACCGGGACAATCTGACCATTTGGGAAGCTGAGTTCTATGGTTCCCGCTACCGTGCGATCGTCGACGACTCCTATCACTGGTCCAACGTGGAGGATGGCAAGGTTCCCTCAGAGGAAAGACGCGTGCGTTGGAGCATCATTGACGGGGAACTCTACACGAGGGTATTCTTCAAGTCGCTCGAAGAGATGGGCGCCGTATTCTTCAACCTTTGAGACGCCTTTACAGATAGTATTTGTCCACCCCGCCGTAGCCGGTGATCAGCTTGTTCTGGCGGGTCTTGTGGAGGAAGCTGTCCAGTCTTCTCCTGAATTCGGCAGGGCGCTTGCGCGCGGCATCAACATATGCGACGCGAATGCGCTTGTATGAGGGCGAGAAGCGGCTGAAGTTCTCGGCCGTCGTCGGGTCGCGCATTATCTCGGCCATTATGTCCTCCGGAAAGAGATATGGCTCATGGATGAACGGCAGGACCTCTTCCCTTACCTTGGGATGGATCATCCCCTGCTCCTCGAGCCAGATCAGGCGCTCGATGTTGGGGCGGGAATAGCTGCTGCCCTTCCGCCGCGGCGTGAAACGACGCAGCTGGTGCGTCTCGTCAAGCGTGCCTGCACGGCCGTCGATCCAGCCGAAGCAAAGCGCCTCCTCGACCGCGTCGTTGTAGGACACGCCGGCCTCACCCGAATCCTTCGTCGGAAATACGAACCATATCTCCTCCCTTGATTCGAAGTTCTCCGAGAGCCATTTCCTCCACTGGCCGCGGTCGCTTGCAAAGAATGTCTCCATTGCGTCAAAGTCCCGTTTTGTCGTTCTTGCCGCGAAGTTACTACATATTTGGGGCAATTGGACAAATCCCGCGGCAAGCATGCAACCATGATTGCGAAAAAACACTGAAGAATTTTCCTAAATTTGTGCGTTGATCAAATGACTCACCGATGAAAAGGATTCTCATAGCCATGGCACTGGCGCTGACCGGATGGATCTGCGCCGCACAGACAGTCGAACTACCCGCCCCCAACCTCCAGAGGGAGACTCTCCCGCTCATGCAGACGCTCAAGGAACGCAAGTCCGTGAGAGAGTTCAGTTCCACTCCCCTCTCGCAGCAGGATCTCTCCGACCTGCTATGGGCAGCCCAGGGACGCAATCGCGAGGATGGCAGGCTCACCTCTCCGACTGCCAAGAATGCACAGGAGATCAGGGTATATCTCTTCAACGAGGAGGGCGTATCCCTCTACGACCCGCAGAAGCACACGTTGACGACGGTCGTCGAAGGTGACCACCGCGACGTGCTGGCCGGTTCGCAGAAAGCCATCACCCACTGCCCCCTCTTCCTGCTGATGGTGGCTGACATCACCAAATACGGACGCAAGACCGAGCATGCATACCAGATGGTCTGCTGCGACGTGGGCATCGTCAGCGAGAACATCAACATCTTCTGCGCCTCCGCAGGCCTGTGCACTGTTCCCCGCGGCATCATGGACCATGAGGCAGTCTCCGCTCTTCTCGGCCTCGGCGAAGACCAGTTGCCAATACTCAACAACCCCGTAGGCTATTCCCGCTGAAATGGATGAGAAAAAGAACATCGGACAGCTCTTCGACAGGATAGCCGGGACATATGACCATCTCAACCACCTGCTGTCCCTCAACATAGACAAGCGCTGGCGCCGGAAGGCCGTCAGGATGCTCCAGCCGTCGGAAAGGCTGCTCGACGTCGCCATCGGCACGGCTGACCTTGCCATCGAGACAATGCGTCAGGAAAAGGCCTCGGAAATCGTCGGCATCGACCTCTCTTCGGAGATGATGCGCATCGGCGAGGCCAAGGCGGCAGGCAAGGGGCTTTCCGGGAAGATATCATTCATGCTGGAGAACGCGCAGCAGATGTCGTTCGACGACGATTCCTTCAACGCCGTCACCTGCGCGTTCGGAGTACGCAACTTCGCCGACCTGGACGAGGGCCTGCGTGAAATGTGCCGTGTGCTCGCGCCGGGAGGGCAGCTGCTGATACTCGAGTTCTCCTACCCTTCGAATCCCATCGTCAGAAAACTCTACGACACCTTCTTCACCCACCTGATGCCCGTCGTGGGCAGTGCGGTGAGCAAGGACAAGTCGGCATACAAATATTTCCGTCAGAGCGTCAAGGGCTTCATCTGGGGCGACGAGATGGCTGCACGCATAGCGGCGGCGGGATTCTCCGACTGCAGATACAGGACGCTCACCTTCGGAATAGCCACAATCTATACGGCCTCGAAATGAAGAAGACATTGCTATGGCTGAGGATAATCAGGCCTCAGACCCTTTTCGCGTCGCTCGTGCCGGTGCTTGTCGGACTCATCGTCTTCCACCGCAGCCAGCTGCCGGCGGTGGCGCACAATCCCCACCTCGCTGCTGCGCTGACAATCATCTGCGCGCTGAGCCTGCAGATTCTCTCAAACCTGATAAACGACTACTATGACTTCGTGCGTGGCACCGACAAGGCGGGACGCGCAGGATTCCGCAGGGCACTCGCGGAGGGCGAGGTCACCGAAGGCGAGATGAAGCGGGCCTGCATCATATCTCTTGCCGTAGCGCTGTCAACCGGCTTGTATCTCGTCCTGGCAGGCGGCTGGCCGATACTTCTCGTTGGGTTGAGCGCGATCCTCTTCGCGTGGCTCTACACGGCTACGTCGCATTCGCTTTCATATCTGGGCATTGCTGACATCTTCGTGCTGCTCTACTACGGCATCGTCGCCACGGCCGGAACGGTGTGGATCCAGAGCCACAGCTTCAGCATGCAGGCTTTCTGGGCAGGTGCTGTCTGCGGGCTCATCTCGATGTGCGTGCTCATGACAAACAACCTGCGCGACATCGAAAGCGACCGCGCCGCAGGAAAGAAGACGCTTCCGGTACGCTTCGGCAAGCGCGCCGCGCAAGTCATCATGCTCGTCGAGGTGCTGCTGATGCCGCTTGCCGCATATCTGGCGTTCGGCGTCTCCCCCGCCATGCTTGTCATCATACCTGCCGCCGCGCTTTTCATCGCCGTGACAAGGGCGGAAGGTGCCGCATACAACAAATGCCTGCTCGCGACAGGCATCGTCAATCTCATCTATCTGGTACTCTGTCTCTTCTAAGGGACTTCCTACTGCAGATATGCTCCCGAGAGCGCCCTTCCGTAGAAGAGCAGGGCGTTCATCGCATGTGAATTGAACAACGGATAGTCGACGCTCTCGAAGGTCGTCATGTCATTGGCGATGTTCCGCCGGGCAAGCTCGAAATTGTCGTAGAAGACCAGTTCGTCGTTCACATGGTGTAAGAAGTGCACCGGAGTTGCGGGACTCCAACCGGATGCCAGCTCGTTGAGCGCGGCAACCTGCATCATCTGGTCATGGACCTTGCTGCCGGGTGTCATCATCCCCTCCGAAAGTATCAGCGAGGTGCGCACGCCGCCGGCCGAGCCCGATCCGACAGCCTTCGCGATCTCCGAACCGATGGTGGAGATGTCAGTCTGCTTGCCGAGTATGAGGTCCATTATGCCCGCCTCGACGAGGGCATCGGAAAGGTAAGCGCCATAGTCCTCAGTCATTATCTGCGGCCAGCAGTATTTAGCTGCGGCAAGGGTCATCGGCAGCACGCCCGGGAGAGTGCACCAGTCATCCTCGATGAAGCGCTTCATCATGAGCTCGAGGCTGTACGGGCCGTCGCCGCAGTATGTTCCGGCAAGGTTCACGTCGCCCTTCAGGCCGTTGTCCTCTATGTATTTCTGCACCGCCAGCGCGGATGCGCCGCCCTGCGAATAGCCGACGCTGTATACCGGCAACGAGGCGTCGAGCGGCATCCCCTTGGCCTCCATCCAGTTGCGCACCGCCCGGAACATGTCGACGGCACCACGGCCGGTGATTTCCGACATGCAGTAGGGATGCGGAAGCGCCGCCGTCTGCCCATAGCCGATCTGGTCAGGACATATCACCAGCCCGCGTCGGAGCGCCAGCACGCCGTCGACGGTATATGCCTTCGAAGGGCACTCCGCATCGGAGGCGATTGTGCTGTGGCTGGCTATTACCACGTGCTCGGGTGGAATCAGCGTGCCGTCCTCCGTGCAGCTGAGATAGACGCGGCCGGAGAGCCAGAGTTCCTTGCCGGCAGGATCGATGCTGCGGAACTTCATCGCCGTCGTGAGATAGCAGCGCCCATCTTCGCACAACGCGCTGATGTCGCCTATGCCGTACATCGCGCCCATGCGGCCAAGCATGGAGAGGTAGTCGCCGATGCCCGCATTCGAAACAAGTTCGTCATAGGTGAGGATGGTCTCCCCTTCCGCCGCTACGCTGATGTCCTCCTTGTGCTCCGTGCGCATCGGGTCGTCCACGAAGCGGCTGGCGCTCGAAGAGGACGCGAGCGCGAAATAGCCGACGGCGTCGCCTCCGGTGATGTTCGTCGGGCAGTTTGCCGGCTGGCTCGAGAAAAGCGGTATGGAGACGAACGCATTTGAGGAGACGGCCATCTTGAAGTCGTAGAAGTCCTTTGTCAGCGTATAGACCGTCAGGGTGAGCATGTCCCCGGTCTCGAGGTATTTCGCCGCCTCGCCGTAGAGGGCACGGCTCTCGGCATTCTGGGCAAGCACGCATACCGGGAATCCCGCAACGGTCTGGCCCTGGAAATACTTGTCGTCCATCGAGAGGGAGATGTCCTTCGGGAGATAGTGGCCGTTCACGGCCGCCCCGAGCATGTAGTAGTCGGTACCGGGCGAATCCTTGCCCCATATGGAGACCGTCCAGATGCTGTCCAGTGCCTCGCCCATGGGGGTATATGCATAGTCGATCGAGGTGACCTCGAACTTGGGCTCCAGCATGTCTGCAGTCGCCTCGTAGCTCTGGAGCCTTCCTCCCACCTCGGCCTCGATCGAGAGCTTGTAGGTGTATCCAGGCGTGGCGCACCATCCCACGGGCGCGCTGTAGGTTCCCTTCTCGTCAGCCTTCTCCCTGAAGGTCACGCTTCCGCCCGTCCAGCTCACCGTCACGCTCGCGCCGCTCACCGCGGGAGCCTCCTCCTCGGAGAAATAGTTCACCGAGCGGCTGAGCCTTATCACCTGTTCCTGCGAAGACTGGTCGGTAAGGAACGCCTCCACGGCAAGGAAGGTCTTGTCGAGCCCGTCGGATTTCAGGTCGATCTGCTCCGTGCAACCCGCGGCCAGAATCGCCGCCGCCATCAATATCGTCAGTATCCTTTTCATGTCAGAAGTTGATGTTGTATGATATTGAAGGGATTATCGTGAACAGATAGACCTTGAGCACCTCCGCCTCATGGGTCTGGCTGTTGTAGCCGAATGCGAGCGACCACGCATTGTGGCGCGAATAGGCATTGTAGAGCGACAGGTTCCACTCGCTGCTCCAGGGCTTTCCCCCAGCCCTGCGTCGCGTGCGGGCAGTCAGCGAGAGGTCCATCCTGTGGTAGTCAGGCATCGAGTCCTCATTGCGGCTGGAGTAGATCGGCACATAGCTGTTGCCATACTTGTAGCGGCCAACGGGATAGGTCGTGGGCGCGCCGCTGTAGAAGACCCAGTCGGTGGAGAGCGTCCAGCACTTGCTGAAATCGTAGCTCAGCACGAAGTTGACAGCATGCCGGTGGTTGAGCGGCGAGCGGTAAGGCTTGCCGTCATTGATCTCTGGTATCTTGTAGCGGGCGTCGGAGAGCGTGTAGCTGAGCCAGCCGCCCCATTTGTCGAAGTCGTATTTGAGCATCAGCTCGGCGCCGCTTGCGTAGGACTTGCCGAAGCGGATGAGCCCCTCGCGGTCGACATTGTCGATCACTATGCCCGGATTGTCGATGAAGTCCATCGTGTTGGTGTTGTGCTTGTAGAAGAGCTCCAGCGAAAGGTCGAGCGCATCGTCGAGCATCAGATGGTTGAAGCCGGCGGAGACCTGGTCGGAAATCTGCGGCTCCACATTCGGCGACGCGGTGAACCACGTGTCGAGCGGGCTGCCGGAGACGCTGATGACCGCCTGCTGGATGTACTGCACGCTGCGGGAGTATGCAGCCTTCAGCGCCCAGCCGTCGGCAACCGCCCACGAGGCGGAAAGGCGCGGCTCAAGCCCTCGGAAGGTCTTGATCCGCTTGCCCGAGGCGAAGCGTACCGTATCGGAAAGGTTGTGTGTCAGCGGGTCGAAATAGCGCTGCACCGTCGGGCCGAAGGAGCTGAAGGTCGAGAGCCGGAAGCCGTAGCGCAGCGTAACCGCGCCGAGCTTCTGCTCGTTCTGCAAATAGAATGACGGCTGGACGGCATTGTTGCGGTCCATGGTGACGTGCTGCACTATCGACTCCTCGTCGGTCGGGACGGTTTCTCCCGGGGAGATGACATAGCCGGATGCATTTATGCCCGCCTCCAGGGTGTTGTTGGAGTTGATGTGCCAGTGCAGCGCGGTCCTGACGCCGAACTCGCGGATGTGCTGCAGGTAATCAAACGAAGTCTGCGGCATCACGCAACCTATCTTGCTGTCGTAGCGCGTGTTGAACAGTGTCACATTAAGGAATGTCCTAGGTGAGAAGACATGGTTCCAACGCAGCGACTGCGTGTTGTTGCTCGTGAGGAACGACATCTTCTCGACATCCAGCTCCGGCATGGCGAAAGTGAGCAGGTCGCTGCCGCTGAATGCGCTCAGGCTGATGCGGTCCCTGTCGCCGATGATCCAGTTGAGCTTTGCGTTTGCATCGTAGAAATGCATCGCGGTGCCGTCGGGAACGCTCTTGAAGAGCGGGAAGAAAAGGTCGAGATAGGTCCTGCGCGCCGCGAGCATGAAGCCCAGCTTCTGCTTGACGATCGGACCTTCGAGGAATATCTTGGAGTCGATCAGGCCGATGGAGGCATTGCCGCCGAAGCTGTTGATGTTGCCGTCGTTCGTGGTCACGTCGAGCACGGATGACATCCTGCCGCCGTATGAGGCCGGGAAGTCGCCCTTGTAGAGCTGCGCGTTCTTGACCGCGTCGGAGTTGAACATCGAGAGGAAGCCCATGATATGGCCGCTGTTGTAGATCGGCGCGCCGTCCAGCAGCACGAGGTTCTGGTCGGTGCCGCCGCCGCGCACGCTGAAGCCGGTGGAGCCCTCGCTCGGCGTCTGAACGCCCGGCATCATCTGGATCACGCGGATGATGTCAGTCTCGCCCATGAGCGCCGGGAGCTTGCGCGCGATCTGCGCGTCCACCATCGTCTTGCCCATCTGCGGAAGCACGAGCTCCTCACGCTTGCTGTGCGAGAAGATCCTTGCCGCCTCTATCTGCGCGTTGTCCTCCCTCAGAAGGAAATCCTGAGTCAGTGCCTTGTCGAGATTGACCGAGATCGAATCGGTGAGATAGCCGAGGGATGCGCACTTGATGACATGCTTGCCGCGCTGGAGCGTCAGGGAGTAGAATCCGTATGCGTTTGCATTGACGCCGGTCTTGAGGTCGGAAGTATAGACCATCGCCCCCGGCACGGTCTCGCCGCTTGCCGCATCCTTGACATAGCCCGACAAGGTGACAGTCTGCGCAAAAGCCGCCGGCAGCAGACAGAACGAAATCAGCAATATCGTCAGGAATCTCTTCAAGGTATTTTCACATTGTTGCGCCAAGGCGCAAACACGCCGCAAACATACAAAAATTCGGCCAATGAGGGCATCTGACGCGATGGAGAAGCATCAAGGCAAACGCGAAACGGCATCCAATCCGGAAAAACAAAAAAATAGTTGCCGGATTGTCTTGAAAGACGGGAGGCTTTTTCCTAAATTTGTAGAATAGACTTGATATGTCATTTCTTGGAAATTGTAAGATAAAAAAGATATGAAAGAACTGATTTGTCCAAACTGCGGCAAGGCGTTCAAGGTCGACGAGGCAGACTACCTTGCAATCATCAATCAGGTGAAGAACTCCGAATTCGACAAGGCTGTGGAACGCCGTGTCGCCGAGCTTCTCGAAAAGCAGGTCGCCGAGCAGTCCGCTTCCAAGGCGAAGGAAGAACTCAAGAACAGGGAGGCCATGTCCCGCAAGGAGCAAACACTTGCAGAAAAGGAGACCGAAATTGCCCGTCTGAAAGCCGAGCTCCAGGCAGCCGGCGAACGGACCAAGCTGGAGATTGCCGCCGCCGTGGCCGAAAGGGAGAGGAAGTTGGCCGACGCCATTTCCGAAAAGGACAAGACAATCTCCGACCTGCAGTCTGCCGTCAAGCAGTCCGACGACAAGCTTAAGATCGCATTGCTCGAGGAACAGCAGAAGGCGAAGGAGGCAATACAGGACAAGGAGACCGAGATCTCGGGTCTCAAGGCGCAAGCCGAGCTTGACCGAAAGGAGGCCGAACTCAAGGAGCGAACCCTCAAGGAGCAGCACGCAAGCGAGATGAAGGCAAAGGATGACCAGGTCGCATTCTACAAGGACTTCAAGGCCCGCAAGAGCGTCAAGCTCCTGGGCGAGGACCTCGAGCAGCACTGCTACCGCCTCTACAACCAGCTTCTCATGCCGGTGATGCCGAACGCTACTTTCGAGAAGGACAACGAGGCCGTGGAGGGAACGAAGGGAGACTTCATCTTCCGTGACAGGGAAGATCAGACCGAATACATCTCGATCATGTTCGAAATGAAGAACGAGGCGGACGAGACCGCCACAAAGCACAAGAACGCCGACTTCTTCAAGAAGCTCGACGAGGACCGCAGGAAGAAGGGTTGCGAGTTCGCCGTGCTCGTCTCGATGCTCGAGATGGACAATGACCTCTACAACGACGGCATCGTCGTGGCACCGAACTACGAAAAGATGTACGTGGTGCGCCCCGACAACTTCATTCCCATCATCACCCTCCTGGTGCAGACATCCAAAAAGGCTCTCGAATTCAAGAAGGAACTCATCGTCGCCCGCAGTCAGTCAATCGACGTGACCCGATTCGAAGACCAACTGAACGATTTCAAGGACAAGTTCGGCCGCAACTATCGCCTTGCAAGCGAAAAATTCAAGAATGCCATCGACGATATCGACAAGGCAATCGCCAACCTCCAGGCGATGAAGAAAAATCTCATAGGTTCGGAAAACAACCTCCGCCTGGCCAACGACAAGGCAGATGAACTCACCATCAAGAAGCTCACCCGAGGAAATCCGACAATGAAGGCGAAATTCGAAGAGGCGCGCCAAAGGAGAGAAGAGTGGGACAGCAACGAATCATGACGCCGTAACCATCAGAACCACTCGGCATCAGTCAAGTCGATCTCCCGGCTCTTGGCTCCGATGTCCGTGGCGTAGGTGAGAGTCCATCCGCGGAACTCTGAGGGAATCCGACAAAGATGATTGAATTGGGGCTCACCGAAATCGCCGGATGAGCCGTAGAGATTCAACGTCCTGTTCCCGCGGTCGATTTCGTACCACCCTCCCCCATATGCTCTTTCGCAACCATCGAGAAGGTCCCGGTGGTTGGGGACCACTCCCATCCTCAAGGCACCCATTCCGGTCCCGGGGATTCCGACGATGATGAACTTGGGAAACATGACAACCTGATCAGAATTCCAACTTGAAGCCCCTGCCCTTCATCTCATCGTATTTCTCGCGGTTGAAGGTGTATTCATATGGGATCCTCGGGCCGACACCTTCGGGCCTGGAGCCCGGCACCACCTCGAGAATGCCCTGCTTGAGCATCTTTGCCGCAAAATTGCGCCTGTCCGACTCCTTGCCGAGAATCGTGTCGTAGATGTCCTGGACCTGGGGCATCGTGAACACCTCCGGAAGCATCTCGAAGCAGACCGGCTCGAAGAATATCCTCTCCTTGAGGACCTCGAATGCCTTTTTCAAAATGGCGTCGTGGTCGAACGCCAATGAAGGCACGCCGGAAAGGGGGAACCATTCAGCCTTGTCTGCGTCCGTTCCCGCCTTCACCTCCGTCAACTTCACCAAGGCATAGTGGGCCACGGTGACAACCCTCTCGCGAGGGTCGCGGTAAATCTCGCTGTATGTCGCGAATTCATGCAATCGGGATGCAGGCAGCTTGAGCCCAGTCTCCTCACGGAGTTCCCTTGAGGCCGTATGGGCAATGGTCTTGTCGGATTCAACGTCCATGAAGCCTCCGGGAAGGGCCCAGCTCCCCTCATAGGCGGTCTTTGAGGAATCCTTCTCCCTTCCACGTCTTATCAGGAGGACCCTGAGGTCCCCGTTTTCGTAGCCGAAGACCACGCAGTCGGCAGTAAGTGCCGGATGCGGATATTCATATGTATATGAGCCTTTGTTTGTCCCCATATTTATTGAGTAATGTTAACGCAAAGATATGAATTATCTGGAAACAATGTCAAAGCTTGCAGCCCTCATTTTTTCTCGTTTTCGGTCGGAAATGCTTATCTTTGTCAAATAAAGCATCTTATATGGAAGAAGGAAGCAAACAGGCGAAGGTTGTCGGATGGCTCGACGTGGCCGGCATCGTTTCTCTACTGGCCGTGATGGGTCATGTGATGGTGCATTTCAGAGCCTATATCTACAAGTTTCACTCGTTGTCGCTGTTCGACGGCAGTTGGGGATGGTTCATCGCACGGTTCGACCGCCCGGCGGCGCTCGTGACCTATGTCGGCCGGTTCCTTACGCAGTTCTGCTGCCGGCCGGTGGTCGGCATCGCGCTGCTGCTTCTGCTCTATGCCGCGATCACCTGGATGATGCAGCGACATGTCGTGCATGACAGGCGCCTCTTCTTCCTGGCTGCGCTTCCCGCGCTGGGGCACTTCCTCTTCCTGATGGGCTTCGGCTACGAAATCTACCTCATCAAGGCCGATGCGCTTATCTTCACGCAGCCGTTCGGAATGCTCTGCTCGCTGCTGCTCTTCGCCGCACTGAAGAGCGTCCCGTCCACCTGCGACTGGCGCAAGGCCTTGCCCGTCGCGGCTGCCATCATCTGCTACCCGCTGCTGGGCTTCTACGCGCTGCTGGCGCTGCTGATGTACAGCGTCTACGCGCTTCGCAACCTTCCCCGCAGCGAATCCACCGGCATGGCCTACATGGCGCTGCTCTCAGCGCTGCTCTTCCCCCTGCTCTTCCACATGTTTGTCTACAACAGCGGAATGGGCAGATACGCATGGGTCGAGGGTCTGCCCTACCGCGACTTCATCGGCCGGCCGGAGATCTATCTCCCGCTCTATGTCGCGCTCGGAGTGATGCTTCTCCTCTGCTTCTTCAGGTTCCGCAGTTCCGGCTACCGCACGCGCTGGTGGCATGTCGTGCTGCCGGTCCTCTTCTTCGCCGCCTTCATCTGCTCGGTATACGCCCTGCCGAACCGCGACAGGCTCTTCCACAGCCAGCTTCGCATCGAGAAGATGATCGACGAACAGGACTGGGAAGGCGTGCTCGACGAGGTGGCGCCGATGAAGGTCTCGAACGACGTGCTTGTCGCATACCGCAACTGCGCCCTCTACGCCACCGGGCACCTGGCTGAGAAGTGCTGCCAATACCCCACCGCGACAGTGCCGATCGTCTCTGGCGAACAGGCGCTGAGTTCGTCGCGCGTCGCGGGCCCGACCATATTCTTCCACTCCGGACTGGTCAACTTCGCCGCAAGGTGGTCATCCGAGCTCAGCCTCTACAGCAACTATTCGACAGAAAGGATGAAATACCTGGCCAAGACCGCACTGATCAACGGCGAGACCGACCTGGCACGCAAATACATCTCCGCAATCGGCCGCAGCACCATCGGCAAGGGATGGGCGCGCAAATACATGGAATATGCCGACGATCCGGAGAAACTTGCCCAGGATCCCGAATACATGCTCCTCAAGCCCCTCCAGATGTATGAGGAGCAGAGATGGATGCCGAGCGACAAGGCGGCGTACGACGTGCTGCTCTTCTACTCGTTCGTCGAGGGCGACTCCAGGCAGATGATGGAGTGGAACCTCGCCGCCGCGATGATGAGCAAGGCAGGCAACTACTTCGAGGAGGTCTATCCGAGATACGAGGCCGCGCTTGCTGCGGAATCGCTTGAGGTGCCCGAGCAGGTTGCCAAGGCATACGATTTCTTCACGACATTGACCTACAGTGACAAGGATGCAGCAGACCCGCGCTGCTATGTATATTTCTTCTACAATGAGAACTTTGCGAAACCTAACTAGCATGCTGGCGCTCTCGGCGCTGCTCGCCGTCGGCGGATGCAGCTCCGCCTCCACCGGAAATGCAGGCGGCACTCCCGCCATCACGCCCGACTATTCCGGCATCACGGTGCCGTGCAACATCGCGCCGCTCACATTCAGGGTTGATGGCGCGACCAAGTGCGTCGCCACCTTCACCGCAGCCGACGGAAGTTCCTTCAAGGTCTCCGGGCGCGACATCAGGCCCGGCAGGAGACAATGGCGCAAGCTGCTCGAGGCAAGCGCGGGAAGCGGATACGACGTGCAGGTGCGCGCGCGCATCGGCGGCAACTGGGTCGACCTGGAGAAAATCTCCAACAGCGTGGCGGAGGAACCGGTGGATGAATTCATCTTCTATCGTCTGATCGAGCCCACCTACGGCATGGCAGGCGAGATGTCGATCGAACAGCGCAATCTCACCTCATACGCTACAAGGACCGTGTTCAACAACCTGATGGACTTCGAGCGCGGCGGCAAGGGGCAGTGCATCAACTGCCACTCATTCCAGAACTACAGGACTGACAGGATGCAGTTCCACGTGCGCCAGCACGACGGCGGCACGATCATCGTGCGCGACGGCAAGCCCATGAAGGTCAACCTCAAGGCCGAGGGGCTGCTCTCACCCGGCGTCTACCCCTCCTGGCATCCGACCGAGGAGCTCATCGCCTATTCGGTCAACAAGACCAACCAGTATTTCTTCTCGACCGGCGAGCACAAGACCGAGGTGGTCGACTCCGCATCTGACATAATGCTCTACGACCCCGAGAAGAGCACCGTTTCGCTCATCAGCGCCGATTCGACGCTCTTCGAGACCTTCCCCTACTGGTCCGCCGACGGAAAGGCGCTCTACTATGCATGCGCAGACGCAAGCGGCATCGCTCTCGACAACACAGGCCACGTCTCAGACGACTACGACAAGGTCCACTACAACCTCATGAAGATACCGTTCGATGCTGAGACAAGGAGTTTCGGAGAGCCCCGAATCGTCTTCGACGCCGTTTCCGCGGGAATGAGCGCAACCTTCCCGAGGGAGTCGCCCGACGGCCGCTACCTGCTCTTCACCGTGGGAGACTTCGGCCAGTTCCACATATGGCACAAGAACGCCGACCTGTGGCTGATGGACCTCTCGAGCGGCGACGCATCAAGGCTTGACGAAGTCTGCAGCGACGATGCCGAGAGCTACCACAGCTGGTCGAGCAACGGCCGCTGGATCATCTTCTCGTCCCGCCGCGGCGACAACACCTACACGCGCCTCTACCTGGCATATTTCGATGCCGACGGCAATGCGCACAAGGCGTTCGTCATCCCGCAGAAGAATCCATCCCACTACGGCAAGCTGTTCAAGTCGTTCAACATTCCGGAATTCACGGTCGAGCCGATGCGCGTGCGCCCGAAGAAGCTGCTGCATGCGGTGAACGGCGAGGCAGTCCAGGCCGTGGCTGAATAGAAATAATCTTTACAGGGAAACGATCGGCATCTTCGATATCAGCTCGACGATGCCCTCTCCGATGGCGAATGCGCCGAAGGCTGCTATCACTATGCCCGCCACCCGGTTGATGCCGATGAGCTGGCGCAGGCGGAAGCGCTTGCGGAATATGCCGATGACGGAGCTCAGAAATATCCACCAGAGCATCGCGCCGCCGAAGACGCACGCGAGCATGATCACTATGCCCACGGGACCGGTGAACGCATCCATGTCAACCCCGATGAGGGTGAACAGGCCGAGCATCAGCACAAGCGCCCCGGGATTGCTTGCCGTCATGGCGAGGCCTTGAAGGACCTCCTGGATGTGGTGCCTGGTGGTCAGGTTGCCAGGCTGCCTCAAATTCTTGACGGGATTCTTGAAGGCGATGCTCAAGCCGATGACAAGGATGATCACGCCGCCGACGATCAGCACGGGAATCCTGTTGCGGGTCACCAGGTCATTGACATATGAGAGCGAGAAAAGCGCGATTGCGGCAGATATGGTGTCGCACAACGCTGCGCCGAGACCGATGCAGATGCCCGAAGGGACACCCTTGCTGAGCGTTTTCTGTATGCAGAGGATGCCCAACGGTCCGAGGGGAGCCGATGCACAGACTCCGATCAGCAGAGCTTTTAGGAAATTTGTCAGCAGTGCACTCATTGCGCCTTAGGTTGGTTGGCAAAGGTACATTATTTGGAAACAATTTCAAAACTCTTGCTCCGGGGCGCATTGAAATTGGTCACGAAATAGTATATTTGCAACAAATCGGTATTTACAATGGCAGGTTCTTCCAAAAAGACAAAGCTGGCGACATGGGGGCTCATCGTCCTTTTCGCCGCAATGATGAGCACGGCTTTCCTCGTGCCGGGACTTGGATTCATGGCAATCCTGGGCTTCACGCCGCTCTTCTGCGCAGAGAAGCTCTGCCGCCTGAACGGGATCAGGCACACCTGGTGGTACGGCTTTGTCGCCATGCTGCTCTTCAACATCGGCGCGACATATTGGATATGGTACGTATCGCCCGCCGGGGCGGTGGCCGCCATCATCCTCAACGCGCTCCAGATGGCAGTCATCTTCGCTCTGTTCCGCTGCAGCGCACGCCTGATGGAAGACAGGGGATGGAAATGCGCCTCATGGCTGCCATATGTGGTATTCATTGTCCTGTGGCTCGCGTGGGAACACGTCTACTTCGACATCGAGATCTCATGGCCGTGGCTTGTCCTTGGCAACGCCTTCGCCACTTCGCTCCGCCTGGTGCAGTGGTACAGCCTGACCGGCGCGCTCGGCGGCTCCCTCTGGATCCTCGTCGCGAGCGTGCTGTGCTTCCTCATGATCGACAGCCTCTGCAACGGACGCAAGGCGGCCGTTCCCGCCTCGGCGCTGGCCATCGTCGTGCTTCTGCCCGCAATCATCTCGATTGCAAGCTACTACTCATATGAAGAGACCGACAACCCCATCGAGGTGGTGGCCGTCCAGCCGAACGTCGATCCATTCGCAAAATACGGCGTCACCCCCCAGGAGGGCATCGACGAGTCGCTGCTCAGCCTTGCGGGCAGCGTCGCCACGCCCAATACGCACTACATCATAACGCCGGAGACGTTCACGTTCGACATCAACCTCGACAATCCCGCCGGCAACGACTCATACCAGCGCTATCAGGCGCTGTTCGACCGCTATCCGCAGGCAAACGTCCTGCTGGGCGCCCTCACCTATTCCTTCTACCGCACCTCCGCACGTCCGACGAACTCGGCACGTCAGATGGGCGACCGTTGGTATGACGTCTTCAACAGCGCCATAGTCTTCGACCGCGAGGGCCTCTTCAACTACTACCACAAGTCCAAGCTGGTCCCCGGCGTGGAGATCATCCCCTACCAGCACTATGTGCCGTTCCTCGGCAAGCTGGTGGCAAAGTTCGGCGGCTCGAGCACCAGCTACGGCGTGATGCACGAGATGAAGGCGCTCAAGGGCAACGACGGCAACATGGTGGCGCCGATGATCTGCTACGAATCGATCTACGGCGACTATTCCCGCAATGCCGTGAAGGAGGGCGCGAACTTCCTTGCAGTCATAACGAACGACGGCTGGTGGGGCGACTCGCCGGGATACCGGCAGCATTTCCGCTTCGCCTCGCTTCGCGCCATCGAGAACCGCCGCGACGTCGTACACGTTGCAAACACCGGCATCTCGGGATTCATCAACCAGCGCGGCGACGTCCTGCAGCGCACCGGATGGTGGGTTCCGACGGCGATAGTGGGCAATGTTAACACGAACGACAGCCTCACGCCGTTCTCCGTCCACGGCGACGTCATCGGACGCATATGCGCATGGGCGGCGGCACCGCTGCTGCTCGCAATGGTGATCCTGGCGGTTGCCGCGCGCAGAAAGCGCAGCAAATAAATCTTATTTCGTCTTGTTCTTCGGGTAGACCACCCTGCCGTGGTAGATCTGCTGGAGCTGTGTCTTCAGCGAATCCTTGACCTGGCGGAACTCCTTGAGCGATATGTCGGCCTCGGCGAACTGGTTGGAGGCCATCTTGTCGTCGGCGATCCTGTCGACGAGCTTCGATATGCTCTCGGCGCTGTAGTCCTTCAAGGTGCGGGAAGCCGCCTCAACGCTGTCCGCTATCATCAGCACTGCCTGCTCCTTGGTCTGGGGCAGGATTCCGTCATAGGTGAAGGGCTCGACCTGTGCCGGGTCCCCTCCTCCGTTGCAGTACTTGTTGTAGAAGAAGACGGTCATCGTATGGCCGTGATGTGAGCTGATGAAGTCGGTGACGACATCGGGAAGCGACACCTTGTGGGCCTTCGCGACTCCTTCGGAGACGTGGTGGATGAGGTCTCGCGCACTCTCTGCCGGCGTGAGGTTCTTGTGGTATTCGTTGACTCCGTCAGTGCCGATGTTCTCGATGAAGCACATCGGGTTGTCCGTCTTGCCGATGTCATGATAGAGCGCACCGACGCGTGCGAGCATCGCGTCGCCGCCGATGGCGCGGGTCGCGGTCTCGGCAAGGTTGGCCACCTGAAGCGAATGCTGGAAGGTGCCGGGCGCCTTCTGCGCGAGTTCCTTGAGCAGCTTGTTCTTGTTGGTGTCGGAGAGCTCCCACAGGCGCGAGTAGGACACGAAGCCGAAGAGCCTCTCGAGGATGAACACGAACGGGAAGCAGATCACGGAAAGCAGCGCGTTGATTGCCAGATATACGAAATCCCTCTGGTACCACATCAGCTCGCCGCTGTCGGAGGCGAGGTTGAACGCTACATATACCAGCACCATGCCCAGGAAGATGAAGATCGAGGTGAGGAACTGGCTGAGGCCGCTGTTGAAGCGCGTTATGCTCAGCAGGCCGATGCCGCCGGCCGCGATGTTGATGAGGAAGAGCACGACGCCGTTCTCGGGAATGTACAGCAGCGGTATTGTCGACACGATGTATATCAGCAGCGAGAACGACGGCTTGAAGAAGGCGTTCAGCAGAAGAGCGGAGAGCGCGAAGGGCACCACGTAGAAGAGCCTCTGGTCATGATGCGAGAAGAGGCATATCATCGCGAAGTCGAATAGCGCGATCAGCAGCATGAACAGCACCTTTCGGAAATCGAGGGCGACCGCGCGGTCGAAGAAGAGTATGCATATCTGCAGGAGCGCCAGCTGAAGCAGCACCAATATGGCGATGCTGAGGTAAAGGTTCCATCTGGAGCCGTTGAAGCCGATGCTCGAACGGTATTCCGCCTTGTACGAATCGAGTATCTGCTCGATGTCGGCGGTGACAAGCTCTCCCTTCGACACGACGAGCTGGCCGGCGTAGCATGTCCCCTTTGTCGGCGAAATGAACTCCACTGCGTCGCGGTGGAGCATCTCGGAGGTCTTCTGGTCATAGGAAAGGTTGGCCGTGAAGAAAGAACGCAGGTTGACGGTCCTGACAAGTGAATCGAGCATCGCCTCGTAGTTGGCGGTGGTATCGCCCTGGGCATATTCCCTGACCTTGTAGACCAGGTCCGAGACCATCAGGTTGTAGGCATTGTTCAGGTCATATATCTCGCTCGTGGGCGTCTCGAAGAAGTGCTTGTTCTTCTTGACGAAGATGACGTCCGCCGTAATCTCGCCGAAGTCGTTCACTATGCCCTGTGAATAGAAGTCGGCAAGCGACGAGGCAACGTACCTGGTGAAGTCCGGGTTGCACCCCTGGCTCTCGGCAACGCGCATGAAGCGGCTGATCATCTCGTCGTCGACCGTCTCGTCATAGTTGTAGTAGCGGATCTCGTCGTCGGCACGCGACGCCTTCTCCTTCTGGATCTCCGCCTGTGTCTTGAGGATTGGGAAGTCGATGGGGGCTATGAAGTTCTCATACATCCACGGCTTGCCCTTCTGGTATTCGAAAACGAACTTTCCGCGCTTGGGGTATATCGAAAACATCAGGATGGCCGCCAATATGAAGGCTATCCAAATTCTTGCGTTCTTCATCAGTTTTTCATTATTTTTGTAAAGTTAATGAAAATATACCGAAAAATCGTCTACAATGAAGAAAGCAATACTTGCAGCCGTCTTTGCGCTGATTTGTTTAATCGCTGATGCTCAAGAACTTATAGTCATCAAGTCGGAACATCTCAAATGCGATGACTCTATTCTCGTCTTCACTCCGTCGAAATATCAGTGCACCGAAGAGTACTGCGTGGTGCCGGACGGCCCGCTGCCGACGCTCTTCCTGCTTCACGGATGGAGCGGCTGCTACAGCAACTGGAGCAAAAAGAGCGACCTGCAGGATTTCGCGGACCGCTACGGGTTCCGCATCATCTGCCCCGACGGATTCTACAACAGCTGGTATGTCAACTCCCTCACCGAGGATGGCATGCAGTGGCGCACATTCTTCGACGAGGAGCTCTACCCGCAGATGCAGGACAGGTTTGACTTCGTTGCCGACAGCACCTTCATCACCGGTCTGTCCATGGGCGGACACGGCGCCATCAACATCTTCATGGACGACACCACGCGCTTCAAGGCAGCAGGCTCGATGAGCGGCGTGCTCGACATACACCACACCAACCTCATCGAGAGCCAGGTCACCAAGGTGCTCGGCCCCTACTCGCCCGACAGCGAGGCATACAACTCACAGTCGGCGGTCCAGAGGCTCGAATCGATGAAGGGATGCACGAAGCTCATGATCGCCACCTGCGGCTACAATGACTTCTACTGCAAGTGCACGAGGGAGTTCGACGAGAAATGCTGCGAACTTGGCATTCCGCACATAACCATCTACAGCCCGGCCACCCATTCGTGGAGATACTGGGACTTCGCGCTGGACCTCCACCTCAAGCTCTTCACCAAGATAATGAGGGGAGACAACCTCGGTTATTGATTCCTCTTTCGGACGACGACGCGGTCCAGGGCTGCAAGAGTAGCGGGAAGGACCAGCAGGATGAGCACGATTACCGCAACCGCACCCACCGCGAGGCTGCTCAGGATCGACTTGAGCGTAGGGTCGGTCATCAGGAGCGACATCACGTACGGCGCGACGGTGATGATCAGTCCTGATGTCATGATGGTGTGGATCGAGCCTCGATATGCCCTTCTCAGGGACTCCCTGACATCATAGGCCGCGCGGCTCTCGACATAATAGCTCGAGAACAGGATGCCGTAGTCGATCGTCGATCCGACAAGTATGCTCTGCACGATGAGATATGCCAGATAGAGCATAGTGTCGCCTCCGATTCCGCTCACGAACACGTTGACGTAGACTCCCGAGAGCACGGTCATGATGAGGAGGATCGGGATGACGACCGAACGGAATGTAAGGACGACGATGAGGAATATCGCCGCCACCGTCAATATCGTGATCAACGACAGCTCCTTCTTGAACCCCTCCTTCATCTCCTTGTACATCACGGGCTCGCCGATGATGTAGTAGTCGTTCTCACCGAGCAGCGTGTCGCACTCGTCGCTCAGACGGTCGATGAAGAGGTGCGTCTCCTTCGACTCCACTGGAAAGTCGGTCACTATCGCCGCCATGGAGAACCTCTCCCCCCTCAGTGCGCCAAGGCCTTCGCTCATCTGCTCCTTCATGCCGGAGAGCATCGTGCGGGCGTTGTCGTCGATGAACGGCGAGAAGGTCTCGTCGGTGAGAAGGTCGCCGGTCACGAAGTCGAGAAGGTCGCCGGTAGAGAGTTTCGTGGAATCCTCGAAGGCCGTCCGGCTTCCGTATACTAGGAATATCAGGTCCACCAGGTTCGCGTCGATGTCGATGCCTGCAGCGGAAAGGGCGGAATGTATCCGGCTTGACGTGTACTTGCGGCCGGAAAGCGCCATGTCGGTGAGCACCTCGAGCGGGGTGCCGGGCTTCTCGGGCACGATGACCTTCGGCTGTTCCGCCAGCGATGCCGACAGGGAGTCGGCCGCCGTCTGCCTTGCATCCGCAAGGGCCGGTGCAGCCGTTGCAAGAGTGTCGGCTTGCGGCATTTCCTGCACCGTCGGGGCCTCTCCCGGCTGTACGGCCGGAACGGGAGTCGGTCCCGCCAGATATGCCGAGTCCATCTGATGCCTTGCAACCGCAAGGTCCCGTGTCTGCGATTTCGAGATGAATGTCTTGTAGAGCTTGTTGGTCAAGACCTTGTCATAGATGAAGCGGATGAAGTCGCGCGGCGACATTACGCCGTTCTTCTTCCCCGCCATCCTGTATATCGTAGCCGCCTGCGAGCGGTCGAATCCGAGGAAGTCGGCAAGCTGCGGCGAGTCGATTTCCCTGGTCACGTTCTCGTAGTTGAAGCGGCTTGCCGGAGCGGTGACAGCCGACGTGTCGGCTTGCTGCGGCAACGCCGCCGTGGCAGTGCTGTCAACGGGCATTTGTGCAGCCGGCGAAACTTCCGTGGGCACGGCCGTCTGCTGCATCTGCGCCTCCGCAGCTTCTTCCTGCGATGCCACCGGAGCGGGTTGCGGCTCTTCGGCAGGCATCAGGCGCGAAGCATATTGCGCGATCATCGTCTCCACGTCGAGGCTGTCGGGCACGAGGCCGGATGACGAGAGGTCCTCGCCAAGTTCCTGGATGTCACCGAAGCTCATCCTCTCGTCACGCTGGGGATGGGTGATGGCATAATAGACGATCTTGAGCATGTCCTCGTTCAGCAACGTCGTATCTACCGCCGAAGCGGCATCCGGAGACATTCCAAGCAATCCGCGAAGATGGTCCGCCATCTCCGGCACCGTGTGCTTCTTCAGGATGAGCGACGGATAGCTGAGCGCGGCGCTCACCTTCTCCTCCTGCGACACGCTGTCCACAAGACCGATCACCGCCTCCTCATCCTCGTTGTGGTAGAGCACCATCAGCGGGTTCTGCGGAGCGAAGCGGTCCGAAATCTCGGATGTCCAGACGCTGGCGAAGGAGAGTTCGGTCCTGTTGTGGAGCACGTATGAGCCGGCGAAGACCAGGACGAAGAAAATCGCGAGGGGGATGCCGAAACGATGCTCGAAGTCGGCGAGCGGATCGGTGCCGATGAGGAACACTTTCTTCTCGGTTGCCTTTATCGCCTTCTCGCAGAGCAGGACAAGCGCCGGAAGCATGGTGAATATCGAGATCAGGCTGCATACGACGCCTTTGGAGAGAACTATGCCGAGGTCCATTCCGAGCTTGAACTTCATGAAGACAAGCATCACGAGTCCCACGACCGTAGTCAGGCAGCTGCTCATGATCGGAGGTGCGGCGAGCGAGAGGGCGTTGCCCATCGCCTCCACGCTGTCGTCGGTCTTTGCCTTCTCCTGGCGGTAGCGGTTCATGAGGATGATGGAATAGTCCATCGAAAGCACAAGCTGGAGCACCGCCACTATGGTGTTGGTGAGCATTGACACGCTCGGCAGGAATGCGTTCGTGCCCATGTTCATGACGACGGCGAAGCATATCGTCAATATGAACAGGAAGGCCTCCATGAAGGAGGAGCACATCAGGAAGAGTATGCCGAAGACCATCACCACGCCGGCGATGAGTATGAACAGGATGTTGTCGGGCATGATGCTGTTGGCATTGGTCTCGACTACAACCTCGTCGCCGTAGCGTTCCCTGATCATGGCCGCGATCGCCTTAGGGTCGGCGCCATCAGCCACCGAGAACTGGAAAAGGGTGTACTCGCCACTGTCGCGGGTTCCCATCAGTTTCTCCAAGCCCTTGAACTCGAGGATGTCCTGCGTCAGCGTGAGCTTGTCCTCGACGTTGCGGAACATCGCGCTCACGACATAGGCGTTCATGTCGAGATCCGGAAAGACGGTCTTCATCGTGTCCAGGCCCTGCTTCATCCTGGAATCGTCCGGGAGGTAGAGGGTCATGTCGGAGTTGATGTTGATGCGGGGAATCAGAAGACCGCACCCCACCGTGACGGCGAGCATCACGACGAGCAACAGGTTCCTGTTGCGGACAAGAAAACCGGCAATCTTCTTCATGCTTTCGAAATTGCCGGCAAATATGGCAAAAGTTGGCGAATTATGAAAGTCACCTTATGCCATATTTCTTCAATATCCTGAGGACAGGCTTCTCGATGGAGCGGCACCAGAGAGTGTATCCGTAATCGTCGGGATGGGTGCCGTCGACCGAAGTCTCGTGTCTTTCGGAAGCGTTGGGAGTGATGAGATAGACGTCACGATATTTCTCCCTTCCCTCCTTGGTCGACTTCATCTTGGCGAACATCTCCTCAACGGCCTCGGCCTTGGCCCTCTCACGCTCTTCGACCGCGGTGTTGAAGTTGCGGCCCTCGCGGTAGATGGTGCGCTGGAAGATGAGCGGCTTTCCCGGGTGGGCTGCGATGAGTCGGTCTATGAAGGGCATCAGGCGCGCGCGGATGAGGGAATCGTTGGGGTTTGAGAATGTGTCGAAGATGAAGGCGTCAGCCTCGATCTTCTCGAGGACATCGGTGTAGTATGGCTGCATCATGCACCTTCCGCTTGCGGCCATGGAGACGACCTGCAGGCCGTTGCGGCGCATGAACTGCATGGGCCAGCTCATTCCGGAGCGGCTCGTGCTCACTCCCTGGGTGAACGAGGATCCGTAGACCACTATGCGGTGGCGGAACGGTGATTCGAGAGGCTCTATCGAGGCGCCGGAGTCGACGCCGATGCGGCACTCCTTGAGCTCGGAATACATCGGCAGATAAAGCATGCAGTCGTGGAAAGTGCCGTCCATGTCCGTTATCAGCTTGAGATTGCCGGGAGAAGTGAGGTCGGAACCGGACGGTGCGCCGCTCGCGGCGTTGGTCCACTCGCCCTTCGCGTCACGGATGTAGAGGTCGAAGCCGCGGTATGAGACCGCAGTCGTCGAGACTCCGCCATAGACATATCCCCACTTGGAACTGATGACGATGCTGCGGGAATCGGTGCGGAAGAGGACCGCCATGCCGACAGGGCATCTGAGCTGGTTGTTCTCCGTAGTGGTGAATCCCTTGAACATGGTCGTGTCAACCCTCTGATAGACGCATGGGGTGTTGGGGAAAGGCTTCCCTATTATGTTCAGTTCGGATGCATCGATGAACTTGAGAGCCGAATTCTGGCAGAAAGCGCCGGAGCAGCAAAGCAGCACCAGGGCAAGTGAAAGGAGTGTCTTCTTCATGGGAGTTAGTTAAAAACATACCAAGTTAAGCATTTTTTGGGACAAAATCCCTATTTTTGTGGTTTTAATGCAATATTGCCCCGTTTTGGGGACATAGATTCATACCATTTAACCAACATGACAAACAAGACAGCCAAGGTCATGGCAAACACACCGGCGGAGTATGTCGCACCTCTGTGCGAATGCATCTGCACCGAGGGTCGCCGCTTCTGCGAAGGCTCTCCGAGTGCCGGATTCGGTGATATCGACATCCATGACTTCAACTGGGACTGATGCACGCACAACTATGAAGAAGACAGCAATCATCGCTCTTCTGGCCGCAGCATTGATGGCAGGCGCGTGCGCAGAAGTTCCCGTAGAGAGGCCAGACATGCTCAGGGCTGAAGCCCGGAAGGCCGGCAAGACAACAATAGAAAAGACATTCACGGCAGCCATTTCGGTTCCGACGAGGACCGACGTCACGATTGGCGCGACAGGCAAGGTCAACTGGGTCGCAGGTGACGAGATTTCCGTACTTGACGGAGTGTCCAACGTCAGGGTCACCCTGACGGAGCAGGACATCTCTTCGGACGGCCTGAGGGCATCGTTCACGGCACGGGTCGCGGACAAGGCCACCTACAGGGCAGTCTATCCATATGCCGAAGGCAACAGCTACGACGAGAGCGAGGACATCATCACCCTCGAAGGGCCCGCAGCGAGCCAGGACGGCACTTTCGGCGGATGCCAGACCGCAGTCGCGTGCTACGGCGCGGATGACGCATCCTTCACCTTCAACACCGTCACCGCGATGGTCAACTTCCAGGTGAGCGACCCGAGAGTCGCCTCGATAGGATTCCGTGGAAAGAACGGCGAGCGGCTCAACGGCAAGGCCATCGCATGCTGCGACGGCACGGAGGCCATTGCCGACTGGAGCGACGAACCGGGCGGCCATACCCTGGCCGTCGCCAGGAACGACGACGGAGACTATTTCATCGGCACCCTCCATACAGAGTTCACAAAGGGATTCCTCATGGCGTTCTACAAGTCCGACGGCTCCCTCTACGGCACGCTGTCGACATCGCGCGACTTCGAGATTGAGGCCGGCAGCATCACCAGGCTGGGCAACCTCGACTCGCGCATCGTCAAGGAGACCGAGACGGTGAAGAGTTTCCCCTACAGCGAAAGCTTCAGTGCGAGCAAGGGTGACTTCACCATCAAAGACGTGAATCTGCCGAGCGGCACCACCTACGTCTGGACCTATACGACGAACTACGGAATGAAGGCTTCAGCATATTTCAATAAAAAGAACCACGCTTCGGAGAGTTGGCTGATCTCCCCCTTCGTCGATTTGACCATGGCGGAGAATGCAATCCTCAAATATGACAACGCCGCAAACCAGTTCAAGGGCAACAAACCTTCCGGCTCCCTTTCTGTCAAGGCGTCGGCAGACGGCACGAACTGGACCGCCCTCTCCCCTTCCGGTTGGCCGAGCGGCAGCGACTGGAATTTCATGAGTTCAGGTGACATCGACCTTTCCGCCTTCTTGGGCGGCAAGGTTCAGATAGCATTCATCTACACCAGCACGTCATCGGTCTGCGGCACATGGCAAGTGAAGAACTTCTCCATCGACGGCGCCTCCGGCAGCATACCGGGCGGTGGTGGCGGTGGCGATGACGACGAGCCCGTCATCACGATTGCCGAGTTCAACGCCCTTGAGGACGGCGACGACAAATACAAGGTATCGGGAACCATCACCTCGATCGACGAGTACAGCTACGGAATCTTCACGATCGACGACGGCACAGGTTCACTCTACATCTACTGCATCGAGGACGAGGACGGCAACCAATGCTTCACGCAGAACTGGCTCTCTCTCGGCGATGTCATCACGGTCTACGGAGCTAAGACGACATATGCGTGCAAGAGCGAGATGGACGACGCCATCTACGTTTCGCACTACACGCCCGAGCCTTGCGCGGAGTTCCTCAACTGCACCAGGTACGGCATCTACCGTCACCAGAGCGGCGAGGAGGTGAAGGCGTTCGACATTTATGGGGACCAGCTGGGCTACGGCTCGACGACATTCCACATCGCCAACCCGAACACCCAGGTCTACTGGCGCATCAGCGGCCTCGACATCACGGCCGCGGTGTCGGCACAGATGACGGCGAGCCTCCACGAGAACTTCGACGGTACTCTCGGCGGCGACTACCGCTTCACCGTCAAGAAGGTTGACGGCAGCACCGTCTGGCTCACCGCACAGGACGGACTTGGTTTCATCATCAAAAGGTAGAAGCGTATGAAAAGGACAATAATTGCAACCATATCGGCAGCCATGCTGCTCACGCTCACCGCAGTCAGCGCAAACGCACTGCCGGCGAAACCCAAGCCGTTCAGCTACGCGCAACCCGACGGCACGACCGTGACGCTCATGCTTCACGGAGACGAGTATTTCCACTGGATCACCGACGGCAACGGAGAGAAAGTGAAGATCGGAGAGGACGGCTACGTCATCTCGCTTTCCGAGCCAAGCTTCCGTTCCGGCATGAAGCGCGCCGCCTCCGTCAGGAAGGAACGCGAAGAGAAGCTCGCATTCCGCCGCATGAAGGCTCCGGCATCCGGATCCAACCACTATCTGGTGCTCCTTGTCGCCTTCAAGGACAAGGCATTCTCCGTCAGCTCTCCACAGGAATCATTCTCCAGCATGCTCAACGACCCCGGATACTCCCAGAGCAGTGCCGTAGGCTCCGCCCGCGACTACTTCATGGACAACTCCTGCGGCAACTTCACCCCGGTGTTCGACGTCTACGGTCCGGTCACCCTGCCGAGCAACATGAAATACTACGGCCAGAACGACTACTACGGCAACGACCAGCATGCGACGCTGGCACTTCTGCAGGCATGCGAGCTTCTGGACTCGGAGATCGACTTCTCCCAATACGACCATGACGGCGACGGCTATGTCGACAACGTATTCTTCTACTACGCCGGATACAACGAGGCCGAAGGAGCCTCGACCAACACCATATGGCCCCATGCCTACGAGGTGGAATATGCCATATCCGCTGACAACATGATCACCAACTACACCTTCGACGGAGTAAAGGTCAACTCCTACGCCTGCACTTCCGAACTCAAGGGCACAAGCGGCAAGAACATGTGCGGAATCGGAGCTTTCTGCCACGAATTCTCCCACGTCATCGGACTTCCCGACCTCTACGACACCGACTATGAAGAGAACGGCACCGCAAACGACATGTCCAACTTCTCCCTGATGTGCGAGGGCGCGTACAACACCGACGGCTGCGTTCCGCCATACATGACAGGCATCGAACGCGTCCTGCTTGGCTGGATGGATTTCCCGGGCACCCTTTCCCAGAGCGGGCAACTGACCATACCGGGCATAGAAAACAACGTCTGTTACGCCCTTGCCACAGACCAGGTGAAGGAATATTTCATGATTGAATGCAGGGACGGCTCGAAATGGGATTCGGGCATCGGCGAGACCGGCCTCATGATATGCCACATCGACCAGTCGTCAACCATCATCGATGGCTGCAAGGCATATGACCTGTGGAACAAATGGGACCTGTTCAACTCGATCAACGCATACGAGTCGCACCCTTGCTGCTACGTTGTCGACGCGAGCCCCAAAAAGGGCGGCTCATACCTCTTCCCCGGTTCCGTCGGGGCCACCTCCTTCACGGGCAGCACCAATCCTTCATGCCAGAGCTGGAGCGGGGTCGATGCGGGACATCACCTCTACGACATCGCCTTCGACGGCACGAACGTCACTCTCGACTACCGCAACGAAGGCTTAGGAATGCTCCACCTCGCACAGATCAACGCAATCTCCAACCCGAAGTCGGGCATATATGCCACCGGCAGCAGCTTTGAGCTGAAGATGATCGAATCCTCCAACCCGCCCGCTTCCGTCGCATGGTATTTCGACGGCAACGCGGTCAACGCCGCCAGCGTCACGCTCACCGCCGGCGAACACGCCGTAAAGGCGGTCCTCACCTACTCCAACGGATACGTGGAAACGCTCGAGCAGACCATAATCGCACAATGAAACCAAAACTCAACGCCATGAGACACATATTATCCACAGCAGCAGCCGCCATCGCAGTCACCATCGCGGCCGCATCATGCTCCGACCTGCGCACCGTCGCCACGCTCTCACAGGTCGGCGAAGACAAGTACCTCTACTCGATGGACTATCTGTCCGAGTACGACCTTGACGAACTCATCGAGAACGACATCGACGAGAACGTCGAGCTCCTCACCTTCGTCACGAAGAAGATCACGCGCGGACTCTACACGCCGAAGGCGCCCAAGGCAGAGGCTGACACCCAGGGATTCAACTGCACAAGCTTCCAGGTCCTCAAGGCCGACGGCGACGGTTACTGGTACGGTCGCAACTATGACTTCTACAAGAATCCGACGCTCGTCATCACATCCCGTCCGAAGAACGGCTACGCATCCATCTCAACCTGCGACCTCGCACACATCGGACTCGGCCTGGACAAGCTCCCCGACAAGTTCGTCAACAAGGTTTTCTGTCTCGCGGCAATCTATGCGCCGATGGACGGCATCAACGAGAAGGGCCTCTGCACTTCGATCATGGCTCTTCCCAAGCAGCCTTCACAGCAGGACACCGAAAAGCATGACGTGGGCACCAGCATCCTGATGCGCCTCTTCCTCGACCGCTGCGCGACCGTACAGGAGGCACTGGACCTCGCCGAGCAGTTTGACATTCGCCACGACGCGAAGGCCGGCAGCGGCTACCACTACATGGTCGCCGACGCTTCAGGCGACTGCGCAGTCATCGAATTCGACAAGGAGGACGGCTGGAAGACGATGGTCGTCCGCAAGAACGCAGACTCCACCTACATGCACGTCACCAATCACCTCCTCAGCCCGAAATACTACACCACGGAACCCGACGTGGCAGTGGGCAACCCTCACAGCAAGAGCTGGTGGCGCTACGAGACCGTGGCCGACTACATGGTCAGCCACAACGGACGCCTCACCTTCGAAGAGGCTCAGGAATGTCTTGCAAAGGTGCATTGGGTCGACCTGGTCTGGGAAGACGGCACCGTCGAGGACACCCAGTGGAGCAACGTATATGACCAGCAGGAGATCAGCCTCGGCATCCGCCACTGGAACAACTACGAAAACACCGTGAAATTCACATTATGAGAACCAATGCCATGATCATCGCCGCGCTTGCGGCGATTCTGGTGCTCGCCGGTTGCGAGAGCCAGCCCCAGAACAACATGAAATACCGCGCGCTGGGCAACACCGGCCTCCAGGTCAGCGAGATCGGACTCGGCTGCGGCGGATTCAGCCATATGACGGCGGAAGAGGCACGCGCCTTCATGGACCGCGCCATCGATGCCGGCTGCAACTACATCGACCTCTATGACGCAGACCCCACCGTTCGCGACAACATCGGCGAAGGCATCAGGGGACGCCGCTCAAAGATGATGGTCCAGGGCCACATCGGCTCCTTCTGGAAAGACGGGCACTACGCACGCACCCGTGACGTCGAAGAGGCAAGGATCGGCTTCGAGGACATGCTCGAGCGCCTCGGCACCGACTACATCGAGGTGGGCATGATCCATATCACCGACACTCCCGAGCAGTGGCTCGAGATCCAGGGCAGCCCGTTCTGGGACTACATCCTCCAGCTCAAGGAAGAGGGCAAGATCAAGCACATCGGCGTCAGCAGCCACAATGCCCAGGTAGCCCTGATGGCTGCGAAGAGCGGCATGGTGGAGGTGATAATGTTCAGCCTCAACCCCGCCTTCGACCGCCTGCAGGCAGGCAGCAACGTATGGGATCCCAACAGCTACGAGCACATGCTCGCAGGCGTAGACCCCGTAAGGGTCGAACTCTACGACTACTGCGCAACCCACGGCATCGCAATCACCGCAATGAAGGTATTCGGTGGCGGCGGACATCTTCTCAAGGCTGAGTCGTCACCTCTCAAGGTGGCCTTCACCCCTGTCCAGTGCATCGCGTACAGCCTCTCCAAGCCATGCGTCGCATCGGCGCTCGTAGGAGCCGGCAACATCGAGGAACTCGAGGCAGACCTCGCCTATCTCGAGGCCACCGACGAAGAGAAGGATTGGAACCAGGTGATGTCCAACACCGGCAAGGCGCTGTCAGGCGACTGCACCTACTGCAACCACTGCTCCCCCTGCCCCCATGGCATCGAGATAGCGGTCATCAACGAGCTGCTCGACAAGGCAGCCGAAGAAGGCGCGACTTCCGAACTCCGCGCCCATTACGATGAGCTCCAGCACCACGCAAGCGAGTGCACGGAGTGCGGCTCCTGCGCCAGCAGGTGCCCTTTCGATGTCGACGTCCCCTCAAGGATGAAGAAGGCCGTCGAAGTGTTCGGTCATTAGAAGATTACTTCTTGAAATTTGTCACCTTGCCGTCCTTGTATTCGGCATCGTAGACAATACGCCCGTCGTCGTCGTGGTTCCAGGTGCGGAAGCAGCGTTCTCCCTCCCTGACCACGACGACTCTCGTACTGTGGGCAAGGTGGTTGTAGACGGTGTCGTCGCCGCTGAAGCATCCGTAGACAAGCGCGATGCCGCGGTAGCCGACGATGTAGTTGCTGTCGTGGTCATGCCCGCAGAAGACGCCCATCATGTTGCCACTCTCGAGCATGGCCGTGAACATTCCCGAATTCACCCTCGGATGGCCTCCATACTCTCCCCTGAGCCCTATCACGCTGTTGTGTTTGGTGCTCTCGGCCTCGAGCCATGCGTCGAGGAACTCCGGGAAGGGAATGTGGAAGAATGAGACGGACGGCACGTTGCGGCCGCCGTTGGCCTTGTTGGCCTCAAGGCACTGCGCGGTGTACCAGTCGATCTGCGCGCGGGAAAGCCACGAATAGCCGCCTACCTGCGCATAGCCGTCATTGCTTGCGTAGTCATGGGAATCGAACATGTAGATGTCCAGCGGCGATGCCTTGCGGTCGCGCGTCGGGCTCACGGAAATGCAGACGTCAGCGAGCAGGCCGTCTGCGTTCAGGACATTGTGGCTGTGGGCGCCCGAAGCGATCATGCGCGACATCTCCACGGCGTCGCGGTGACCCTCGCGGTCATGGTTGCCGTAGACTATGGCATAGTCCACGCCGTTCGTCTCAAGGCATTCCAGCAGCTTGCCCAGCAGGTCGAGCGATGGGTTGCCGCCGTAGAGCACGTCGCCCGTTATCGCAATGAAGTCAGGATGCTCGCTCGAGATGATGTTCTGCACCCTTGCGAGGGTCTTCACCGCCTCCGCCGGGTGGTCGATGTTGAGATGGAGGTCAGTCAGCTGGACGATCTTGAACTCTCCTTCACCGTTGAACTTGAGGTTTGGCTTCCCGGCATCGACATTGAGGCAGATGCACAGAAGCATCGCGATGGATATGATTCTTCTGATGGATTTCATTGCTTTATTGTTGAAGGTACATCTTCAAA
>R22__coassemble_329_pt1 | contig 33968 bp, 22 predicted proteins | sample R22__metabat2_low_PE_051 | metagenome-assembled genome bin R22 | reverse complement strand
CGAAGTGAGCGGAGTCCTCGAAGAGGCAGCCGCTGCCGCAGCGCAGCCGCCGCGAGGCGATCTACAAGAGGATCGTGACCCTGTCGGGCGAGGGCTACACCTACGACAAGTTCCTCGAGTACGATGCCGTCAACCGCACTCCGGGAGCCGTCGGAGTCATCCGCGCCCCGCAGAAGGCACACGCCCGTGGCGACGGTTGGCAGCCTGGCGCACCTCCGGTAATCCATCCGTAGAGTGCTTCAATGCGTCAAACAATCAAGAGGTCGGACGGCTATTGCCGCCCGGCCTCTCTTTTTGCGAATGACTGCCGTCCGTTGTCGGTATTGTCGACCTGAAGCTCTGCCCCGGCGGACAGTGACATGCCTTGCATGGAGAAAGGAAGGGGGCGGCCAACTTGGCTGCCCCCTTGTCATATGCGCCACGCGCAAAGGCCGAAACTTGACCGCTTCGGCTCCTAGAAGTCGACCATCTTCAAGTCTGCCATCGTGCCGGTGTAGGGCTTGTCGTCGGTGAAGGTGATGCGGTCGCCGTCGACGGGCCTTCTCGAGAAGACGAAGCCGATGTCCCTGAAGCCGAAGATGTCGCGGCCTGCGAGGTCGAGTTTCTTCGAGGTGCCGATGGTGCGGATGAAGGTGCCGTCGTCCTCATAGAGGTCGAACTGGAATGTGTAGGCCTTCTTCGGTTCGGGCTTGTCCTCGAGCATGCCGCTCGATGCGCTCGTCGTGTTGATGACGACGGGGATGATGCGGATGTAGCGGTCTGAGTTGACGCCCCAGAAGAGCGTTTCGGTCTTGGACCTCGAGAATCCGTTGCCGTAGTTCTCGCTGATCCTGATCTGTGCCTCGGGCTTCACGGTGACTGTCGTCTTGCCATCCTTGGCGCTGACTCCCTTGATGGAGTAGAACTGCTCCTTGTGGAGTTTCCTGCCCAGGAAGGGGTATTGCCTCATGACCTCGGAAGCATCGTGGCCGGGAATCAGCTGGCTGCCGTAGAGGTCCAGGTAGCCGGTGCGCTCCGCGAGTTCAACCTCGGTGAAGATGTTGCGGCTTTTCCAATAGTCGTGCATGGTGCGGATGTCGTTCTGGCTGAGGCCGAGCAATCCCTCCACGGTGCCGTTGTCGATCTCCGAGTAGCCGCTGATGGGGGCTACGCCGTATTCGTTCTGCCAGTTGATGTCCTTGCTGATGAAGTAGGTCTCGCGTCCCTCGGCTTCGTAGATGTAGCCCACGTTTGTCTCGGCGATGAAGCAGCCCCATTCGCTGAAGGTGGCAATCGCCTTTCCGTCGGCATTGCAGACAAGTGCTCCGATGGTGTAGCCGTCCTGGTTGCGGAACGGTTCGAAGCGGATGAAGTTGCCGCGCCTGACGCCCCAGTCCATGTCGTCGCCCGAAGCGGTGATGAACGGCAGGATCTGCGCTACTGCAAGCGAGCGTATCTGCTCGGGGAGAGCGATGCGGCAGATGCGGTTGGCGTAGACCTTCTTGCCGACGAGCCTTTTGCCGTAGGCCAACGCGCGGTAGAGGTCGCCTTCGGGCTCATATGGCTCCGGCATCCAGCGGACCGACCTGGCCAGGCCGTGTGACGCGGTCTGCGTGCCGTACTGGCAGTTGATGTCCCATGCCTTCATGTTCCTGTCGAGGACGGTGTATTCGTTTGCGTTGTTGCGGCTTACATTATAGAAGTCGAAAGGTATGAGCACGTTGCCGTCCCAGTCGACGACGCCCTGCTTGAGCGTTCCCTTGTCGGTCGCAACGGCGCGTCCGTCGTTCTTGTTGAACGAGAGCTCGTGCCTGAACCGAGGCGCGAAGATCTCTTGGCCGTCAAGCGAATAGACGCCCCATGCGGAGACCGTCTGGTCATCGTAGCAGTCGGGATCCTCGATCTGGAGGCAGCGCTCGGCCTGGATCAGCTGGCGCTTCTCGTCGATGGTGATCTCCAGGCAATCGAAGGGGAGGACGAACTCTCCCGCCGGGTTGATCACGGCGAAGATCTTGTCGCGGCCGTTCTTGTCGGTGACCTTTGCGAGTCCCGACTTGTCGAACTTCTCCGCCCTGAAGAACTGAGGGCTGATGACCCACTCCTTGGCCTCGTTCTGGTATCCGTAGAGCTTGGTCGCCTTGTCCTTCACCGGCTTGGGAAAGCTTTGTGCGGAGAGGATGGCGGCTGCTGCAAAGAGCATGGCCGCCGAAATAAGAAGTCTCTTCATCTGTCTGTGCTATTATATTTTTATCAGTTCATATTCCCTTGTCCCGAGGCCGATCCGCTCAGCCTGCTCAAGGCATGCGCGCCACTCGGATTCGGGGCGGTTGTTCTTGAAGTGGTCGTGGTGGTCGACGAAGCCCTCTGCGGCCATGTTGTCGGAGAGCTGGCTGTGGGGCATCGGCGTTGCGGCGAGGCATGCGTCGACGCAGGCCTGGTCGAGCGCGAGCGGGTCGAACGATGCGAACATCCCGAGGTCCGGGAGGATCGGGGCGTCGTTCTCGCCGTGGCAGTCGCAGTTGGGCGAGACGTCGACGATGAGCGAGATGTGGAACTGGGGCCTGCCGTCCACGACGGCCTTGGTGTATTCGGCGATGCGGCGGCAGAGCATCTCGTTCGCGCGGTTCTCGTGGAACCTTATCGCGTCGAAGTTGCAGGCACCGAGGCAGCGGCCGCATCCGACGCACTTTTCGGCGTCCACGGTCATCTTGCCCTTTGCCTCGTCGAAGACGAGTCCGCCGTTGGCGCACTCCTTCTGGCACTTGCGGCAGCCGCGGCATCTCGACTCGGAGATGCTCGCCTTGCCGGAACTGTGCTGGTCCTTCTTGCCGGCACGCGAGCCGCAGCCCATGCCGATGTTCTTCAGCGCGCCGCCGAAACCGGTCTCCTCGTGTCCCTTGAAATGGGTGAGGGAGATGAATACGTCGGCATCCATGATTGCGCGGCCGATGTGCGCCTTCTCGACATATTCGCCGCCCACGACCGGGACGTCGACGTCGTCAGTGCCCTTGAGTCCGTCGCCGATTATCACCGGGCAACCGACGCTGAGGGGGGTGAAGCCGTTTTCCCAGGCGCAGTAGAGGTGTTCGATCGCGTTCTTGCGGCTGCCGGGGTACATCGTGTTGCAGTCGGTGAGGAACGGCTTGCCGCCGAGTCCCTTGACCACGTCCACGACGGCCTTCGCGAAATTGGGCCTGAGATAGCTCACGTTGCCCATCTCGCCGAAGTGCATCTTGATGGCGACGAACTTGCCGTCCATGTCGATGTCACCGATGCCCGCAGTGGTGATGAGCTTGCGGAGCTTCGCCGGGAGACCGTCTCCGAATGCCTTCGTCCTGAAGTCGGAGAAATATACCTTTGCCTTTTCCATGACGGTCGGTCACTGTGCGAGCAGTCGTTTGACAATGGTGGAGATCATCCTGCCGTCTGCCTGGCCTGCGAGCGCCTTGGTGGCCTTGCCCATCACCTTGCCCATGTCGGCAGGGGAGGAGGCGCCCACTTCGGCGATGATCGCCTTGAGCCTTTCCTCCACCTCCGCTTCCGTGAGCTGCTTGGGGAGGTAGCAGTCCATCGCGGCGGCCTCTGCGAGCTCGTTGTCGGCAAGCTCCTGACGGCCGGCGGCGGAATATTGCGAAGCGCTTTCGTTGCGCTGTTTCACGAGTTTCTGGATCATCTTGACAATGTCGGCGTCGGTGAGTTCACCGGAGAAGTTCTCGGCGGTCTTGCCGAGGAGAATTTCGGACTTGATTGCCCTTACTGCCGCGAGCTTCACTGCATCGTGAGCCTTCATCGCAGCCTTGAGGTCTTCCTGAATCTGTTGTTCTAGTGCCATGATAGTATTTGTGTTTGATTGTGCCAAATTACAAAAAAATTCTCAATGTAAATCGGGGAATTGTTCATACTTTTGGAACCGCAATCCAACGCATCATGAGACCTGTCAACCGAGAGATACTGCGAATCGCCCTCCCGAGCATCCTGGCCAACATCACCGTACCGCTTGTCGGAATGGTGGATACGGCGGTCGTGGGCCATCTCCAGGGCACTTCCGGCGCGATGACGGGCGCGGCGGCGCTCATCGGCGGCATCGCCATAGGCTCGATGCTCTTCGATCTCCTCTACTGGAACTTCGGCTTCCTGCGCGTCTCCACCGGCGGACTGACCGCGCAGGCATTCGGCCGCTGGCACCGTGACGGAGCGGTCCCGCCTTCCGGCGAATGTGCCGACACGCTGGTGCGCAGCCTGACGATCGCGCTGCTCAGCGCCGTGCTGCTCATCGCGCTGCAGATTCCGGTGGTCGACCTGGCCTTCCGCATAGTGGACTGCAGCCCGCAGGTGAGGGAGCTCGCTTCGCAATATTTCTTCATCCGCATCTGGGCGGCGCCCGCAACCTTGAGCCTGATGACCTTCAAGGGGTGGTTCATAGGCATGCAGGACAGCGTGAGCGCGATGGTGACGGACCTGGTGGTAAACACCGTGAACATAGTCGGCAGCATCTTCCTCACCTTCGGCATCGGCGGCTGGGGCGGCCTCGGCTACGTCGGCGTCGCGTGGGGTACCGTCCTCGCGCAATACTGCGGCCTGCTCTGCGCAATCATCCTGCTGGCGGCGAAATACCGCACCGCCATCCTGCCCGCGCTCAGGCTCCGCGGGGTGCTCAAGGGCGGCGAGACGCGCCGCTTCTTCTCGATGAACCGCGACGTCTTCATCCGCTCGCTCTGCTTCATAGCGATCTACATCGGCTACACCGTCATATCGGCTCGCTACGGCGACATGCTGCTGGCATCCTGCTCGATAATGATGAAGCTGCTGATGATATTCTCCTACTTCATCGACGGATTCGCATATGCCGGCGAGGCGATGATGGGCAAGTACATCGGCGCGGGCGACAAGCCAAAGGCGCGGGAATCACTGCGCTGGAACTTCATCTGGTGCGGTGCGCTGGCGGTCGCCTTCATGTTCATCTACGGACTGTGCGGGGTGCCGATGCTGAGGATGATGACCTCCGACGTCGCAGTGGTGCAGGCGGCGCGGCACTACATCCCGTGGCTGCTGCTGATGCCCTTCGCGGGCTGCGCGGCCTTCGCATGGGACGGCATCTACATCGGCGCGACCGCCTCTTCGTGGATGCGCAACGCGATGCTGCTCGCGGTTGCGGCCTTCTTCGGCGTATGGACATGCGGCAATCTGATCGCCGGCGAGGCGGCGGGGGAGGTGAAGGTACACGTGCTTATGGCGGCATATTTCGCACATCTGCTGGCAAGATCACTTTTTCTGACCTTTTCTTGTCGCAAAGCCATTAAAATTTATTAAATTTGTAGAATAAACCACGGTCCGGTACTGTGTCGGGCCAAATATTAATTCTACGCACATGGGCATCATACTTACCATCCTGATCGGAGCCCTCGCAGGTTTCCTCGCAGGCAAGATCGTCAAGGGCGGAGGATTCGGATTCCTTCTCAACCTTGTTATCGGTATCCTTGGCGGTTTCATCGGCGGCAATCTCCTCTCTTGGCTTGGTGTCAACTGGGGTTCGACCATCTTCGGCCAGATTGTTACCGCAGTCATCGGAGCTGCCATCCTCCTCTGGGTCGTTTCTCTCTTCAGCAAGAAGAAATAACCGAAAATCTTATCCGGGGCCGTTCCTTGGTCGGATCGGCCCCGCTTTTTTTTTGCTTAAAACCAAACACAAGCCATGTCAAACTATACGATAAAACTCCAGCTGCCGAAGCCGTGGAACTCAACCACGGAGGTCGAGGAGCAGCCGGACGGCAGCCTCGTGACCCATTTCGAGGCATATCTGCCTGACAACAAGAACGAGCAGGACACCGCTCACATCGACATCTACGCCGGGGAGATGCCTCCCGACACCACTGCCGAGGACGAGGCGCTCTACAACTACGCCGACATCATCGGCTGGGACGAGAACGACCCGCAGGAGAGCGACCCCCTCACGGTGTGGCCCTTCCGCAGGCGCAAGGCATACGGATTCGAGGGATACTGCGAAGACGACTCCCCGATGAGGGTGATGTGCATCGAGCTCTTCCGCGGCACGCTGGTGGTCATCAGCGTGATCGGCAAGGACGACGAGACGCTCGTCGAGACGGTGCGCCAGATCGAGGCCGGCCTCAGGGTCGACAGGGAGGGCTGAGCATGAGGCGTCACGCATCCTTCCTGCTCCTGCTGCTCTGCCTCGTCATCGTGGCCCCGCAGCAGACGGCGGCTCGCGGCCGCAAGGTCGACAAGACCGCGACGTCGGGCTACCGCCATCTCAACGACAACTTCGCGCTCTACGACTCACTCCAGAAATGCATCTTCCGCTTCGCCGAGACGGGCTACAACGAATATCGCAGCAGCGAGCTGATGTGCGAATTCCTTGAGCAGAACGGCTTCACCGTCGAGAGGGGCGTCGCAGACATACCGACTGCTTTCGTGGCCACCTACGGCAGCGGCAAGCCTGTCATCGGCATGCTCGCCGAATATGACGCGCTTCCCGGCATGTCGCAGGACACCGTGCCCTACAAGAAGCACTTCGAGGGCAGCGTGGACGGCCATGCGTGCGGCCACAACGTGCTGGGCATGGCAAGCGTCGCCGGAGCTGTCGCCGTTTCAAAATGGCTCGCCGAGGGCCACGTCGGCACCGTGAAGGTGTTCGGCTGCCCTGCGGAGGAAGGCGGCGGCGGAAAGGCATACATGACCCGCGAGGGGTGCTTCGACGGCGTGGATGCAGTCTTCGACTGGCATCCCAACAGCAAGAACGTCATCAACGTCGCGACAGGCCTGGCCAACGTGCGCGTGAGGTTCGAGTTCACCGGCGTGTCCGCACATGCCTCTATGGCGCCCGAAAAGGGACGCTCCGCGCTCGATGCGGTCGAGGCGTTCGACTACATGGTCAACATGATGCGCGAACATGTCCCGAGCGACTCCCGCATCCACTATGTGATAACCAACGGCGGCGAGGCGCCTAACGTCGTCCCCGACAAGGCCGAGGTGCTCTACTACTTCCGCCATCCGCAGCGCACGGTCGTGGGCGACATCTTCGAGCGTGCCATCAAGGCTGCAGAAGGCGCGGCGATGGGCACCGGCACCACCATGAAATACGAGATCATGTCTGGCAACTACGAGCGCCTGCCGAACCATGTCCTTGCCGAACTCTTCGATGCGAATCTCCACATCGTGGGCGGCGTGAACTATGATGAGCGCGAGCGCGAGTTCGCACTCGAGCTGATGAAGAATTCGGGCGTCACAGACACCTCCATCATGTCGCAGGCATCGAAGGTGCTTGACTACAAGGCCGACAGCGGCTTCTCCGGCTCGTCGTCCGACGTGGGCAACGTCACCTGGGTCGTCCCGGTGGGCAGCCTGCTCGTCGCGTCGTTCGTTCCCGGATGCGGCGGCGGCCACTGCTGGCAGCAGACCGCTGCGGTCGGCACCACCATCGGCACCAAGGCGATGCTCAACGTGGCGAGGGTGTTCTATCTCTCCGCATATGACATTTTCAACGATCCTTCGATAGCGGAGGCCGCGAAGGCGGAGCTCGACTCGGTGAGGGGAGAGGATTTCGTCTTCAAGCCGCTCATCGGCGACCGCCGTCCGCCCCTGGACTACTGCCGTCCCGCTTCAAGATGACAAAACAAATCAGACAGATGAAAAAGACTCTTGCACTGATCCTTGCAGCGCTCCTGCCGACATTCGGCTTTGCCTGCACCAATCTCATCGTCACCCGCGGCGCTTCTGCCGACGGTTCGGTGATGGTGACCTACGCAGCTGATTCATACACCCGCTACGGCACGCTGGTGCATTTCCCCGCGGGAAGCCACAAGGCGGGGGAGATGCGCGGCATCTACCAGTGGGGCCCCACCAAATATCTCGGCTCCATCCCCGAGGCTCCCTACACCTACAACGTCATCGGCAACATGAACGAGCACCAGCTCGTCATCGGCGAGACCACCTGGGGCGGCCGTCCGGAGCTCCGCGACCCCGATGCGGTGCTGGACTACGGTTCGCTCGAGTACATCTGCCTGCAGCGCTGCACGAAGGCTCGCGAGGCCATCGAGCTCTTCACCTCGCTCGCTGACCTCTACGGCTATGCATCCTCCGGCGAGTCGCTCAGCTTCGCCGATACCGAGGAGGCGTGGATTCTCGAGATCATCGCGCGCAAGCCGAAGGTCGTCGACGGCGTCAACGTCAACAAGGGGGCCGTATGGGTCGCCATGCGCATCCCCGACGGCTGCATCTCCGCCCATGCCAACTGCGCAAGGATCACGAAGATAGCCTTCGACGACCCGGAGAACTGCATGTATGCGCCTGATGTGGTCTCGCATGCGCGCGAGATCGGCATCTATGACGGCACCGACGAGGAGTTCAGCTTCGCCGACACCTACTGCCCGCTCAGCTTCTCGCTGATGAGGGCGTGCGAGGCGAGGGTCTGGAGCTTCTTCAACCGTCACGGCGACATCGACATGAACAAATATCTCGACTTCGCGTCGGGTGACAACCCTTCCAACCGCATGCCTCTTTATGTCCGCCCGAAGGCGAAGATCTCGGTCCTCGACCTTGCGGAGATGATGCGCGACCACTATGAGGGCACTCCCTTCGACATGACGAAGGACCTCGGCGCCGGCGGAAACGAGACCCCGTACCGCTGGAAGAACTCCGACTGGAGCGTCGACGGAGTGAAGTACTGCAACGAGCGCCCGATCTGCACCCAGCAGACTGGCTTCTGGTTCGTGGCCCAGTGCCGCGGCTGGCTGCCCGACGACCGCGGCGGCATCTTCTGGTTCGCCGTCGACGATGCCGGCACATCGGCTCTCACGCCGGTCTACACCTGCTCGACGGAGGTCTCGTGGCACTATGCCTTCGGCAACGGAAGCATGCTGGAGTACTCGGAGTCGTCGATGTTCTGGCTCAACAACCGCATCGCGCAGTTCGCATATCTGCGCTACAACCCGATAGGGCTCGAGGTGCGCGAAAAGGTGCGCGAGCACGAGGAGGAGATGGTGGCGAAGGTTGCCCGCGCTGATGCCGAGGTTGCCGCGATGCCTCACAAGAAGGCGGTCAAATACCTGACGCGATTCTCCGTCGGCGAGGCCGACGCGCTCTTCGAGAAGTGGAGCAAGCTCGACAAGTATCTCCTGGTGAAATACATGGACGGCACCGTGAAGTACCAGAACGCCGACGGCAGCTTCACCTCCAACGGCTTCGTGGACTATGTGCCGGGCTCCCCGCAGTGGCCGGGCTACAGCGAGAAGTTCAAGCGCGCCATCGTCGGGGACAACGGCGAGTGGCTCAAGGTGAGATGACGACAACAAATACATTCGAAATATGAAAAGACTTGCAATGACTCTTTCGGCACTTTTCGTGCTGATGACCATCACCGGCTTCGACTCGGAAGCATGTACCAGCGCAATCATCTCGGGCCGCGTGACGGCCGACGGTCGCCCGCTGCTCTGGAAGAACCGCGACACGAGCGACGACCAGAACAAGGTGATGTTCTTCAATGACGGCAAATACCGCTATGTGGCGATTGCCGGGACAGAAGAGACCGTCAACTCCATCTGGATCGGCTACAACGAGAAGGGCTTCGCCATCATGAACACCGTCTCCCGCAACATCGTTCCCGAAGGGGAGGAGGTACTGGGTCGCAACGGCCGACTGATGAAGGAGGCTCTCATGCAGTGCGCCGACATGGCTGACTTCGAGAAGTTCCTCGACGAGCATGCGCGTCCGCTCGGTGCCAACACCAACCTCGGCGTCATCGACGCCGCTGGCAATGCCGCATACTACGAGGTCAACAACGACACCTACATCAAGTTTGACGTCAACGACCCCGCTACGGCTCCCCTGGGCTACATAGCAAGGTCGAACTTCTCCTTCGCGGGCAACACCACGACGGGCGCGGGCTATGCAAGGTTCGTCGCCGCTGACGAGCTCACCCGCCAGGGCGTGCTCCACAAGGACATCTCCCCGTCATACATCTTCGACAACCTCGCGCGCTGCTACTACAATCCCGTCACCGGCATCAACCTGAAGGATGGCAGCTACAACCGTCCCAACACCACCGGCTGGTTCGTCGACCAGGACTTCATCACCCGCTACACTAGCGTCAGCGACGTGGTGATCCAGGGCGTCAAGGAGGGTGAGAACGTCGAGCTGATGACCATGTGGACCATCGTCGGATGGCCTTCGACGACCGTTGCCGTCCCCGTATGGCTCGCTCCGGGCGAGGAGGGTGCGAACAACCTGCTCTGGAGCAAGAGCGGCAGCTGCGACCTCTGCAAGTGGGGCGTGGACCTCAAGAAAAAGGTCTATTCCTTCACCGCCGAGCCATCGAAGACTTCCACCTACTTCAACTGGGAGATGCTCTGGAACCCTCAGGGCGAGGGCATCATCCAGAAGGTGACGACTGTCGAGCACGAGGTCCTCGCCATCTATTCCAAGGCTCTCGAGGGCTGGCGCAAGGCCGGCTCGATCGACCGCAAGGAGCTCAAGAAGATCAACGGCGTCTGCGAGGAGAAGATCCGCTCGTTCTACGCGCAGGATCTCTCGGTCGACATCGACTGATATTTCCCTCGGCGCTGATTTGGCACAAGGAAGAAGGCCGACCCCGAATGGGGCCGGCCTTTTGCTTCTCTTGTCGGGAATCTGCCGGTTACCTGCCGAGCAGCTCCTTCCTTATGAAGGGCATCATGTGCGGCTGGAATCCGAAGAATGTGCCGAGGTAGAGCATGTGGAGCGCCGCGAAGGGGGCGACGAGGGCGTCGACCTCCCCGAGGGTCATCTCCGGGCCGAAGTATTCCCTTGCGAAGATGGGCCATATCTTCTCCATCGTGTCGTTTCCGAAGTGGAAGATGTGCCTGTTGAGCTGGTCGGTGTTGAGGCGGCACATGAAATACCACATTCCAAGGTCGAACAGGTGGTTGCCGTAGCCGAACTCCGCGAGGTCGATCCACATGTCGCCGCGTGACGTGGAGATGATGTTGCTCATCTGCATGTCTCCATGCAGGCATGTCGTCTCCTGCGGTATCCCGTCGACGAATTCGAGGATCCTGGCTTTCTCCTCCTCGTTGATTTCCTGGCATTTCATAACGGCCTGGCGGTAGTAGATCGCCCTGTCGTCGAATATCGCCGTGTCGCACTGCGTTGCGTGCAGCTGCCTGCACATGCCTGCGAAGCGGAGGGTGATCTCCTCGAGCCGCTCCGGCTCCTCTGATATGATGCGCGAGAACGACCGCTTGTCCGTTATCCTCTCGTAGTCGAGCGCGTTCGACTCGCCGTCGGTGTACAGCTTGCCGACAAGCGGTGTCGGGATGCCGAAGAGCATCACCGCGCGTGCCACCGCCTGCTCCTGCGCTGCCAGCTCCCTGGGCACCCGCGGCCCGTAGACTTTCAGCATCGTCTCGCTGTCGTCGCTGTTGTATGCCTTCGACATGTATCCTTCGCCGAATACGGTGTAGCGGCTCATGTCAAGCTGCCTTGGCTTGCGGCTGATGCTTATCACCGAGGAGACTCCGCTGTCCTCGAACCGTTCGGCGACGCTGTCGGCGGCATTGATGATGAAGAAGCGCGTGCCGGCCCTGCGCGCCTCGAGCAGCGTGCGCAGCGCGGCGAAGCTGATGCTCTCCACGCCGTCGAAGTCGAGCATGGTGCTGTTTCTTGTGGACAAGACGCTGATGAGGCTCTCGGCTCCCTGGCCGTCGAGCTTTCCCGTCACCGCGATGACGGGCTTGTCTTTGGAGATTGTGAATGTGGATTTTGACATTTGCGGATATTTTTCACAAATGTAATGATTTTCCGCCATTTGCCGCGCGCTCAGGGGTGGATGTGGCTTTTTGTCGGGAAATCATTATCTTTGCGGTAGTCGGCTGCGCAAGCCGTTTGCTGATTTGTAATTTGACATGAAAAGGTTCCTCTCAATATTGCTCGTCTCGATGCTCTCATGCGGCTTCGTTTCGGCGCAGTCCGGCCCATGGTCGGGCAAGCTCGTCGTAGGTGGCGGCTCGTTGTCCATTGTCTTCCATTTCGACGAGGAGGGCTGTACGTTGGATTCTCCAGACCAGGGGGCGAAGGGCATCCCGGCTGAGGCCGAGCTCTCTCCCTACGGCAAGGTGATGGTCAAGATTCCTTCTCTCGGGGCTTCGTTCGAGGGGTTCAACATGATCACCAAGATCGTCGGCACGTTCAAGCAGGGCGGGGTGGAGCTGCCTCTCACGCTCTCTCCGGGTCTCCCGGTGCTGAACAGGCCGCAGACGCCCGTGGGACCTTTCCCATACAATATCGAGGAGGTATCGTTTGCCAACGGCTCCGCTCTTCTCAAGGGCACGCTCACCACTCCTGCTGTCTGCTCGAAGGATACTCCAGTCGTCATTCTTGTCACCGGCAGCGGCCTTCAGAACCGCGACGAGGAGATCTACGGCCACAAGCCGTTCGCCATCATCGCGGATGCTTTCGCGCGTGCTGGCATCGCCACGCTGCGCTACGATGACCGCGGTTTCGGCGAGTCGACGGGCGACCCGGTGAATTGCACCACCGAAGACTTGATGCATGATGCCCTGGCGGGCATCGAGCTGCTCCGCTCGCGTTTCTCCCGTGTCGGCGTCGCGGGCCACAGCGAGGGGGGCTCCATCGCTTTCATGCTGGCTGCCGAGCAGAAGGTGGATTTCGTCATCTCGCTTGCTGGCGCGATCATCTCCGCAAAGGTGACGCTGGTGCAGCAGAACGAGGACGCGTTCCGTTCGCTGGGCTATTCCGATGAGGTGGTCAAGGAGTATGTTGCGGCCATCTCCGCGGCTTTCGATGCCATTGTCGCGGGCGAGAAGCCTGCCGGCGTCGAATATTCTTCGCTGCCGCCCGAGCTGAAGCGCAACTACGACTTGGCGGTCGTCCAGAGCAGCACTCAATATTTCCGCTATTTCCTCTCGATGGACATCTCTCGTCTCCTCGACAAGGTGCACTGCCCGGTTCTCGCGCTCAACGGCTCGCTTGACTCGCAGGTCGACTGCGCGGCCAATCTCGGTGCGCTGCGCGACGCGCTGCCTTCTTCGCAAGCTTCAATTGTTGAGGTTGATGGGGTCAATCATCTCTTCCAACACTGCAAGTCGGGCGCTTCTTCCGAATACAAGGAGATCGAGGAGTCTTTTGCTCCCGAGGTGCTTGGGATCATGGTCGAGTGGGTGAGGGGGCTGTAGATCACCGGCTCCGCCAACGGCTGCATGCCGTCCATGCTTTCCGTCTCTTCGTGTGCCTTTGCTGCGCCTGCCCTTGTCGTGACCATCTTGGGCAGCATGTTTTGTGCGTCCCACTCCAGGAATCTGTTCAGTTCTTCTTCGGTGCCGTACATGTCGGTCGCGATCTGGCCGCTCAGGCGCATGGTCCTGTAGTATATCTGCCGCCTGCTGATGGCGTTGAACGTTCCCACGCTCCGATACATGATGCTGCGGCTGCCGTCTTGCGTCGGCCTGCAGAATCCTGTCGGGTATAGGTATGCGCCTTCGTACACGCCGAGCGATTCGACGCCGTTTGACTCGTAGTTGTTGGCGGTGCCGAACATGTCGCTCCAATAGACGTTCTGCGTCGTGGTCAGCTCGTATGCTCCCTCGAACCTGTCATAAAGGTTCTGGTTGACGTATTTGTCGACGTTCCTGTAGAGTCCTCTGCGGTGATAGCTGTCCATCTGCTCCCACGGCTGCGTGGTGGTGAGGGTCCGTGTGGATGTGTATTCGTCGGCGAGCTTGCCGTATCCGTGGCCGCATATCTCGTGGTGTATGCTCTTTATGAAATCTTCCTCGTCCAGCCCGAGGGCGCAGTATGCCACCGATGATGACTTGCTGTAGTCTTCGTCGCCGTATATCGACGTATGGGTTGTCCCGGCATGGCACTCCTGGTTGATGATCACCACTACCGTGGCGCTCTCGATGCGCTCTCCGTCTTCGCCGTCGAGTGCTTTGCTTGCATACTCCCTCGCGAGCCTGTTGTCTCCGCTGATGTTTGTCGAATATGCGGTGAACTTGGTCGAGAACTTCGTGTTGGTCCCCGAGTTGATTGCTCCGTTCTGTCCCGTGTTGGTCGCGAGCACTCTCTCGGGCGACACTGCCTTGACATACGCCACATGGAAATTGCTCTTCAGCGTGGCATAGGGCTCGATGCTGAATATCTCTTCGTATGTCTTGCGCATGATCCTGTCGTATGTCCCGTCGTCGAAGTCCTTCTTGATGAATCCGTCTCCCATCAGGATGATGTCGACACCTTCGATGCCTTCCTGGAGGGTTACGACTTCTCCGTCCCAGTCATATTGTATGTAATCGCCTGACTTGAAGGTGCCGATGTCTGCCGCGTCCATCTTGTTGACCACGTTCCTGGTGATGGTGCGCGGGGTCGTGGTCGTCCGCTGGCAGATCATTTCCTCGGTGTCAGTTATCGTTACGGTGAAGCCTTTGCTGAAGGTCACGGGCGGCACGACGAACCAGAACTCGGTCGGCGCGCTCTCCTCTTGGCTGATGGTGACTCCTTCGCCGCAGTCGAGCGTGATGGTTTCCGTGGCCTCTTCGGCTGACATCTCCATTGTCGGTGCGCTGCCGTGCGTCGGCGTGCTGTATGCCTTGCCGGCTATCTTCTCGCCGTTGTTGCCGCGCAGCTCCAGGCTCTTGACGGTCGCGCTGCCGTAGACTTGCACCACCACATACCCGCAAAGGTTGCGGAAGCTCAGCTCGTGGTCGCCGTTGCCTGCGGTCACTGCCACCATGGCGTTCGCCTCCTTGCCGAAGGTCCTCTCGGCGTATTGCTGCTCTGCGGGCAGCTCGATCGTCAGCTGCCCGTCGGTGGTCAGCGCTGTTGCGGTGTTGTATGGGTATACGGCGTAATTGGCGGCTGTCGCGCTGCCTGTCTGCGCGCCTCCGTCGGTGACTATCTCGAAGTCGCCGCTCTTGTCGCCGCTCCTGCCGGTGAAGCGGTATTGCTGGTTGGCTGTCGTGGTGAAGATCGTCACGCGGTCGTCTTCGTGCCAATACATCTGCAGCCCCTCATCCAGATATGTCCTTGTCTCCTCCTGATGGAAGCTTCCGTGGAAGGGTGTCTCCAAGGCAACATCCTTGCTTCCGATGTCCTGCGTGCAGGCCATCAGGCTCATCGCTGCCGTTGCCAAGATGATCATCCTTCTCATGGTGCTCTTCTCTTCTGTCTTCCTTCGCCGTTACCAGCCCCATCCTTCGCCCATGGTTGGTGTCTCGAGGGGTGATCCTTCGAGCATCTGTCTCGTTGAAACCAATGAGATCTCTTCGGCGCACGGTGGCTGGTATTGCGCGTCGGCTCTCTTATGTGTTTTCTCGTTGGGTTTCATGCGATTCTTCCTTCCGAAATCGGGGCTTTGGCTCTTCTGCGGTTGTTAATCTACAAATTTATAAATCTTTATGCTCATTCACAAATATGGTGTCGTGGTGCGGGGCATGGGTGAAAAATGTTTGATTTTTTGTATCTATTTTGAAAATTGTCATAAGTTGACAATTTGCACCGTACCTTTGCAGTACCGATTCAGTTAACCATATCTCTATTTTTGGTTACGTTGTGTGTTGTTTGTTGTAGGCGGGGACGCCCGCCATTCTTCGAGGAGCCTGGCCGTGAGGTTGGGCTCTTTTGTTGAGGGAAGAGAGTGTTTTGAATTTGGGCAGGGCGGTGGGGTGGGAGTGAATCGGGCCCCGCTCCTTGGCGGCTGCGGCAAGCCCATTCGCAGTCGTGCAATGTGTCCCCCGCATTCAGAAGCTGGTGTACAACGAAACTATGAGGGAGAACAACATCCTGCCATATGGCAGAAGGGTGTTCTTCGCGATTCGCCTGGTATTTTCGCTGTGGCCTGCAATCTACTTTCTGAATGCCTTGATACCGTGATTCGACACCCTCTTCTCCACGGGGGGTAGTTCCATATAATCTCCGAACAGTCTGGACAGGACTTCGTCATACCTGGCCGGCGCCAGGAAGCTGTGCCCCTCGAAAGACAGCTGGGCAGTCTCGTCGAACAGGCTCCGGTCAAACATCAGAGGTGTTCCCAGATCACAGAAATCCGCCCACAGCGGGGATCTGTCTGCATCATATTTCTTCATCGCCGAGTCCTCCCTCAGCAGTATTCTGTGGAGCGAGAGGAACGGATGGGCCATCCTTCCGAGGACTATGCTCACATTCTTGGAGAAACCATTTCTCCGCGAGAGGGGCAACTTCCTGGTGAAGCGCTGGTTGGCAGCGAAACGTCTGAGCAGCCTTATTTTCTTGAACGACTCAAGTCCGAGCTCCACGGAGGGCACCCCGTCAAGAGGGAAGATATCCACGAACAACCCCCAGTTCCCGTCGCCTCCCTCCTCAGACACGATGGTCGTGCTGTCGTGCAACTTTGCAAAATCCAGGGGATATTTCTTGTCCGTACCCGCCCAGAGCACCTTGTAGTGCTCATGCCTGAATTCCCCGAGAAAGCGGTCATAGTCGGGGCGGGGCATCCATATGTCGATGTCGTCGTCCCACGGGATGAAGCCCTGATGCCTGACGGCGCCGAGCAGCGTCCCCCAGGCAAGGTAATATCTCAGGCCGTTCCCTATGCAATAGCTGTGGATGGCATCGAGAAGGTCGAGCATCCCTTCCTTCAATTCATTCCTGTCAAGTTCCTTCATTGAGATGTGCTAGATTGTAAAACGGTTGTCGCCGCTTATGAATTTTTCCTGGACTGAAGCCATTGCGAGATTCTCCTTGACGGACAATTTCGAAAGTAGTGCTCCATTGTCGAGTACGGCTGACACGAAATCCTTTATTTCGTAACGCAGTCCCTCTCCGGAATAAGGGTAGAAGTACTTCTTGTTCCGGTTCTGGTCCTCGTATCTGATTTCAAAATAGTCGGTCCTCCACTAAGGGGCGGGGACATATGCATAGCCCGCAGTTCCAGCCACCGTAAGACTGCCCTCCGTCTTGACGCCGAGACCGACCTGGAAAGAGGCCACGCCCTTGTCGAAGAGTAATATCGCCTTTGTGTACATGTCCACGCCGTTTTTCATGCGGGAATAGAAGGTGACGTCCTTGAACTCCGTTCCGAGCAGACGGAATATTGGAAGAAGCGGGAAACATGCGTTCTCGCTCATGCTGCCGCCGCTCAGGCTGCTGGAGAGTTTGTCGGAATTTTCGGGAGTGAGAGTTGTCGTGGAGGCGTTCACCTCGACAATCTCGCCTATGATTCCGGACTTGAGAAGGGTCACAAGATGACCGAATGCAGGGCAATATGCGGTCTTGAGCGCGACCATAAGTTTCAATCCGCGGGCTTTTGCCAAAGAATAGAGTTCCTCGGCCTCGGCCGCAGTGAACACGAAGGGTGTCTCACAAAGCACATGCTTCCCGGCCTCAAGTGCCCCCTTGCAGTAGTCGTAGTGAGTGTAATGGGGAGAAGCCACATATACGGCATCCACCCTTTCAAGCATCTCCCCGAACGAAGCGGCGCAGAAGTCTATGTCGAAACGCGAACAGAACTCCTGTGCCTGCGACTGGTCGGGATTGTAGACCGCCGCGACGACAGCGCTGTCTACGAACTCAGCCTCGGGGACGAAACGGCTCGCTATGCTTCCCGTTCCGACTATGCCGATTTTCACGGACGTGCGTCCCTCCCGGATCTGAGTGGAGGATATTCCTTCAGTGCGGGGAAGGTAGACGACCTCGCAATACTCCTTGAGGTAGTCGAACTTTCCCTCCCAGTCCGATCCGACAGTGAAAATATCCACACCGTATTTCTGGATGTCATCGATCTTCTGACCCTTGTACTCCTCGATGATGATCTGGTCGGCAAGGCCAGTGGCGCGCACTGCCTCGATTCTCTCCATCACGTTGTTGCATGTGTTCATCTTGCCCCTCTCGAGGTCGAAATTGTCTGTTGTCACTCCGACGATGAGCCAGTCCCCCAAGGCCTTTGCGCGTTTGAGGAGATTGAAATGCCCCTGATGGAAAAGGTCGTAGGTGCCGTAGGTGATTACTTTCTTCATATCGTCATTTCAAATTCATGGATGCGGGACGCCAACTGTTCAAGTTCTGCGTCGCTTTGAATTCCCATGTGGGAAACCCTGTAGAATCCCGGGATGGATCCCGGCATGATGTAGGTGTCGTATTTGTCGATGAGACCACGGAAAATCCACCTTTCGGCCGTGTCTCTGGTCTGGAACCCGGTCACTGCGGAAGAGGGAACTTCAGCGGGAATATCCCAACCATACTTCCGGCATAGACTCCTGAAGAGGTCTGCACGGTGACGGACCAACGCGATGTTGGAAGACTCGCCACCCTCGCTTTGGAGCTGGCGAAGCCTGGCATTGAGCTGAAGATAGAGAATGGTAGCCGGGCTGAAAGGTGTCTGCCCCCTCCTGAGATTGCTCAGATTGTCCTCGAAATCCCAATAATAGCCCCGGTGGGCGAACGTATGATCGGCAAGAGACCCTGACAGGAAAATCACCGAAAGGCCGGGAGGAATGTTGAGGCCCTTCTGCGTGCTCGTTATGCAGATATCGATTCCAAGGGCGTCCATATCCAAATCCTCGGCGAGAAATGAACTGATGACGTCCACAACGAGAGACACCCCGAACTTATGGCATATGAGGCTTATCCGTTCGAGGTCGAACAACTGCCCCGTGGAAGTTTCATGATGCTGGCAGAGGAACACGTCGGGGCGTTCTCGCTCGATTGTCGCGGCCAGGTCATCATAGTCGATATCCTTGGCAAAGGGCAGCTTATAGTCCACAGCGGGGATTCCATAGTACCCACACAGCTGGAACCAGCGCTTTCCGAACGATCCTCCGTCGATGACGAACGCCTTCGTCTTTGTGGACACATAGTTCTCAACTACGGCGGCCATCGCTCCGGTGCCGGAGCCCGTGTATATTATCGTCCGGCCTCCATGACAGTGAATCAGGTCGAGAAGTATTCTCTCCGACTCCTTGTTTATGGCGGAAAACTCATCCGTTCGCATGTAGAGGAAGGGACGGGAACCAATCTCCATGATTGACTGGTCTATATTGCCCGGAAATACGAAAGATTGCATTTATTCAAAATTTTGACGGCTTCATCCCCGGCTGTCACAGTGTGAAGCCGGAAACATTGCCTGTAAAACAAACAAAGTTAATCAAAAATTTGATTAAATCCCCCTCGGAAAGACACAGATGCAGCGAAGACTTCCAAAAATTCCAGAAGACCTTGCCGAAAACGATGTTTGTGAAAGTGGTGAAGAGGACCTTGATGTCGAACCACCAGGAGCGGTTGCGGAAATCAGAAACAGAGCTGGTCCATGATGAACCATTCCAATACTTGTCGCCTATCTTCAAACGGCATTTAAGGACCGGCCATCCTGTGCCGTAACCGCTATCGCCTGATGACCGTGAGGCACTAATAACCATCCCGCCAATTAAGTACAAGAAGGAGTATTTGGGGGCCTCCGGGCTGAGGATAGAATCAACGGGTGAAACGGAATACTGCGGACAATCAGCATTGTAGATGTTGAAACTGCCGCACTGAGTCTGATACCATAAGTCACCTACATCTAAATCCTCATATTGTGTCCAGGGTGTGCAGTCCTCATCATCGTCAAAGAAATTCGCTTCATTCAAATAGCACAAATTGCCAACCACCTGAGAACCATAATGCAGAATGGAATATTCAAGGGGATAATAAATCTCAGGCACAGATCCAGAGTTGCCCAGGATGTAATACAGAAGAGATTGAAGGCTGACCACAGTTCCAGTCCTTTCTGCAACAACATTGGCTAGTTATTGTTATGACCTTATGTTCTCTGGTTGCACCAACTTGAATTACATCAAGATGCTGGCCACTGACATATCTGCAGAAAATTGTCTAAATATGTGGGTGCTTGGTGTATCCCCCACTGGTACCTTTGTGAAGAACAAGAATGCCACTTGGAATGTAAGAGGAGATTCTGGCATTCCAGAAGGTTGGACAGTCCAGACAGAATAACCCCACCTTCAATATCACAAGAGGGAATCCGCATAGGGTTCCCTTTTTTTGTTTCCTTATTTCGATTATTCAAAACCGGAGCTGGGGTATGGCTTCTTTTGATCTGAATGAGTAACAAAACGAAATCAGACCTTGCCAGGATGTTTTGCCCCCGCTCCTTGTCGGCTGCGGCAAGAAGGTGAGAAAAAGAAAAGGCGTCATCAGACGCCAGGCGTAGGCCGACATAGGGGCCCCGCTTGCGGGGTAGTCGGCCGGAGCCTCGGGGTTCGGGGCAGCGCCCCGGTAACACAGTCGGGCTTGGCCGTCATCCGCTGGGCGGAGCGGGGGAGGGGTGCTTAGATACAGAAGAGGTCGACCATGCATGGCCGACCTCTTTGTGTTTGCTGTGTGAGCGATGTGTCTTATATTTGCTTTGCTTGTCTGCTAGCTGAGTCCTTTCACCTTGAGAATGTTTCCCACCATATAAGGTCCTCCGTTATATTGGGAAATACCTGCTTGGTATCCCTTGTTATAGCTAAATGACGTTTTGGAAAGTCGGAACGTATATACGGCTATGGAGGCAAGACTCTCTGCTTCATACGTTTTGCGATATACTGTCGATGTCCAACAATCGAGAGATGCAATGCTGCTTTTACCGGCGGTATCAAGTAAGTTCTTGTAGGATGCATACTTGTTGCAAAGCACTGTTGCTTGGGCTTTTGTCGGTACGCCCGATGCCGTGTATTTGCCTGTCGTAGCCGTGAGGTTAAGAGCGAGGGGCGTGGACCCGTTCGCCATTACGATAAACTGGGATGAGCAAGACAAAGTCTTCGTGGAGGATCCTGCCAGGAACTTCGTCGTTTTGTTTACAAGAACACATGGCATGGATGAGTATGCCGCCACTTTTATGGATGCAAGACTGGTGCAGCCGCCGGCATAGATTGATGTGAGGGCTGTGTTCTTGGATACATCCAATGAAGTTACTGCAGTGTTGTCACCGATGTTCAAGGTTTTGAGTGCCGTAAGTTTTTCGATGCCGCTATAGTTCTTGAATGTCTTGCCTGAGATAGACAGACTTGTGACGGCTGCTATTTCTGTCGAACTCATTGTCCCGTCTTTGTTGCTGTCATATTTCGAAAGGATATATGACCAGAAACTCTGAGTGACAGTTACTGTGCATGTTGCGGTCTTGCCCTCGCAACTTGCTGTAATTGTCGCCGTGCCAACTCCAACGGCTGTGACGGTGCCGTTTGACACAGTTGCTACACTTGACTTGTTTGTTGACCATGAAACAATCTTGAATGACGCACCAGATGGGTTGACGGTAGCTGTCAGTTTTGATGTGGCTAGAGTTTCCAGTGACAGGGAAGAGGAACTAATGGTAATTGATGTGACTGGAACATATGCGCCACCACTTTCGCCGGTTCCCTCTTTTTTGCATCGAATAGAACGGCCTCCCGCACGTCTGCTAACTGACGAGGGATAAATTGAGCCATTATTATCAAAATACCAACTGCAACTATTGTTGACGGTAGGGGTGCAGGACCAATAATAACCATTACTGCCAACACTTCTAAGTGTGCCTACGTCATATCCAAGTCCACCGGCAGTGGGATGCCATATGGAATTAGAAGATCCAAGTTTCTTGTTCGTCTTGGAGAAGTCCATTCCTAGATTGCTCGAGTCCCAGTTGGCTGCAGCTGTAAAGGTGGCGCTTGATCCGAATGCCATAGCCCAAACTCCTCTTTCTCCGCCATCCGGCACTCTGTATCCATTTGGACAAGGGTCATACAGTCCCTTCTCTTTGTCGCTTGTTTGCCAACGAGTTTGATCGGTTGTAGATGAACTAGTATAATACCAGTCATTGGTACTGTTCCTGCCCACAAAAGTGGTAGGGTGTTGGATAACATATTCAATCGTACCTGTCGTCTCATCAGATGTTACTGCAACAGGCCAGGTGTTGGTTGTTGCTGCCTGTGTATTGGAAGAAATTCCAGATCCACTCATAAACGGATCCTTCCTCCCCCACTGATAGAGCAAGCCAAGTGAATGGACGTCGCCCGGAGTTGCACTTGTCGCACCGAGGTTGCGGTCCATTAGAGTGCCGGCGTTGTTGTTGTAAACCTGTGCGGTCGCGTCGGGATCGAATCCGTCGCACACCCAGATGTGCCATGACCAGAGGATAGTGCCATCTGCATCTTTGACTGCGATGACGGCATTGCCGTTAGCGAGTGTTTCTGGTGTGGAGAATGTGACAAATCCTTCCTCGTAAGATACGTTGTTGATGATGTCGCCGACGTTCGGGGCGACGTCGGTTCCGAACGATTCCCAGAGGACCTCCGCAGATGCAGGCGTGCCAACCGATTCGGTCGTGTGTCCCTTGACGGTGGCATTGAATGAATATCTGCCGGGGGCCGATATTATGTAGCAGTTTGCCGTGCCTGTTTCTGAAATGTTCTCTACTGTGATTTGGACTTTTTGGAAATTGCTGACGTCGGATGCCTTCATCTTGTTGACAAGGTTCCTCGTGACGGTGCGTGATGCGTTGGTCGTCCGTTCATAGACTTCATATTCCGTGGTGGTGAGCCTGATGGTGAAGCCCTGGCTGAAGGTCACTGGCGGTACGACGAACCAGAATTCCGTCGGCTCATTCTCGTTATCGCTGAGGGCGATTCCCTCGCCGCAGTCGATGGTGATTGCGTCAGTTGCTTCTTCGGCCGACATCTCAACGGCTGGTGCGCTGCCGTATTCCGGCGTGCAGGTTGCCTTGCCCGCGATCTTCTCGCCGTTGTTGCCGCGCAGCTCCATTCTCTTGACCGTCGCGCTGCCGTAGAGTTTTACCACCACATAGCCGCAAAGGTTGCGGAAGCTCAGGTTCTGGCTGCTGAGGCTTTCGGTTACTGCCACCATCGAGTTGGCGCCTTTGCCGAACGTACCGGCAGCATATTGCTGCACCGCTGGCAACTCAAGCGTCAGCTGCCCGTCTGTGGTCAGCGTAGTCGCAGCGTTGTAGGGGTAGACAGCGTAGTTCCTCGCAATTGTGCCGCCGGTCGATGAGCTGCCGGACACGAACTCGAAGTCTCCAACAGTGTTGCCGGTCTTCCCGGTGAAGCGGTATTGCTGATTTATGGTTGACGTGAAGATCGAGACCAAGTCGTCTTCGTGCCAGAACATGTCCTGGTTGGAATCCAGGTATACCCTCGTATTGTCCTCTTGATGGAAACTGCCGGTGAATACGACATCCGAAGCCAAGATTCCGAGATTGCCTTCAATATTCTGTGTGCAGGCCGCCAAGCATATGGCCGCAGCCGCCAAAATGATAACTCTCTTCATAATTCTCGTCATTCTTGTTACCAACCCCATTCGTCTCCTGTTCCTGGCTTCTCGAGGGAGGAATCCTCAAGGATGGCTTTTGATGTAATCAAGGTTATTGCTTCCGCGCATGGCGACTGGTATGGCGCATCGGCGGACACATGGACAATCTCTTTCGTGTTCATTGGAATAAATAATAGGGCCTAGGCAAAATATTCTTTACATGGGGAAGATCCAACAAGGTCTTCCACTCAGCCCGCAAAGGTATCAATCTTCAATGTCATTCACAAGTAACGTTTTGAAGTGATACAAATATGATAAAAATGCGTGCTATCTAATAAATTTAGAAAATTGTCAAAAGATGACAATTTTCAAAAATACCTTTGTCGCACCAAATCAGAAAGCAATTTCTCAAATTTGGTTACGTTGTGTGTCGTGTTATCAGGGTCTTTGGACCCAACAAATCGGGTTAAGTGTATCAGGGAGCCTGGCCGTGAGGTTGGGCTCTTTACTCTTTGTTAAAATTGAAGCCAAATGAGAGACTCGTGGCCTCACTATTTTGTTTTTGTGTTCGTTGTAATTCAATGTATTTCATTAACCTTCTTTTGCTTCTGGTGTCTCAATTTGAGTCATGTTCACAAATTTATTAGAGTAATTCTGAGGATTTAATTAAATTTGAACTTTGCAGGAGCAAGCACTTCGACTCTATATTAATGTTTGATGCAGACAGAATGTATGCCCTATCGTTCCTCTTGACCAAATGGGCATCACTATAGTGTTTGCACTATGTGGACGGAAAGGTGTGAGGTATAAAAAGATGATTTGTAGACGATGAGCGATATTGAAGACGTACTTTTGAAAATTAGACAGTTCAACAAGGAAAGAGATTGGGATCAATTCCATAACGGTAAGGACTTGGCCATCGCCATGTCTATTGAATGTTCAGAACTTCTTGAGTTGTTTCTGTGGAAAGACCCTGATCAGGTCAATACGGAAAAGCTCAAGGAGGAGTTGGCTGATGTCCTGAATTATGCTTTTCAGATGGCTGACAAGTATGACTTGGACATCAAGAAAATAATGCTCGACAAAATCGAGCAAAATGCCCAGAAGTACCCGGTCAGCAAGGCCAAAGGTTCAGCGAAGAAATATAACGAATTATAATAAGCACTATGAGTAAGGTTATATACAAAGAGACTCAAGATGTCTTCTTCCAAGATGTCAAGTCGCATTCAGTGGTTAGCAAAATGCTGAGTGAAGCATCAAACGTTGGCTTGTGTCCCCAACAATCCGAGGTGAATTCATGGGAGAACAATGCCGAAAGAATCAAGCAGCTATTGATGGATAGCAAGATTTCAAATTGCTATGTTACGTTTGAATATCGTGTGCCTTATTATATGAAACGAATAGATTGCATGCTCTACGGCAAAGGTGTGGACGACAAGGAATATGTTGTTCATATTGAGCTGAAGCAATGGAGTAATTATTCAGTTTCGGCGACATCCTGCGGTGGTAACTTCACTGTCGATGGGGACGAAGACTTTACTGTAGAGGCGTTCACTGGAGGTGCAGTACGTACCGTAGCTCACCCTTCTCAACAGGTTAAAGGATATCATGACTATCTTGTCAATTTCGTTGAGTCGATTAGCACGCATCAGCTGGAACTTCTCGGTTATGCCTATTGCTACAATTACAACAAAGAACCTGGAGCTGCGCTGTACGATCCTATGTATGACACCATTCTCAAGGAACATCGTACATTCTCCGGAAACGAATCTGATGAATTGGGGAAAGTGCTTTATGACGCATTGGCCAATGGAGACGGCTTCTCTATTTTCAACAAGATGATGCAGAGTTCAATTCATCCATCCAAGAAACTTCTAAATGAAGTTGGAGATATGATTGCACAGGGCAATACGGAAGCATTCTCTCTTCTCGAGGATCAGATTGTTGCTAGGAATATGATTCTTGACAAGATCCCGAAATCTCAGAAGGCTGTCATATTGGTTCAAGGAGGGCCTGGGACTGGGAAGACCGTCATCGCTTTGAGAGTTCTTGCTGAATTGGCAAGGAGCAACAGAGCATGCAATGTTCACTATGCTACAAAATCAGCATCCTTGCTCTCCGGCATCAAGGAACAATTGCCTCATGGCAGCGGGGCGAAGCTGCTTTTTTCAAACCTTTCATCGTTCAATCCTTTCGATTTTGCTGAGAATGAGTTGGATGTCATTCTCGTTGACGAAGCCCATAGGATAGAAAGGAGCACAAATAACAAATTTACCCATGCCTCAAAGCGGACAAATTTGCCGATGATCGACTGTCTGATAAGGGCAGCAAAAGTCTCAGTTTTCTTCATCGATGACTTGCAAGGTATACGAAGCGCCGAAATCGGTTCTTCTTCGATGATTAAGGAAGCAGCCGCACGTATGGGCGTTTTGTGTGATTCTGTCGAATTGAGATCGCAGTTCCGATGCAACGGTTCAGACAATTATCTGGATTGGCTTGAAGATATGCTTTACAACAAACCTATCTCGCATTCGTTCAGCAAGGATGAATATGACTTCCGTATTTTTGACAGTCCTCAATCTTTATATGAGACAATTGTCGCAAAAGATGCACAGCCGAATGGTGGTTCAATGACTTCAGCCAGATTGACTGCAGGTTTCTGTTGGCCTTGGTCAAATCACTTGGATTCAAATGGTGATCTAGTAAAAGATGTTCGTATCGGTGATTTTGCCATTCCCTGGGAGACACATCGAGACTTTCAGAGAAATCAGATTCCAAGAGGCTATTGTCAATGGTTTCAATGGGCATTCAAACCTGAGGGGATTAAGCAATGCGGTTGTATCTATACGGCCCAGGGGTTTGAGTTTGACTATGTGGGTGTGATTGTCGGTCCGGACTTGAAGATTGATCCAGATAGTGGAGAGTTGATCACAGACAAATCGGCCTCCAAAGACCCTATGCTGAACAGGGGGAGAACGGATTCTTATATCAGAAATATCTATAGAGTCTTGATGTCCAGAGGTATGAAAGGCTGTTATGTCTATTTCTGCGACAAAGAGGTTGAAGCGTATTTCATGAAACACCTGAACAACATGTGACGTTGATCGTCGGGGCGGTGTTTATCCAACAATTATGATCTCAATACGATTCGCTATGGCAATCGTGTTGAGATTTCTTTATTTTGACGTAAACACGTTTTTTGGACTATCTTTGTAAAGTCTAAACAATCCTTGCTGTTCGGCATGTGGAAGGGAAGGACAATTGGTATTGATGATACAAAGAGAAGGAAAATGAACAGCAGTCTGAAACATTACGAGGTCAATATGAGTGGAAGACAGATAGGTGTCTTCTTAAAGTATGATGTTTATGGAACATCCAATGCGCTAGCTGCATCTCTCTTTTTTGAACCGTCTGTGGTCGATGAGTCTGATGTGGTTTCTGAAGGTGATGGACAAGTGTTGGAACTATTTGCTGATATTACTATCAATCTGCCTGAATCCGAGAGTCTGCCATTCGGGACTCAATTCGTTGATGTTAACAATTACCCTTGGATTGATGAATGGCTGATTGATAATTCAATTGCAGAACCCGCCGGCATATTTGTACGTCAGGGGCATTGCTATTATCCGGCATTCAGATTCTTTGTCTGATTAGGGATAGATAGGGAAGATTGACAAAAGAGTGGGTGATGGGATATTTTCAAAGAGACTAGAATCTGTACCTTCGTATGAAGAGAGCTTTACTACGTCAACTATCCATGCTGATTGAATATTTGCTTTATCCTTGATTGACAGTTAATTCATGCATAAATTTGACAAATGCTTGTCAAATTTAGCATTATTTGAGCATAAAAATGTGGAATGCATACAATATCTAAGTATTTATCACTATATTTGTTAATTTAAAACATTTTGGCCACATGCGAGAAAAGCGAGTCCTCATACCGAACTTGAAGTTTGTTCAATCTGATTGTATTGAGCGCCTTGCTGTTTTGTACGATAGCATGCTTGATCAAATTAATATTAGTGCCCAGACCAGAAAGATATTGTCGGTATTGGAGCGTAATTTCTTGGCAAAAAGGGATTTTTTTTCATACTTACTCAATGTTACATATAGAGAGGCCATGATTCTTCCTAATAGTGATGCGAAGACAGCGAGCCAGGTTATGCAAATCGTAGATGCTATACGGGAGGAGTTCTTTGCTACGGAGGATGCTGCGTTAGCTACTGAAATATGCGCTGGATCGGGTTCGAGTGATTGTTCCTCTGTTTATGGGCGCATGGGAGATGCACATGAATTGCCAGGCAATATAAATGTCCTTTTGCCGTATGTTTATAATATGATATCTGGTCATTCGGTCCGGGCAAAGAGGTGTGTTTCAAATGAAATCAAAAGGCATGGAGAGTCCTTGCAATCCTTTCACGCGATGATTTCCTCTTCGTCCTTCACCCCGTTAGAAATCCCCAACGTTGAGTTGAAGATCTTACCTGAGGTTAAACGAATGCTTTCTGAAATCAATTTTTTCCTTGAGAAATTTGAAGACGAAAGATCAGTAATGGAGGTGTCTAAGTTATTTGCAAAACAATCTCCATTTGAGATTTGCTTGGACGCTGGTGCATTGAACAGGATAAAGTCTATTGAGACAGATGTCGGACATTTCCCATTATTTGCAGCAATAAGAGAGTCCATTGATGCTCTTTCCTATGAAAATAGGATAATTATACAAAACTGCATTAGGATATATGAGTGCCAGGATGTTGTGGAACACGATGCTATTGCTGCGGAACTTGGTACAACTTGGGAATGCATCCGTCAGAAACGGAATGAAATTATAAAGTTATTCCCTGAATGGTTCAAACGGATAAAATCAATAAGCACCGTGTCAGATAATCCTTATCGTTACATTATGACACGAGTCAATGAGGATGTCAATATTGCCGAAGGAACAAATTTTACACTCCCATTTGTAAACTGGGTGCTGAGTTGCGTCTATGATGATGTCACTCTCTTTGGAGATGCTGTTAAGACCTTATGTGGCAATAATGGGAAGGCACACCATTTCTTCATTGTTCCTTCTTCACTTTGTCCCCTTTTTGACTTTGAGGGTTTTGCCGAGGACATGGATGCTCATATGGCAGCGAAGAGGATAAATGAAGAACGTATTGGATTACTTGATATTATCTCATGTCATCTAAAAGTACGTTACTGCGATGAGCAAATGAAGGAAATAGAGAATGTCTGTCGTTCAATACTCTACCTATACTATCCTGTAGATGTCGATTATGGGCAGATAATATTGCCCGCCAATGCTCGAAAGAATACCAATGCCATAATTGAAGAAATCTTGCGTGATTTGGGGCATCCTATGTCGCCGGATGAGATTTTCGATGAATTTTGCTATCGTTACCCCGAACGTGATATAGGAAATGGTAACATTAACGGGCGTATTTGCCGAAATGCCAACATTGTTCGGGACGAATTAACTGGTTGTTTTGCTTTAGCAGAATGGGGTGATAATGTCCCCCAAATGGGTGCAATATCTTCATTTGTTCAGGATTATCTAAATGACCAGGACAAACGCATTGCTGAACTAGAAGATGTTGGAACGTATGTCAGACGTTTTCTTCCAGACGCAACGAATGAGAACCTTTTATCAATTATCGTCCGCGATAAATCACAAAAGTTTGCTTTGTACGAGAGTAACGGTATGAAGTATGTCGGATATCGCGCACACAAGTACGATGCCTCATTTACCCTTTCTGGTGAAAATAAGCTTGAACGACGTTCTACTATGGAGAGTCTGAAGTCGCTTGAAAAGTATGTTTCTTCACATTGCTGTTTCCCCTTTCCAAATGAAAAAGATGAAGAGAGTAAACGTCTATGCCGGTTCGTAAATAAAATGAATAGCAAATACAATAAAAAATTGCTGAATCCATCGGACTTGCTTCTTTGGGAGCAATTCATGGCGAAATATGGTGTATTTAAAATAACTCGCAAATCATATGATGAGGTTGTTACAATCGGGGTCGATATTCTAATGTATCTTCTTGCACTGGATTTTCAGGATGAAGTCATTAAACCTGAAAATATTATCCGTCAAGCCATGTATTATTACATAATAAAATACCCGGAAGATAAGAAAGCTTCAGTGATAAGGCCAAGGCTCAAGACTTCCCCGATTGCAGATGAGCAGACTGGCGCATTTTTAATCAAAAGCATAATTGATTATTATGTGCACACTCCTGGATCCGGTGATAACTGGCAAGGACTTGAGTTTTTCACAAAAAATGTTCTTGACTTTTTCCACTATAACTAAGTCTTTGTTTTTTTTCGTATTAGAAATGACAAGAATTCAAAGCAACTATGCTCTTCCTTGTCAATTTCGGTTGAAGATGGAGGATAAATATTATGTATAAGATAACTTGGGATAAGGCAACAGGAGGAATACAGTTGAACTTGCATGTCGTGGAGGATACACTATCTGTATCTCCTCGCCCAGTTTTCTATGAAGAATTGGATCTTCTCAAACTATCGGACGATGGATGGAGTTACCCACGTGGAGAAGAGCCAATAATGTGGGCGTGCAACAAGCAATATTTCTATCGCGGAGAACTTTTGTTTGAAGTATCTGGTGCCAACATATATGATGCTCCAAAGGTTACATATGCGGAGGGAGTAAAGCCCAGCAAGCTCAAAGCGGTGAACGTTAAGGCGATGCTTCAGAAGAACAAGGATCCGATGTTCTTGATTGAAAGCGAAGCAATTGATTTCATACGAGACACATATCTTGCTTATAGTGCTGCAACAATTACATTTGAGAAGGCCCCCGCAAATCAGATTGTCGAGGAATTGAAAGAGCGTCAGGAACTGAAGACCAAGCAGAAGATGGCCATTGTCAAACAAGATTGTGATAGCTTTGACGTAATGCCACTAGAGACAGCACAGCAGTTGGGAAAGCGTGTTTTCCAAACCACAAAGATTGACTTCTTCCTTGCATCCTTCTCGGGTGGTAAAGACTCGCAGGTTGTCCTTGATCTCTGCACCAGGGCCATTCCTCCGAGTGCGTTTCAGGTCATATACTCCGATACTGGATATGAATTACCATCTTCTCTAAACCTATACAAAAAAGTACAAGTATATTACAAGAAGAAGTTCCCGGAACTTAAGTTTTCAACGGCTGCTAATCATGCTCCAGTACTTGATTATTGGGAAAAAATAGGAACACCAAGTGATTCTCACCGCTGGTGCTGTTCAGTGATGAAAACAGTACCTCTTTACAGGATGCTCAAGATTCCTGAAACAAACATTCAGGGAAAAGTAATGGCGTTTGAGGGAGTACGAGCCGAGGAGAGTACAAGACGTTCTGGATATTCGAGAATCGGTCGTGGTGTCAAACACTCTACTGTTATTAATGCGAGCCCCATCCTAAACTGGAATACAACGGAGGTGTTTTTGTATTTACTAAAGTACAACTTGCATATGAACCATTGTTATCGTACCGGAATGACCCGTGCGGGATGCCTAATATGCCCATTCTCATCTGAATGGAATGATATGATTTCTAATAAGATTTTCCCGTCAGAGGTAAAGCCATTCCTAACGAGAATTGAGCACGCTACAGAGCAATCTGGAATTAAAGACAAAGATGAATATATAAAGCGTGGCAATTGGAAACGGCGCGGTGGTGGGCGTGATATGAAGGACGCTTCTTATATGGACGTTGACTCCAACAATCCGGATCTTATTATTTCTTGCGTGAACCCTAAGAAAGATTTGACTACGTGGTTCACTGCTATAGGCGTTTACGACATAGCGCCAGATGGTGTTAATGGTGAGATAAAATATAAGGACACAATATATTCTTTTAGCATCAGTAAAGACAAAAATAGACAAGTTGTCAAGTTTCCCGGAACGTTCAAAGATCCTGTGTTCCAAGGCTTAGTGAAGCGGGCGATTTCGAAATCTACATATTGCATTAACTGTGAGGCTTGCGAAGTGGAGTGCCCTGTAGGTGCGATGTATATATTGCCTGATGCTCGCATTGATATTAAAAGATGCATTCATTGTCAGAAATGCCTTATGTTTCATGCTCATGGATGCGTTGTTGCAGACTCTTTGACTGTTACTGGAAATCAAAACACAAGTAATATGAAATTAATAAGTTACAATAATTTTGGCTTAAATGGTGATTGGCTTGAATTCTTTATGACTTCTGTCGACACTTACTTCGAAGACAATAGTCATGGCCTTCACCCGAAAGAGCAGCTTCCTAATTTCGTGAAATGGTTGGTTCAGGCCGGCATATTAGATAGTCCAAAAACAAAGAAGGTAACTCCGTTGGGCAGAAAATTATCGGAGGTCTATATCGACGTTCCTGACATAGTCTGGCAGATAGTGTGGATAAATTTGTCATATAATTCACCTATTGCCAGGTGGTATAAAGAAAAAGTGGAATGGAACAAAGAGTTTGTAGAGGATGACATTAGGGAGTTAGTTCATGCGGACTATCCAACAGATAGTCCTACTACGATAAAAAACATTGTATATGCGCTGTTTAGGACATTCAATGAAAGCCCGATAGGTTCTATGGGCCTCCTTCAGAAGCTCGACAAACTCACGGGACGCAAGATTCTATATAGAAAGGCTAATGCTGAAGATATTTCTCGTGAAGCTATCGCTTTCTCGTTGTATAAATTTGCTGAAGAGAAAGGGATTCGTTCTTTTCGAATCGCTGATCTTTACACTCCTGATGTTGATTGTGGCATATATAAAGAATTTGGCATAACCAAATCCGAATTAGAGAAAGCATTACGCTCTCTAAATAGCGATTCAAATAGAGTTCTTACCGCCGAATTGAATATGGGTCTAGACCACATTACATTACGAGATGATTTGTCATCAGAGACGGTATTATACATTCTCATATAATTATATGAACGCAGAACAGCATTACATCAATCTTTACAGAACAATGATGTTCCAGATTCGGAGAAGCGTTGTTCGAGGAGGCATTGTTGTCAATGCCAAGCCACTGTTTATTCTTACCCTTATTGAGGCGATTCGACAAGGTCTCCCCAATCCTAATATCTTCTGGTATTCAGATTGTCTCAAAGAGATTTATTCTGAAAAGTGGAAATCATTCTTCCCTAATATGGTCCCAACTCCAATTTGTAAACCATATTATCATCTTGTGAATGATGGCTTTTGGAATATCAAGTGGAAGGCTGGAATTGTAGAGCCTCCTGCAACCGACAAAAAAATTCGAGAAAATGTTGAGTATGGGTACTTGGATAATGCACTGTGGGATGTGCTCCAAGAAGAAGAAACACGACAATATTTCGAATCCCAAATTATTTCATATTTCCTATCTGATACGAAATAGAATTATTATACACTATGGCAACAAAGTATTCTGACATCATTGCGTTAAGAGGTCAAAAGGCCGCCTACAACATCCAGACAGAAGAGGATGGTGCGTGGCGTGTCTTCATCGCAAATGAGCAGTTCAATGACATTCTTCGAAAGGTTATCAGTTCTGTTTACAATAACGACACAAACGTCCATAAGTCTTTCTGGATTGAAGGAACCTATGGAACCGGTAAGTCTCATGCCGCAGCTGTCATCAAACACCTTCTCTGTGATCCCGTTTCCGATATTTCCGAATATGTGAACGAAGAATACAAAGATCCCAAATATGATGTGCTCCGAAATTCCATCTTTGACCTCCGTGCCAAGAAGCGGCTCTTCCCTGTTACGATGTACGGCCAGAATAAAATCTCCAACAAGGACGACCTCGGACTTCAAATGCAAGGTGAGATAAAAAAAGCTCTCCTCAAAGCCGGGTTCGACCTTGATGTAACGACGGATTACGATATATATGTCAGCCATATTCAGAATAACCGTCAGATGTGGGAGCTTATTCTTGAACAGAACCCGAAACTGTCCTCATTCACTCCAACGACAGACAAGCTCATCGCCAACCTGAAGGTCCAGGATTCCGGAACTCTCTCAAAGGTTAAGGACGTATTGCGCGACACCGGTATTGACATCCGTCTTGAAACAGAGAAACTCAGTGATTGGTTCTTCGACGTCCAGAATAAACTGTCCCAGATTACCGAATATGATGGTATCCTTCTCATTTGGGACGAGTTTACAGACGTGATGAAATCCGATATAGGCCTAAGCCTCCTTGTTGACCTCCAGAGGCTTGCCGATGAAACCATGAACTCCAAGAACAATTCCTATCTGTTCTTCATCTCCCACCCCTCAGCTCTAAACTCACTGAAGGCAGAAGAGCGTGATAAAACCAAAGGGCGCTACCTCTATATGCGCTACAACATGGAACCAATCTCGGCCTTCAAGATTATGTCCCGCAAGTTCAAACAGTTGGGTACTGATGAAGAGTTGCTACAGATTAGTCGTTCGTTCTATGATAAGTGTGCACCTATTCTATATGCTTACACAAAGGCCTCGACGAACCAAGGGGAAACCATCGCCGATATCAAGAACCTGTTCCCCGTCCATCCAGCTACGGCCAATCTTGCCACCTATTATGCTCGAGAGGCCGGCTCGTCTTCGCGAAGTGTGTTCCAGTTCCTCGGTGAAAATCCTGACATCAAAGCATTCCTGGAGGACGAAGCTAAATTCATGAATCGTGAGACAATTACAGCAGATTATCTCTGGGACTATGTTTTACCAGAATTCAACGATAATGTAGCAAAATTTGG
>R22__coassemble_290_pt1 | contig 37256 bp, 38 predicted proteins | sample R22__metabat2_low_PE_051 | metagenome-assembled genome bin R22 | reverse complement strand
AATGTATAACTTTACATCCGATAGTGCTGTTGCACTGTCAAATTAAATTCGGCAAACTCTGCTTGTATGTACGGAATAATGTACATATTTTTGCAAAAAAAAGAGAACACATATGACATCAGTTACAGCAACAAGCTTCAGATCCAACATCAAGCATTACATGGACCTTGTCATCAAAGACAGTCAGGAGGTGATCATCACCAGAGGCAATGAAGCCGCTGTCCTTATCCCAATGGATCAGTACAATGCCATGAAGGAGACAGAGTACCTGATGGCTTCCAAGGAGATGGAGAAGGCTATCCTTACAGGAATGGAGGATGTCAAGAAAGGAAACTTCGTAGAGGTAAACATCGATGAACTATAAGATTGCGTTCACCCCGCAGGCAATGGAAGACTTCAATTACTGGAAGTCCACGGACCCAAAGACTGCAGAAAAGGTAAAGAATCTTCTACGCGAGTTGCAGGAGCATCCCTTTACGGGAACAGGAAAACCCGAGGCTCTGAAATATCAGTTCAGCGGGGCATGGTCCAGAAGAATCAATCACAAGGACAGGCTCGTATACCAGGTTGACGGCAATATTGTGACCGTATTCGTCCTTGCGATGCGGTACCATTACACGAAATAGATAATCAGACATATGGCAAAGAACAAGTTCCGGATTACCGAGAAAGACTTCCTCCTTGCCAACCGGAAGGCCTCGAGAGAGGAGGAGATTGCACGGCACGGCAAACAGATTCTGTTCCGTACAACCAAACAGAAATCAAAGAAGGTCTATGACCGCAAGCGTCTGAAAAAGGCAGGCATCGATTCGGATGGCCTGCCTTTTTTGCACATTGATTTACAGGGATTGAGATGAACGAAAAAAGACAGCCGTCAAGCTGTCTTTTGATTTTCGTGCGGGTAAAGGGACTCGAACCCTTACGCACTAGGCACCAGATCCTAAGTCTGGCTTGGCTACCAATTACAACATACCCGCATGGGATCGGGACGTTTTGACGCCCCGATGCGAAAAACAAAGTTAGTGATTAATTCTCAAAGTTTTCAGTCAACGAAGAGGATTTTTGACAGGTCGCGGGGCTTTGCCTCCGGTGCCTCGTCAGGATAACCCACGGCGATGACGTAGAGCAGTGAATAGCCTTCGCTGAAGCGAAGCGCCTCATAGTAGGGGCGTGCCTCCGGGTTGTTGACCAGGAAGCCTACGGGGCCGGCGAGGCAGCAGGTTCCGAGGCCCAGCGAGCAGGCCGCGAGCATCATGTTCTCGCCCATCAGTCCGCAGTCGATCTGGGTGAAGAGCCCTTCCTGCGCGCCTACGCAGATGATCGCGGGAGCATTGCGGAACATGTTCTTGAAGTTGGGGTCGCGTTCGACCATTTCGGGGTTGGCCTTCTTGAAGATTTCGGACACGCCGTTGATGTACTCGGGATTGTCCACGATGCGGACCTCCCATTTCTGCGCGTTCATCCCGTTGGGGGCGTTCACGCCGCACTCGGCGATCTGCTGGAGCTTCTCCCTCTCGACCGCGCGGTCCTGGTACTTGCGTATGGAGCGGCGCGCCATGATGGTCTCGATTACCTGGTTTTCCGAAGGCTGGTTCTGATTTTCATCCTGACGGCATCCACCCGCGAGGAGAATCGCCAGAATCGGTACGATGATTGATAACCTTTTCATTTCATTGAAAGTTGATTATTGCAAAAATAACTAAATTATTTCAGTAATTTTGCATCAGATGAGACGATTGTCCACCATATTCGCCGCCATGGCGGCATTGCTGCTTCTCTGCACGGGCGCCCATGCACAGGACGCTCCCATGACCCGCGAGCAGTACATAGCAAGATACAGCGGCTATGCCGTAAGCACGATGCAGAGCAGCGGAATCCCCGCCAGCATCACCCTCGCGCAGGGATGCCTTGAGTCGGCCAACGGCAACAGCCGGCTGGCCAAGGGTGCGCTGAACCATTTCGGGATCAAGAGCCGCGACTGGGACGGCAGCGTCTACAAGCGCATCGTCGACGGCGAGGAGGAGATCTACCGCAAATACGACAGCGTGGAGGAATCATATCTGGACCATGCCGACTTCCTCCGCACCGGAGCCCGCTATGCATTCCTCTTCGACCTCGACCCCAACGACTACAAGGGATGGGCGCACGGATTGAAGAAGGCAGGCTACGCCACCGACCCGCTCTATGCCGAGAAGCTCATCAAGATCATCGAGGAGAACGACCTGACCCGATTCGACGCCATGACCGACCATGTGCCGGTGTTCACCGAAGACGAGGTCGAACCTGTCCGCTTCGTGCGTCAGAAGAGATACCTGAGCCGCATGGTCTCGCTCGACCACGAGATCCTGGTCCGCAACGGCGTCAAGTGCATAGTCACCAACGGAGACGAGACATGGCGTCAGCTGGCCGACCAATACAACCTCTATCTCAAGGAGATACTCGACTACAACGACATAACCTGCGCCAGCCGCAAGGCGAGGGAGCTCAAGGGCGAGGAGACCATCCCCTCCGGCACCACCGTCTACATCGACGTCAAGCGCGCGCAGGGTCCCTCGGGAGCCTCCACCCACACCGTCAGGAAGGACGAGACTCTCCACGACGTGGCGCAGCATTTCGCAATCCGCGAGAAGAGCCTGCGCAAGCTCAACGACCTGCCGGCGGGCAGGGAGCCGAAAGAAGGCACCATTCTTAAACTGAGAAAGAAATGACGAAAAACTCCAAAAAGAGCCGCAAGCGGAGCAAATCCAAGATAATCCTTGTCCTTGCCGCACTGGCAGTGCTGGGATGCGTGGCGGTGCTCGACTATTACCTCACATTCTACAAGCCCAACTCCGCCAAGTCGGAGGATGTCAAGATCTACCGCAGCTACACCTACGACGAGGCATGCAGGGCGATCATCGACAGCGGCGCCGTGAAAGACACCGTGACATTCCTGCGCGCGGCGCGCAACATGGGGCTCAAGGACAATTTCAAGAGCGGACTCTACCGGTTCAAGGCCGGAGCCGGCAACAAGGCGATCGTGCGCAAGATATCGCACGGCTGGCAGACCCCCATTGAACTCGTCGTCCCCGGATATGCGCGCAACCTCGAGCGCTTCTCCGAGATTCTGTCCGAGCGGCTCGAGGCCGATTCGGCAAGCTTCATGGCCGCCTTCACCAACGACTCCATCCGCATAGGCTGCGGCTTCAAGCCCGAGACCTTCATCGGAATGTTCATACCCAACACCTACGAAGTCTACTGGACCATCACGCCCGAGCAGTTCATCGAAAGGATGAAGAAGGAATACGACGCCTTCTGGACGCAGGAGCGCAGGGACAAGGCAAAGGCCATCGGCCTGACCCGGGAAGAGGTCAGCACCCTGGCATCCATCGTCATAGAGGAGACAAAATATGAACCCGAGATGGACGACATCGCGGGAGTCTACATGAACCGTCTCAACAAGGGAATGCTTCTCCAGGCCGACCCGACCGTCAAATACGCGCTCAACGACCCGTCGATCAAGCGCATCCTGTTCAAGCACCTGGAGGTGGATTCACCCTACAACACCTACAAATACGCAGGTCTGCCGCCGGGACCGATCACCATACCGACGGTGGCCGCACTCGACGCGGTGCTCAACTACACGCACCACGACTATCTCTACTTCTGTGCAAATGCAACGTTTGACGGGCGCCACGCCTTTGCGGTGACACTCGCCAAACATCTTGAGAACGCAGCAGCCTACCAGAGGGCCCTTACAGGGAAGGGAAATCGGTAGGCCAGTCGTTTATCAGCTCCACAGCCCTCTTGAACACGGGATCGGCCTCTGCGTTGATCACCCGCCAGTAGCCTGTCGTGTCGAATACCGAACGGGCCACCAGGGCCTTCAGGTTCGTACATATCAGCGCCTTCGACTGTTCGAACTGCGCGCTGTCCATCTCGACGCCTGCCTTTGTCGCATATTCAGCCAGCGCGGCCAGAGTCTCATCGCGATGCTCGTCGAAATGGCTGCACAGGGACTCGAACGAGGTGCTGTCGGCCTCGATCTCAGGACGGTGCGTATCGATGTACTTGTTTGCGAATTCAGTGAGGAGACCCTTGCGCAGGAGCGTGGAGTAATAGGGAGTCACGCCCGTGGTGTCGGACGGGACGAAGATGTCGGGAAGGATGCCGCCACCGCCGTAGACGGGACGCTTTAGGCGGCAGGTCTCGAACCTGAGCGAATCGGGAAGCTTCAGGCTGTCCAGCGAGAAGTATTCACCCGAAGCATAACGCTCGTAGTTCTTCAGCGAGTATTCCTTGCCGTGGCCCATCTGGTAGGGAGTCTGGATGACGCGGCCCGAAGGGGTATGGTAGCGCGCTATGGTCATTCGCAGCTCCGAGCCGTCGGTGAGGCTGAACGAGCGCTGCACGAGCCCCTTGCCGAAGGTGCGGCGACCGACGATGATCGCCCTGTCCCAATCCTGGAGCGCGCCCGCCACGATCTCGCTTGCCGACGCCGTATAGTCGTCCACCAGCACGATCACGGGCTTGTCGATATAGAAGCCGCGGCCGTCAGCCACCTGTGCGGAGGGCTTGGAGTGGAGGCCTTCGGTATAGGTGATGATCTGCCCCTTCTCGAGAAGCATGTCGCACATGTTCACTGCCACGTTGACATATCCGCCGCCGTTGCTGCGCAAGTCGAGTATGAGCCCCTTCTGCGGGTAGCCCTGATATGGAGTGAAGGCATCGAGGAACTCCTTCATCGTGTCGAAGGCGAACTGGGAGAGTCGAATATAGAGGAGCTCCGGCTCGGGGGAATAGGCCGCGTCGATGCTTTTGATGGCAATGTTGTGGCGGTCGATCGTGAAGTCGAGCGTTCCGGGGACATCCCTGCGCACCACTTCGACATTGACCTTGGTGTTGCGTTCGCCGCGCAGGCGGCCGCGCACCATGTCGTTCGTGATCGAGATGCCGGCCACGTTCTCGCCGTCTATCGTGACGATCTTGTCGCCCGGGAGCATTCCCACCGCCTCGGCTCCGCCGCCGGGGAAGACCCTCTGGATGGTCACGGTGTCGGAGATGATTGCGAATTCGACGCCCACGCCGACGAACGAGCCGGAGAGCTGCTCGTTGGCAGACTCGACATCCTTTGCCAATATGAAGGAGGTATGCGGGTCAAGGCCGGACACCACGCCCTGGATGGCCAGGTCGACAAGGTTGTTGAAGTCCAGCGAATCGATATAGTACTGATTGAGTTTCAGCAGCACGTCACCGAACCGGGTGATGTTGTCGAGAGCCACCTGCCCCCTGGCCAAATTGGCCGAATTGGCGGTGTTGGCGGAGTTGTTGGTGTTCTGTGCCGTAGAGACGGCCGCTGTCAGCAGCAGGACGGCCGCAAGGGCGAACGATCTTGTGAGATTTTTCATTGTCTTGTCATTTGCGCAGGACTGGTATATCAAAATTCATTCCTTCCGATGCCAGGAATGTCTCGGGAAAGACTGTGCGGGCCTCGTCCTGAAGGATTGTCAGGTCCGGGTAGCGGGAGGAGAAATGGCCGAGGATGAGGCGGCCGACGCCTGCCGACGCCGCAAGCTCCGCAGCCTGGCGGGCCGTGGAGTGGTACATCCTCGCCGCAAGCTCCACATGCTCGTCGGCGAAGGTGGCCTCATGCAGCAGCAGGTCCACTCCCCTCACCCATTCGCGCAGCTCGGGGAACTGTGCGGTATCGCAGCAGTAGGCTGCCGAGCGCGGCTGCGGCACCTTGCCCTCGGCATCTGCCGGGATGTTCGCGCGCAGCTTCTCGTCGATTCGGAAGCCGAAGCAGTCGATGCGGTGGTTGAGCGGGAATGCGCTCACCGTGCAGTTGCGGAACTCCGCTATCTGTTCCATCGTCTTCATGGTGAGCGGGACATGGTGGATCTCATACTTCACTCCTTCCCCGAAGTGTGCGAGGAAGAAGTGGAGAATGGATCCGAAATCACGCGGAGCGTAGATGTAAAGCGGCGCGGTGCGGCCGTCGAGCGCCATTGTCGAGAGCATCCCGAATATTCCGAAGACATGGTCCCCGTGAAGGTGGGAGATCAGGATGTTGTCGATCTTCGCCTTCGAGATGCGATGGCGCTTGAGCTGCACCTGCGTGCCTTCTCCGCAGTCAATCAAAAACAAGCGCCCGTGTAGGTTGAATACGTGGGCGCTTTGATATTTGTCAACTATCGGTCGGGCTGACGCCGTTCCCAAAGTTGTGAGAGTGAAGTTCACTACTTGTTCTCTTCCTTTTCCATTTCGCTCTTGAGAGCTGCGAGAGAGGAGATGTCACCGAGAGTGGTCTTCTCAAGGTTTGCCTTGAGCTTCTTGACAGCCTTCTGGGTGTTGTTCTCTTCGTTGTCGTAGTCATCCTTGACCTCTTCCTGCTGCTGCTTCGGAGCCTCATAGGTGCGGGTGTGGGAGAGAGCGATCTTCTTGTTGGACTTGTTGAACTCGACGACCTTGAAAGGAAGCTTCTCGTCGACCTTTGCGACGGAACCGTCTTCCTTGACGAGGTTCTTGTTGGAGCAGTAACCTTCGATGCCATATTCGAGAGCTACGGTAGCGCCCTTGTCAACGAAAGATACGATTGTGCCTTCGTGGATCGAACCGACTGTGAACACGGTCTCGAAGACATCCCAAGGATTCTCCTCGAGCTGCTTGTGGCCGAGGCTGAGACGACGGTTGTCCTGGTCGACTTCGAGGACTACGACCTCGAGAGGTTCGCCGATTGCGGTGAACTCCGAAGGATGCTTGATCTTCTTGGTCCAGCTCAGGTCGCTGATGTGGACGAGGCCGTCGACACCTTCCTCGAGTTCTACGAACACGCCGAAGTTGGTGAAGTTGCGGACAGTAGCGGTATGCTTGCTGTTGATGGGGTACTTTTCGGTGATGGTTGCCCATGGATCCGGTTTGAGCTGCTTGATGCCAAGGCTCATCTTGCGGTCCTCGCGGTCGAGGGTGAGGATGACTGCCTCAACCTCTTCGCCGACCTTCAGGAAGTCCTGAGCGCTGCGCAGGTGGAGGCTCCAGCTCATTTCAGAGACGTGGATGAGACCTTCGACACCCGGCTGGACCTCTACGAATGCACCGTAGTCAGCGATGACGACTACCTTGCCCTTCACGACGTCACCAACCTTGAGGTTCTCGTCGAGAGCTTCCCAAGGATGAGGATTGAGCTGCTTGAGACCGAGAGCGATGCGCTTCTTGGTATCGTCGAAGTCGAGGATGACGACGTTGATCTTCTGGTCGAGGGAGACAACCTCTTCCGGATGGCTGATGCGGCCCCAGCTGAGGTCGGTGATGTGGATAAGACCGTCCACGCCGCCCAGGTCGACGAATACGCCGTAGGAGGTGATGTTCTTGACGGTACCTTCGAGGATCTGGCCCTTCTCGAGCTTGCCGATGATGTCAGCCTTCTGAGCCTCGAGTTCAGCCTCGATGAGTGCCTTGTGAGATACGACGACGTTGCGGAATTCGCTGTTGATCTTGACGATCTTGAATTCCATGGTCTTGTTGACATAGATATCATAGTCCCTGATGGGCTTGACATCGATCTGGCTGCCGGGAAGGAATGCCTCGATGCCGAATACGTCGACGATCATGCCACCCTTCGTGCGGCACTTGATGTAGCCCTTCACGATTTCGTCCTTTTCGAATGCCTCGTTCACCCTGTCCCAAGAACGCAGCGAGCGTGCGCGCTTGTGCGAGAGGATGAGCTGGCCCTTGCGGTCCTCAGCGTTCTCCACATAGACTTCAACCTTGTCGCCTACTGCGAGGTCGGGGTTGTAGCGGAATTCGTTGATGCTGATGACGCCTTCGCTCTTGTAACCGATGTTGACGATTACTTCTCTCTTGTTCATGGCCACTACCGTACCTTCGACGACTTCGTTCTCGCTGACACGGCTGAGAGTCTGGCTGTACTTTTCTTCTGCGTCGGTCTTGTCTTCTACAAAACCGTCATTTTCAAATGCATCCCAGTCAAACGTTTCGTTGTTTGCCGATGCGTTGCTTTTCTTCTTGACTGCGGGAGCGATCACTGCTTCCTCAGCAAAAGACTCTACGTTCTGCTCGAGAGCCTCATTGTTTTCAATTTCGTTTGCCATTTGTGTTAATTTGTTTTGCAATAAGTTGTTGGACTTTATTTGTAGTACTCCCCACAAAAGGAGCGCGCAAAGATAACACTAATAATTAGTTTTACAAAGATTTATTTACGACAAACGGCCGGAAAAATCCGGCCGTCCGCGAGTTTGAAGTTTAATTCAGGTCCAATGACATTGCTTTTATTTTACATAGTGTGATTCTCCACCTATACCATAGAGTTTTATTTCTCCATATTTTCCGCCGCCCATATGGTCCTCGCTGAACTGCGCGCGGAATGCTTTCTTGCCGTATTTGGTGTTCTTGATGACCCATCCACCTGCCTTGCGGCGGATCGGCTGGCCGAAGGCGTCATAGTCGACCGACCATGACGGCGCGTCGATCACCACGGCGATGGCCTCGGAATAGCTGCTGCTCAGCTTTGCGGATGCGAGAGCCTTGGGAGCAAGTGAGTTGAGTGGTCCGCCCTTGGGATATGGCTGGAACTCGATGTTGTCGACGTTGTTGTTGTCGCGAGCCTTCTTCAGGCAGTCGTAGCAGATGGAAGCCTTGTAGGAAGCCTCCTTGAATTCGTGGTCCTCCTGTCCATAGAGGAAGTTCCAAACGTAGTAGTAGCGACGGATATGCCTGTCGATCATATCTATGTCATCATCCTCAAGGAAGCATTTGTCTCCCGACATGTTGTAGAAGTACTCCTTGTCGTTGTCCCATTTGACGAAGACCGTGGTTTGGTTGACGGAGGCCTGGATATAATTGACCTGCGCCTGGCCGGTCTCCACATTGACGGTTCCGTTGAAGCCGAGGCGCGTCGTGCGGTTGCCGAGCATTGAGAAGAAGTAATCGAGCCTGTTGAGCTCCTTCTCCATCTTGTCGTATGCCATCGTCTCTTCCGAGTTCATCTCGAGGCGGTGCGGCTTGAGTCGCGCGAGTTCGAGGGTATCCTCCCTTGCGCGTGCAAGGATGGAATCCTTGAGAGGCTGGACCTCATTCAGCATGGCGTCGCCGAGGGATTCGATGTACTTGACGACGGGGCCGAAGTTCTGGTCGCGGTCATCGATGGCCATGGGCCACGGGCACGGCACGTTATGGACGGGAGAATAGTCCACCACAACTTTCTTGACTTCCGAGACGACGTCCTTTTCGGTCGGGACGACAGTGTTGTTGTTGGTGGTCTGCGACGAAGAGTTGCCCGTGGCATTCTTCACGACGGAAGAAGCCTTGTTCTTGGCAGCATTCTTCAACGAGTTGAGGTTGATCTGAGCATCTGCCTGATATGCGCCTGCAAGCAGCATGACGCCGGCAAGAGCGAGTGATAAGATTTTTCTTATGACCGTATGATGTTTGGTTTTTTGTCAAACAATGAGCTTGAATTACAAAGTTATCAAAAACATATTTGATTTACAAACACCTGAAACCGCCGAAGGCGAAAAAAAAGAAAAAATGACTATATTTGCGGCCAAATTGGATACATATGGCAGAAAACACCCTGATAGACAAGATTGAAGGCCTCAAGGAAAAGTTCGCATCTCTCTCCGAGCAGATATCGGACCCCGCCGTTATCGCGGACATGAAGAAATACGTCCAGCTCAACAAGGAATACAAGGAGCTCGAGCCGATCATCGCCTCCGGCGACAGGTACGGCAAGCTTCTCCGCGACCTGGCCGACGCAAAGGAGATCCTCCTCAACGAAAAGGACGAAGACCTGCGCGAAATGGCCAAGGAAGAGGTGTCGGCACTCGAGGAGGAACTCCCCAAGATGGAGGAGGAGATCCGCCTGCTTCTCATACCGGCCGACCCTCAGGACAGCAAGAACGCGATCCTGGAGATCAGGGGCGGCACTGGCGGCGACGAAGCTGCAATCTTCGCCGGCGACCTGTTCAGGATGTACAGCAAATACTTCGAGCGCAAGGGATGGAAGATGGAGATCAACTCCCAGAGCGAGGGCGCTGCCGGCGGCTTCAAGGAGATCGTGTGCAAGGTGAGCGGCGAGAAGGTCTACGGCACGTTGAAATACGAGAGCGGCGTGCACCGCGTCCAGCGAGTCCCCCAGACCGAGACGCAGGGCCGCGTCCACACCTCCGCCGCATCAGTCGCGGTGCTTCCTGAAGCCGACGAATTCGACATCGAGATCGACATGAAGGACATCCGCAAGGACACGTTCTGCTCATCGGGACCGGGCGGCCAGTGCGTCAACACCACCTACTCGGCAATCCGCCTGACCCACATCCCCTCGGGCATCGTGGTCCAGTGCCAGGACGAGCGCTCGCAGCTCAAGAACTTCGACAAGGCCCTGCAGGAGCTCCGTACCCGTCTCTACAACCTCGAGTACGAGAAATACATGAACGAGATCACCGCGAAGCGCAAGACGATGGTCTCCACCGGCGACCGCAGCGCGAAGATCCGCACCTACAACTACCCGCAGTCACGCGTCACCGACCACCGCATCAACTACACGATGTACAATCTCCCCGTCTTCATGGACGGAGACATCCAGGAGGTCATCGACCAGCTGCAGATAGCCGAGAACGCGGAGCGTCTCAAGGCAGCCGGCGAATAGGCGGATCAGATGTCCTTGATATAGCAGCGGCGGCGGATGTAGAGTTCACGCCCCTGATACATGTCCCACACTTTGACGGCAGGATTGTCCTCAAACTGTGGGTTTGTTATTCCATACCGCACCCCACGCTCCTGGAACCTTCTGGCAAGGTATGCGTGGAAGATCGACGAAAGTCCCTTCTGTTCCCATTTCGGAGCCACGCCGACCATCATCAGGTCGACGGTGTCGTAGTTGCGCCTCGCCTTGAGGATGTGGTACCATCCGAACGGGAAGAGACTGCCGCCGGCCTTGCGGAGTGCCGGTGAGATGTGCGGCACGCAGATGCCGAAGGCGGCCACCTCGTCGTCGCCGTCCATCACTATGCACGAAAGGTCGTTGGAGAGCTGGTTGATGTAGTTGCCCCCCTCCTCCTCGATCTCCTTCTGGGTGAATGGTATGAAGTTGCGGACCTGCTCGAAGGCGCCGTTGTACTGCTTGAAGAACTTGTCGACGATGTCCGGGTCCTTCCGTATCTCGTCCATGTCAGCCAGGCGAAGATTGTAGCGCTCCATCAGCAGGCGCGACATGCGCTCCAGCCTCTCGGGCACGCCCTGGTCGGCCGGGAAGCGGTACTGGACCCAGTCGGCCTCCTTGCGGAAGCCCAGGCTCTCGACGATCCGGGGGTAGTAGTCGAAGTTGTATAGGTTGTTGAACTGCGGCATGCTGTCGAACCCCTCGACCACCATTCCCTGCTTGTACATGGTGTTGTAGCCCATCGGGCCGTGGATCTGCGTCATGCCCTGGCTCCGCCCCCACGCGATTGCCTCGTCGAAGAGGGCGCGCGCCACCTCGACGTCGTCGATGTAGTCCATCCAGCCGAAGCGCATGCGGTGCGTGCCGTAGCGCTCGTTGTAGCGCGGATTGATGATGGCCGCGCAACGCCCCACCACATTTCCCCGCGCGTCACGGGCCAGCAGCAGCTTCTGGCTGCAGTAGTCCAGCGCGGGGCTGCAAGTGAGCGTGCGCCTCTGGTCGCCGTCGAGCGACGGCACGTAGACGGGGCAATCCCTGTAGAGCCGGTTCTGGAACTGATGGAAAACCTTGAGTTCCTTCCGGGAGGATACTTCCTTTACGGTATATGTCATTTCTTGTTTTTCCTGGACTTTGCCTTTTCTATCGCCTCCTTGGACATGTACTTGTCCATCCAAGCGGTGGTCTCATATATGAGATGGAGCACGTTCTCCACCGAGGTGTAGCCGTGGCTCTCATAAGGAAGCTGCAGGTAGCGCACCGTGCCGCCCTGTCCCTTGATGGCCTGATAGAGGCGCTCCGACTGGATCGGGAAGGTGCCGGAGTTGTTGTCCATGATGCCGTGGACGAGCATGATCGGAGTCTTCAGCGAGTCGGCGTAGTTGAACGGCGACATCGTGTCGTAGACCTTCTTCGCCTTCCAGTAGGAACGGCCCTCGCTCTGGAACCCGTAGGGTGTGAGAGTACGGTTGTAGGCGCCGCTGCGCGCGATGCCGGCCTTGAAGAGCTTGGTGTGGGCCAGCAGGTTGGCAGTCATGAAGCCGCCGTATGAATGGCCTGTGACGGCCACCCTCTCGCGGTCTCCGACGCCCTCGGAGTCGACGAAGTCGATGGCTGCCTCGGCATCCATCACGAGCTGCTGCAGATAGACGTCGTTGGGCTCCTTGTCCTTGTCCTCGGCAATGATGTACATCGAGGCACCCTCGAGGACGGCATAGCCCTGGGCGGCCCAGATCACGGCACCTGTGCCGGCGGAGCTGCGGGAGATGACCATGTAGTTGTATCTCGACGGACGGGCCTTCTCAGCCGCCGCGACCGACTTGTATTCGCGCGGATAAGCCCAGAGGAGCACCGGAAGCTTGCCGTCGCGCTCCTTGTCGTAGTCCTTCGGCAGCCAGAGGTTGGAGGTGAGCGTCACGCCGTCCTTGCGCTTGTATGACACGAACTCGCGGCGCACGTGGTCCATCAGTCCGGCCTCGTCCTTGAAGAAGGTGATCTGGCTGTGCTGCACCTTGCCCTTGGCGTAGTTCCTGGCGTCGACCTTGTAGTAGTTCGGAGCCTCGTAGTTCGACTGACGGTTGGAGATGAAGGCGAGGCGGTCGAAGTCCGTGATCGTCGTCACGGTCTCCTGATATGGCGCGCTGCCCATCCAGAGGCATTCGAGCTTGTCCTTGCGGAGGTCATAGCGGTCGATGAAGCTCATCGGGTCCTTCTCTGCATCCGGGCGGTTGTCTCCGGTGAAGTAGAGATATCTGTGCTTTGCGTCGGTACGGAGCACGCGGCGGCCGAAGCCGTTGCGCACGGTGTAGGGCTTGCCGTATACCGGGAAGTCACCGACGGTGTCGACATCCGTGCTGAAGCGGAAGAGCTCGCGCACTGCAGCATTGGTGTCGCAAGGCGTGAAGAGCGTCTGGCGGCGGAACTTCTGCTTGCCGGAAGACTCCATGCAGAGAGCCATCGAATCGTCGCCCCAGGTCACGTTGACGAACCTGAACATCGGGGTGAACACGACCTGCGCGTCGTCGAAGTCGAACGGTGCGCCGCACTGGAAGAGCGTGTCGACAAACACCTTCTCGGGCTTCTCCTTCTCCTTGTCGTCGTCGCCGTCGTCATCCTTCTTGCCGTCGTCCGTCGCGGCATCGGGATCCAGCGGACGGCCCTCGCCGGAGACGGTCCAGGTCAGCGTCGCCGGCTTGTCGGAGCGCCATGCATAGTTCTTGCGCGAAGGCTCCTTCGGCTTCCTGACGGAGTCCTTGGGCGCCATGTCGCGCTTCTCCTCCTTGACGGTGCCGTCGCGCAGGGTCTTCACCACCTTTCCGTCGATGGACCTGATCTGGAGCTTGCTCGGGAAGGAGTTGTGGCCCTGGGTATATGAAAATGGACGGTGTTCCGTCGTCACGAGCATGTATTGGTGGTCAGGCGAGAGCTCGTATGAGCGTATCACTGACGGTTCGCCGACGGTACGGGTCCCCTCCGGGGAAAAGATGGAAAAGACGCTGGTGCAGTAGTATTGGTAGCACTCCTCGTCGAAAGGCGACGCGATGAGGTCCTCGTAGGTCCTTGCGGCGTTCTTCTCGCCGAGGTTCTCCTGCACTATGGGCCCCTTCGGAAGGCTCTGCCTGGGCTTTGCGCCCAGGTCGGCGGGCACGCTCTTGTAGAGGATGGTCTCCTCGTCGAGGAACGTGTAGGGCGAGCCGAGGATCGCGTTCACCTTGTTTGCGTTGATCTTTGCCGCGACCGGGCTTGCCGCAGTGACATCGACCCTCCAGAGCTCAGTCTCGGAGGGAGCGTTGTTGATGAAGCAGAAGTACTTGTCGCCCGGCGACCAGATGATGCTCTTGATCTCGGCATCCTGCGGCACTCCGCCGATGACGGTCTCGGCACCGGTGGCCACGTCGAGCAGCCATATCGAGTTGCTGAATGACTCGCGGGTCTCGCTGTTGTTTTCGGGATTGAAACGGATGCCGCCGATGCGCATCTCCGGTCCGGCGAGCTTTGCGAGCGGCACGAACTGGCAGTTGCGCTGTGCTACGACAGCTTTGGTGTAGGTGTGGTTGAATACGGCCGAGGGCATCGGCTTTGCGAGCACCAGGTCCTCTATCACCTTTGGCGGGCGCTTGTAGGAGTCGTCGTCCTGAGCATGGAGGAATGCCGGCAGAAGCAGTGCCAGCGCAATGAGAATCAATCCGTTTCTTTTCATGGCAGTCTTGTTGGTTAGGTAAATGGCCCGACGGGGGGCGGAAGGGTATCTTCGCCCCGGACGGACCGTCTTTCAAAGTTAGGAATTATTTGCCGCAAAAAGAAAAAAAACGCGGTCGGCACCGCCGACCGTGTCACGCGCCCCTCAGGCAAGCAGATGGGCAATCGCGGCCTGGGCGCAGACGCACCCGAACACCGCGGGCAGGTACGAGATCGTCCCCACCTGGGACTTCTTGTTGGAAACCTCCCTCTGCTCCTGCTCGGAAAGCTTCACTATCGCGTTGTCGTCGGGCAGCTCCTCCGAGAATACCACCTTGAACCCCTTCTCGATCCCCATGCGGCGCAGCTTCTTGCGCACCATGTAGGCAAGCGGGCAGTTGAACGACTTCGAGACGTCGGTGAGGCGCACCTTGGTGGCGTCATACTTCGCGCCGGAACCCATCGAGGAGACCACCGGAATCCCGGCGACCTTGACGCAGTAGTGTATCAGCGCGAGCTTTGGCGAGAGGGTGTCGATGGCATCCACGAGAAAGTCGATCCTGCGGCCGCCGAGCAGCTGCGCGACATTCTCCTCGGTGAGATACTCCGCAATGACGTCCAGCCGGACCGAAGGGTTGATGTCGAGCAGGCGCTCGCGCATCACCTCGCACTTGGGGCGCCCCATCGTCGAGTCGAGCGCAAGCAGCTGGCGGTTCTTGTTGGTCTCGCCCACCACGTCGGAATCGAGGAGCACGAGATGCCCCACGCCGGCGCGCACAAGCATCTCGGCGGCATAGGCGCCGACTCCGCCCAGGCCGATGACGGCCACCGAAGAGTCGGCCAGGCGGCGCAACCCCTCCTCCCCGACAAGCATGCCGGTGCGTTTCTGCCAGCTCTCCATCTCGCTATATCCCCTTTGCCTTTGCCTCGTCCCAGAGCTCGTCCATCTCGGCGAGAGTCATGTCCGAAAGGTCGCGGCCCAGTTCGCGGGCACGGAGCTCGACATATGTGAAGCGGTCGCGGAACTTGGAGCAGGTGCTCTCCAGCGCCGTGTCGGGATTGAGGTGATAAAGCCTCGACGCATTGATGACCGAGAAGAGGAAATCGCCGAGCTCCTTCTGGGCGGAAGCCTTCTGGTCGGCCGTGGGCTCCTCGTCCATGGCCGAGAGCTCTGCGCGGAACTCGCCCAGCTCCTCCGAGACCTTGTCCCACACATCCTCGCGCTTCTGCCAGTCGAAGCCGACGGCGCGCGCCTTGTCCTGCATCCTGTAGGCCTTGATGAGCGAAGGAAGACCGTTAGGCACGCCGGAGAGGACCGTCCTGTTGCCGTCCTTCTCGCTGCGCTTGAGCTGCTCCCAGTTCTTCACGACCTCGCCCGCCGTCTCCGCGACGGTATCGCCGAAGACGTGGGGATGGCGGTAGACAAGCTTGTCGCAAAGCTGGTTGCAGACGTCGCCTATGTCGAACGCACCCTTCTCCGAGCCGATCTTGGAATAGAAGACAACGTGCAGAAGCACGTCGCCAAGCTCCTTGGAGACATTGTGCATGTCGTTGGCGAGGATTGCCTCGCTCAGTTCATATGTCTCCTCGATTGTGTTCGGACGGAGGCTTTCCATTGTCTGTTTGCGGTCCCAGGGGCATCCCGTGCGCAACTGGTCCATGATGTCGAGCAGGCGCTCGAACGCCTGCAGCTGTTTCTCTCTTTCCATGTGGCAAAATTACAAAAAGAATTGCTACATTTGTAGATTGAATCAATTGATCATAACAACAAGACATATAACAACAAATTCACTATGCAGAACATCAAATTCATCAGCGCGGACGAAGCCGTCAAGGTCGTGAAGTCTGGAGACCACATTCACTTCAGCAGTGTGGCAAGCGCACCGAAGGTACTCATCGAGGCTCTCTGCCGTCGCGGCGAAGCCGGCGAACTCAAGGACGTACGCATCCACCACCTCCACACCGAAGGCGAAGCTCCCTACACCGAGCAGCGTTTCGAAGGCACATTCTTCCACCAGGCATTCTTCGTGGGCGGCAACGTCCGCAAGAACGTCCAGGCAGGCTGGGCAGACTATATTCCCATCTTCCTCAGCGAGACACAGAAGCTCTATCGCAGCGGCGTACTGCCCTGCGACGTGGCAATGATCCAGGTCTCCCCCGTCGACAAGCACGGATACGTTTCCCTCGGCACCTCCGTCGACGCCACCCTGGCAGCAATCGAATGTGCGAAGACAGTCATCGCAGTGGTCAACAAATACGTCCCCCGCGCATGGGGCGACGCAGTCATCCCTGCAAGCATGATCGACATGTTCGTTGAAGACAACACCCCGCTGATGCCGGCACACTTCTCCGATCCTTCAGAGATCGAAACCAAGATCGGCATCAACTGCGCGAACCTCGTCGAGGATGGCAGCTGCCTCCAGATGGGCATCGGAGCAATCCCCAACGCAGTCCTTGCACAGCTCGGAAACCACAAGAACCTCGGCATCCACACCGAGATGTTCGCTGACGGCGTCCTTCCCCTCGTAAGGTCCGGCGTCATCAACGGCATGAACAAGAAGATCGACAAGGGCAAGATGGTCTCCACCTTCCTCATGGGATCGCAGGAAGTCTATGACTTCATCGACGACAACCCGATGGTGGCCATGATGGACGTAGGATACACCAACGACCCGTATGTCATCGCAAAGAACCCCAAGGTCTGCGCCATCAACTCCGCACTCCAGGTCGACCTCACCGGCCAGGTCTGTGCAGACTCCCTCGGAACGAAGTTCTACAGCGGCGTAGGCGGACAGATCGACTTCACCTACGGAGCATCCCTCTCCGAAGGCGGAAAGGCAATCATCGCGATGCCGTCGGCAACCAACAAGGGCGTCAGCAAGATCGCTCCCGTCCTGACCGAAGGCGCAGGCGTCGTGACCACCCGCAACCACATCCACTGGCTCGTCACCGAATACGGTGCAGTCGACCTCTATGGCAAGAGCCTCCAGGAAAGGGCGAAGCTCATCATCAGCATCGCTCATCCGGATGCACGCGAAGCCCTCGACCGCGCAGCGTTCGAACGCTTCGGCCCTCACTTCCACTTCGTCGGCTAGCAGACGGCGACAATGAACGAAAAGGGGCGGCCCGATCGGGCCGCCCCTTTTTCATTTGTCATCATCACTGCCGTACCGGCCTGAAATAGCTGAAGTGCACGTTGCCGTATTTCTTCTCCTTGACGAAGGCGGGATGACCGCCGAAGGAATAGTCGGCCGGATGCTCGAGGATCAGATATCCTCCCGGGTTGACCAGTCCCCGCTCCAGCACCTTGTCGGGAATCGTGTCGAGTCCCTCCAGCGCATATGGAGGGTCGGCGAAGACGATGTCGAAAGTACGCGTGCAGATGCCCAGGAAGTCGAAGACATTGTGGTGGACCACATTGACCGCCCCCTTCAGGCCGAACCCGGCCACCGTGCGCTTGATGAAGGAGGCATTTGCCGGATTCATCTCCACGGCCACTATGTCGTAGCAGCCTCGGGAGGCGAACTCGCATGAGATGCTTCCCGTGCCGCTGAAGAGGTCGAGCACCGATATCTCCTCGAAGTCGAACTCGTTGAGCAGCGTGTTGAACAGCCCCTCCTTCGCGAAGTCCGTGGTCGGACGCGCGCCGTAGCCGGCAGGAGGCGTGATGGCCTTGCCCTTGAGCTTTCCGCCTATGATTCGCATGATATGCTTTTTACACCTTTAAAATAGCGCGACAGGTACGAGCCGAGCTCCCCGGGGACATCGCCGGCCATGTGGACATTGACTATCGACGGCTTGAAGCCGAAACGCGCAGGCACCGCCACCATATAATAAAGTGCCGTCACGCAGTCGGGCGCCTCGTACGAGTTGCACAGCAGCAGCTTGCCGGCACAGGCAAGCGCGACGTGCACCCTTCCCGAAGCGGCGTCGAAGGCGCATGCCAGTCGGATGTAGTCTTCGATCCCACAGAGAGCCTGCAGCAGGCGCGCCATCGCCGGCACGCCGTCGCAACGGTCCTTATCAAAAACAAGAACTGCCTTGAAAAGAGGCAGTTCCATGTGTTTTTCATTCAGACCGCACCCCGTGAAACAAGGAGCCGGTATGATGTCGTAATCAGGCATTACTCCCAGTTGCCAGCGTTGTTGTTAGGGTTGGAGATGCTACCCACCATAAGGCCCGGATAACGGTCGGTGTCGGTCCTCTCGAAGTTGAGGTTGACGATCTGCTGGTGATCCATGCCCTTGAGCAGTGAGTTGAACGGCATCTGAGCCTCGAACAGAGGAACGCTCACGCCCGAAACCATCTTGGAGATGGTCTTCATGATGACGGTGTCACCATCGGAGAACGGGATGTAGCGGAGGTTGTCGACATTGAAATCAGGACGGTCGTTGAAGAGGGTGTCGCGGACAGCCATCTCCGAAGGGATGTCGATGATGATGCGCTTCTTGTTCTCCTCGGTTGACTTGAGATAGATCTCATAGAGCTTCTTCTGAAGGTCGATCTCCTTGATGACGCCCCTGTTTGCCTTGCGGATCTGATCCTTGAGCTTCTTGGTGTTCTCGAATGCAATCGAGTCATCCTCCGTACCGATTCGCTGGGAGATGGTGATGGTTCCGTTCTTGTAGAAGTCGATAAGTGAATCCATCGTAGGAGCATAGCGTCCATTCGCAGACTTGAAGGTGGTCTGGAGAAGACGGATGTCCTTGAGGTTCTGGATACCGACAGCCTCACGGGCAGCCCTCTCCTTGTTGAACTGTACAGGTTCGTTGATGCTCTGGTAAAGCAGATAGGCGAGGCCTAAGATTGCCAGTGGAAGGATTACGATAGTGAATAGTTTTTTCATATTGTGGTTAGTTTTATATATTCAGTCCGTGTCGCCCGAAGCCATAATCCGAGCAAATTTGACTTACAAAGTTAAAATAAATATTTAGTCCTTGCAATATATTTTTAAATTTGCATCGCGAAAAAGAGTATCAAGGTGAACAGCAAAGAAGACATTTCAAGGCTTGAGAGCGCCCTGCATTCCTGTCGGAAGGCGGTAATCATCAGCCATTTCAATCCCGACGGAGACGCCATGGGCTCAGTCGCGGCCGCATACGCCTACCTGGCCTCCAGGGGCATCCCCGCACAGGCGGTGCTGCCCAGCATATACCCCGGCTTCCTTGCATTCCTCGACCCCGCCGACAACCCCGTGCTCATCCATCGCGACTCCCCGCGAGAGACGCTCGAGGCCATCTCCGCGGCCGACCTGATGGTCTGCCTTGACTTCAACAACCTGGGCCGCACCGAATACCTCGAGGAGGCCATCATCTCGAGCAACGCCGTCAAGGTGCTCATCGACCACCACATCCAGCCCGACGCCGACAAGTTCGACATTGTCTTCTCCCAGATCGAAGTCTCTTCGACATGCGAGCTGCTGTTCAAGGTGCTGATGCAGCTCTCCGACGTGGACGGCAACGTGGACAGGCTTCCGATGCAGTGCGCCGAAGCGCTCTACAGCGGCATGCTTACCGACACGAACAACTTCGCCAACTCCACCTGGCCGTCGACCTTCAACATGGCCGCCGACCTCACCGCCCGCGGCGTGGACACCGCCCGGATACGCGGAAACATCTTCAGCTCATACACCGAGAAGCGCATGCGCCTGATGGGGCACATGCTCAAGGACAAGATGACCATGGTACCGGAGATGGATGCAGCGTTCATGCTCCTCAGCAACCAGGAGAAGCAGCAGCACGACTTCAAGCCCGGCGACTCGGAGGGCTTCGTCAACCTCCCCCTCTCCATCGGCGGCGTGACGCTCTCGGCGCTCTTCACCGAGGATTCGTCCGGCGAATACATCCGCGTATCGCTCCGCTCGAAGGGACAGCGCGACGTCAACACCTTCTCCCGGCTCTTCTTCAACGGAGGCGGGCACCTCAACGCTTCGGGCGGAAGACTCTACATGCCGCTCGGGGAAGTGCCCGGATATTTCATAAAATCGCTCAAAGAATACGGCAAGTAGTATCGGGGCACATCTTTTGTATTAACTTTGCACCGATGTTCGGAAAGAAGCCACAGATATTGCAGACGCTCTTCCTGCTGCTCCTCGCAGCCGGCATCCCGTGTTGCATCGCCTCGTGCGAGTCGTCGCGCGAGCTGACCATCGTCAACCAGGAGGCTGCCATCGACTCGTACATCAACTCCAAATACAAGGACAACCAAGTCGTACGCAACAACGGCTCCAACCGCATAATAATCCTTCCCGGAGACAGCACGCAGGTCGCCATGCCCGGCGATTCGGCAGTGGTCTCGCTCAGGGGCTACGTCTTCAACAACGGCCCCCTGACGCAGTTCATCGAGACCGACGTGGTCACCTGCATCGGAGACGGAAGCCTCATCAGCGGCCTGGACAGCGGCATACAGGGGATGAACCTCGGAGAGCAGGCGCACATCATATTCACCGCGAAGATGGGATTCTACAGCGAACTCGTGGGCATCGTTCCCAAGATGTCCCCCCTGTTCTACATAGTCACCCTCGCATCAATCAAGAAGAACAGCTAGAAACATGAAACCAAGATATCTCGCAGCAACCCTCATTGCATTCGTCGCCCTTGCGGCCTCTTCCTGCGCGGTGGACCGCGCGGAAGACAGCGACGCCATCAGCCAGAAGATCCTTGACGCTTGGATCAAGGTCAACTACGGCGACAACGTCAAGCAGACCGCATCCGGCGCCTACATCCTCGAGTTCGAGCAGGGCACCGGCGATCTCGTAGGCGATTCCTCATACGTCTTCTCGCACTACGTCAAGACCGACCTTTCGGGCAACGTATCATCCACCAACAGCAAGGAACTCAACCAGAAGATCGGCGCGTTCTCCTACGCGGACTACTACGGATGCAACATCTGGCGCATAGGCCAGGGCTCCATATTCTCCGGCGTGGAAGAGTTGATGAAGACCATGCGAGTGGGCGGCAGGGCGAAGCTGGCCCTCCCCCCGAAGGCTACCGCAATCGACTCCACCACGATCTACAGGGCATTCTCGGCACCGGAGAGCAACTGCTGCATCTTCGAGTTCACCGTCGAGAAGATAGTCGAAGACATCACCAAATACCAGTGGGACATGCTCGAGGAATACAGCAGGACCTACTGCGGCGGCATCGACTCTATTGGTGAAGGTTTCTATCTCTACAAGATCAAGGAGTGCACCGAAGCCACCGACACCATCCCCGACGGCACCACCATCAAGGTGAACTACATCGGCCGCAGGCTCGACAACTCCGTATTCGACACAAACATCCAGGACAGTTCCAAGTTCTACAGGCTATACAGTTCCGACGGCACATACGACCCTCTCGACGTGGAGTTCTACAGCGACATCGAGTCGATGGCCGAGAAGAACAGCGACTACATCGCCGGATATACCTACGCACTTCACCGCATGAACTACGGTGAGAAGGCGATCGCGTTCTTCGCATCGCCGCTGGGATACGGCGACACCGGCAGCTCCACCAGCATTCCGGAATACTGTCCGCTCTGCTTCTATCTCGAAGTCGAGGAGAAGGATTGATGACTTACGGGCCTCGGCCCTACCCCCGTCGCACGGACAAGGCTGGGCTCTGGCCGGAGAGGCTCGGCGCCGGCAAGCCGTACGACGAGCTGACTGACACCTCCCGCGAGGATTGGGTGCGCGGGCAGATCATTGACCGACGCGAGGGCAAGACGCGCGAGAAACTCGCGCCGCTGATGGACAAGGCTGACACCGGAGACAAGAAACTGTTCTGACGATATGAAAAGAATTGCGATATTCCTGCTGATGCTGCTGAGCGTGTGTGCCGCGGCGCAGGATTATTCCGGCAGGCATGCCGGTCTGGACCGCACGCTCGACTGGAGCGTTGCGCCCGACATGAAGGCTCCAAGGGGCTACAAGGCGGCGTTCATCGAACACTACGGCCGCCACGGCTCTCGCTATGCCTACTCCTCGGAGTTCTACGTCACCTTCAGGAAGGCGCTCGACAAGGGTGAGGAGCTTGGCGTGCTCACGGAGTTGGGCAAGTCCATCAAGGCGGACTTCGACTCGAACTACGACAACTACATCTTGAGGACCGGGGATCTTTCGACCATCGGTTTCTCCCAACTGGAGGCCATCGGCGAAGGGCTGGCGAAGGCGTGCCCCTCGGCTTTGTGCAAAGGTGCCAGGGTATATGCCGGAGCTTCCGCCTCCACCCGCAGCATCATGAGCATGTCTGCATTCTGCGTGGGGCTCTCCAAGGTCGCGCCCGGGCTTGACATTCTTGAGGAACAGGGCAAGATCACCCTGGACGCCACCAACCCGCGCGACCGCAACAATCCCTACCGGCTGCAGCGCGAAGAGCCGGCTTTTCCCTTCACCGAAAGCCTGGATGACTTCCAGGAGCGCAAGCTGCCCTGCCGGACGGTGCTCCAGCGCCTCTTCACCGATGTGGATGCGGTGTTCAAGGAGAGCTCTGTCAGCCCCGAGCTCACCGTCCGCAACATGTATGTGCTGGCTGTCGGCATGAACAGCATCCCCGTGGGTGAGCGCACCGACTTCAGCGGCATGTTCACTCAAGAGGAGCTCGAGCTGATGTGGGAGGTGGACAACTACCAGCGCTTCGGCGAATATTTCAGCTATGTCCCTCGCATTGCGCCCGTCGCTCTTGACATGATACGCGATGCCGACGCCAGGCTTGCCAACGGCGAACGCGGACTTACGGCCCGTTTCGGCCATGACCACGTGATGATGCCTCTGCTGTGCATGTTCGGCTTCAACGAATACCGTGACCAGCCCACGTCGCCCGACGACGTCGCCCGCGTCTTCCAGACCTGGGACAGCCCGATGGCGACCAACCTGCTGCTGGTCTTCTACACCCCCAAGAAAGCTGGCAAGCCCGTCCTGGTGAGAGTTCTCCAGAACTGGCAGGAGGTCTCCTTCGGCCCCGAACTCGGCGATGGTCCCTTCTACGAATGGACTCTCCTCAAGACCTACCTGCGTGACAGGGTCGGAAGGTACCCGGTCGTTGGCGAGTGAGAGGGCGGCGGGGCTGCGGCGCGGCGGCAGCGCGGCGGCTGCGGCTGCCTCTTCGAGGACTCCGCTCACTTCGTTCGCTCCGGCCCCTCCCAACGTCATCTGCGTCATCGCTTTGCGATAACTTGCTGCCGTCGGGCCCCGCCCCCTATACGATTCCGGGGGTGGAAACGCCTCTCAGAGGCAGGCCGCTGTCCGACCGCTCCACCGCCGCGAATGCTTCGGCATCTGGCCTTGTCGGCCTTTGTCCGAAGCCTCCCAGCGCCGTATCGGGACAGATACGAACTGCCGTCTCGGAGTTAATTATTTCCGGGTCCCGGGATGTGGCGCCAGAAGTGCGTAGAAGGGCATGTCGCGGGACCCGAGGGCCAAATTAAGGCCGCAGGTCCCGGAGGCCCGCGTCACAGATGCCTCCAGGCCATGGTCGCAGGACCCATTTTAAATTAACTGCTGCGGAGAGGGATCGATGCTCGAGATGGTGCCAGCCTGACGCCGACGGGCGGCACCTAATTGAGCGCTACAGGCGGTACCCCTCGCGCGCCGTGCGCAGTGAGGGATGCATATGATGCAAAATGAGCCTCAATGAGGCTCATTTCATATGCGGATGATCACTTCGTCCAGCAGGTGGAAGATGCGCAATGACTACTGGATCAGTTGCCGGACAGGGCATTCACGTCAGTAATGACAGGCATGTCAACGATTTTGTTGTCTGCAGCGGCAAGGTCCGTGGAAGTCTTTAGCGACTTGAGCAGATTATCTTCTGTATCATAAATCTCTATGAAGAATCCACGGTCAGTGACTGATACTGTGGAAACATAAAAGTGTTGCGGTACATCCGAGAGTTGCACGCCACCTGGAATTGTTTGCAGCGTATACCATTCGTCATCAGGATCGGGAAGTTGTTGTCTGTCTTCCCTTCCATAGTATTTTATTTTACCGACCAAGGCATTGCCGGTCATTTGCAGATGAACAACAGGCATATGGGCGTCCAATGTGAAGCTGTCAGCCCCATATTCATATGACAAATCACTGGTGTAAACCATATGCTCTTTAGTAACATTGCCGGGAACGTACGTCTCGAGGCAGGCAAAAACTCCTTGCAAGCACGATTCAACTCTTGAGAAAGGGTAAGTCACGATACACGGCGCACCTTCCGCAATCTCGTCACTGTGCTCTTCATCCAGTTCAAACCGACCCTCTGCCGGGTTCGTACAGACATACTTGGCATTTTTGGAGTCTCCATTTTCTTCAAAGTAAGAGACCACGACAGCATCCCCGAGTTCCCATTGAAAGGAGACAGTCGTTCCCGGCGTGGTGCTGGCAAGAGCATTTCCGTCGGTGACTGTCATTTTGGTAGTCACGCCAGTGTTGAACGGGGCTACCTTTCCGTAGATTACCTTGGCAACAGGGGGATCAGAGGACAACTCATTCTGGCAGCCGGCAAGAGCCATCAATGCTGCAGCAAGAAAAAACAAATAGAACTTATTCATAGCGGCATTCCTCCTTTTATTTACTCCCATGGACCACCATCCATGTGAGTTGCATCCGGAATGTCACCATCAGCAGTTATTGAGGTGTTCAATATGGCATGTTTCACCCTCAAAGCGTGGAACTTGACCGTAGGAGCGAGATAATAAGGCTTTTGCGTATGTTCCATGATACTAATGTTTTACGTTCGCTTACAAATTTAAACAAAATAAACTGAAACATCCAAACGTTTTCTTTAAAAAATTACGTAGAAACATCTATTTGCCCACATTTGACCACCAACAAGATGCAAGCAAGGCAAAAATTGACTCTCGATCATTACAGTATGATACATGTCAAAAAAAAACATGGCGGAAAAATGCATTTTCCGCCACGCTTGTTTGTGGAATTGGCCCATCGTGCGACAATGGGCTGACAATTTTCTATTCTATACCTCGTTGCCGGCGTTGCTTGCGTTGCTGGCGTCGACGGTGCGGCGCAGGTCGTCGATTTCGGAGTCGGGAATGATGGCGGCGCCGCCGCGGCCGTTGGGAAGGAAGCGATAGATTGCCGCGAATGAGCGCAGTATGAACTGGCGTGCTTCTTCGGTGGCGCGGACGTAGAGAAAGCCGGGATTTATGACGGAATACCGGATGGTCGCCTTGTCGCCGTCCATGGCAACGGTCTTCCGCAAGGGCACAAAAGCCTCGCAGTCGAACTTCAAGACATCCTTCGCAAGCTTCCTTTCCAAGTTCGGCTTTACCACGGCCAGATACCAGTGCTTTTCCGAGGGCATTGTGAGACTACTTTTCAATCGCTTCCTTGATGCTCTCCACGATATACTTCACATCATCGTCCGTGACGTACGGCCCTGCGGGAAGGCAGACGCCTACCTTGAAGATTGCTTCGGAGACGCCGTTCAGGTAAGCAGGAGCACCGGCATACACGGGCTGCTTGTGCATCGGCTTCCAGACCGGACGGGCCTCGATGTGCTTGCCAAGCATGAAGACGCGCAGAGCCTCCACGTTGTCATTGGGCTGGCAATCGGTTGTCGGACTGTCGACCATGTTGATGACGCCAGCGGCTCCGCCCACGGCGGTCTTTATGACCTCCTTGTAGGCATTCTCCTGGCCTTTGACCTTCAGCGAGGGGTCGAGGCAGATCGTGCAGAGCCAGTAATTGCTGTCATATCGCAGATCCGCCGGTTGAGAGTGCACAGTCACGCCCGGGACATCGGCGAGAAGTTCTTCATAGAGCTTCTGCACATGTTGATGATGCGCAATATGCGAAGCCGCGACTGACATCTGGCCGCGGCCGATGCCAGCGCAGATATTGGACATGCGGTAGTTGTAGCCGACAGCGGTATGCTGGTAATACGGATATGCATCGCGCGCCTGCGTGGCGTACCACATCACGGTATTGGCATCCTCCCGGCTGGAGCAGATGAGCGCACCGCCGCCGGAGGTCGTGATCATCTTGTTGCCGTTGAACGAAAGCACGCCATACTTGCCAAAGGTGCCGAGCAAACGGCCGTCGAACTTCGAGCCGAAGCCTTCTGCAGCGTCCTCCACCACCGGGATGCCGTATTTGTCGGCAATGGCCATGATCTTGTCAATCTGATATGGCATGCCGTAGAGGGCGACGGGGACGATTGCCTTGGGGTACTTGCCGGTCTTGGCCTTGCGGTCGAGAATCGCCTGCTCAAGGAGTTCCGGGTCCATGTTCCAGGACTCGGGCTCGGAGTCGATGAACACCGGCGTCGCACCGAGGTATGTGATCGGGTGGGACGAAGCGCAGAAGGTGAAGCTCTGCACGCACACTTCATCGCCAGGGCCAACACCGCAAGCAAGCAGAGCCAGATGCACAGCCGCGGTGCCCGCGCTAAGTGCAACAACCTTCTTGTCCTGCCCCACAAACGCCTCCAGCTCCGCCTCGAATGCGTTCACATTCGGCCCCAGGGGAACGACCCAGTTGGTGTCGAAGGCTTCCTTTACATACTTCTGCTCAAGCCCCTCCTCGCTCATGTGCGCGAGACAGAGGTAGATTGTTTTGCGATCACTCATATTAAGACTAAACCTTGATTCCTTATTTGGTTATTTTCCTGAAATGTCCCTCGTCAACCGTTCAAGTTTCACATATGCCGAGGCTATCCGTTGATACGCCCTCACATTCTATATCTCTTCACCAGCGTACTGAATCTTCTTCCCAAGTACCGTGGCAAATATCATCTTGATATCCACCCAGAAGCTGTAATGCTTAAGATAGTACAGATTCAACCGGACCTTATCCGGATAAATCACCTCATCATTGTACTTAATGGGATCTTCCACCGTAGCCAATAGTTCTTCTTCGTTGCGATACTTCAGCGAAGCAGGGCCGGTGATACCTGGGCGAAGCTTCAGTATCTCCCTGTCCTCCCCTTCCAACTTGTCAGCATATCCAGGCACATCAGGACGTGGACCGACGAAACTCATCGAGCCGATGAACACATCCCATAACTCAGGCAGTTCATCCAACTTGTACTTACGCAGTTTTTCGCCGAGCGGAGTAATGCGCGAGGCCTCAGCCGCGGCTACTCCCGTAAACGCTTCATCCTCCCTACGAACTCGCATGGAGCGGAACTTATGTACTTTGATGAGTTTGCCATTACGTCCTACCCTCTTCTGCACAAAGAGCACAGGTCCGGGCGTCTTCACCTTGATGAGGACAGCCACTATCAGGAACAGCCAGCAGAGGCATATCATACCTATGAAAGCGACCACACGGTCGAAAATCCATTTCAGCGCCATATTCTATTTCTCCCAAATACTTACTGCCCTGTCATTCTTGAGCCGCAAATATGATTTTGCCAATCGGACTGCGGTTAGAAACATATTGTCACGATACACCATGCGGTATTTCCATCGGGAAGAAAAGAAACGAATGACTTTCCCAAATAGACTTTTTCTCTCCCTGCGAGGACTTGCAATATCATTCACAACCTTTTCCGCAAGATCCACATCACAGGGCCAATCAGGCAAACACGACGAGGGAACGCCAAGATAGTTCTTGACTATACTGTTCAGGCAACAGAAGAAACTGAAGTATCCGACATGCTCAACCACGGATCGAACACGATTCCAATCTATCTCGCCGCCATATTTCTGCACGAAACAGGCCCAGTCACACAATTGTCTCAAAGATGCTTCTCCATGGGCAAAATGACCCGCACAGTGATAAGGCAAAAACAGAGCATTGAATGTCACTGAAGGAATATATACCGTCGCACCATTGACCTCAACCGCTGAGCTCAGTGCTGATTCCTTCTCCAGCGCTTCATTCAATTCCCTCAAAGCTGGGAAAACCGTATCATTCACCAAACAGGCATGGTTCTCAACCGAAACTCCATTAAACTTGAAAGAGCTATGCTTATCCTCGTTTTGCTTAGGTTCTATCCCTTTTGCCAAATGAAGCCATTTATCAGCATCAGAACCATCACCAAACATATAGACATCAATATCTCCCGAAGACCGATGCGCAGGAATCGGATAATTCAACGAAAGGCCATACCCTTTCAGAAGCAACATACGAAGGTTCTTCTCAGAATACAGAGACGCCAACTGACCAATGGCAGCAACATGTTGCTCATAATCAGCCTCCGATTGGAAGGTGCAGTGGAACCAGCCATATTTGTCTTCTTCTATCTGAGGGGAATCAAGATCATCCAGAGCTGACAACTTATTATCATCCGCACTTAATCCCGGACCATTCCCCCCAAACGCCAAACTATCGTAGATTCGTTGCAGCCCATCAACTGCTATCGCACCAACACCATGCGTACAAGACAAATTTATCACCTCTCCCCAATTCACAATTGAAGGAAGTGAATAATCCGAGTCTACGCCCGTAGCAATGCGAAGCAGCTTAAAGAGTACGTCTGTTGTTGAAGATATCGCCATAATTAATAATACTCTATCACCATACTACCTTTTGGTAAAAGGCAGCGACAAAATTCCCATCAACGAACCCCAGCCATAGCTGCAATGCAGGGTGATGAAGCCCCTCAGGAGGTAGAAGAAGTTGAGTTGCTTCTGCTTCGCGAGGCGGGCGCTTACGGCGCAGAGGGCGAGCAGGTAGACGACCAGCACGAATGCGGAGAGCCACAAGGCGGGATGCCAGAACAGCCCCACCAAGGTGGGGACGATGAGGCCCAGCACGAAGAGGAGCGGGATGAAGTGACGAAGCGAGAGCGACTTCATGTTGTGGGTATACCACACCGTGAGCATGTTCCACTTGCCGTTGCCGTAGTTGTTTTTGGCCAGGCCCTTGAAGGTCTCGCGCGCCATGTAGGTGCAGTAGGTATCCGGGATGATGATGATCTTCCCTCCCCCATTGACGATGCGCTTGCTCAGCTCAATGTCCTGGTTGCGCACCAGCTTGGTGTTGTAGAGTCCATATTTCTCGAACACGCGTCGTGGCCAGCAGCCGAATGGGACCGTATCCACCTCCTTGACGCCATCTATGCCCGTGCGGAAGGCCGAGTTGCCCACGCCAAACTTGTTGCTGAGCACCTCGCGGATGGCAAGCGTCTTGGGTGTCTTGTTGAGCACGTCGGTGCGGCACACGCAGCCCACATTCTCGGCGTCATACTCCTTGAGGCGAGCCGTTATGGCCGAGAAGTAGTTGGTGGCATAGGTCGCGTGGGCATCGATACGCATGATGATGTCGCCCTTGGCCTCGCTGATGCCCTTGTTCATGGCATAAGGCACAATCTTGTGCTCGTTATCCAGCACCCGCAGGTACGGGCATTGTGGCAAGTAGGAGGCGATGATCTCGCGCGTACGGTCGGTGCTCATGCCATCCACAAACAGCACCTCCAGGTCATCCTTCGGATAATCCTGCGCCATGATGCTCTCTATGCACTTGGCGATATATTTCTCCTCGTTGTAGATTGGGCAGATGACGGAAAGCATGGGGGTTATCCTTTATAGTTCAAGTCTACTATTTCACCACATTTATCCAAGAACTCCGGTGTGTAGAAATCCATCATGCCACCAAGGGAAGTGAAGGTCATTTCACCAAAGTATACGGCACCGTTGATGTTGTACAAATCCAATCTGACGCAAGGGAATCCCTTGGTTAGGCGTTCTGCCACATCATACATCTCTTCAAGATTTTGTGGTTTGGGCATCAGCTTACCTTGGCGGTAGCGATTATCAAACACACATACCTCAGGCATGGGAGTCCATTCTCTATCGTATGTCATGACCTCGGTGCCTTGAGAATCTCTATCGCAGCATGTCCAAACGTAATAAGCCTTCCCATTGAAGCACCAAATCTTATAATCAACCAACGACTTCTGACCCTCTTCGATTGGGAGCAATTCTTCTGCGATAATGCAAGGAGGCATATCCTTATATTGCGGTTCATCTGCCAAAGCGCCAATATGTTTTTCCTTCAGCCACTTATCCAGCAGTTTCAATACCTCTTCTCTATTTATGGTGTCTTTGTCCTTCACGATAAGGTTAGATGCCTTCCCACAGCCATTGTTGGCTTTGAAGATAAACGACTTCGGCAGTTGGTCGAAGTCAATTTGGCTTACGTCGGTCCACATGCCAAGCAGAGGGATAAGGTTCTTCTCGCAGCCACATTCCTTTACGTATTCACGTACCTTGTATTTATCTGCCAATACCGTCCAACGCGAAGTGTCGGTAAACAATTTCATGTACAGGATTTTCTCGTTAAGCGTCTGTGGGTTCTTCAGGTTAGGCATTTTTTTGAAGCGTGCGAAATAGCGCAGCTTAACCAAAATGACAGGATGGTTTTCTCCTAACCAATTGCAGAAAGCAATCAGCGGCGCAAATAAGATTCTTATGGATTTCTTTGTTGTTGGATGCATATTTATAGTCTCCTTTTTACAAAATCAAATATTAGGTCTTTGGCGATGGAAGGATGGTGGAGCATCTTTTTCAAGATGTCTTTGCGATTTGCTTTGCGGTATTGACCGTAGCAGCGAGCGATCTCGGCATGATATTCTTCTGAGTTGTCGTCTTTTGCCACAAGACCATCCAGATGAGAGAAACGATGATGCTCAGGAACGAGATCCTCAGAGATAGGACTAGGTGCAAAGTCATCGCCTATTCGCACATACTCGACCCGAGGTGTCGGGTGGGCTTCAGTCACGTCCACAGAAACAATAGCGCCATAGCGTGCGGATTCCCAGGGCATGTCGAAGACAAAGTTGCCTAAAGAATAGAAGATATACTTGCCATGGTAGCACTCCGAACCTTGGAGGACATGAGGATGCATGCCTATTATGAGGTCGAAGCCTGCATCAACAAGCCAATGGGCAAAGCGCTTTTGTTGTGCTGATGGGCGGTTGATGAACTCGTTGCCCCAATGCACGAAAGCAACCTTGTAGGTTTCGGCCGGCAAGTTGGCCAGTTCCCCTTCTATGTCCTTATACTCCGGATTATGCCAGTATTGCGGCTGCTCCGAGAAAGCATCAATACGTTGTGAGAAGGCCGTTAGACTGACTTTCCTTCCCTGATGCTCAAGCACAATAGACTTGCATTCGTTGGATCCAAAGCAACGGCTACCCAAGTCTTCGAGCACCTCAAAGGTCTGCCTGTAAGCCTCGTCACCATGTTGCATGGCGTGGTTGTTGGCTACTCCATAAGCGTCGAAATGATGCAAATGTTTCAATGCATCAGGATGCACCCTGAACTGATTTGCCTTTATCCCACTCTTGTTGCTTACAGCAGAAGCCACGCCTTCAAAGTTACCTATCCAGCAATCATTTTCGCTACGGTTCAAATGGCAAAATGGATCAAAGCCTTGTGCAAGTTTGCTTCCCACACCAAAGCCCATGTCGAAATAACCATCGGTTAGGCTGATATCGCCTGTGAATTTTAGCATATTACAAATACTCTGAAAGGATGTTCCATGCAGTTTCCGATGAATACTGCAAGCGTCGGCAGAATGCCTTCTGTTTCATCTCAGCCAACTTTTCTCTATCACGATATAACTTCAATATGGCATCATCGAAAGCCGATTGACAGTTCTCGAAAGGAACGATGAAACCGGTCTTGTTATCATCAATAAACTCATGAGAATGTTTCCATTCTGTAGCAACAACAGGGATACCGGCAATATATGCATCCAGAATAGTTCCAGGGAAGCCTTCGGTGTAAATTGTCGTAGGCAATAGCATTACGTCATAATTCACCATGTTTTCTGTAACCTGGTCTTGTTGCAGGACACCCTTATAACCAACAACATCCTTATGCTGCTCCAGTTTCGTAGTGAAGTCTTCTTTATCATTTGGATTGATTGGGCCAAAGAAGTCTATTATGATATTTAGATTTTCTTTTCTTATCCGATCCGCAAAACTGAAAATCGTATCGTATCCCTTCTTTCTGTCTACTCTAGCCAAAAAGACAAGACGCAATGTCTCAGAGTTTGTGTAGGCGGGTTCAGCTGAACAGTCTATGAATCTAAAGTTCGGGAACATCTCCGTATTGGTGAAACCCAATTCATTCTTTAAATCGGCCTCTACCTTCAGCATCTCAGGTAAGAATGCCTTAATTTTCTTGCTCTGTCTCAACTGCATCGGATGAGCCTTAAAGCGCTCGTTACCCTTAAAGTATTCCAATTGCCAACCACCAATGCATATATGGAGAATATCGTATCGCAGTATTTTGGAAAGCCAGTAGACGACAGGAAAAATACAAGTCAGATTATTTAGGCAAGGCACTATGATCAAAGTATCGCACCAAAACAGATTGCCCAGCAACTGAAACAAGGAGAAAGGATTCTTCCTAACGTGCATAGTGTCGAATTGTCTCAATCCTCCATCGTGCTTTTTTTCAAGAAGATTATAGACGTTTCGTGTCTTGACTGTCTGTCCATCCAATTGATTACAGTCGTAGCCAAATGCGCCTAAGACAAGTATATTTTTCATCTTGACCATTTGTACAATCTCACCAAGGAACGTATTTGATTTTGTTTGATATACTTTTCAAACGGGGCCAAGATAAATAATATAGGATAAAGCCACCAACGGAAGACCGCATTTAATTTGGTGTAAGCTTTACGGAACTTGAACTTTTCTATCAAAAAATCCTGGACAGAAGAATGCTCTGTTAATGATCTACTGCCATCTGAAACAAAGCGAATATCTTCTTTCGAAAGATAATGATTTATCATGGCGTACAACAAACCATAAGATGGGTAGAATTGTTTGTAATTATCGTAATCACATTTCCACGTTACCAAGTCGACATGCTGCTCTTTCATTTGACACACAGCATACGCTACCATCTTGTCTTCGCAGGTCATTGCCCAAAACTGCTGTCCGCGTTCAGCAGCTTCGCGCATACCAACCGCCCATTGGGCTTCGCTCTTTACAGGCGAACCAAATCCCTTTCGCTCATAACGTTTGTATTCTGAAGTATAAACATTGTATCCCCCACCGTTTATTATTTGATCATAATCAAATAATTGCGTTATACAATTCTTTTGATTACGGCGAATCATATTCCTAACATTCGAAGACAAACCCTCTAATTCACAACGAGAATCTCTAATCACATAGTAGTAAACCGTGTTGTTGTCAATCTTATCAAAATTGGAGTCCCAACGAATATATATAGGCCTTTTTAAAGTGTCGGAAAAGAGATTGTTTATCCGCCTTTGTTTCCACATAAGGCGGACGACGAGAGATTAATCCTCTTTTATAATATCCCCAATCTTGAAAAGTAATATCGTCCATAAGATGAGGTTATTTATTATGCTCTTTTCGGTTGAAATAGTTGGTAAATATTGACTTGAAAGAATCCGTCCTTAAAGTCTTGGAGTATTTAATCCCAAAATGTGTTTTAGCTTATCAAAGAAAGGTGTCCATAAAGCGTAGCATTGAAGAATGTTCTCTTCAAGGCATCCGTTCTTGAATTCATTACGAGGAATCTTAAAACAATCAGAAGGTATGGGCGTAGCACCGGGATTGGTTGTTGCTGCCATTGAAAAACCATAGTCTTTCAAAATACCTACCGTTCTTTCATCATAGTTGCCGTTTGGATACGAATAGATGAAACTACAATCGTTTCCAGTAATATTCATCATGACTTTGCTACATTTTTCTATTTCCCCACGTAGTTCATCATTTGTGCAATGGTCACTCATGACATGATCATGGGTATGGTTGCCCCATGATACCAACCCTGATTGTGTCATTTCTTTTAGTTCTTCCGTATTCATGGTGCATCGCTGGCCTTTATATTTAGGTAACTTGTCAATCAATTCAACTCGTTTTATATTGTCAAGATGCCAAAGAACATCCACGTTCTCATAAAGGGTTGAATCAAGATTCTGAAACACCTGAGTAAACCAGTAATAACCATCTTCTATACCTTTAGTTGCGACAAATATGGTAGCTGGTACATTGTATTTTTTCAGAACAGGTAACACATCGGTATAGTTGCTTAACCAACCATCATCGAAACTCAGCCATACTAATTTCTCATTTACTTTTTCTGTTCCTGAAACATATTTGCACAATTCTTCTGGAGTGATGAATCGATATCCTTTGCAAAGAAAATACTTCACAAGTTTTTCGAATGGTTCAGCTTGCTGGTCATGTCCGTAAATACAGAGAATCGAGTTGCCCTGCTTTTGCAACTTTTTAACTTTTCCAGACAAAAAAAGACACAATATCTTAGCTATTATCTTTCGCATCAGAATGAGTCTCCGTCATATTTGTTAATGATCCAATTCTCCGGTTTTCGGATGTCTAGTCCGTTTATCATCCAATCAATGGATCCATCTTCTTTTGTCTTCAAAGAACGCACAATGACCGGAGGATTCTTGCGAATTGTATTGATAAACGGAATCTTAAACATTCGAAGAGTTTTCAATAGCTGTTGGTCGTTGGCATCCAAAGCAAATGACCATGCCGCCACAGCGGATGCTTTACACACACGAACAAAATAACGGAATAGCCGTTTGGCCATCTTATTGTCTTGGGCAAAGTGTAACCCCATATTATATGTCATGCCATCAGAGGTCTTGAGCCAATATAAGGACTGCAATTCACCCCGGGTATTGAGGGCGTAAGCATACACATAGTGTGCGCTAGGATGCGAGCCTTTCCACAATAGATTATTTATATCTTTAATAGATTCTATTTTGCCTTCGTGCGAAGTTGCGGGTAATTGAGACAAGACTCCTTCTGGAGCATGGTCCGATACACAATATGTTATATTTTCAACTGTTTTTGATCGAGAAAAATTAGTGTTCAGCCTGCTACCCAATAATTTGTTGCCAATAAAATAATCCAAACGCACATAATATCTACTGCGGAATTGGCAAAGGTCTTCGAACCCAAGTTTTTTATAACCATAATAGGGTGGCCAGGAAGGTCCTAAATCAGAAATACAATACAATTCATTTTTGATTAAATGCCGAATTATGTCAAGGATGGTAGATTTAGCCAAAGCCTTCTATTGGAACGTGTTAGCCTCCCCGGAAAAGCAGGCGCGCCACAATGGTGTTACCATAGGAAAGAATTGTTTGATTGATACGCGCAATTTTTCATCTGAACCATATCTAATAACCATCGGTGACCATGTGCAATTAACCCATGGGGTATCAATACATACACACGGAGGGGGTAATGCCGTAAGATGTAATGACCCAAATTTTGATATTTTTGGTAAAGTGAGAATTGAAGATTGGGCCTATATTGGAGCCTTCTCACAGATTATGCCTGGGGTTACTGTCGGAGAAGGGGCACTGGTCGCAGCAGGAAGCATAGTGACAAAGTCGGTTGCACCTCATACCGTAGTAGGTGGTAATCCTGCTAGATACATTTGCACTGTGGAAGAATATTACGAGAAAAACAAGAATTGCAATGTAAATACCAAAGGGTTAACTGCGAAAGAAAAGAAAAACATACTACTAGCACTTGACGATAGTATGTTTATTAAGAAATGAATTTAATGAGGCCAAAACACATCATCTGTCTCATAGAAAACCTTGGCTCGGGTGGCGCGGAGCGCCAACTCTCTGGATTGGCCGTGCTGTTACATCAGCAGGGACACGATGTCGAGGTATGGTACTATGTGGATAAGGACTTCTATGTGCCCTACCTTAAGGAAAACGGTGTTGTAAGCCGCTACATGCCAGAGCTGCGTGATAGTATAAAACGCTTCTTCACCTTGCACAAACAACTACGCAAAGCTGCTCCTGACACAGTAATTTCCTATTCGGCTTCACCCAGCATGATTTGCAGCGCACTTAAGATGGTTGGCGCAAAGTATAATCTTATAGTTTCTGAGCGTAATACCACTCAAAGTATTACACGTCGAGAGAAGTTACTATTCTACCTGTATCGTTGGGCGGACTATATTGTCCCAAATTCGCATGCTCAGGGTCGCTTCTTATCGTCATATTCTCCCAAACTAGCACCAAAAATTAATGTGATAACCAATTTTGTGGATACTACTCGCTTTTCGCCAACGAAAGACCTTGTTATTATTTCACCTACAACGCGTGTTGTATGCGTAGGTCGTCTCTTTGAACAGAAGAATATTCCTACGTTTATAGAAGCGGTTGCTAAAGTGGCGCAAGACGGTTATAGCTTCCATGTCGACTGGTTCGGAAAAGACTATGGCGATGCTTATGCGGCCAAATGCCACGAAGCACATGCTCGCTGCCAAATGGAGAACTACTTTACGTTCCACGAGCCACAAACAGACATTGAGGTGCAGTATCGTAGTCATGATGTTTTTTGTCTGCCATCCATTTATGAGGGTTATCCCAACGTGCTTTGCGAGGCCATGAGCTGTGGTTTGCCTGTCATAGGCAGTCGGGTTAGCGATGTGCCCGATCTTATCATTGAAGGACAAAATGGTTTTCTGTTTGACCCAAAAGATGTTGACGATATGGCTAATGCCATGGAGCGAATGCTTAACCTCACGCCAAATGAACGACTACTGATGGGAAAGAGAAGTCGCGAGATAGCACTTGAACGTTTCTCAAAAGAGACTTTTGTTAAACGTTATAACGACCTGTTGTAATGGGAATCACTATTATACCTTACGATTCATCATATGCCGCACAATGTGCATCACTATTGCAGTATCTTTGGAAAGAAGGTGCTGAGCAACGAGAAGAGCATTTCAAATGGGCATATGCAGATAATCCAAATTGCGAAATACAACCTTTATCTGTTATCGCTGTTGATGAAAACAATGAGGTAGTTGGATTCAGAGGATATCACATCTTATCCTATAACTTTAATGGATTTTGTACAAGAATTGCTTATATTGCAGATACAGTAGTGTCACCAAAGGCAAGACGAAAAGGCGTATTTCAAAATATGACACAATACTCTTTTGATTATTCCCCGATTCAAGTGAACAGTGCAACAAGGGTGTAAGATTGTGAAGGCGC
>R22__coassemble_245_pt1 | contig 41422 bp, 31 predicted proteins | sample R22__metabat2_low_PE_051 | metagenome-assembled genome bin R22 | reverse complement strand
CCGCGCCTTCACAATCTTACACCCTTGTTGCACTGTTCACTTGAATCGGGGTATCCTTGATATCGGCAAGTTATGCATTATTTGCACAATATGCAAAAAAAAGAGGCCGGCAATGCGGCCGGCCTCCATTTGGGTTGTCAATAAAGTCCTACTTTTCCATATCCCACCATACAGGGATGCTCCAGACTTCGTTGGACATTGCAGGAAGTGAGTTTGAGAAGTTCACGAGGCCAGTGTACTGCCCGTAGATCTCGTTCACGTGAGTCGAGTTGTAGTTGGTCTCATGGGTCGAGTGCTTCCAGCGGCGAGGGTAGTGCAGCTGAGACTGCGGGTTGGAGTTGAATCCAACATATTCGCCGGTCCTGTATGCAGGATCCTTCATCTCGGTGTAGATACCGTCACGATAGTAGTTGTACTTGCGCATGTCGTTCCACTTCTGTGCATCCGGACCCAGTGCGATGTACTTCTGCATCATGATGTCCGACATGGTGAGTGCACTTGCGCTCTGCTTGACTGCCGCGCTCTTGAGGTAAGCGTCGATCTTTGCCTGAGGGATCGGGTCGATGCAGAAGGAGATGTCGAAGCCGCGTGCGGTCGTGCCGCAGCCCTGACCCTGCCATTCAGCAAGCTTCTTGTTCATCAGCTCGAAGTGAGCCTTGATACCTTCGATGTATGCCTGGTATGCCTGGTTTGCATCGTTCTTCTTCATGTAAGCCTCAGCCTTGATGAAGCACATCTCAGGATAGGTCATGATGTAGCCGTCAGATGTAGGACGAGCATAGAATGTACCGGTTCCCTGAACGAAGCCTGCAGCGCGGGTGTTTGCAGGTGCTGCCGAGTAGTAGCAGCACATGTCGGTCGCTGAAAGACCTGCGGTCTCGAAGAGAGCATCCGAACGGAGCTGGACATACTTGAGGTCCTCGATGTAGAGAGGGTTTTCGTCGTCGACGTACATTGCACCACGGTGATAGGTGATGATGACTTTGTCCGCATCTTCGGTGACGGTCACGTTGTCTGCGGAGTAGTAGGTGTTGATGCCCTTCTTGAAGTCATCGATGGAAGCATAGTACTTGAGGATGTTGGCCTTGGTGTACTTCTTCACCACGTCACCCATTGCAAGGGTGAGGTATGAATTGAGGTTGCCGTTGACGACACGGTTCTCCAACATGATGTCATCCTTGTTCTGGTTGTCAACACCTGCGTCCCTGAACCACTCGTAAGTAGCGACGACACCTGCATCGGTAAGGGTAGCCTTGTACATCGTCCAAGGGAGGAGCTTGTCGGCGCGAGGGTCTTCAACGCCCGTACCCTTGAAGTTGGTGAGAAGGTTCACATAGTACCTGGTGAGGCGCTGGCCGGTACCCCAAGCCATGGAGTCCCAAGTGGTGTTCGGACCGTAAGCGTCACCCACGGTGAAGCAGGTGCCTGCAGTCTCGACATTGTAATGCTTCATTGCAATGGTCTGGTTGGAGTTCTGGGGACCCTTTGCAACACATGCGAGAACCTCGTCAGCGTTGAACCTGCTGGTCTTGGACATGTTCATGAGCCAGCGTGCCTTCATGCCGTAGCAGAGACGGATCCACTGCTGGACGTCGCCGCCGCACCATGCATCACCTTCCGCGAGGAGGGTTGCACCGTCTTCCTGGGTCTTGCCGAACATCTCGATTGCAGTGTCGATGTCTGCCAGGCAGCCGTCATAGATATCTTCACCATTGTCATAGTAAGGAGCGTAGTTTTCGCCTACTGCGTCCGTATAAGGCATTTCACCGTGGAGGTCAACCATGAGGATGAAGCCCATGGCCTTGATTGCGAGGGCAGCACCGATGTAGTGGTATGCGCCTTCCTTCTCAGCCTTGGCGATCATGTCCGGGATGTTGCAGGCAGCACCGAGGAACCAGTTCTGGTAGATGGTCGTGGAAGTACCCTGCAAAGGGTTCCAGTTGCACCAGGCTCCGGTAGAGGTTGCAGTACGGCTCGTTCCCGTCACCATCTGGGCGATACAGCTCGTCCTGGTGTTGGCTGTTCCGTATGCATACATATAATAATACTGAATCCAAGGCAGACGGTTCGCTACCGTTGCACTCGTATTGCTAGGGCTGTCCGGGTCGGTGTTGACATCAAGCCACTCCGCGCAGGAGGACATTCCGAGGACAAGAGCCACACAAAGTATCAGATAGGTAAACTTTTTCATAATCATATTCATTTAAATGGTCAACAGGAACTAGAATGTGAGGTTAACGCCGAAAGTATAAGTTCTCTGGCTAGGAACGCCACAGTATTCTATACCCACCGAACCGGATCCACCGGTACCTGAACCTACAGCTGCAGCTTCCGGATCGAGGCCGCCGACGTAGTTGGTGATGACAAACAGATTGTTTGCAGCAGCGGAAACAGAGAGACCCTTGAGGAAGCTGTCCTTCCTGAAGAGGCTCGAGAAGTCATAGGTGAGGTTCAGGGCACGGAGCCTGATCCAGTTGACCTTCTCGATGAAGTTGTATGCGTTGCTGCAGTAGTTCGAGTAGTACTCCTCGATCATGTAGCGGCCAGAACGCTTGGTACCGTTGATCATGTAGTCCTGGTTTGCATTGTAGGTGACGGTCATTTCCTCGCCGGTATCGGAGTTGACGCCGGAGAAGGTGATTTCATCACGCTCGAGGGTCCTTGTGGAAAGACCATAGGAAGTCAGATAGTACTGGGTTCCGTTGTAGATGTCACCGCCGAGACGGAGGTCGAGGAGGAACGAAGCACTGAAGTTCTTGTAGCGGAAGTTGTTGGTAAGACCGCCGATCATCGTGGGCTCACGGTTACCGACCACGTTGGTGGTGGCTCCCTGGAGCTTGTAGAGACCGGTCTTCGGGTCGATCTGGTAGCGACCGCCTTCCTTCTCAACGCTCTTCATCTTCACGTTGCCCTCATCGTCAAACTGCTGTTTGCCGTCTGCATCAAGGTCTTCGACCTTAACCATCTCCCTGAGCCAGTAGTTGCCGGTAAGACCGAGGAAGTAACCACCGTTGGGAACTGATGCTGCCTTCACGCCGCCGATCTGAGTATCGGTGACATAGAAGAGGTCGACACCCTCGACGAAGTCACCCAGCGTACCGCGGTTGCCCGAAAGGTTGAGGACGACGTCCCAAGAGAAGTTGCGCGTCTCGACTGGCGTTCCGGTAACCATGAGCTCCATACCCTTGTTCTGAACCGAACCGGAGTTGATGGTCAGGAAGATGTAACCAGTGGACTGTGCAAGACGAGGAGATGCGATCTGGTTCCTGGTGATCGAGTTGTAGTAGGTGAAGTCCAAGCCGAGGCGGCCGCCGAAGAACTTGAGTTCGGTACCGACTTCCCAAGAGGTCTGGATTTCAGGAACGAGATAAGGAGAACCGCCGGTCCAGCTGTTGCCGATACCAACGAAGTTGCCGTTGACGACCTGTGCGTCCCAGAGGTAGGTGTTGGTTGCATATGCACCTGCATCCTTACCGACCTGTGCCCAAGATGCGCGGATCTTTCCGAATGTGAGGACGTTGTTCTTCGGGAGAAGCTCGCTGAACACGAATGCGCCGCTCACTGAAGGATAGAAGTATGAGTTGTTGTCTACCGGAAGTGTCGATGACCAGTCGTTACGGCCGGTGACGGTCAGGTAGGCGATGTTCTTGTAAGCTGCACGGAACTCACCGTATACACCTACGAGACGCTTGCGCGAGGTGGACTCGGTGAACTTCTTGTTCTCGTCGATGATGTTGCCGAACGAGATGGTGCCTGCTGTGATGAAGTCCCAGCCCCACTGTGACTGACGTACCCTCTGGGTCGACTCTGCGGTAGTACCGAGGAGGAGGTTGAAGTCGAAGTCGCCGAAGGTCTTGTGGGCGTTCATCATGAAGTTGCTTGACCAGTAGTTGTAGTCAACCTTGGACTTGCTGAGACGACCGTTCTGATAGGTCTCCTTCACGTTTCCGTTGGGAGCGATGTAGGTGAAGCCGTCATTGGTGTAGGAGTCGATACCGAAGCGGTATGCGAGGTTCAGCCAGCTGGTGAGGTCGAGGTTTGCGGAAACGCTGCCGGTGATGCGCTCGTTGGCATCGGTGAGCTGGTTCTTGTTGATGATCCAGTAAGGGTTCTCAGTCTCGTTTGCCTGGTCCGTGTTGGGGAACATGCGGTACTTGGTACCGTCGTCGTTGAGCCACTTGGACATGTTCTCGGTGCGAGGCCATGCGTAGAGAGCCGTCATTGCGCCGTTACCGCCGCCGCTGTAGAGGCCGGTGGTGGTGAGGGTCTTCTTGGTGTCTGCCACGGAGTATGCAGCGTTTGCGGAAACAGTCAGCTTCTTGTATTTCTGCTCACCGTTGAAACGAACGGTGGTCTTGTCATACTTGGTGCCAGGAACGACACCGCCCTGGTCGAAGTTCGAAGCGGAGAGGAAGAACGAGCCGTTCTTGTGACCGCCGGAAATGCTGAGGCTGTTGTCAAAGGTGGAAGCACCCTTAAAGAAGTTGCCGATGTTGTCATATCCGCCGCCGGTGTATGCTTCGCCCCAAGAGGAGAAGATCTGGTCGGTCTGGAGAGCGCCGTTGATGTCATACGAACCGCGTCCGTAGACAGTCTGCTGCTCAGGCTGGCCGCTGATCGTAGCGTATGAATACTTGCTGGAGAAGTTCACCTTCACGTTGCCGTCCTGGGAACCCTTCTTGGTGGTGATGACGACGACACCGTCAGCTGCGCGGGAACCGTAGAGGGCAGCTGCCGCTGCGCCCTTGAGGACTGACATCGACTCGATATCGTCCGGGTTGATGTCCATCACGCGGTTGGAGAAGGTGGTTGCGGACTTGGTGACACCGTCGGTGCCGGAGTTGCCGCCGTTGATGGTCGAGTTGTCATAGATGATGCCGTCGACGACGAACAGAGGTTGGTTGTCACGACCCTCGGAAGCGGAGTTGCCACCACGGATGATGATCGAGGAACCTGCACCTGCAGCACCGCCGGACTGTGTCACGTTGACACCGGCAACCTTGCCTGCGAGTGAGTTGATTACGTTGGTCTGCTTGTTGCGGAGCAGCTCCTGTGAGTTGAGCTCGGTCACGGAGTAACCCAGAGCCTTCCTCTCCTTCTTGATACCGAGAGCAGTGACGACTGTCTCTTCGAGCATCAGGGCGTCATCCTCGAGGACGACGTCGATCTTGGAACGACCTCCAACTGCAACGGTCACATCCTTGTAACCCATGGAAGAGAAGACCAGTGTTCCGTTTGTCGGAGCGCTGATCGAATAATTGCCGTTGGCATCCGTTGTGGTACCTATGCGGGTACCGTCAACAACTACGTAAGTGCCTACGACAGGCTCACCATTCTTGTCAGCCACTTTACCGGCGACATTGATGTTCTGAGCCAGCATTGTTCCCGCTGAGAGGACCAATGCACACATAGCCACCATAAAGCGGCCAAGTTTTTTGGAAACGAACATAGATTAATTGTTTGGTTTGACTTATGGTTTGTGTTGTATGAAATTCCAATCCTTGTGTCTTTTGTCGAAATCACCCCAACATAAGATGATACAACTCTCAAAGGTACTAATTATTTTAATAATGTAATCGTTCAGCAAAAAAAAAGTAAAACGGAATACGAAAAAAACGGCACCACGAGGCAGCAATCCTGTTGATTTCTTGTTCAAACCTTTCTCTACTTAAGATTTATTATTATATTTGTATCTTGTATGTGAAGTGTAACTTTTAGGAATACTATTAACCTAATCAATATCACACTAACCTAAAAATTAACCAACTTATGTTCATTCAAAAAGTTACTGAGCGGTTCCATAGGATCTTCCTCGCATCGCTCGCTTTGCTGGTTCTCACTGCAGGAGCGGCAATGGCTCAGAATGTAACGGTCAACGGTACGGTACTGGACACCAACGGTGAACCGGTCATCGGTGCAGGCGTCGTCATCAAAGGCACTACTAGTGGCGTGGCGACGGACATCGACGGTAAGTTCACCATTCAGGTTCCCGCAAACGGTACGCTGAAGGTTACAGCAATGAATTACAAGGAAGTTGAAGTACCGGTCAAGGGCCGCGGCGTCATCAGCGTCATCCTCGAAGACCAGAACCTCGTCCTTGACCAGGCAGTGGTCACTGCCGAGTTCGGTATGAAACGTGTCGCACGATCAGTCGGTTCTGCAATCCAGAACGTCAAGGCTACCGATATCCAGGAAGCCGGTCGTGAAAGTTTCGTCACCGCTCTCCAGGGCCGCGTCGCCGGTATGTCAATCACCTCCACCACAGGTACGCCTGGTGCATCCACCAACGTCATCCTGCGTTCCATCACCTCCATCTCGGGCAGCAACCAGCCTCTGTATGTCGTCGACGGTGTTCCCATGAACAACTCGACCTTCAACCCGGTTGACAACGTGCCTGTAGACGATGGCATGACCCCTGTCTACATGGACTACTCCTCACGTGGAAACGACATCAACCCTGAGGACATCGAATCGATGACCATTCTGAAGGGTGCTGCAGCAGCTGCTCTCTACGGATCCGACGCTTCCAACGGTGCAATCATCATCACCACCAAGAAGGGTTCCTCCGGCAAGGGCAAGGTTTCCTACAGCAACAGCTTCCGTTTCGACCATGCATACGGCTGGCCTGAGCAGCAGCTCAAGTACTCCAACGGTGCATACGGAACGACCAACTACTACTACACCAGCATGTTCGGTAACGAATATCCGGCAGACCTCCAGCTCTATGACAATGTCCGCGCCATCATCCAGACCGGTTTCACCCAGACCCACAACATCTCGGTCGAGGGCGGTACCGACAAGATCATGGTCCGTGGTGCAGCTGGTTACACCGACCAGCAGGGCGTCGTCAAGACAACCGACTACACCCGCCTGAACCTCACGCTCTCCGGCAAGGCTGAAATCACCAAGTGGTTGAACTTCGAGGGATCCATGACCTACTCGGCTACGACCAACCACAAGGTCCAGAAATATACCGCGGGTCCTCTCTACAGGGCATACCGCTGGCCGACGGTCGACGACATGTCAGACTACATGGCAGGCGACGGCACCATGAGGCTTCCGAACTACTACACCGATACGGACCTCCTCAACCCTCTGTACGGCTTGAACAAGAACAAGTACTATGACGAGTCCGACCGTATGCAGGTCAGCGCAAGCTTGAACGTCACTCCTACCAAGCACACCTATGCACGTGTGACCATGGGTTGGGACGTGGGCATGCAGACCTACGAATATTTCGTCCACCCTTATTACGGCAACTGCGAAAGCGCAAGCTACGGCAAGGGTTCCTTCACCACGACTGACAACAACTTCAAGGACCAGACCTTGAACGCACTTGCCGGCTACAACAACGAATGGGGCAAGTTCTCCTTCTCCGCACAGTTCGGTTACCACCAGCAGACCAACTACAGCGAGTCAGCTGCAGTCTATGGATCCAACTTCCTCGTCCTCGACTTCTACGGCCTGGCAAACTGCGACCCTTCAACCATCCAGAACACCACCCGTCACAGAACCCGCAGGCTGCAGGCTCTCTCAGGTCAGTTGGAATTCGGATGGAACAACATGGCGTTCCTCACCGCTCGTGCCCGTAACGACTGGTCTTCAACCCTGCCGAAGAACAACAACCACTACTTCTATCCTTCAATCGAACTCTCCTTCGTGGCAACGGAACTTCCGTTCCTGAAGAACTTCGATCCCATCTCCTACCTGAAACTCCGCGGCGCATATGCTACCGTAGGTAAGGATGCTACTCCTCTGTCGATCTACCCCGCACTCGAGGCAACCGAGCAGACCGGAGGCGGATTCCGCTACGGCTACACCGGCCCCAACGAAGGCCTCAAGCCTGAGATGACAACCTCCTATGAGGTCGGTTTCGAAGGCCGCTTCGCAAATGACCGCATCAACGCCGACTTCACCATCTACAAGACCATCTGCAAGGACCAGTACGTTACAAGCTTCCGTCTCAGCTACGCAACCGGTTTCGTCTTGAACAACATGAACGTCGGTACATTCGAGACCAACGGTTGGGAAGCCCACATCGACGGCGACATCCTCCGCACCAACAGCGGATTCCGTTGGAACCTCGGTCTCAACCTCGACCACAACTCGTCCGTCTGTACATACCTTCCTGACAACGTGACCGAGTACTACAACGCATACACTTGGGTTGTAGGCGACTCCCGCAACGGTATCAAGGTCGGCTATCCTATCACCTCGATGACCGCAATCGTATATCAGACCAACGACAGGGGCGAGACCCTCATCAACCCGTCCACGGGTCTTCCGCTGGTCACCTCCGACTGGAAGTACCTCGGCGACCGTCATGAGAAACTCTCTCTCGGTATCACCTCGAGCCTCTCGTTCAAGGGATTCCGTCTGTCGGCACTCTTCGCAGGCAAGATCGGAATGTCAGTCATGAACGGTACCAAGTATGCCATGATGGGCAACGGCCAGAGCATCGAGTCCGTCGAACTCCGTGACGGCAACGCAGTGATCTTCAAGGGCGTGCTCAAGAACGGCAACGAGAACTCCGACAACCCGACTCCGAACAACATCTCGGTGACCTACAGCAACTACGGCTCGTCAATCTACACGGGCTACGCTCCCGACTGGTTCGAGACAGGTGTCAACTACCTCCGTCTCCAGGAGCTCCGTCTCTCTTACAATGTTCCTGCAAAGTGGCTCCAGAACACCACCCACAAGTTTGTCAATTCGGCAAGCATCTGGGTCAAGGGTACAGACCTCTTCACCTGGACCAACTACTCAGGTATCGATGCAGTAGGTAACTCCGCTTCTGCAGCACTCGGCGGATACGGTGGTATCGGTATTGACTACTGGGGCATTCCTTCACCTAGAGGCGTTGCTTTCGGTGTTAATCTCACCTTCTAAAATGATATGAGTATGAAAAAGATATTATCAATAATTCTTTCAGCAGTCTGCATCCTCTCCATCTCGTCATGCGAGGAGTGGCTCGACGTCAACAACAATGTCGATGCACCGGACTACGTGGACGGTTACCTCTACCTTGCCGGCATTCTCTCCGCTTATCAGGGCATTTACTGGGATATTCGCGCAACAGGTGAGCTCACACAGATGATCCACGGCTACAGCTCAAACTACGGCGGTCACTACTACACCGCAAACAGCGACGCTGCAGGTGAAACCTGGCGCTATGTATACTGGCTCCACGGCAAGAACCTTCAGAACATGATCGACCAGTCAATCGAAGCCGAGAACTGGACTCTCGCCGGAATCGGCTACGCCATCAAGGCTTTCGACTGGGATGCCCTGACCAAACTCAACGGCGACGCTCCCTTCTTCCAGGCATATGAAATCGGCCGTCTCAGCCACGACTATGACTATCAGGAAGACATCTATCCTGAAATCAGGAAGATGGCTCTCCAGGCAATCGAATACCTTGAGATGGACGACCAGACCAACTATGGTTCACACCTCAAGGACTACGACCTCGCATACGGTGGCGACAAGGCAAAATGGCTCAAGTTCGCACACTCCGTCATCGTTGCAAACCTCGCATCCCTCACCAACAAGACCGACTTCGTCGCTTCATACTACAACGACCTCGTCGAGCATGCTGCAAAGGCCATCATGACCAACGACGACAACTTCGAAGTACGCGTTGACGGTGGCGGCTCGGATGCTCAGTATTCCGCATACAACAACTTCTGGGGCGTATATCGTGGCAACCTCGACGCATATCGTCAGGGCGACTACGCAGTTCAGATCATGACCGGTACCGTTCCGATGTATGACCACAACAGCGGTGAGAAGGTTCAGGCTGACCTCAAGGAAGGTGAGGAAACTGTAAATCCCTACTATCCCTACAAGCTCGCCGAGAAGCAGATCATCTGCGACACCCTCAAGGAACTCGGCCACTTCGATCCTCGCGTTACCCTCAAGATCGCATCCATGGATTCGAGGTACTACAACAACATGGACAACGTCGACAGCATCATGCGCTGGAAGTATTTCGGTGGCGACACCGGTTCCTCCTCACCGCAGAACGCAGCTGAAGGCGAAATCGCAAACATCTGGGGCACCCGCACCTCCGGCTATGCATCCAACCCCACCTACGACGGTGAAGGACGCTGGCTCTACCACAACGCTTCTCCCTATGTCGTCATGACGGCAGCCGAAATCAAGTTCATGCTTGCTGAGGCTCACTGGAAGGCTGACAAGAAGAGCGAGGCTCTCGCGGTCTGGAAGGAAGCTGTCGCCCTCGACGTCAACTGCTGTCCCAAGTGGATGGTCACCGGCGGCGGTCCCAACGTAACCGGCAAGGATGATTTCGGAAACGACACCTACTCCGTGGGTGGCAAGCTCCCCGGTGGCGACCACATCACCACGGCTACCTACAACAAGATGGCCCAGGCTTACATCGACGGTCCTTACGTGAACGGCATGACCCTCGCAGACTTCACTCTCTCGCACATCATGATGCAGAAGTATGTCGCCCTCTATCCTTGGGGCGCATCGGAAGTCTGGGTCGACCTCCGCAAGTACCACTACGACATTCCTCACAACGGCGACGTTCCGAAGATGGGCGACGGATGGGACAACATCACTTCCATCAACCACAAGTGGGACGAGGATGCGACCAAGGTCTACAAGGGCTTCTATCTCGACCCGATGCAGGTCAAGAACAAGATGACCAAGTTCGACTATCGCAACGAAGGTTCGCCTTGCTACCGTCTCCGTCCTAGATACAATTCAGAGTACATGTGGAACAAACCTGCTCTCGAGGCTCTGAAACCCATCTCTGGCATGGCTGACAACTACCAGTGCTCCATCCCTTGGTTCGCATACCCTGGTGATGTTTCAAGAAACTAAGTTCTGGTCAAACAAATCCTAATACTCAAGACAATGAAAGTATTCAAATATTTAACTTTTGCATTAGTGCTTGCTGCCCTTGTTTCCTGCGAGAAGCATGAGCTCAAGTTTGACACGAGGGAACTTGACGAATCGGATGCAGAATTCCAGCTTCACTATTTCGAGCCCGTGCCCCGTACCGGAAGTGCCTACTACATCGACTCCGTGTTCGTGAACGGCATTCTCTATTCGTCAGTCAACGGATCAGGCCAGCTGCAGCAGTACAACGGTGTACCGGGTGGTGCTACCGGAAGGTTCTTCGCCGTCAAGGCCGGTGACGTAACCTTCAAGTTCATGAGAAAAGGCGAGGTCGTATACGAGAAGACCACCACCCTCAATTCAGGCAAACAGAACGTGTTTGTCTATGACCTCACGAAGGATCCTATCGTAATCGACAACGGATATCCCTACAACAAGGCATTCCACGACACTCCGACGGCTGAGACTTGGGGTACCGACTCCATCGCAACCGTGCGTTTCTACAATTTCATGTACGAGGAACCGGGCGTTCCTTATCCCGGCAAGCTCCAGTATCAGTGGAGAAACGAGGTCAAGGACGAGGAAGGCAACTGGATCTGGCACAACGTCGGCGAGCCCGTAGGCTTCGGTGAAGCTTCTGCACGCACCGCCCTCATCGTCCACAAGACCGTCTACAACTCATCTGGTTACCGCGCAATGTACTACCGTATCCTCGACGAGAACGGCAACGTACTCAAGGTTACCAACTCGAGCGGCAATGTGGTGGACTACTCCGACTACTGGACGGCTTACATCGGACGTGCATACATGCACATCTGGGCTGGTGTCAGGACCTCAAAGAATCCTTACGCTTACGTATCCAACTGGACCTGCCTCTAACAGGGTTGGTCTCCATTTGACCAAAGGGCGGCACGATTGTTGTCGAGCCGCCCTTTATATTAAACCAACAACACGATTATGCGCAAATTCTTACTTTTCGCCATTGCGATGCTCATGGTAGTTCCTGCATTCGCACAGAAGATGTCCAAGGAAGAGAAGGCCAAGGCTGCACAGCTGGCTTTCGACGGTGCAGTGGAAAGCATCGATGCAAAGACCTGGGTTATCGTACCTGAGTCCTACACCAATTCCGACGGCATGTTCGAGAACAACATCGAAGACACCAATTTCCTCTCTGCAGAGGGAACCAACATGTTCAGCCAGGGATACATCGTCTGCGACAACGGCAAGACGAACGTCTCCGACATCTCCGAATATGAGGTCACCTATGACAAGAAGGGAAATCTCACCCTCCGCATCGTCGTTCACGGCAACTACTGGAAGGGTACTTACAAAATCACGATGAAGAAGGCTGGCGGCAACATGGTCGACGTCATCTTCAACCCCCAGAACGGCACGACCCGCAAGTTCACGGGTCCCCTCGTTCCCCTTGCAGGCGCAAAATATACCAAGCGCGCAAACCCGCTGTAACAATTGACACAACGATATTATCAGGGCCGCCACAAGTGACGGCCCTTGTTGGATTATGAACACCGGCAAGACTACCATCATTTCAACCATCCTCGCTGCCGTGCTGATCCTGTCGACGCATCTCACGGCCCATGCACAGGATGATTTCATGAAACGCAGCAACGAAGACAAATTCATTGCCTATTCACAGCTTCTCTCGCCGGAGAAGCTTTATCTGCATACGGACAGGGAGGTCTACTGTGCCGGCGACACCATCTGGATGAAAGGCTACCTCTTCAACGCTTCCGAACTCGCCGAATTCCCGGCTTGCAACTACATCTATGTCGAGCTGATAGCCTCGATGGTGGAGAAGAACGTCAATACGGGCAGGACGGAAAATCAGGAATATGTCCGCAAGAGGGTCAAGATCAAGAGAAGCGGCAACTCCTTCAGCGGCTATCTTCCGATTCCCGAAAACATGAACACGGGCGTGGCAGTGCTCAGGGGTTACAGCTACTGGATGCTCAATTTCCAGCCGAACTACATGTTCTACAAGAACATCGAGCTCAGAAACCCCATGAAGGACGACTTCGTGGTCAGCATGACCGACGAAAAGATTCGCGATACCTATAAATATACTGACATCGGTGTCGAGAATCCCTACGACAAGAAGGTCGAGAAGAAGATGGACATCGACGTCCAGTTCCTTCCCGAGAGCGGCAGGTACCTTGCGGGCATTCAGTCCGTAATCGGTGTCAAGGCTGTCGGCGAGGACGGCCTCGGAGTGGGTCTTACCGGAGAAATCTTCGCGGACGACCAGAAGATCGGAGCCTTCAGGACGAATGACGCGGGCATGGGCCGAATGATCATCACCGTCCCCGTCGGCACCAGGAAGGTCTACGCCATGGTCACGGACGGCCAGGACTTCAACAGCAAGGAGAGTTTCCCGATGCCGGAGGAAAAGGCCGTGGTGATAAACATGCAGGTTGCCACGGACGGAGCAACGGTGGTCATAAGCCACGGAGGCTTCACGCTTCCGGAATCGACGTCGATCGTCATCCATGACAAGAACGAAATCTACATGCAGATGGCCTACGATGAGGGCAGCACGGCCTTCAAGATTGGCTATGACGACCTCAGCGACGGCATCAACAATCTTGCGGTCATCGACGGCGAAGGCAACGTATATGCCGAGCGTTCATTCTTCGTCTTCCCCAAGAACGGCGTCAAGGCTGACATCGCGCTCAACAAGCAGGAATACGGACCGCGTGACCATGTCAAGGGCTCGGTCAAGCTCGCCGATGCCGATGGAAAACCGCTCAATGGCGACTTCTCCATCTCGGTTTCGGACGACTCATATGCCCCCTACAGCGGCAAGAACTACAATGTCGTCTCCTACCACTATCTTGGCAGCGAGCTGAAGTCTTTCGTCGAGAATCCCCAATCATACTTCGACGAGTCCATTCCGCTCAATCGCAGGATGCGCGACCTTGACCTCGTGATGCTCACCCAGGGATGGAAATACTATGACCTGCCGAAGATCCTCAACGGCGAGAGCATGATGCCGGCTTGCGGCAAGGAATACACCCAGTCCATCAGCGGCGTCGTACGCGGCACGCTGAAGAACGCGAAGAAATCCATCGTATCGTTCATCGCACCTTCAATCGGGTTCTCTGCGATGGGACAGCTCGACACCACCGGATGGTTCGCGCTCAACGGCCTCGACTTCCCCGAGGGAACGCAGTTCGTCGTAGGAGCGGTCAGTCTTGGCGGCAGCACGAAGAGATACACGCCCATCCTTGACGACGATGTCTTCGCAAGGTATTTCAACTATCCGAAATACATGCAGCGCACCGCCTATGCGGATGACTACAAATACGCGGCATTGTCCGACTACTACAACAACGGCGGCGAGATAGTCTATTCGCTCAACCCTTCATACATCTCGGGGGCACGCGTGCGCAAGCAGCAGAACATCTCCCCTCTTCCCAACTATGAGTTCAAGGAGGGCCAGTATCGCGGCACGCAGGAGCTTCAGCCTTACGAGGCATATGACCTGATGACCTACATCGTGACAACGTGTCCGCCGCTGCGCTTCTCCAGCCCGAGCGACGATGTGGCCGAGGAGGATTCCACCGCATTCAACGACGGTTCCGCCGGCAGGAGCATCGTCTGCCGCATCCAGCGCATATCATCGGAGATGAGCATCTCGAGCGGATGGGGCGAGATCCTCGTATTCATCAACGGAATGAAATCCACCTGCGCCGACCTGGAGGGTCTCACGGTGGCCGACATCACAGGTTTCGCCTACATCACCGGCGCCGATGCATCCAAGTTCAACGCGAGCGTCGATGACGCGCTCATGCCGCGCAGCGTCGTCATGATCCAGTCCAAGATGTACGACCACGACTCTGCAAGGAATGTCTCCGCCGGCACGCCGATTGGATGGCAGAAACCGGCGCGCTTCTATGCCCCGCGCTACGACAGCTATGCTTCGAAGAAGAACAAGGAGCCGATGCGCAGCACCCTGTACTGGAATCCCGAACTGGAGATAATGTCCGGTGAGGGCGCTGAATTCGACTTCTACACATCCGACCACAAGGTGCCGTACACGGTGGTCGTGGAGGGCTTCACGGAGACCGGAGTCCCGGTGTTCGCGAAGACCGAGATCATAAGGTAGCCCACGTTGCAGGTGAAGCAATACACGACAGGGCCGACTCGAAAGGGTCGGCCCTGTCCGTTGTCCTGCCCAGGCGTCAGAAGAGCTGCGGAAGGTCCTCGTCGGACTTCTTGCGGCGGCGTGAGCGCCTGTAGGGAATCGACTGCGCCTTCTTCGGCTGCGGCTGCGGAACTGGATCGGGTGCCGGAGCCGGCATCTGCGACTGCTCGGAGACCGCTTCGACGGCATTCTCCGCCTGCTGCGGAACCGGCTCGACCTGCGCCTCTTCGCCGTCGGCCACCGGCTTCACTTCAGCTGCCGGAACCTTCCCGGATGATTCCACGACCTCTTGCGTGACAGGCGCCTCTGGCTGTTCCTGCTGGGGTTCTTCGTCTGGAATGGCCGCGAAATAGCCTGAACGCTCCTCCCTCTTCTCGAAATAGGAGTCCGAGACAAGGTCGGGGAAATATTCCTCCGGCTCAATCTCGGGTTCACCTTGCGGCTCATCGGGCTCCGCTGCGGGTGTCGGCTGCTCCTCCTTCGGGTAGCCCATGAAAGCGCGCTGACGCGATGCGGCAGCCTCAAGTGCGGCTTCCAGTTCGCGCGCCTCCGCTGCCTCATATTCGGCCATCAGCTCCACGCGCAGGCTCTCCAGCGCGGCGGCAACCGCGGGCTTGTCCTCTTTCGGCGGCTCCACTATCGGGCGTTCGACACCTTCGCGCACCGGCAGCCCCTCGAGCAGGAACTTCAGGAAGCCGTCTCCCTCCTCGGGCGTGAGGAAATCGGTCTCGATCGGCAGATGGAACATGCGAAGCTTCAGGTCGTCCGGTATGTGGCGGTTGTTCGTCAGGCGCTGCGCATCCTTCTCGGAAGTCAGAAGCAGCGCACGCGGATGTGCAACGGCAAACTTCCTTATCTTGCGGAAGTCACGGCGCGTGAAGTCATGGTGGTCCGGAAACTCGTGCTGATAGACATAGTCATATTTGCCGTAGAGATACGAGCGCATCGGCTTGACGTTGGCAATGCCCGTGAAGAGGTATACCTCCTTGGAGTATTTGTAGCGAGGGTCGCCATACTCCTCGAAGACCGGTTGCGGCGATCCGTAGATGATCTTGCTGAAGAAGACCGGGTGGTCATCCTTGAGCTTGTTGGCCTTGCGGACCTTGTCGCAGTCCCATGTGTTGGCATAGTCGGGACTCTTCGTTATCACGACGGCGTCGGCGCGGCGCACCTGCCCGGGAAGGTCGCGCAGTCGGCCGATGGGCATCAGCTGGTCCTTGAATATCGGACGGTTGTAGTCGATCAGGACGATGTTCTTCGAAGGGGTTATGCTGCGGTGCTGGAATCCGTCGTCAAGGAGGATGACCTCAGGCTGCGGGTCCATCGCAAGAAGCATCTCCACGCCGCTGTTGCGGTCGGCGTCCACCGCCACGGTGATTTCAGGGAACTTTCGCTTTATCTGCAGCGGCTCGTCACCGACCTGGTGCGCGTCGTCGTCTACCGACACCTCGATGAACCCCTTGGTGCGGCGGCCGTATCCGCGCGAAAGCAACGCCACGCGGTAGTGCCCGGCGAGAGTGCGGATGATGTATTCGGCCATCGGTGTCTTGCCCGTTCCTCCGACCGTGATGTTGCCTATGCAGAAAACCGGCACGTCGAATGACGTGGACTTGAACACTCCCTTGTCGTAAAGGCGGTTCCTGACCTTAAGCGTCAGATAGTAAGGAAATAGCAACAGACTGCTTATCATGATTCGAAAAATACTGTCCTATGACCAGTTTCTTCTTATATATTCCAATGTTTCATAAAGTTCAGCCGGATCGTTCAGCGTGACCAGCTTCAGGCGGGTCTCCTTGAAGTTGTCAAGGCCCTTGAAGTAGCTCGACAGATGCCGGCGCATCTCGAGCACGCCCACTCTCTCCCCCTTCACCTCGATGCTCTTGGCAAGGTGCTTCCTTGCCAAGTCCACACGTTCAGAGACGCTCATCGGCGGCAGCAGCTCGCCTGTCGCCAGATAGTGCTTCACCTCGCGGAAGATCCACGGATGGCCGAAGCTGGCGCGGCCGATCATTATGCCGTCCACACCGTAGCGCTCGAAAGCCTCCTTCGCCCCTTGCGGAGTGGTGATGTCGCCGTTGCCCACAATCGGGATGGTCATCCTCGGATTGCGCTTGACCTCGCCTATCAGCGTCCAGTCCGCCTCGCCCTTGTAGAGCTGCGCACGCGTGCGGCCGTGTATGGTCAACGCCGCGATGCCGGCATCCTGGAGCCGCTCGGCAAGCGGCACGATGATCTTCGAGTCGTCGTCCCATCCCAGTCGCGTCTTCACCGTCACCGGCAGATGCACCGCCTCGACAACGCGGCGGGTTATCTCCACCATCTTGTCGGGCTCCCTCATCATTCCGCTTCCGGCACCCCTGCGTGCAATCTTGTTGACAGGGCAGCCGAAATTGATGTCTATCAGGTCCGGTCCTGCGGCTTCCGCCATCTGCGCCGCCTCGACCATCGCCTCCGGGATGTGGCCGTAGATCTGGATGCCTATCGGGCGTTCGTAGTCATAGACCTGCATCTTGGCCACCGTCTTGGCGGCTTCCCTTATCAGACCGTCGGAAGAGACGAACTCGGTATACATCATGTCCGCGCCGAACTCCTTGCAGATGAACCTGAAAGATGGATCGGTGACGTCTTCCATAGGCGCCAGGAACACGGGTCTGAAGCCCAGATCAATACTACCGACAGTCATACAAAGTACAAAAATACAAATTGAGCATGCACCATTTTTCACCCCCGCGCAAAGATATCATCAAGTTATTAACACAAAATAACTGCCTGATATTTTGTCACTTTAAATTAAATCGTTATCTTTGCAGCCCCCAAAAATGCGGGGAATCGCAACAAAAAACAAGTATTAACCTAAAAATCAACAAAGTGGACACTTTAAGCTACAAGACAATCTCAGCTAATGCGGCTACCGTCAACAAAGAGTGGGTAGTCATTGACGCTACTGATCAGGTTCTTGGACGTCTGGCTTCACGAGTTGCCATCATGCTTCGCGGCAAGCACAAGGTAAACTTCACTCCTCACGTTGACTGCGGTGACAATGTCATCATCATCAATGCTGAGAAGGTTCGCCTCACCGGCAACAAGATGACCGACAGGCAGTACGTTCGTCACACCGGTTATCCGGGAGGACAGCGCTACACGACTCCGAAAGAACTGTTAGCAAGCAAACCGACAGCTTTAGTAGAGCACGCCGTCAAGGGTATGCTCCCTAAGAACCGCCTTGGTTCAGAACTGTTCCGCAACCTCTACGTTTACGAAGGTGGCGAGCATCCTCACCAGGCACAGAACCCGAAACAAATTAACTTAAACGAAATTTATTAAACAGAGCATGGAAGTAATCAACGCCCTTGGAAGACGTAAATCAGCAGTTGCTCGCGTTTATTTAAGCACCGGCAAAGGCGACATCACCATCAATGGTCGCAACCTTGACGAATACTTCAAGGAAGACACCCTGAAGTTCATTGTCAACCAGCCTATGCAGGTTACAGGCACAGCAGCCAACTTCGACATCAAAGTCAATGTTGACGGCGGCGGTATCAAGGGACAGGCAGAAGCCATCCGTCTCGGTATCTCCCGCGCACTTTGCAAAGTCGATGCAGAGGCTTACCGCCCTGTACTCAAGTCCAACGGTTTCCTGACGCGTGACGCCCGTGAGGTCGAGCGCAAGAAGCCTGGTCAGCCTGGTGCACGTAGACGCTTCCAGTTCAGCAAACGTTAATTTAACGCTGATTTACTTGCACAGCCCGGAACCAAAACCGCAGGATCCATCAATGGCTGCCTGAGATTTGTCCGGCTGCGAAAAATCAAAGAGACCGCAAAGACGCTACTCTTGATTGATGAAATGAGAGCCCCCGAACGGGAGCAAACACACAAACCAAACAAAAAAACTTTAAAATGTCTAGAACCAATTTCCAAGACTTACTTGATGCAGGTGTTCACTTCGGTCACCTGAAGAGAAAATGGAATCCTAAGATGGCTCCTTACATCTACATGGAGAAGAACGGAATCCATATCATCGACCTGCATAAGACTGTTGTAAAAATAGATGAGGCAGCAAACATGATGAAGCAGCTCTCCCGCGCGGGCCGCAAGATCCTGTTTGTCGCTACAAAGAAACAGGCCAAAGAAATCGTTGCTGATTGCGCAAAGAGCGTCAACATGCCTTACGTTACTGAGCGTTGGGCTGGTGGCATGCTCACCAACTTCCCCACGATCCGCAAGGCCGTCAAGAAGATGAACACCATCGACAAGATGATCACCGACGGTACTTTCGACACTTTGGCAAAACGTGAACGTCTCCAGATCTCACGCCAGAGAGCTAAGCTCGAGAAGAACCTCGGCTCCATCGCAGACCTCAACCGTCTCCCTTCAGCTCTCTTCGTAGTTGACGTCCAGAAGGAAATCAACGCCGTCCGCGAAGCCAACCGCTTGAACATCCCGGTTATTGCTATGGTTGATACCTGTTGCGATCCGACCAACATTGATTATGTGATTCCGGCAAATGACGACGCTGCAAAGAGCATCTCGCTTATCACCGACACTCTCTGCAAGGCTATCGCTGAAGGTCTCGAAGAAAGAAAGATCGAGAAGGAAAAGGAAAAGGACTCTGAAGAAGAGGCTGCTCCCGCAGTTCCCGCAAAGAAGATGCGCCCTCGCAAGTCGGCTCCCAAGGCTGAAGAGGCAGAAGCAAAGAACGAATAACAATCTAACCCCCCCTATCAGAACCATGGAAATCAAAGCAGCAGACGTTGCGAAACTCCGCAAGATGACAGGTGCCGGCATGATGGATTGCAAGAAGGCTCTCGTCGAGGCTGAAGGCGACTACACACGCGCACAGGAAATCATTCGTGAAAAAGGCAAGCTCGTGGCAGCAAAGCGCGCTGACCGTGAAACCACCGAAGGTGCCGTCAAGGCACGCGTGGCTGACGGCAAGGGCGTCATCATCTGCCTCGGTTGCGAAACTGACTTCGTATCACAGAACGCAGAATTCCAGGCACTGGCTGACGCCATCGCAGACGTTGCAATGGCCAACCTCCCTGAGGATGCAGAAGCTCTCAAGGCTTGCAAGATGGCAGACGGCCAGACCGTTGAGGAAGCTATCTCCCAGCAGACCGGCAAGAGCGGCGAAAAGCACGTTCTCGCATTCTACGGCAAGCTCGAGGCTCCGTACGTGGCATCATACGTCCACACGATCAACGGCAAGCTCGGCGCCATCGTAAGCTTCAACAAGGAAGTTCCTGCAGAACTCGGCAAGGGTGTCGCAATGCAGGTCGTATCCATGAAACCGGTTTCCGTTTCGGCTGCCGACTGCCCTGCAGACGTCGTCGAGAAGGAAAGAGAGGTTGCTGTGATCAAGACCAAGGAAGAGCAGATCCAGAAGGCAGTCGATTCAGCTCTCAAGAAGGCTGGCATCAACCCTGCCCACTGCGACAGCGAAGACCACATCGAATCCAACACCGCAAAGGGTTGGCTCACTCCGGAGCAGGCAGAGCAGGCTCGCGAGATCAAGAAGACCGTTGCTGAGCAGAAGGCTGCAAACCTCCCCGAGCAGATGATCCAGAACATCGCCAATGGCCGTATCCAGAAGTTCTTCAAGGAGAACACCCTCGAAGAGCAGGAATACCAGATGGGCGACGGCAAGGAGTCTGTCAAGAGCGCAATCGCAGCTGTGGACAAGGATGCAAAGGTCCTCAAGTTCTACCGCTTCTCACTCACTGACGAATAACATTGCAAGTGACATAATGGAAGGGGGTGACCGTTTCGGCCACCCCCTTTTCTTTTGTACGGCGATGCGATGCTATTTGCACCACTTGTCAAGCCAGTCGAAGAACTCGCGGTTCCAGTGTATCGAATTCTGCGGCTTGAGTATCCAATGGTTCTCGTCGGGGAAGAGGATCATCTTGGACGGGACTCCCATCATCTGTGCCGCATTGAAGGCTGCCATCCCCTGCTCCACCGGCACGCGATAGTCGAGTTCGCCGTGGGTCACGAGGATGGGCGTATCCCACTTCTCCACCAGCTTGTGGGGAGATGAGGCATAATGGCGCACCGCTGCGGGATTGTCGCTCCAGGGAGAGCCCGACATGTACTTGTCAGGCTGGCGGCATCCGCCGTTGTCCCAGTTGGGGAACCACATCTCCTCGGTCGTCATGTACATCTGCTCCTGGTTGAAGATGCCGGCATGGGCAATGAACGCGCTGAAGCGTCCCTGGTGGATGCCCGCCAGGTAATAGACGGAATAGCCGCCGTAGCTTGCCCCTACCGCCGCCATCTTGCCGACGTATGGCTCAGCCTTGAGATTGTCGGCAGCGGAGAAGTAGTCCCTCATGTTCTGGCCCATGTAGTCACCTGAGATCTGCTCGCACCACTCCTGTCCGAATGCCGTGGTGCCGCGACGGTTGGGAAGCACCACGATGTAGCCCTGGGAGGCCATCAGGCGGTAGTTCCAGCGGGTGGACCATCCCTGGGTCAAAGCCGACTGCGGGCCGCCCAGACAGAGCAATATTGCCGGATATGCCTTTGCGGCATCGAAATGCGGCGGGTATACCACCCATGTGAGCATCTTCTTGCCGTCGGTCGTAGCAATCCAGCGTTCCTCCACCTTGCACTCGTCAAGTTGCGCGATGATCTCGTCGTTCTCGTGCGAAAGCTGTTTCCAGCTGCCGTCGGCAAGGGATACGGAAGTTATCTCCGAAGGGCGCATCAGCGTGGTCGTCGTGGTGATGATGCTTTCGCCGGCAAGTGTCGGCGCACCGAAATTGACCCACTCGTGCTCTGGAGTGATCCGCTTCAGGTTGCCTTCCAGGTCGACGTTCCATATCTCCTTCACTCCCTCCACTTCCGCGCAGAAGTAGATCGACTTGGAATCAGGTGCCCAGACCGGGCTCTCGACGTTGTACTTGAAGTTCGTCGTGAGTTCACGGCAGAAGCCTGGAACGATGTCATATGCGAAGAGTCTCACCTTGTCGGCCTCGTAGCCGTCCCTCTCCATGCTGAGCCACGCAACGCTGCAGCCGTCCGGGCTGAATACGGGTTCCTTGTCATATCCCATCATCCCTTCGGAGATGTTGATCGTCACACGGCTCGAGAGGTTCATCAGATAGATGTCCGAGTTGGTGGAGAAGGCATATTCGCGGCCCGTGAGCTTGCGGCAGGAATAGGCTATCTGGCCTCCCTCCGGGCTGAAGGCGAGCTGCTCGATGCCGTCGAACGGTTCAGAAGGAAGCTCGAACGGCGCGCCGTCGAGAATGTCGAATCCCTCACCCAGCTTCTTGCCGTCGAACGGGGCGATGAAGGTGTGCGGGATGCTCTCCACGAAGTGGTCCCAGTGACGGTACATCATGCCGTCGATGGTGCGTGCAGTGGACTTCGCAAGGTCCGGATAGATGTCGGCGGGCTTCTGCGCCACCTTGAAGGAGGTGACGTACATCACCTGGCTGCCGTCGTCCGAAAGCTTGAACTCGCTGATGCCTTCAGCCACGTCGCTGACCTTGCGCGAGCCGGTGCCATCGGCATTCATCACCCACATCTGGCCCCCCTGCAGATAGGCTATCGCCTTGCCGCCGTCGATCCAGCGCGCGTTGGACGCGCTCTTCGGAAAATGCGTCAGCTGACGGGCGTTGCCGCCGTCGATGTCCATCAGGAAGAGGTTTCGGCAGCTTCGGTTCTGCTCGATCGAGGTATAGGCGACGCCGTAGAGAATCGTCTTTCCGTCGGGAGAGACCTGTGGATCCGATACCTTGCCCATCCTGTGCATGATTTCGGGGGTGAAGTGACCGTCCGCCACCTCGATCGCCTCCTTCTCTATTGCCGGGGCGGAAGAGGCCGCCGTCTCGCGGGATGCACCGCATGAAGTGATTGCCGCCATTGCCAATAACGTAAAAAATAACTTTTTCATATCGTCCTATTCGTTTGTTTCTTCAAATCCGTAACCGAGGTCTATGCCCTTGAGCGTCGCGGGCACGCCCCTCGACATCCATACCGGCATCGGAGCACCCTTGAGGAAGTGGTTGAAGAACTGCTCGAGACGGATGCTGAGGTCCTTGCGGTTGCGGCGCTCCTTGAGGTTGTGGGCCTCGTCGTTGTACTGCAGCAGCCAAGCCTGCTTTCCGCAGCGGCGCAGCGCGTTGTAGAACTCGATTCCCTGCCACCATGGCACCGCACCGTCGGCGTCGTTGTGCATGATGAGCACCGGGGTGGTGACGTTGGGCACGAAGAAGAGCGGAGAATTCTCCACGTAGAGGTCGAAGCCGTGCCACAGGTCGTCGCCTATGCGGCTCTGCTGCTGCTCGTACTGGAATGTGCGGGCAACGCCGCTCTCCCAGCGGATGCCGCCGTATGCGCTGGTCATGTTGGAGACGGGGGCGCCGGCACCGGCAGCCTTGAAGCGGCCGGTCTGGGTGATGAGGTATGCGACCTGATAGCCGCCCCAGCTCTGGCCCTGGATGGCCATGTTGTCACCGTCGATCCAAGGATATTCGCAGAGCATGTCGCATGCGGGCATGAGCGACTTGAGGCAGCTCTTGCCCGGATGGCCGTCCGTATAGTAGATGTCGGGGATGAAGCAGACGTAGCCGTTGCTCACGAAGAACGGGATGTTGACCGTCGATGCGCTCGGTGCGGGCACCCTGCTCTTGAAGAGATCGTCGGAGTATTTCTCGTAGAAGTAGATGATCACCGGATAGCGCTTCGAAGCATCGAAATCCTCCGGCTTGAAGAGCAGTCCCTGCGCATCGATGCCGTCCTCGGTCTTCCAGCCGACCAGTTCGACTGTACCCCAGTTGTAGTCGTCCTGCTGAGGGTTGACGCGGGTAATCCTCGTCTCGCTCTTGAAGCGGTCGCCGCTCATCCAGAGGTCCCTTCCGTCCTCGAAGCTTTCGCGAGTATAAATCATTATCGGCTTCTTGCCAGGGCGGACTGTGAGCTGGTCATAGGTGTAGTCGCCCTCGACAAGCTTCTCCAGCGAAGCCTTCTTCCTGGAAAGGTCCTTCACGGCGAAACCGGTCTGCTTGGTCGTGTGGTTGAAGGTCCTGAAGTAGAGAGGACGTCCGGCGACGACCTTGTCGCCGATCATCGGGGTCGTCATCTTCATGTCCGGCATCTGATAGACGTTGACGAACCTGTAGGTGGTGTTGGTTGCCCTTCCGACCCCTTCGGTGATGTTTACCGGAGCCTTTGCCCCTTTGGGGTCGAACATCCACGTGTCGAAACGGTCACGGAGCAGGAAATAGTCGGAATTTTCCGACCATACGGGCGAACCGTATGGGCTCGGGAGGGAAGGAGTGTCGTGGTCCTCGTTCCAGAATGCTACGCCAAGCGCCGAGGTCAGGTCGCGGCTCTCGCCCGTTGCCAGGTCATAGAGATACCAGACCCTCTCCTGCTGGTTGTAGTAGGTGTAATATGCGCCGTCGGGAGAACTGCCCACATACTGGTATGGCACCTCCTCGGCTATCAGCTCGCGGCTGCCGTCCGCAAGGGAGATGCGGTAGACGTCGCAGCAGGCGTTGCGGTCCCAGCTCTTCCTGACGCGGTAAGGCTTGTCACCGGATGCCAGGACGAAGTTCTGGCGGTTGTCCTCGCCGACGTTGACGTTGAGTGTCTCGTCACCCAGCTGAACCACCTTCCCGGAGCCGTCAAGCCTTGCAAGTGCCGTGTAGTTGCGCACCTTGTCGGCATTGAGGTTGACTTTCTGCACCGGCTGGATATAATCCTCGTTCCACACCCAGATGTCGAGCTTGGGCTGCTCGAAATCGACCAGCGTGGTGTCTTTCTCGGGAGGAATCGGCATGGTGCCTATCAGGATGTATGAATCGCCGTCACGGAACTGGATGCGCCTCGTTGAGGATATCTTCCAGCCCTTTGGTATGCCGGGAGCGTCATGGGCGACGACCTTGGATGTCTTGTTGTCGGCATAGAGATAGACGTCCGTGAGCTTCTTGACCTCCTTTGCGGTGTCGAGATTTGCATAGAATGCCATCTTGTCGCACTCCTTGTTGAAGCTCAGGCCGGCGAACGATGCCTCGCGGTCGCCCGTGAGCACCTCGGTGCGCACCTTCGTGGCGGAATCATAGATGAACACGCCGCGCAACGTCAGGCTGTCCTTCTTGTCGGGCTTGGTGATGAAGGCAAGCTTCTCGCCCTTCTCCGAGAAGAGGTAGCTCTCTACCGATGGAATGGTGTCGACGGCAAAGGTGTTGATGTCAAGCACGTAGAGATTGCCCTTCGGAGCGTCCGGCTTACCGGGCTTTTCGGGTTTCTCGGGTTTCTCGGGCTTTTCCGGCTTCTCGGGCTTCTCACCCTTCACCACTTCCTTGTCATCCTTCTTCGGGGAGGGCTTTGCGGCGGGCTTGTCGGCATCCTGGAAAGCGACCTTGGAGATCATCTTCTCCGAGGCCTTGATACCCTTGACTGCCGGCCAATACTTGAGCTGCCCTGTTGCAAGGTCCATGACGGCAAGGGTGTCCTTGGGCATCTCGTCCGGTTTCTTCTTGTCTATGCGCGCCTGGCGCGTCTGCTCGTATTTCGGTGCGATTCTCAGGACCGCCTTTGCGTCGTCGGCCGAGACGGCCACAAGCGTCGCACGCTCGACGGCATATTCGCGGCCGGCCGCGACATTGCGGAGATGGAGGACGGCATCGCCCTGCTGGGGAGAAACGGTATAGCTTCCCCATTGGCTTCCTTCAATGAATGTGACTCTGCCTACGCTCTTCCATCCGTCATATACGGAATGGTCCAGAGGTGGCTTGGAGGCGAAGACACTGGCGAAACAGCACAGCATCAAAGCAGATAATAGCACTCTTTTCATCTTTTTATAATTATGTGTTACAATAAATTGCTGATTTGTTCGTAGTAACGCTTCGAGACCGGGATGTGCCTTGCTTCGCTGTTGTCCAGCTCAACGAATATCACCCCTTCCTTGTCCTTGCGCAGCACGGTCACATGGCGGGTGTTGACAAAGAACGAGCGGTGGCATCTCACTATCCCGCTGCTCTCGCACATCTGCTCCACGCTCTTCATCGAGCTTCGCAGCATCTTCTCCCGTATCTGCGAATTGTCGTCATAGAAAACCTTTATGTAGTTCTCCTCCGCCTCTATGTAGAGCACCGAAGAGGCGGCCACGGTCAGTTTGAGAAGATGGTTCGAATCATAGAACTTGAGCCTCACATCCTCCTCCACGGGAGCGCCCACCTCCTTCTGCAGATGGCTTATCATGAAGAGCATCGTCAATATGACATAAGGAAAGAAGAGTATCGGAATGATGAAGACAAGCGAGCGGTAGAGCGTGTCGAAGTATGGCAGGGACGGGGTGTACGAGAGGCTCAGGAAAAGCGCGACGAAGCAGCATATTGCCACCGACTCTCCGGCGAACCAAACGATGGTCCGCGCAAGCGAATCCATGTTGCGGCGAAGGAGCAGGTAAAGGAGACGCGACAATACGAGCAGCCCGAAGATTATCGCCACGACTATGGAAAGGTTGAAGGAATAGCGCCCGGCCGCATAGTCCAGAAAGTCGAACGACGACTCGGGACGGAACAGGATCACGAATCCGACAAAGAATATGGGCAAGCCTACGACATAGAAGAAATGGACCCAGAAAGAGCGGAAAATCTTGGAATAGTTGATTGTCTTCATCTCTCTAAACAGTGTGACGAATTTTGCTGAAGACAAATTTAATCCCAAATATTGAATTTTCATCACAATTTTGGCGTTTTCATCACAAAAACAAGCCACAAATGCCATTTTCTTGTCCAGCCATGCGGGGCGGGATAATTTTGCGATGTTCAAACAAACATTGAAATGGATAACATCATCAGACTTTACGAAAACAGTTTCCGCACCAATGCGCACCTTCCTGCGCTGACAGACTATTTCTCGAAGGAGACGACGACATATTTGCAGATGGCAGAAAATGTGGCACGCATTCACCTGCTCCTCGAGGGAGCCGGCATCAAGAAGGGCGACAACATCGCCCTCATCGGAAAGAACGGCCCGAAATGGGTCACCACATATATAGGTATCATCACCTACGGCGCCGTCGTGGTGCCGGTGCTTGCAGATTTCAACCCGACCGACGCGGTCAACATCATCAACCACTCGGACTCAAGGTTGCTCTTCACGGACGACAAGCTCTGGGAATCCCTCACCCATTGCGGCAAGGAGTTCGAAAAGATTGAGGGAGCCATCTCGCTCGACAGCGACAAGGTGCTCTTCGAGGCGCAGGGAAGCGCGGTGGGCACCTCCGCCGCATCGCTCGACGGCAGGTTCGCCGAACGCCATCCGAAAGGATTCTCCACGGAAGACATCATCTATGACACGCCGGACCTGGACAAGACGATGATCATCAGCTACACCTCCGGCACATCCGGCTTCAGCAAGGGGGTGATGCTCACCGTCGGCAGCATCTCGTCGAATGTCAACTTCGCCATCCATCACAGGTTCCATTATACGGGCTCCAGGGTGCTTGCCCTTCTGCCTCTCGCGCATGCATACGGCTGCGCATTCGACATGCTCACGCCGCTCGCCGCCGGCTCGCACATCACGCTGCTCGGACGGACCCCCACCCCGGCGATATTGATAAAGGCGATGAAGCAGGTCCAGCCGAACCTCATCTGCACGGTGCCGCTGGTGCTCGAGAAGATCGTTCGCAAGAACGTTTTCCCGAAGCTCGAGGAGAAGCCGCTCAAGACCCTGGTCAAGATTCCGGTGCTGCGCGGCCTTGTCTACAAGAAGATATGCCGCTCGATGCTCGAATCCTTCGGAGGTTGCTGCTTCGAGGTCAACACCGGCGGCGCCGCCCTCAACCCGGAGGTGGAGCGTTTCCTCATGAAGATCCGCTTCCCGTTCACCGTGGGATACGGAATGACCGAATGCGGTCCGCTCGTCTCCTACGAGCGCCACGAATATTACAAGGCGGGTAGCTGCGGAAAGGTGCTCCCCGGCATGGAAGCCCGCGTGCTGCCTTCCGAGAACGGCGAGGCTGCCGGCGAGATCTGCGTCAGGGGCATCAACGTGATGAAGGGCTACTACAAGAACATCGAGGCCACGACGGCGGCGCTGGACGGCGAAGGCTGGCTCCACACGGGCGACGTGGGCATCATCGAGGCCGACGGCACCGTCTATCTGAAGGGGCGCTGCAAAAGCATGATCCTCTCGGCCAACGGACAGAACATCTACCCCGAGGAGATCGAGGCCAAGCTCAACGCCCTTCCCCATGTGGCGGAAAGCCTCGTCTACGACGAGAAGGGCAAGATAATCGCCCTCATCGTGCCGGACCTGGCCGAGATGCAGAAGAACGGCTTCTCAAATGCCGACATCAAGGCTCAGATGGACGAAAATCTCGCGAGGCTCAACACCATGGTGGCTCCCTACGAGAAGGTTTCGTCCTACATCTTGTGCGAAGATGAGTTCGAAAAGACGCCGAAACGCAGCATCAGGAGATATCTCTACCCGAAACACATGAAGAGACTCCTGCTTGCCTGATTTCAGTTTGAAAACAAAAATGGCGGTGACAAGATGATTCCATCTTATGTTGCCGCCATTTTAGTTACGAATTATAACTAAATGCAAAAAACTGATTTTCAGCGAATAACATTGGAAAATTATTTCTATTTTTGCAGTCGTAATTAAAAACCATTACAAACCATGTCAATCATTATCGTACTCGTTGTTCTAATTCTTGTGGCGATGCCATGAGACCGGGGAGTGCGTTTGATGATACAATTAAAGAGTTATATTTTCACAAGCCCTTCTCGGTGAGAGAGGGGCTTTCATTTTGAATGACAATGGACAGACTCAGAAGCAACGCAACCACGCAGGGACGCAGGATGGCCGGCGCAAGAGCATTATGGAGGGCAAACGGAATGAAGGAGGCACAGATGGGAAAACCCGTCATCGCCATCGCAAATTCCTTCACGCAGTTCGTTCCTGGCCATACACACCTTCACGAGATCGGACAGAAGGTCAAGGCCGAAATCGAGAAACTCGGCTGCTTCGCCGCCGAATTCAACACGATTGCAATCGATGACGGAATAGCGATGGGACATGACGGGATGCTATACTCCCTCCCCTCGCGCGACATAATCGCCGACAGCGTGGAATATATGGTCAACGCACACAAGGCGGACGCGCTGGTCTGCATAAGCAACTGCGACAAGATAACCCCCGGGATGCTGATTGCAGCCATGAGGCTCAACATCCCGACCGTATTCGTCTCCGGAGGCCCGATGGAGGCCGGAGTCCTCGGCGAAGCCAGACTCGACCTGATAGATACGATGGTAAAGTCGGCCGACCCGGAGGTGAGCGACAGCGAGTCGCAAGTGGTCGAGGCCAACGCCTGCCCCACATGCGGCAGCTGCTCCGGAATGTTCACCGCCAACTCGATGAACTGCCTCACCGAGGCGATAGGCCTCTCGCTGCCCGGAAACGGCACCATAGTGGCCACGCACGCCAACCGCACGGAGCTCTTCGTAAAGGCGGCGAGGCTGATCGTCGAGAACACCCACAAATATTATGAGGACGGCGACTGCAGCGTGCTTCCGCGCTCCATCGCAACGCGCAAGGCATTCCTCAACGCAATGGCACTCGACATCGCCATGGGTGGATCCACCAACACCATACTCCACCTGCTGGCAGTGGCGCACGAGGCGGAAGTCGACTTCAAGATGGAGGACATCGACGCCCTCTCAAGGCGCATCCCATGCATCTGCAAGGTGGCGCCCAACACGCAGAAATACCACATCCAGGAGGTCGGAAGGGCCGGCGGAGTGGTTGCCATCATGAACGAGCTGGCAAAGGCCGGACTCGTGGAAACCGACACCGTCAGGGTCGACTCGATGACGCTCGCGGAAGAGATCGAACGCTACTGCATCACGTCGCCGAAGCACGTCGCCGAAGCAGAATCAATATATGCCAGCGCTCCCGCAGGCCGCAGGGCAATCGAAATGGGATATCAGAAGACGATGTACGAGAGCTTTGACACCGACCGCAGCGAAGGGTGCATCCGCGACGTGGAGCATGCCTACACCAAGGACGGCGGACTTGCCATCCTCAAGGGGAACATCGCAAAGGACGGCTGCGTCATCAAGACCGCCGGCGTAAGCAGCGAGCTTTGGAAGTTCTGCGGTCCGGCGCGCGTCTTCGACTCCCAGGAGGAGGCATGCGAAGGCATCCTCGGCAGCAAGGTGAAGAGCGGCGACTGCGTCGTCATAACCTACGAAGGGCCCAAGGGAGGACCGGGAATGCAGGAGATGCTCTACCCCACCTCATACATCAAGTCGATGCACCTCGGCCGCGAATGCGCCCTGATCACCGACGGACGCTTCAGCGGCGGCACGTCCGGCCTGAGCATCGGCCACATTTCGCCCGAAGCAGCCGCCGGCGGCGAGATCGCACTCCTGCGAGACGGCGACATCATCGAAATCGACATTGCACAACGCTCGATAAACGTCAGGCTCAGCGAAGAGCAGCTTGCCCAGAGACGCGCCGAGGAGCTCGCTCGCGGCAAGAAGGCCTTCACGGCGCCGCGCCGCGAGCGCTACGTGCCGAAGAGCCTCAAGGCATACGCAGCGATGGTCAGCTCGGCCGACAAGGGAGCAGTTAGAATCATAGAAGAGTGACAATCCATGAACGAAGCACAATACACAGGATCGGAGATACTGGTCAAATCATTGGTCGAAGAGGGTGTCGACACCATCTTCGGATATCCCGGAGGGCAGATAATGCCCGTCTATGACGCACTGTACGACCATCGTGACCACATCAGGCACATACTGGTGCGCCACGAGCAGGGCGCCGTCCACGCAGCGCAGGGCTATGCCCGCGCCACTGGAACGCCCGGAGTCGTGACGGTCACCTCGGGACCGGGCGCAACCAATGTCATCACCGGCATCGCGGACGCGATGATCGATTCCACCCCTATAGTTGTCATCTCCGGCCAGGTCGGAAACGACCTGATCGGCACCGACGCCTTCCAGGAGACGGACTTCATCGCCATAACCAACTCCATCTCCAAGTGGTGCTATCAGATACGCCGTCCCGAAGACATCACTTGGGCAGTCGCACGCGCATTCTACATCGCATCCAACGGCCGTCCGGGCCCGGTGGTGCTCGACGTCACGCGTGACGCCCAAAAGGGCCTCTCCGGCTTCTCCTACGAGAAATGCACCTCCATCAGGACATACAACCCCTACCCGCTTCCCGACAAGAAGGACCTTGACGCAGCCGCCAAGATGATCAACGAGGCGAGCAAACCGCTGATGGTCTTCGGACAGGGCATCACACTGGCCGGGGCGGAGGAAGAACTGAAGGAGTTCCTCGCCAAGAGCGGCATGCCCGCAGCATCCACGCTGCTCGGCCTCAGCGCCCTCGACACATCCGACAGCCACTATCTGGGAATGGTCGGAATGCACGGAAACATCGCCCCGAACGCGATGGCGCAGGAGTGCGACCTGCTCCTCGCCGTGGGAATGCGCTTCGACGACCGCGTCACCGGCAAGACCTCCGAATACGCACGCCAGGCAAGGATAATCCACATCGACATCGACGCGTCCGAGATAGGCAAGAACGTCCCGGTCGACCTCGGCATCCTCGGCGACGCCGCCACGGTGCTCACGGAACTCACGAGGCGGGTCAGCAAGAAACGCTACCCGGAGTGGCTCAGGTTTGCGGACGAATGCCGCGCAATCGAGGAGAAGAAGGTCATCGAACCCGAAGTCCATCCACAGGGCAAGAACATCAGGATGGGCGAAGTGGTGGCGGAGATCGCGGCACAGACCAGGAACAAGGCAATCGTGGTCACCGATGTCGGACAAAACCAGATGAGCGCGGCGAGATACTCGCAGTTCGTCAGGGGCCGCAGCCTGATCACCTCCGGAGGCCTCGGCACGATGGGCTTCGGACTGCCCGCGGCGATGGGCGCCAAGGTCGGATGCCCCGGCCGCCAGGTATGCCTCTTCGTTGGGGACGGAGGTCTGCAGATGACCATCCAGGAACTCGGCACCATAATGCAGGAGGGCATCGGAGTCAAGGTCATCCTGCTCAACAACGGCTGGCTCGGCAATGTGCGCCAGTGGCAGGAACTCTTCCACAACCGCAGGTATTCCTTCACCAGGATGATGAACCCCAACTACAAGGGCATCGCCGACGCATACTGCATCAACTACGCGCTCGTCGAGAGCCACGAGTCGCTTGCGCCCGCCGTCGCCGGAATGCTTGCGAACGACGAGCCGTGGCTGCTCGAGGTGCGCGTGGAGGAGGAAGGCAACGTCTTTCCGATGATTCCGCCGGGAAGGAGCGTCAATCAGATCATGTTGAACGAAAAAGAATGGTTCGAATATGGAAAATAAGGATACGATGTACACCGTAACGATCTTTACGGAGAACCAGATAGGACTGTTGAGTTCCATCACGAGCATCTTCACCAGACGCAGCCTCGACATCTGGCAGCTCAAGGCAGCGCCCTCGCCGATCACCGGGCTCCACTACATCTCCGTGTGGACGCGCGGCAAGGAGCAGAAGATCGAGGCGGTCGTCAAGCAGATCGAGAAGCGCATCGAGGTGGTGAAGGTCTTCCATACCACCACCGAAAGCATAACACCGTCGGCAGACGTATACCTCTACAAGCTGGCCCGCCAGATGGAGGAATACGCGACGAACTCACAACAATGACCAACAAACAATAACAAACACAATAACAACAATCAAGATCATGGCAAAAATCAATTTCGGCGGAGTTGACGAGACAGTTGTCACCCGCGATGAGTTCACGCTCCAGCATGCAAGGGAAGTTCTCAAGGACAAGACCATCGCCGTCATCGGCTACGGCGTCCAGGGTCCCGGACAATCGCTCAACCTCAGGGACAACGGCTTCAAGGTAATCGTAGGACAGCGTCAGGGAAAGACCTTCGAGAAGGCCATTTCCGACGGTTGGGTTCCGGGAGAGACCCTCTTCAGCATCGAAGAAGCCTGCAAGAGAGGTGACATCGTGATGTGCCTCCTTTCCGACGCGGCCGTCATGTCCGTATGGCCGACCATCAAGCCGGCCCTCACCCCGGGCAAGACTCTCTACTTCTCGCACGGCTTCGCAATCACCTGGAACGACCGCACCGGATGTGTCCCTCCTGCAGACATCGACGTCATCATGGTCGCACCGAAAGGTTCCGGTGCAACGGTCCGCTCTCTCTACCTCGAGGGACGCGGCATCAACTCCTCTTTCGCGGTCTACCAGGACGTGACCGGCAAGGCTCTCGAGAACACTCTCGCACTCGGCATAGGCATCGGTTCGGGCTACATGTTCGAGACCACTTTCCAGCGCGAGGCAACGAGCGACCTGACAGGCGAGCGCGGTTCGCTCATGGGAGCAATCCAGGGCCTGCTCAGCGCTCAGTATGAGGTGCTCCGCGAGAACGGGCACACCCCTTCGGAGGCATTCAACGAGACCGTCGAGGAGCTCACCCAGTCGCTCATGCCGCTCTTCGCAGCAAAGGGAATGGACTGGATGTATGCAAACTGCTCAACCACGGCACAGAGGGGCGCACTCGACTGGATGGGTCCTTTCCACGATGCCATCAAGCCTGTAGTGGAGAAGCTCTACGCAAGCGTCAAATGCGGCAACGAAGCTCAGATCTCCATCGACGCCAACAGCAAGCCTGACTACCGCGTAGGTCTCGAGAACGAGCTCAAGGCACTCAGGGAAAGCGAAATGTGGCGTACCGGCGAGACTGTCCGCAAGCTTCGCCCGGAAAACGGAAACAAATAATCCATACCCGACGGATGCTGGAAATCCTCGACACCACTCTCAGGGACGGCGAACAGACGGCCGGCGTCTCGTTCAATGCGGACGAGAAACTGGCCATCGCGCGCCTGCTGCTTGAAGAGCTCAAAGTGAACCGCATCGAAGTCGCCTCGGCACGCGTGTCGCAGGGTGAGAGCCGCGCTTTCGAGAAAATCTGTGCCTGGGCTGAAAAAAGCGGCCATCTGGAGCAGGTGGAGGCGCTCGGCTTCCTTGACGGGGGCGTCTCGATGGACTGGATATCGTCGGGCGGCGGCAAGGTGGTCAACCTCTTGACCAAAGGTTCGCTTCAGCACGTCACCACGCAGCTGCGAAAGAGCCCGCAGGAGCACCTCGACGACATTCTCGCCAACCTCCGCCTGGCGCGCGAACGCGGGATGAAGGTCAACATCTACCTTGAGGACTGGTCCAACGGAATGAAGGATTCACCGGACTACGTGTTCTTCCTGCTGGACAACCTGAAGGATGCAGGCATCTGCCGCTTCATGCTCCCGGACACGCTGGGAGTGCTCAACCCCGAGACGACAGGAACCTACTGCCGCCAGGTTCGCGAGCGCTATCCCGACCTCCACTTCGACTTCCACGGCCACAATGACTATGACCTTGCCACGGCCAACACTTTCGCGGCCATCAAGGCGGGCTTCAACGGAGTGCACGCAACCGTCAACGGACTGGGCGAACGCACGGGAAACGCCCCCATTTCAAGCCTTGTGGGGATACTCAACGACCACCTGGGCGGCGACAACACTCTTGACGAGCGCAAGCTGATGCACGTGTGCCGCTACGTGGAGAGCATCTCGGGCATACGCATACCCTCCAACAAGCCGATTGTAGGGGAATCCGTCTTCACGCAGAGCAGCGGCGTGCACGCCGACGGCGACAAGAAGGGGCGCCTCTACATGAACGCGCTGATTCCGGAACGCTTCGGACGCGTCCGCAAGTATGCCCTGGGCAAGACAAGCGGCAAGGCAAACATTCAGGAGAACCTGCGCGAGCTTGGCATCACGCTGACTCCCGAGCAGGAAAACGCCATCACCCGCAGGGTGGTCGAGCTCGGCGACAAGAAGGAGGACGTCAGCACCGAGGACCTTCCGTTCATCATCGCCGACGTGCTCAAGGGAGGCTACTCAGCCGGACAGGACAACGTGAAGGTGGTGAACTACAGCCTTCAGCTTGCCCGAGGAATGAGACCGGTCGCACTTCTCAAGATTGACATCTACGGACATGAATACGAGGAGTCGGCCATAGGGGACGGACAGTACGACGCCTTCATGCGCGCCCTGTGGAAGATCTACGACAGCCTTGGAAAGGAGCACCCCAAGCTCAGCGACTACCAGGTCACCATTCCTCCTGGAGGAAAGACCGACGCGCTGGTCGCCACCACCATCACATGGTCGCTTGGCGGTACCGAGTTCAAGACACGCGGACTTGACGCAGACCAGACCGAGGCGGCCATCAAGGCCACATTCAAGATGCTCAACATACTTGAAAACCCGGAACTGAGAAAAGAATTCAAGATTCAGTCGACCTGATGCCCACGGGCGGACAAAAAGAAAAGAGGCGTCCCTTTCGGGGCGCCTCTTTGAATATTGCCAATGAATTGTTATTCGGCGTCTCTGTTCTGATGAGGACGACGGTCTCCGCCACGACGTCCGCCACGGTCACCGCCACGGCCGCCACGACGACGGTCACCACGGTCACCACCACGGCGTTCGCCCTGACCTGCTGCAGCAGCTGCACCGGCAGCTACGCCTGCGTTCGGGGAGAGATCGCGCTTGCCATAAACCTCACCGTTGCAGATCCAAACCTTGATACCGAGAACGCCAACCTTGGTGTGAGCCTCAGCCAGAGCGTAGTCGATGTCGGCACGGATGGTGTGCAGAGGAGTACGGCCTTCCTTGAACATTTCGCTTCTTGCCATTTCGGCGCCGCCTACGCGACCGCTGATCTGGACCTTGATGCCCTCAGCGCCCATACGCATGGTGGATGCGACAGCCATCTTGATGGCACGGCGATAAGAAACACGACCCTCGACCTGGCGAGCGATGTTGTTTGCAACGATGTTGGCGTCAACTTCAGGACGCTTCACTTCGTAGATGTTGATCTGGACATCCTTGTTGCAGATCTTCTTGAGCTCTTCCTTGAGCTTGTCGACCTCCTGGCCGCCCTTGCCGATGATGACACCCGGACGAGCGGTGTGGATTGTGACGGTGATGAGCTTGAGGGTGCGCTCGATGACGATCTTCGACAAAGAAGCCTTTGCGAGACGTGCATTGAGATATTCACGAATCTTTGAATCCTCAAGAATTCTGGTTGGATAGTCACCGTACCAGTTGGAGTCCCAGCCACGGATGATACCTACTCGGTTGCTGATAGGATTGGTTTTCTGTCCCATATTATTTCTCCTCCTCTTTTACGGGTTCTGCAGGTACTTCTGCTTTCTTCTTGACATCCAGAATGATGGTCACGTGGTTCGAACGCTTGCGGATGCGAGCTGCACGACCCTGCGGCGCTGTGCGGATTCTCTTGAGCTGGCGTGCACCGTCTACCATGATGGTCTTTACATAGACGTTGCCGTTCTCAAGTTCCTTGCGGTCTTCCTCGTTCTTTGCCTCCCAGTTTGCGATGGCGCTCTTGAGGAGTTTCTCGAGACGATATGAAGCATCCTTCTTGGAATATTTGAGAATATCCATTGCGTGGTTTACTTCCTGACCTCTGATGATGTCAGCGACAAGACGCATCTTGCGCGGAGAGGTAGGCACGTCATTCAGCTTTGCGATAGCTGTGACTTTCTTTTCTGCTTTCAGCCTGTCGGCCATTTCTCTTTTACGTTTTCCCATTGTAATCTTCCTCTAAATTTTAACGATTACCTGAATGGCCCTTGAATGTACGGGTCGGAGAGAATTCTCCGAGTTTGTGGCCGACCATATTCTCTGTTACATATACCGGAACAAACTTGTTGCCGTTATGAACAGCGATCGTGTGTCCTACGAAGTCCGGGGAGATCATACTCGCTCTGGACCAAGTCTTGATGACTTCTTTCTTCATGCTGCCGTCATTCATTGCAAGCACTCTCTTTTCCAATGCTTCCTGAATGTACGGACCTTTTCTAAGTGAACGACTCATAATCTTCTAGTTTAAATTCCGTTATTTCTTCTTTCTTCTTTCGATGATGAACTTGTTGGAGGTCTTCTTAGGGTTACGAGTCTTGTATCCCTTAGCAGGCAGACCCTTGCGTGAACGAGGGTGTCCACCTGATGCGCGGCCTTCACCACCACCCATAGGGTGATCGACAGGGTTCATGACGACACCACGGTTGTGAGGACGGCGGCCGAGCCAGCGGCGACGACCAGCCTTGCCATCAGATTCGAGGTTGTGGTCAGGATTGGAGACGGTACCTACGGTAGCACGGCAGGAAACGAGGACCATTCTAGTCTCGCCCGAAGGGAGGCGGAGAACAGCGTGCGAACCTTCGCGTGCGGTGAGCTGAGCGTAAGTTCCGGCGCTGCGTGCCATTGCGGCACCACAACCGGGACGAAGCTCGATGTTGTGTACGAGGGTACCAAGAGGAATTTCACCAAGAGGAAGAGTGTTGCCGATTTCAGGAGCGATGCCCGAGCCTGAAGCGACAGTCTGTCCGACCTTGATTCCGTTGGGAGCTATGATGTAACGTTTTTCGCCATCTGCATAAACGACCAGGGCAATGCGGGCACTGCGGTTAGGGTCGTATTCGATAGTCTTTACTGTAGCGGTGCAGTTGTCCTTGTCGCGAAGGAAGTCGACTACACGGTACATTCTCTTGTGGCCGCCGCCGATGTAACGGACAGTCATCTTACCCTGATTGTTGCGTCCGCCTGAGCCACGGAGGGGCTTCAGCAGGGACTTTTCAGGAACAGTGCAGGTGATGTCATCAAATGCGCTGATTGCTTTATTTCTTGTACCGGGAGTTACCGGTTTGAATTTACGTATTGCCATAGCCCTTAAATGTTACTGTAGAAGTCTATCTTATCATCTCCGGCCAGAGTTACGAACGCTTTCTTGTAGTGGTTTGTGCGGCCTGACAGCAAACCAGCCTTGGTATAGCGGCTCTTGCGTTTTCCATGGTAGTTGACGGTGTTGACATCCTTCACGGATACACCATACATCTGTTCGACGGCTTTCTTGATCTCCACCTTGTTTGCGGTGCGGTCAACGATGAAACCGTAGCGGTTCAACTTATCGCCTTGAACCGTCATCTTTTCTGTTACAATTGGCTTAATTAAAATTCCCATCGCTCAAAATGTTATTTGCGTCTGTCCACGAGAATTTCCTGTACGCCGTCAACAAGAACGAGCTTGTTTGCGTTGAGAAGCGTGTATGTGTTGATTTCGTCAACAGTGATAACTTTCGCTTCAGGAAGGTTGCGAGACGATAAGTAAATGTTCTTTGAATTTTCAGGAAGCACGACGAGGGTCTTGCGGCCGTTCGCGTTGAGATTGTCAAGAATCTTGATGAAATCCTTGGTCTTGGGTGCGTCCATGGTGAAAGGCTCGACCATTGTGATGGCACCGTCCTTGGCCTTGTAAGAGAGAGCCGAGAAACGTGCGAGCTGTTTGAGCTTCTTGTTGAGCTTGAAGCCGTAGTCACGAGGCTTGGGACCGAATGCGTTGCCGCCGCCTACGTAGATGTTCGACTTGATGCTGCCGTGACGTGCTCCTCCGCCGCCCTTCTGGCGACCCATCTTCTTGGTTGAGAATGCTACTTCACTGCGATCCTTTGTCTTGTGGGTTCCCTGACGCTGGTTTGCAAGATACTGCTTCACATCAAGGTAGATAGCGTGATCATTTGGCTCGATTGCGAAAATCTCATCGTCAAGCTCGACTTCCTTGCCGCTCTTGGTGCCGTCAATTTTGTAAACATCCAATTTCATAACGCTTAGTCCTCCAGAATTACATAAGATCCTTTGGCTCCGGGAACGGAACCTTTGACAACTACGAGATTGTTCTCAGGGATGACCTTGATAACCTCAAGGTTGAACACCTTGACGCGGTCGCCACCCATGTGGCCACCCATGCGCATACCCTTGAAAACTCTTGATGGCCAAGAAGATGCACCCAGTGAACCCGGATGACGCAGACGGTCGTCCTGACCGTGTGTCTGACCACCTACACCCTGGAATCCGTGACGCTTCACAACGCCCTGGAAACCTTTACCTTTAGAGATACCGGTAACGTCGACCCACTTGATGCCCTCTGCGAGGTCTGCAAGAGTGATCGTGTCCCCAAGCTTGAGTTCAATGGGAAAGTCGTTCTTGAACTCTACCAGTTTGCGCTTAGGAGTGGTTCCTGCCTTTTCAAAGTGGCCCTTGAGAGCCTTGCTGGCGTGTTTCTCTGATGTTTCGTCATAGGCAAGCTGTACAGCGGCGTAACCATCTTTCTCAACTGTACGGATTTGCGTAACAACACACGGTCCAGCCTCAATAACAGTGCATGGAAGATTTTTTCCCTCGGCACTGAAAACGGAAGTCATTCCGATTTTTTTTCCAATAATACCAGGCATTTGGTTGTTAATTTGGTGTAAATAAATAATTTAACTTTTCCCGCACATTTTTGCGGGGCTGCAAATGTACGGATTAATTTCATAAAAACAAAATATTGCTTGATAATCTGCAAATTAACATAGATATGAACAGGCGGGACTCCGCTGGGGAATCCCGCCTGTCGAACCGGACCGGCCAAAAGGATGGTCTATTTGTACTCCTTGGAGTAGATTTCCTTGTCGGAGACGGAGGTGCCGATATAGCTTCCCCTCACGACGAAGACGAAGCAGTCTCCCGATGCGACCTGAACCTTGGAGGCCTCGGCCTCGGCTGCCTTGCAAGCATCCTTTACACGCTTGTCGGAATCCTTGAACTTGCCGGTGATGCGGATCGTTCCACCTGCCACAGTGGCTCCGCTGATGGACTTGATGGTGGCGTCATAGGCATTGAGGATCTTGACCATGGTAATTGCATCGCCGCTGGCCTTGCTCACTCCGTAGCTGTAGACTGCCTCACCGGAATTGGGTTCATCATTGAAAATGCCGCTGCAGGACGACACGCAAAGGAGCGTCATTGCAAGAACGGCGAAAAACAGACTTGCTCTTTTCATTTCAATAACAATATTTATTGGTTGTTGGTTGTTGTCATTCCATGGGTCTGATCCTGACCTCGGTCACGCCCTCGAGGGCCGCCGCGAGAGAATCGACGTCGGTCACCGTCTCGGTGCCGCCATAGTGGTAGGGATAGAACACCTTGGGCCTGATTGCCTGCACCACCTTCACGCACTGCTCGACGGTCATGGTATAAGGCTGGTTCACCGGAAGGAACGCGATGTCGATGCCGCTCAGCGAGAGCACGTCCTCGTTGTCCTCCGTATCGCCGGCAACATAGATGACGGTGCCGCCGAGGGTGATGAGATAGCCAGCGTCTCCCCTCTCCTTCGGATGGAACTGGAGATGTCCCTCGGAGATGTTGTAGGCGGGAACAGCCTCGATGTGCACCCCGTCGAAAGGATCGGCCGTCTCGCCGGGCTTCATCCTCGTGCAGTCGCCGGTGTCGGTGAGGACATCGACAACAGCCTGGTCAAAATGGTCGTAGTGGTCATGTGTGATGAGCACCAGGTCGGCCTTGGGCTCGGCTGCCCAGTCGAAGTTGTCGCCCACGGGGTCGACATAGATTTGATGTCCGTTCCATGTGAAGCCGAGCGAGGCATGGGCATAGAAGGTAATGGTGATCTTCGAGCCGTCTGCCGCCTCGATGACGTCCTGAGGATGGAGAGGTGTGTTTTCCGCGGCCTTCTTGCAGCCGATGATTGAGAATAGAGCCATGACGATCGTGATTGTTTTTACAAGGTGTGACATAGGTTTCATTCCGTTTTATGGTTATGCAAAATTGGTAAAAAAAAGGGAACCATATACCTGTAAACTACAAATAGTTCAAAAGAAAACCCGCAGGCAAGAACCTGCGGATTTATTTGTAAAGATTTTCTACTCTTTCCATCAAAGATAATGTCCGGCTTAAGATTACTGCGGAATACCAATGAAAGTGATATATCTGTTGCCACCCTTTTGCTGACCATTGGCCAAATGATGGATTCCTATTGTAACATCCAAATGTCGTATGAATTCCAAAACAAACAAAAATAACCAAGGAAAAGTGATGGCCCACCGCCGCTGGAAGCCGGAAAGCAACGCCACCTCGGTGGCGCGGCCAAAGGCCGGGGGTTCAAGGGGCGCAGCCCCTTTGGATACAGGCGGTCCCCATAGGGGCCGCAAGAAAGAAGGAGTCCGCCTGCGGCCGGAAAGCAACGCCACCTCGGTGGCGCGGCCGAAGGCCGGGGGTTCAAGGGGCGCAGCCCCTTTGGATATTGGGGTCCCCCAGGGACCACAAAAAAAAGACAGCTCGCGCTGTCGGAAAGCAACGCCACTTCAGTGGCGCGGCCAGAGGCCGGGGGGTTCAAGGGGCGCAGCCCCTTTGGATATTGGGGTCCCCCAGGGACCACAAAAAAAAGACAGCTCGCGCTGTCGGAAAGCAACGCCACCTCGGTGGCGCGGCCGAAGGCCGGGGGTTCAAGGGGCGC
>R22__coassemble_171_pt1 | contig 50095 bp, 39 predicted proteins | sample R22__metabat2_low_PE_051 | metagenome-assembled genome bin R22 | reverse complement strand
GGCCGGAGCGAACGAAGTGAGCGGAGTCCTCGAAGAGGCAGCCGCTGCCGCAGCGAAGCCGCCGAGCATGCTTCTTAAACTGGCTTTGCCCGAAGCCTCCCAGCGCCGCATCGGGACAGATGCGAGCTGCCTTCGTGGAGTTATTTTTTTGCGGGTCCCGGGCAGTGGCTCCAGAGGCGCGTAGAAGGGCATGTCGCGGGACCCGAGGGCCAAGATAAGGCTGCAGGTCCCGGGACCCCGCGCCACAGACGCCTCCAGGCCATGGTCGCGGGACCCATTTTAAATTAACTGCTGCGGAGAGGGATTGATGCTCGAGATGGCGCTTGCCTGGAAGCGCGGCGGGCATCGAGATTCCCGCCTGCAAGCCCTGCTGGCGCCGAGGATAACTTCCGTTTCCTCCATGTTGGCCGGCAACTTGAAATTACCATCCTTGTCCTTCACGAGGTTGTCAATCAAGCAGTGAATATATTTTGTTACTGTAACCTTTTATGTTATGAAACTTTCTTGTCCATGTAACTCTTTTGTTATAACGAAAACGTTATAGTTTTTCTCATGGAGGGTTGGAAGAATTACTGCTGTTTTTGTGCTTGGAGCGATGCAGTGATGGATCTGAAGTCAAGTTACGGTGCCCTCAAATTTGCGTTTCGTCGTGTCCTTTGAGGGCAACCTTTCTGTTTGCCGGCCGTTGATGCCAGCTGCCTTGCCAGTACATTGTCGGACGGAAATAGAGAAGGGGCGGCCAACGGGCCACCCCTTTGTCATTTTTTTTGTCTTGTCTTGTCGACCGACCGGCTTCGGCGGACGGCGACATTCGGTCGATGGATTATTTACAAGCTTGCGACAAATGCCTTCATCTCCTCCTCATGGCTCAGGATGCTCTTGAAGAGTGCCACCTGGTTGCGGGTGCGCACGAGGTTGTGTTCCGGATAGGCGATGCGGTAGTAGGTGTCGCCGTTGATGTAGTCGGCGAAGAAGCGCACTGCCTGCATGTACGGGAAAAGCATCGCGGCATATGGGATGTTCTCCTTCTCAACAGGGGTGATGAAGGTGGCGGTTTCAAGGTAGCCGCTCACGAAGGCCTTGAAGATGTCCATCTTGAAGGCGACCGCATCGATGTTCGGGTCATCCTCGGCCACGGTGCTTGCACCGGTGCGGAGGAAATCTCCGATATCGGAGAAGATGAACGAAGGCATCAGGGTGTCAAGGTCGATGACGCAGAGCAGTTCGCCATTCTTGTCGAAGAGCATGTTGCTGACCTTTGCGTCGCAGTGGCAGATCCTCTTCGGGAGAAGTCCCTCGCGGTACATCCTTTCTGCCTTGCACATCTGCTCGTCATATTCCTGGAGGAAGGCGAGAATCTCCTTGACCTCGTCCTGGGCCATCCTGCCGACGGCATCCGCCGCCACGGCCTCCTTGAGCTGGCGCGAGCGGAGCTCCATGTTGTGGAAGTCCGGGATGGTCTCACCGAGCTTCTCGGGCACGTCTGCCAGCATCGCCTCGAAATTGCCGAAGGCGCGGCCGGCGCTGTACGAGCTCTCCGGGGTAACCTCCTCCTTGGTGACGGAGTCGGGGATGAGCACGGTCATGCGCCAGTACTTTTCATCCACCACCACATAGCTTTTCTCGGAATCGCGCACCGGAACGAGTTTCAGCACCTTGCGGTCGATGTCCGCTTCGCCGGAAGCTTCCAGTTTCGCCCTGATGTGCGCGGTCGCCACCTCGATGTTGTGCTGGAGCAGGTCAACATCCTTGAATACGGCATTGTTGACACGCTGGAGCACGTAGTCCGGGTCGCTTCCTGCGGTTTCAACGCGGAAAGTGTCGTTTATCAGGCCGTTGCCGAGCGGTTTCACGTCGACGATTTCACCTTTCGTGGCGAACATCCCCGCTATTTCCAAAAGTTTCTGAGTTTCCATTGTCGATATCATTGTTTTTTTTCTGCCAAATGTTTTTCCCATGCCCATGCGGAGGCCAGCGTCTCCTCAAGGGTGCGCTCAGCCTTCCATCCGAGCTCCTTGTTCGCCAGAGCCGTGTCAGCCCAAATGGCGGTTATGTCGCCAGGGCGCCTGGGGGCTATCTTGTAGTTGAGCTTCAGGTTGTTGACTTTCTCGAAAGTGTCGACAAGCTCCTGTACGGACACGGGGTTGCCGGTGCCGACATTGAATATCTCGTAACCTGCCTTCATCCTGTCTTCGACCATTCGGGAAACAGCGGCGACATGAGCCCTTGCGAGGTCCACGATGTCGATGAAGTCCCTCTGACATGTGCCGTCCGGAGTGGGGTAGTCGTTTCCGAAGACGCTCAGGCATTCCCTCTTGCCGATTGCAGTCTGGGTGATGTAGGGCACGAGGTTGGCTGGCACTCCTCGGGGGAGTTCTCCGATGAGGGCGGAAGGATGCGCTCCGATCGGATTGAAATAGCGCAGGGCTATTCCCCTAAGGTCGCCGTATGCCTTCACCGAGTCGCGGAGGATGTCCTCGCACATCTTCTTGGTGTTGCCGTAAGGCGATTCTGCTTCCTGACGCGGGGATTTTTCCGTGACGGGGAGAGCGTCTGTCTCACCGTAGACAGTTGCGGAGGAAGAGAAGAGGACGTTGTGGCATCCGTGTGAACGGGAAGCCTCGAGCACGTTCAGGAAGGATTCGAGATTGTTCCTGTAGTATTTCAGCGGTTCTGCAACCGACTCGCCGACAGCCTTGAAGGCAGCGAAGTGGATGACCGCATCGATCGGGTATTTTGCGAAAAGGGCGTTCGTGGCCTCCTCGTCGCAGAAGTCCACGACCTCGAGGGGAACTTCGCGTCCAAGAATCTTCTTGACACCTTCATAACAAGTCCTGTCGCAGTTCGAGAAATTGTCTGCGATGACGACCTCAAATCCGCTCTGGACGAGTTCCACGGTCACATGCGACCCTATGTAGCCGGCTCCGCCGGACACCAATATTGTCTTTGACATAGTCTGTGCTGGTAAAGAACAGTGAATATATGCTGAGCGATACAAAGATAATATTTTTATGCCGGCATGGGAAAAAAAGAAGGGGCGGCCAGACGGCCGCCCCTTCATGTCGTATCGTTCAAAACAGTGCTCTAGCCTATCGTGGCGCCGTTGCCCAAAGTCTCCTGAGGGGTGATGAAGCGCATCTTGCCGTCTTCCTGCTTTGCCATCAGGATCATGCCCTTGGACTCGATTCCGCGGATCTTGCGGGGCTGGAGGTTTGCCAGGATGCATATCTGCTTTCCGACCATTTCTTCCGGCGTATAGAATTCGGCGATGCCCGAGACGATGGTGCGCTTGTCAAGTCCCGTGTCGATGGTGAGCTTGAGAAGCTTGTCGGTCTTCGGCACCCTTTCCGCCTCGAGAACGGTGGCGGTGCGGATGTCCATCTTCATGAAGTCGTCGAACGTGCACTCCTCCTTTGCGGGAGCGATGCGGGTTGCGGCCTCGGCAGCTTCCTTTGCTGCGGCAGCCGCTGCATTTGCCTGCTTTGCAGCCTCGAGCTTCGCCTTCTGGCGCTCGATCTGCTCGTCCTCTATCTTGCTGAAGAGCAGCTCCGCCTTGTTCAGCTGGTGGCCGGAAGCAAGAATGTCAGCCTTGCCGAAGTCGTCCCAACCGATGGATTCGACGTTGAGAATGCGGTTGAGCTTCTCGACGGAGAACGGGAGGAACGGAGCAAATGCCGCGGAGAGGTTCGCGCAAATCTGCAGGGAGGTGTAGAGGATGGAAGCCGTGCGGTCCATGTCGCTCTTCGCGACGGCCCAAGGTTCGGTGTCGGTGAGGTACTTGTTGCCGAGGCGGGCGAGATTCATCGCCTCCTTGAGAGCCTCGCGGAACTTGTAGTGCTCGATGTTCTCCTCGATGGCAGCCTTGATCGCGGGAATCTGCGCCAGCGTGTCGACGTCGATCTGTGCGCTCTTCGCATTCTGCGGTACGCTGCCGCCGAAGTATTTGTGGGTGAGGACGGCGGCGCGGTTCACGAAGTTGCCGAGGATGGCTACCAGCTCGCTGTTGTTGCGGGTCTGGAAGTCCTTCCAGGTAAAGTCGTTGTCCTTGGTTTCCGGTGCATTTGCGCAGAGGACGTAGCGCAGGACATCCTGCTGGCCGGGGAAGTCAACGAGATATTCGTTGAGCCACACTGCCCAGTTGCGGGATGTGGAGATCTTGTCGCCTTCCAGGTTGAGGAATTCGTTTGCAGGGACATTGTCCGGCAGGATGTAGTCACCGTATGCCTTGAGCATCGAAGGGAAGACGATGCAGTGGAAGACGATGTTGTCCTTGCCGATGAAGTGCACGAGCTTGGTCTCGGGATCTTTCCACCACTTTTCCCATGTGTCGGGAAGGAGTTCCTGAGTGTTGGAGATGTAGCCGATGGGGGCGTCGAACCAGACGTAGAGCACCTTGCCCTCGGCTCCCTCCACGGGAACGGGAACGCCCCATTCGAGGTCGCGGCTGACGGCGCGAGGCTGGAGACCTCCGTCGAGCCATGACTTGCACTGTCCATAGACATTGGTCTTCCACTCCTTGTGTCCTTCGAGGATCCATTCGCGGAGCCAGCCCTCATACTGGTCGAGAGGAAGATACCAGTGCTTGGTCTTCTTCTTGACGGGCTCGGAGCCGCTGATCGCCGAATGCGGGTTGATCAGCTCTTCGGGGCTGAGCGTGCTTCCGCACTTCTCGCACTGGTCGCCGTAGGCTCCCTCCGCACCGCACTTCGGGCATGTGCCGACGATGTAGCGGTCGGCGAGGAAAGTGCCGGCTTCCTGGTCATAATACTGCTCGCTCTCCTTGACGATGAACTTGCCGTCGTCATAGAGCTTGCGGAAAAACTCGGAGGCGTTCTTGTGATGTGTCTCGGAGCTTGTGCGTGAATATATGTCGAAACTGATGCCGAAGTCCTTGAATGAATTCTTGATTATGTTGTGATATCTGTCCACGACATCCTGGGGGGTGCAGCCCTCCTTGCGAGCCTTGATGGTGATGGGAACGCCGTGCTCGTCGGATCCGCAGACGAAGAGGGTCTCGCGACCGCGCATTCGCAGATATCTCACATAGATGTCCGCAGGTACATAAACTCCTGCCAGGTGTCCGATGTGGACAGGGCCGTTTGCATAGGGCAGGGCGCAGGTTACGAGATTTCTTTTGTAGTCGCTCATGGTAATAAAATGGTATTGAAACCCGGCATTCTGCAGGGTTTTGCGTTAAAGGTGCAAAGATAATTAATTTAGAGTCTGTTCAACTCTTTTGCGAGGCTATTCTTCACGTGATTGAGTATCTGCAGCCTTTCGACAAGAGCATCCATCGCTTCCTTGTTGCCGCTCGCCTGAGCGTCGCGGATGCCTTTCTGCAGCTCGTTGCACATGAGTTCCGTGATGCGCTGCTTGTAGAGGTTGATGGCTTTCGGCACCGTGTAGGCAAGAGTCTGCACCTCGGGAACGAGGGCCTTCTCATACTCTCCGACAGTAATGCGATGGGCGTCGACGACCAGGTCGAGGCATACCTTTGCCACGGCCTGCTCCGGATGGGAAGTGAAATGCCTCAATATCTTCTCCTGCTTGTCTTTCGCCTCTTCGCCGGCGTCGAGCGTCGCGTTGAATTCGAAATATTCGTTGTAGATGTTGCCGTACAGGGTGTTGACGAACTCCAGGTCATCTTCGGCGAGCGAGTTGCGGATAAAGGAGTCCACGGTGACGTCTTCCTGCTGCTGCGCTCCGTACACCATGTTCTCTTCGAAATACATGTTGTAGTTGCCCCACTTGAGGAGGTAATAGAGGATCTCCTTCTCGCATACGCCCAGGAATGCGTTGTCTTCCGTGGCCACCGTCTGCTGACGCTTGTCGGGTTCAGTTGTGTCGGCCGGCGCCGCCACCGGCATCGTCACCGTCTCAGTCTGCTGGTCGGGAGCATATGACCCGCCGTTGCGCCTGAGCTCGATTTCCCTTCGCTTGTAACGGAGCTTGCTTATGATGCCCAGGATCGTCTCCTGCTTCTGGCCGAAGCGGTCGGCGATGGCCTCGACATAGACGCTGCGCAGCACAGGGTCGGGAATCACCGATACGCTGGCAATGATGTCGTTGATGAGCTGTGCCTTGCGCAGGGGATCGCCCGCCATCTCGCTTTCCAGCAGGTCGCTCTTGAACGAGATGAAGTCCTGCTCTCCCTCCGAGATGTAGTCCAATATCTCATCCTTCGTATGCGCCTTGGCGAAGGTGTCGGGGTCGTCTTCCGGCGGCAGGAGGACAACCTTGACCTTGAGGCCCTCCTCCAGCACCAGGTCGATGCCTCGGATGGCGGCCTTGATGCCGGCGGCGTCACCGTCGTAGATGATGGTAACCTTCTCCGTGAAGCGCTTGATGAGCCTGATCTGTCCCTTCGTGAGCGATGTTCCGGAAGAGGCGACGACGTTTTCGATGCCGGCCTGATGCATGGAGATCACGTCAGCATAGCCCTCGACAAGAATGCACTTGTCGTTCTTGATGATGGCGTTCTTTGCGAAATAGAGGCCGTAGAGGGTGTTGCTCTTGTCATAGATCTCGGTCTGGGGGCTGTTGACATACTTGGCGATGGTCTTGTCATTCTTGAGCGTGCGCCCTCCGAAGGCAATGACCCTTCCGCTGAGCGAGTGGATAGGGAACATCACTCTCTCGAAGAAGCGGTCCGCGAGCTGCCCGTTGTCCCTCTTGATGCAGAGGCCGGAGTCGACGAGGTATTCCTCCTTGTAGCCTTTGCGCAGCGCCTCGTCACAGAGCGTGTAAGGCCTGTTGGCGGCATAGCCGAGCTGGAACTTGCGTATGGTCTCGTCCGTGAAGCTGCGTTCGTGGAAATATGACAGGCCGATGGCCTTGCCCTGCGCTGAGTTCCAGAGCAGGTCCTGATAGTATTTTTGTGCGAATTCGGAGACGATCGTCAGGCTTTCGTGCTTCATGCGTCCGGCAATCTCTTCCGGCGTCTCCTCCCTCTCCTTGATCTCGATGTTGTATTTCTTTGCAAGATAGCGCAGGGCGTCGGGATAGCTGAGGTGCTCGTGCTCCATCACGAAGGTCGCGGCGGAGCCGGCCTTTCCGCAGGCGAAGCACTTGAAGATGCCCTTTGCGGGAGAAACCGACATGGATGCGTGCTTGTCCTGGTGGAACGGACACAGTCCGAGATAGCTCGTGCCATGCTTCTTCAGCGACACGAAGTCCCCGATCACCTCCTCGATGCGTACGGCATCCAGGATCCTGTCAACGGTAGCCCTGTCTATCATGATTCGCTTCTCCTTGATTTGAAAAGGCCCTTGCGGCGCTCCTTCTGTTCCGGATCCTTGGGCATTACGTCCAGAGTCTTGAGCCCGAGCAGGTCGGGGAAGATGGTGACGTTGTCGGCCTGCGTGAATGCTATGCCGCTGCCGGCGCTTTTCTCGAGCTTTCCCAGCCCCGGGAGCATTACGCTTCCGCCGCAATCGAGCACGGAGTTGATGGTCTGCACGCATGCGGCCTCTTCGCTCCTGATGCCGAGCTTGACGGCGTTTGCGGCGTTCTCGACTTCGGCGCGGAGAAGCACCTGGCAGCGTGGCGGGGTGATCTGCCGGCCGTCGGGAGATATGGCTGCGCCCTGCATCTTGGCGCTGAAGGTGCCGAGATGCGCTATGGTGACCTCATGGCCGTCGGCGAGACGGCTCACTACGAGTGATGTGAAGGTGCTGATGTCCATTGGGCGCCGATGTCTGTTACAAACCACAAATTTACTAAAAAACTTCGGCTCTCAAAGATGGAGTCGTCCGTGAATCGTCCGGATTTTTTGGCCTCAGTGATTTGGATATCAAAAAAAATCAATATCTTTGCAATCCGTTTACTGCTTGCCCGGATGGCGGAATAGGTAGACGCGCTAGTTTCAGGGACTAGTGGCCGCTTTGGCTGTGCAGGTTCGAGCCCTGTTCCGGGCACCAAATAAAATAGGATGACTTTTCAGTCATCCTATTTTATTTGGTGCCCAAGGGGCACCCGAATGCAGCCGCAGGGCGGCGCGAGTGCCGTGCTCCGCACGGGGCCTTCGGCCTTTGGTATGTGGGACGGATGTTGTGGAGGAGCGAGTCATCCTTTTGTTTGATGCCAACAAGGGGCACCCGAATGCAGCCGCAGGGCGGCGCGAGTGCCGTGCTCCGCACGGGGCCTTCGGCCTTTGGTATGTGGGACGGATGTTGTGGAGGAGCGAGTCATCCTTTTGTTTGATGCCAACAAGGGGCACCCGAATGCAGCCGCAGGGCGGCGCAAGTGCCGTGCTCCGCACGGGGCCTTCGGCCTTTGGTATTTGAGGCGGGTGTTGTTGAGGAGCAAGTCATCCTTTTGTTTGATGCCAACAAGGGGCACCATTATGCAGCCGCAGGGCGGCGCAAGTGCCGTGCTCCGCACGGGGCCTTCGGCCTTTGGTATGTGCGAACAGTAAAAAAAATCAAAAATAATTTTGCGTAACAAAGAATTTGTTCTACATTTGCAGTCCCGAAGCGCAAGCAAAGGAAAATTCCTCTTTAGCTCAGTTGGTTAGAGCACCTGACTGTTAATCAGGGGGTCGTAGGTTCAAGTCCTACAAGAGGAGCCAAACGAGGGTGACCAAATGGTCATCCTCGTTTTTTTGTGCGTAGCTGATCCAAGCGCACCGAACGGAGTCTCGCCGAATATTGGCTGCCTGGAGGCCCTTACCCCTTGATTGATAGACAAAGGAGAGAGCGGCCATGCCTCCTCCAGTGACGTTGAGGGACCATTATGTCACTCAAAACAGGAATAGTGCCTGTCCTGGCCAGAAACAAATCTCATAGAAAGGCTAGGCGCCATCAGGCGCCCGGCCGGGCCGGGACTTTTGCGCAGCAAAAGTCGGAAAGGCGCAAAGGCCGCGGGGTTCGGGGCGGAGCCCCGGTAACACAGTCGGCCGCGGGGTTCGGGGCAGCGCCCCGGTGACTACTATTTGAACGGGCTGTCCTTTTCGTGTGAGATGTACCTGTAGGTGAGGCGGTCGCTGAGTGCGGGGGCAAGTTTCCTGAACACGACCGCGGTCTTGCCAAGGCCGGTGAGGATCAGTTCCCTTCTCCTGTGATAGAGCCCCCGTGCAAGCTTGAGGGCGACCTTGTCGGCGCTCATCAGCTTGCCTTCCTCGAGAGGCGTGTTGCCCTGTTCCGAGCCATCCTTCGTAAGGGCGGTGTTGCGTATGTTCGTGTTGGTGTAGCCAGGGGCGAAGACCATCACGTGAAGCCCGTCCTTCATATGTTCCATCCTTATCGTGTCGAGGAAGCCCCTGACGGCATACTTCGATGCGGAATATCCCGTCCTTGCCGGCAGCGGGGTATAGCCTGCCGTAGAGATCACTCCGGTGATGGAGCCATGGCTGGCGACAAGGTGTGGAAGCGCATGTTTCGTGCAGTTGACCGTTCCCCAGAAGTTGACCTCCATCAGCTTGTGGATGACCGCAAGGTCAAGTTCGTTGAACATCGCCCGCATCGATATTCCCGCGTTGTTGACAAGGAAGTCTATCCTGCCGAACTCCTCCACGGTCCTTTCGACGAGCAGCCGGCAGTCCTCCTCCACGGTGACGTCCGTCCTGATGCAAAGCACCTTCCCGGAGTTCTCCGGAAAGGTGGCTGCTTCAGTTTCCATCTTCTCCAGCGACCGTGCGGCCATGACGACATTGGCGCCGTAGCCGGCGAAGAGACGCGCCGCAGCCAGCCCGATTCCCGAACTGGCTCCGGTGATTATCATCACCTTGTCTCTGAAGAAGGCCTCGTCCATGGTGAAGGAGAGGTTATTTGATAGTCATCGTGGCGAAGTCGTCGCCGTCATATTCGCCGGCATCGAGCTTTGCCTTGATCTCCTTGAAGGCGTTGAGGGTGTATTCGACATCCTCCATCGTGTGGGCAGCGGTGCTCACGATGCGGAAGATGACCATTCCCTTCGGGATGACGGGATATGTGACCACCGAGCAGAAGATCCTGTAGTTCTCGCGCAGGTCCTTCGCCATCTTCGATGCCTGGACCACGCCGCCCTTGATGTGGACGGGAGTGACGCATGCCTGTGCCTCTCCGATGTCGAATCCCTCCTTGCGGAAACCGTCCTGGATGGCGTGTGTGATCTGCCAGCACTTGCTGCGGAGCTCGTCTCCCTCGGGGCTGTCGATTATCTCCATCCTCTTCATGTTGCCGATGACCAGCGGCATGGGGAGGGACTTGGCGTACATCTGGCTGCGCATGTTTGAACGCAGGTAGTTGATGATGAAGTGGGGTCCTGCGACAAAGCCGCCGATGGAGGCCATCGACTTTGCGAATGCGCCGATGTAGAGGTCGATCTCATCCATGCAGCCGAGAGCCTCGGAGGTGCCGCGGCCGTGTTCGCCGAGCAGGCCGAATCCATGCGCGTCGTCGATGAGGATGCGGAACTGGTATTTCTTCTTGAGCGCCGCAATCTGGTCGAGGATGCCGAGCGCGCCGGTCATTCCGAAGACGCCTTCGGTGATGAGCAGCACGCCGCCGTTGTTGGCTTCCGCGAGCGCGCAAGCGCGTGCGAGCACCCTTTCGCAGTCGGCGATGTTGTTGTGGCGATATTTGAACTTCTCGCCGATGTGGAGGCGGATGCCGTCCAGCAGGCATGCATGGCATTCTGCGTCATAGACTATGACGTCGTGCCTTGCCGTGAGCGCGTCGATCGTTGATACGATGCCCTGATATCCGAAGTTGAATAGGAATGCATCCTCCTTCTTCTCGAATCTCGCGAAAGTCTGTTCCAGCTCCTCATGATAGCGGGTGTGGCCGCTCATCATGCGCGCTCCCATCGGATATGCCAGTCCCCAGTCCGCTGCGCCCTTGGCATCTGCCTTGCGCACTTCAGGATGGTTTGCCAGTCCCAGGTAATTGTTGAGGCTCCAGTTGAGTACGGGCGTGCCGTTGAAGATCATATGAGGTCCCAGCTCGCCTTCGAGACGGGGATACATATAATATCCGAAAGCCTGTTCAAAATACTGTCCAATTGGTCCGCCGCTGTCTTTGGCGATTCTGTCGAAAATATCAGTCATCGTTGTATGTTGTTGGTTATTTCTTCTTGATTGGGTCGCAGGTGAGTCCCACGCCGAGTTTCTTGAAAATCTTCTGGTCGACTTCGCTCAGCATGACGGTTGAGTGCACCTGGCATCCCTTGAGCTGCGGAAGGCACTCGAGAGCCTTGCGGCAGTTCTCGTCGTTGAGGCTGAGCATCGAGATGGCCACCAGGACCTCGTCGGTGTGAAGTCTCGGGTTGTGTCCGTGCAGGTAGCTCACCTTGGTCTTCTGGATAGGCTCGATCATCTCCTGCGGAATGAGCTTGACTGCGTGGTCGATGCCTGCAAGATGCTTGATAGCGTTGAGTATCAGCGCGGCGCTCGGACCGAGAAGCGGGCTGGTCTCGGCGCTGATGATCGTGCCGTCGGCAAGCTCGATCGCTGCGGATGCGACTCCCGAGCGTTCCTTGCGCTCGCGTGCGACAACCGTCGGACGGCGGTCCGCGGTGGTGATCTTCGACTGCTTCATCAGCATCGCGATCTTGTTGACCTCACTGTCGTTGCATGCGCCGTCGGCAAGCTTGTCGAGAGCCGTGTAGTAGCGGCGGATGATCTCGTCGCGCGCAGCGTCGCAGCAGACTTCCTCGTCCTTCATGCAGTAGCCGATCATGTTGACGCCCATGTCGGTAGGGGACTTGTACGGACTCTCGCCGTAGATGCTCTCGAAGAGCGTGTTCAGCACGGGGAAGCTCTCCACGTCGCGGTTGTAGCTGACTGCCGTCTTGCCGTATGCCTCCAGATGGAAGGGGTCGATCATGTTGATGTCGTTCAGGTCAGCGGTCGCGGCTTCGTATGCCACGTTGACAGGGTGGCGGAGGGAGAGGTTCCATACGGGGAAGGTCTCGAACTTGGCGTATCCGGCCTTGGTGCCGCGCGCGTGGTCCTGATAGAGCTGGCTGAGGCAGACTGCCATCTTTCCGCTGCCGGGGCCCGGTGCGGTGACGACTACGAGCGGACGCGTCGTCTCGACATAGTCGTTCCTGCCGAATCCTTCGTCGGAATCGATGAGCGCGACATTGGTGGGGTAGCCTTCGATCGTGTGGTGGTAGTAGACCTTGATGCCCATCCTCTCGAGGCGGGTGCGGTATGCCTTGGCGCTGTCCTGGCCGTTGAAGTGGGTGATGACGACGGAGCTGACGAGGAATCCGCGGTTCTCGAACTCTCCCTTCAGACGGAGCACGTCCACGTCGTATGTAATGCCGAGGTCGTTGCGGATCTTGTTCTTCTCAATGTCGACCGCGCTGATGACGATCACGATTTCCGCGCTGTCGCTCAGCTGCTCGAGCATCTTGAGCTTGCTGTCGGGCTCGAAGCCGGGCAGTACTCGGCTGGCGTGGTTGTCGTCGAACAGCTTGCCGCCGAATTCCATGTATAGTTTGTCCCCGAAAGTCGCTATGCGTTCCTTGATGCGCTCCGACTGTATCTTGAGGTATTTTTCATTGTCGAATCCGTATTTCATCGTGCAATAAGTATATGCTTTTACTATTTTGTTGAACAAAGGTAAATATTTTTGGCAATTTCAAAACTGCTTTCAAGTTTGAAAAACAAATAAAAAATAGCTGCCGGGGCGGCAGCTATTCGTAAGTTGATGTGGCTTAGAGGGCTTCGTAGGCGGGGCTGAAGGTGTCGCCCTGGTTGATGTCGCCGGTTTTGAGTCCCTTCATCAGCCATCTGGACCTCTGTGCCGAGGTACCGTGGTTGAAGGAGTCCGGGACGGTGCGTCCGTAAGCCTTTTTCTGGAGGTAGTCGTCGCCGATCTTTGAGGCGATGGCCATGCCCTCCTCGATGTCGCCCTGCTCGAGGGACTTGAACATCTGGTTGTCGTAGTATGCCCAGATTCCTGCGTAGAAGTCTGCCTGGAGCTCAAGCCTGACGCTGATCTTGTTGCTTTCCTTTTCGCTCAGGCGGCTCATCTGGTTGTGTGCCTGCTGCAGCGTGCCGAGCAGGTACTGCACGTGGTGGCCGACTTCGTGGGCGATGACATAGGCGTATGCGAAGTCACCGTCTGCGCCGAGCTGATCCTTCATCGACGAGAAGAACGACAGGTCGAGATATACGCACTGGTCTGCGCTGCAGTAGAAAGGACCGCTGGACGACGATGCTCCACCGCAACCGGACTGGACTGCGTCGGTGAAGAGCACGAGCTTCGGCGGCTGGTAGGTCTTGCCGTATTTCTTGAAAATGGCAGTCCACACGTCTTCCGTGCCTGCGAGAATCTGCTTTGCGAATGTGGCGAGAGCCTCTTCTTCCGCGGTCGGCGTGTATTCGCCGGTCTGGATGGTGCTGCCCTGTGCCATTGCCTGTCCTGCCTGCTGGATGGCTTCCGAAGGGTCGCCGCCCATGAGCAAGGTGATGAGGCCGATAATGATCGCACCTCCGATACCGATGCCGCCCACTGTCTTGGCCGTACTGCCGCGGCGGTCATCAACGTTTGTACTTTCTCTTCTTCCGTCGAGTTTCATGATGATTCGTAGTTATTTGATTATTTGTATTTCTCTGCCTGTTCCCTGATGAGCTCATCAAGGGTGCCCTCCTCGAAGTAGTTGATCTTCATTGCCCGCTTGACGTCGGCGAGTGTCTGCGCAGCGACTGCGCGCGCCTCCTCGCTGCCCTTGCGGAGCACTTCGTAGACATAGGGGATGTCCTTTTCATATTCCCTGCGGCGTGCGCGGATGGGCTCGAGAGTGTCGTTGAGCACCGCATCGAGGAAATTCTTTACCATCACGTCGCCAAGTCCGCCCTGACGGTACTGGGCCTTGACCTCGTCCAGGCTGTGGAAGTCGAAGCTGACCTTCCTGCCGTGGAACTTGTCGCCGAACTTCTTGAAATGCTCGGGTCTGCAGAATGCGTCGAGATATGTGAAGACGGTGTTGCCCTCGACATGTCCCGGGTCGCTGACCTGGAGGTGTTCGGGATCGGTGTACATGCCCTTGACCTTTGCGGAGACCTGTTCCGCGGAGTCGGAGAGGTAGATGCAGTTGCCGAGCGACTTGCTCATCTTGGCCTTTCCGTCGGTGCCCGGAAGACGCAGGCATGCGCTGTTGTCGGGCAGCAGGATGTCAGGCATCACGAGGGTCTCGCCATACACGGCGTTGAACTTGTGCACTATCTCGCGGGTCTGCTCGATCATCGGGGCCTGGTCTTCTCCGACCGGTACCGTGGTGGCCTTGAAGGCGGTGATGTCGGCAGCCTGGCTGATAGGGTAGCAGAAGAATCCGACCGGGGTGCCGGCCTTGTTGTCGGCTTCGTCGGAGTCGTTGAAGCCGCGCATCTGGATCTCCTGCTTGACGGTCGGGTTGCGCTGCAGCCTCTGCACGGTCACCAGGTTGTTGTAGAAGAATGTCAGCTCTGTGAGCTCGCTGACCTGCGACTGTATGAACAGTGTGGACTTTGCCGGGTCGAGGCCGCAAGAGAGATAGTCCAGAGCCACCTCGATGATGTTCTGGCGCACCTTCTCCGGGTTGTCGGCATTGTCCGTCAACGCCTGGGCGTCGGCTATCATTATGAATATCCTGTCGTACTCCCCGCTGTTCTGCAGCTCTACCCTGCGGCGGAGCGAACCTACATAGTGTCCGATGTGGAGCCTGCCGGTAGGACGGTCGCCTGTGAGAATAATCTTTGCCATCCCTGTGTCAGTCTTTGATCTCCTTGAGTTTCTCGCGGATCTTCTCCTCGATCTCGTCTGCGAGCTGGGGGTTGTCCTTGAGCAGTTCCTTCACGGCATCGCGGCCCTGTGCGAGCTTTGCGTCGCCGTAGCTGAACCACGAGCCGCTCTTGTGGATGATGTCGAACTCCACGCCGAGGTCCACGATCTCGCCGATGTGGGAGATGCCCTCTCCGAAGACGATGTCGAACTCGGCCTTCCTGAACGGGGGAGCCATCTTGTTCTTGACGATCTTCGCACGCGTGCGGTTGCCGGTGGCCTCGTCGCCGTCCTTGAGCTGGGTGACGCGGCGTACGTCGATGCGCACCGAAGCGTAGAACTTCAGCGCGTTGCCGCCGGTAGTCGTCTCGGGGTTGCCGAACATGACGCCGATCTTCTCGCGCAGCTGGTTGATGAAGATGCAGCAGGTGTTGGTCTTTGCAATGTTGGCGGTGAGCTTGCGGAGTGCCTGGCTCATGAGCCTTGCCTGCAGGCCGACCTTGTTGTCGCCCATCTCGCCCTCGATCTCCGCCTTCGGCGTGAGCGCCGCAACCGAGTCGATCACGACGATGTCGACGGCACCGGAACGGATGAGGTTGTCGGCTATCTCGAGAGCCTGTTCGCCGTTGTCCGGCTGTGATATGAGCAGCGTGTCGCAGTCTACGCCGAGGTTCCTGGCGTATGTGCGGTCGAACGCATGCTCAGCGTCGATGATGGCGGCGATGCCGCCCTTCTTCTGCGCCTCTGCTATCGCGTGGATGGCCAGTGTGGTCTTTCCGCTTGATTCGGGTCCGTAAATTTCAATGACTCTGCCGCGCGGGTATCCTCCGATGCCCAGTGCGTGGTCCAGGGCTATGGAACCCGTTGCGATCGTGGATACTTCCCAGTCCGGCTGGTCTCCCATCTTCATGATCGTTCCCTTTCCGAAGTCCTTCTCGATCTTTGCGATCGTAGCCTGCAGAGCTTTCAGCTTCTCCAGATTCTTTTCGGCAGCTTTCTGCTCGATTTCTTCTTTTTCCTTTGCCATGATCTGTTTGTTAAAAATGATGAATTGGCTGATGTTTTAGAACGCAAATATAAGGATTGTTGCTGGAAATAGCAACCCATTTCGGAAGAAGGCTCCGGCTGGAATCCCAATATCCGACAGTCGGACTGCAATCGGCCCCAGATGCGCGGAAAAAGGGTATTTTGTTGTCAAAAAATAGGGGAAACTCCATTGATTTGTTTAATTTTGCAATGATAATGGCATATTGTCGACCATGAAGGAAAAACTACTTGGCAAGAATCTCACGGAGCTCAAGGCCGTTGCGGCCGGGCTCGGAATGCCCTCCTTTGCCGCCGGACAGATGGCCAGATGGCTTTATGTCAAGCGTGTCAAGGAGATAGCCTCGATGACTGACCTCTCCAAGGCGGCCAGGGCCGCTCTCGAGGAGCGCTATGTCATCGGCCGTGTCGACCCCGTGGAACGTTTCGTCTCGAAGGACGGCACCAAGAAATATCTGTTCCCGACGGATGTCGAGGGCAAGTACATCGAGACCGTGATGATACCCGAATGGGAGGATGACGGAGAGATGGGACGCTCGACGATATGCGTATCCTCGCAGGTGGGGTGCAAGATGAACTGCAGCTTCTGCATGACCGGACGCGGCGGCTTCCACGGCCAGCTCGACGCCGCGCAGATCCTCTCCCAGTTCCTCGGAATCGACGAGGCCGCCGAACTCACCAACGCGGTCTTCATGGGAATGGGCGAGCCGCTCGACAACTGGGACAACGTGAGCCGCGTGCTGGAGGTCCTCACCGCCGACTGGGGCTTCGCCTGGAGCCCGAAGCGCATAACGCTCTCCACCATCGGCGTCCTGCCGAAGCTCAAGCTCTTCCTCGAGCAGAGCAAGTGCCATCTGGCAGTGAGCCTGCACGATCCCTTCCCGGAGGAGAGGGCGCGCCTGATGCCTGTGCAGAAGGCCTTCGACATCACGGAGGTGCTGGCGCTGATACGGCGCTTCGACTTCACCGGCCAGCGCCGCGTGAGCTTCGAATACACCATGTTCGCCGGAGTGAACGACACCGCCGCGCATGCAGATGCGCTCGTGCGCCTGCTCCGGGGGCTGGAGTGCCGCGTCAACCTCATCCGCTTTCATGCCATCCCCGATTCCCCGCTGCGCACTTCCTCGCCGGAAGCCATCGAGAGATTCAAGGCGCGGCTTGCAAATGCCGGAATCACGACAACCTTGCGCGCGTCGCGCGGCGAGGACGTAATGGCCGCCTGCGGGTTGCTGGCGGGCCGTGGACTGAAAAAGAACGCACAATAGATACTTATGAAAAGGATATTCGCAGTGATGATGGCTCTTGCATTGAGCCTGCAGATGTTTGCATACGAAGGTGAAACGGGGGAGAAGGGCGACGGCCAGCCCGATCCCAACCGCCGTCCCCGCGTCGGCGTCGTCCTCAGCGGCGGCGGTGCCAAGGGTGTCGCCCACATCGGTGCCCTGAGGTACCTCGAGGAGCTCGGCATCCCCGTCGACTACATCGTCGGCACCAGCATCGGTTCGATCATCGGAGGCCTGTACGCCCTGGGCTACAGCGCGCCGGAGATGGACTCGCTGGTCCGTGCACAGAACTGGGACGCGATCATGAAGGATGACCTGGGCCGTCGTGAGATCCTTTTCGTGGACAAGATTGCAGCAGACCGCTATGTGGTCAAGATTCCCTACCTGAACCCGAAGACGTTCAGGGAGGAGACGGGAAAGGTCGAAAGGGTGAAGAAAGGACTGCTCAGCAACCTCCCTTCCTCGTTCGTCGCAGGTCACAACCTCTATTCGCTCTTTACCAAGCTCTCGGTCGGATACCAGGATTCGATCGACTTCAACACCCTGCCGATACCTTTCGCCTGCGTGGCGATCGACCTCAACACAAAGCAGGAGGTTGTCTTCCACAACGGCGACATAGTCGAGGCCATCCGTTCCAGCATGTCCATCCCTGGCTATTTCGCACCGGTCAGGCACGGCAACCAGTTCCTGGTCGACGGCGGCATGATCAACAACTTCCCGGTCGATGTCGTCAAGGAAATGGGTGCCGACATCGTGATCGGCGTGGACCTGCACCAATATGACAAGGCGCAGGTGAAGCCCGTGGACAACCTGGGTGACATGTTCGGCAGCATGCTCAGCCTCATGAACGGGCGCAAGTACAACAAGGGCCGCAGCGAGACGAACGTCATCATCACGCCGAACACCGGCGACTACGGCGTGCTCGCCTTCGACGATGCCAGCATCGCGGTGCTGGTCGACAGCGGATACGTGGCCGCGACGCGTCAGACCGAGGCTTTGCAGAAACTTGCGAAATATGAGAGGGAGATGGCCCTGGTCGAAGCGGAGAGCTTCACCGGACCGAGCCGCGCCGACTATGTCCCCCGCAAGGCCATCAACATCTCAAGGGACTCGGTATATGTGAACCAGGTCTCCATTTATGGCACCAATGTCGATGACATGAGATATCTGATGGAGCAGGTCAACATCAGGCCGGGCGAGACCATCAGCGGAGACGAGATGGATTATGCCATATCGGAATTCTACAAGACGAATGCATTCTCAAAGATCACATATGCGATGGCCGGCCAGGATTCCGCCTACAATCTCAAGATTCATTTCACCCCCGAGAAACTCCACGAGTTCGACCTGGGATTCAGGTTCGACTCCGAGGAAATGGCCGCTTTCACGATGAACTTCTCCTTGAACAAGCACATCCTTCGCGGATTCAAGCTCGACCTGTCGACCAAGCTCAGCGGCAGCCCCTATCTCTCCATCACCGGCGCCTATGCCTTCAACCCGAAATGGCAGTTCAACGTAAGCGCCTACAGCCGTCTGCTCGACCTTGACTACTATCATCTTGCCGCCAGGCTTGCAAACTTCGACATCGGCTACATGCGCGGTCAGGCCGACATCCAGACCACCGGCCGAAACCACGGCCTGAACGTCGGCGTCCGCTTCGACCGTCACCGCATCCACAGCGCAATGGTCAACAGCGGCACCTCGCTGGACCTCTCGGAATACATCAATTCGTGGATGAACATGGCGTCCGTATTTGCCGACTTCCGCGTGGACAGCAGGGACAGGAGCTACTTCGCGACGCGCGGCTTCAGGATGAGGATCCAGCCTGAATACTATCTCGGCGGCTATTCCAGCGGCGATGTCAGGAACAACCCCTATTTTGACTTCTACTTCGACATGGAGGGCATCATCCCGCTTGGCAGCCGACTGGCGCTCATTCCACAGGTCTATTCCCACTTCATCGACAATGACAATTCCAGCGTGTTCGCCGGTGGCCTCATCGGAGGATACATGCCGGAGAGATACTATTTCCGCCAGATGCCTTTCGTAGGCGTCAACCATGCCTACAAGATTGACAACAAGAGCGTCATCGGTCGTCTTGACCTGCGCTGCAGGATCGCCGGCCAGCAATATGTCACCGCGATGGCCAACTATGTCCACAACTGGCATGACCTCCTGGAGTTCCAGGACGGTTACGGATTCTGGGGCTATGCGCTCGGCTATTCCTTCGACACCTTCATCGGCCCGATCGGAATCAACATGCACTGGTCGGATCTGAGCCGCAAGTTCGGAGCATACTTCACCCTCGGATACACGTTCTGATCATCATTGCATCATGAAGCGCATTCTTTCAGTCATGCTTGCCCTTGCCGTTGCGCTCACCTGCCAGGCGCAGAGGCCGAAGGTGGGCCTTGTGCTCTGCGGCGGCGGGGCCAAGGGCGCCGCGCACATCGGCGTGCTCAAGGTGCTCGAGGAGAATGCCATCCCCGTCGACTACATAGCCGGCACCAGCATGGGCGCCATAATAGGCGGCCTCTATGCCATAGGCTATTCGGCATCGGAGATAGATTCGCTGATCTACGAGCAGGACTGGTCCCTGGTCATGAGCGACAAGGTGCCTCGCGGCAACAAGTCCTTCGAGGACCGGCAGTACGACAACAAATATGTCCTCAAGATACCTTTCTCCATAGGCCACGGCGCACTTCTGGCCGACGCGCGCGACTCGTTGCAGCGCCCGCCGCACAGGCGTCCGGGTCCCGAACAGGAGGGGTCGATACTCGACAAGGTGCCGTTGGCGGTCACCAACGGACAGAATGTCTACAACCTCTTCACCAGTCTTTCCATAGGCTACCAGGATTCGCTTGACTTCAACAACATGCCGATACCGTTCGCCTGCGTGGCGGTCGACCTTATCAGCCGCAAGGAGGTCGTCTTCCGCAGCGGCAACTTCGTCGACGCCATAAGGTCCTCGATGGCCATTCCGGGCTATTTCGCGCCGGTGCGCAAGGACGGGATGGTGCTTGTCGACGGTGGCGCGCTGAACAACTTCCCCGTCGACGTGGTGAGGGACATGGGAGCCGATGTCATCATCGGCGTAAAGCTGGGCAAGGACGAGGAGAGCAAGGGATCGGATGTCAACAACATCGGCGACCTTGTCAATGACGTGCTCGACCTCTACATGCTCACCAAGTACGACGACGCGATCGCCGCGACGGACGTGCTCATACAGCCGAGCGTGAAGGGCTTCTCGACGATGAGCTTCGATTCCGAGAGCCTGCGCACGCTGATATCCAACGGCGTTGCCGCCGCCCGCGAGAAGGAGCCCGAGCTCAAGGCGCTGCGCGAGTATCTGGACCGTTGCGAGGTGGAGGAGGACATGAACCTCGTGGGACCGAAATATGTTCGCAAGAAATACAAGAAGGCCGTGAACATCAGTGCCGACACGCTTACGTTGGGGCACATCAACTTCAGCGGCGTGAGCGCGGACCATGCGCAGCTGCTCTTCCGCAAGAGCAAGCTCAAGTCCGGAGCGCGCATCTCCGGCTTCGACATCGAGAAGGAGATTTCCAAATTCTACAATACCACCGCCTTCGAATCGGTCACCTATGTGCTCAAGGGGCAGGAGGAGCCTTACGACATGGACATCAACTTCCGTCCCGGGCACAACTCGCAGTTTGGCCTCGGCTTCCGAGTCGACAACGAGGAGGTGGCAGTCATCCAGATGAGGGTGGACATAAACAGGAGCATACTCTACGGCTCGTCGCTAGCGTTGACCGGCAAGCTCTCCTACAATCCGACGCTTTCGGTGAAGTACTCATATTCGCTGCCATCGAAGGTCCAGCTTGGAGCCGAATACTGCCTGAGGTCCACCAACAGCGGCCACGTGGCGGACTATGCCATGAACTCCCTTTCGTTCCTGAGCAACACGGCCCGCGTGTACTTTTCCACCCGAAAGATCCGCAGCATCTACCTGGAGTCGGGATTCGAGTATTCAAACTACTTCTACGGAAACCGTTTCTCCGATGACAATCCCTACTACGGCACCGACACCTACCGGCGCAATTTCGCCGATGTCTATGCCAAGGCCCTGTACAACTCCCTGGATGACGAATACTATCCGACACGCGGCTGGATCCTCGACGGTTCGTTCAGCTATCATTTCGGTTGGTTCGCTCAGGAGGAGGCCGGACCGTTTGCCGCCGCCTATGCCCATTTCAGCAAGCCGGTGGGCATGGGACGCCACTTCGCCCTCATTCCCACAATCTACGGAAGGGCGCTCTTCGGCGGAGACGTGCCGCTGGTCCTCTCCAACATCATGGGCGGATACATGCAGGGACGCTATGTGGACCAGCAGATTCCCTTCATGGGCTTCCGCTATGCCTATGCATTCGAGGACGTGCTGGCCGTGGCCTCGCTCGACGCCAGGGTCCGCATCCTCAAGAACCATTACATAACGGCCACCGGCAGCTATGCGCTGGACGGTGACGGCATCACTTCGCTGTTCGCGAACCAGGGCATAATCGGAGCCCGTCTCGGCTACTCCTACAACACGCCGGTCGGCCCCCTGGCAATCAACCTGCACTGGTCCGACTATACCGGCGGCGTTGGCGCATACCTTTCGTTCGGCTATACTTTCTGACGACATGGAACAGGAGAAGGCCCTTGCCAGGATGATGAGGCTCTGCAGCCGCAGCGAACATTGCCGCAGCGACATACTTTCCAGGGTCAAGGCTCTCGACGTGCCCGACCCGGAGGCGGTCGTGGAGAAACTTTGCAAGGAGGGCTTCATAGACGATGCGAGATACGCCTCGGCCTTCGCAAGGGACAAAAGTTCCCTCTCGGGTTGGGGAAGTCTTAAAATTAAGTTAGCTTTGCAAGCAAAAGGCATCGACCAGGCCACCATTGCCGCTGCGCTTGGGGATGTCGACGAGGAGTCTGCCGGGCGCAGGCTGGATGCGCTGCTGCGCGCCAAGATGCGCTCGCTGCGAGGCGACGAGGATGAGAGGGAAAGAAAGATGAAGGTTGTCCGCTACGCAATGGGTCGCGGATATGACTACGAAACGATCATTAAGGCATATGACGACATCAGAACAGATTAAAGCATTGAAACAGCGGTTGGAGACGTTGGGGAGGTGTCTTTGACGTCGCTTCACGACGCACGCTCCTAACCGAAAAACTTGAAAAGACCACGGCCCCCGATTTCTGGGACGACCCCAAGGCGGCGGAGGCCTTCATGAAGGAGGTTTCCTCCGTAAGATACTGGGTCGACGGCTTCGACGCCCTCGAAGCGGCATATTCAGACCTTGAGACACTGATGGACTTCGGCGAAGACGCCGCAGATGACATCGATGCGGCCTATGCCGACCTCATCTCCAAGGTCGAGGCCCTTGAGCTCCGCAACATGCTGGGGCAGGAGGGTGACAGCCTCGGCGCAGTCCTGACGATCAACTCCGGCGCCGGCGGCACTGAGGCGAACGACTGGTCGGCCATGCTCATGAGGATGTATGTCCGCTGGGGCGAGAGGGAAGGATACAAGATGACCACGACTGAGCTTCTCGAGGGAGACGAGGCCGGGATCAAGTCCTGCACCATCCAGTTCGAGGGTGACTACGCCTACGGCTATCTCAAGGCCGAGAACGGCGTGCACCGCCTGGTCAGGATATCTCCGTTCAACGCACAGGGAAAGCGCCAGACGACCTTCTCGTCAGTGTTCGTCTATCCCCTGGTCGACGATTCCATAGAAATAGAGATCAACCCCGCCGACATCGAGTGGGATACCTTCCGTTCGTCGGGAGCCGGCGGACAGAACGTCAACAAGGTTGAGACCGGTGTCCGCGTGAGGCACCTTCCCACAGGCATAGTGGTCGAGAACACCGAGACCCGCTCACAGCTGGACAACAGGCAGAACGCACTCCGCATCCTCAAGTCACGCCTCTACGACATGGAGCTCAAGAAGCGCCAGGAGAAGCAGGCCGAGCTCGAGGGGCAGAAAAAGAAGATAGAGTGGGGGTCCCAGATCCGCTCCTACGTCCTGCATCCATACAGGATGGTCAAGGACCTGCGCACAGGCTACGAGACCGCCGACACCCAGGGCGTGCTCGACGGCGACCTGAACGCATTCATGAAAGAATATCTGATGAACAATTAACAAATAAACACAAAACAAGAGATGGAATTCAAATATGCTCCAATGTTTCAGCTTGGTGAAGACACCACTGAATATTACAAGATCCCGGGATCGGAGTCCTATGTCTCCATGGGCGAATTCGAGGGCAAGCCTATCCTCAAGGTCGCCGCGGAAGGTCTGACCGTGATGACCAACACCGCGTTCCGCGATGTCTCCTTCATGCTTCGTCCTGCACACAACGCGCAGGTTGCCAAGGTCCTCAGCGACCCCGAGGCTTCGGAGAACGACAAGTATGTGGCACTGACGATGCTCCGCAATGCGGAAGTGGCATGCAAGGGCAAGCTTCCTTTCTGCCAGGACACCGGCACCGCCATCATCCACGGCGAGAAGGGCCAGCAGGTATGGACCGGCTTCTGCGACGAGGAGGCTATCTCGAAGGGCGTCTACAAGACCTACACCGAGGAGAACCTCCGCTACAGCCAGAACGCTCCCCTCAACATGTATGACGAGGTGAACACGAAGTGCAACCTCCCGGCACAGATCGACATCGAGGCTGTCGAAGGCATGGAATATCGTTTCCTCTGCGTCACCAAGGGCGGCGGCTCCGCAAACAAGAGCTACCTCTACCAGGAGACCAAGGCACGCATCCAGAACCCCGGCACCCTCATTCCTTTCCTCGTGAGCAAGATGAAGACCCTCGGAACGGCTGCTTGTCCTCCCTACCACATCGCCTTCGTCATCGGCGGCACCTCGGCAGAGCGCAACCTCCTCACCGTCAAGCTGGCTTCTTGCCACTACTATGACGAGCTCCCCACCACCGGCGACGAGACCGGCCGCGCATTCCGCGACATCGAACTCGAGAAGCAGGTGCTTGAAGAGGCTCACAAGATCGGACTCGGCGCACAGTTCGGCGGCAAGTACATGGCACACGACGTGCGGATCATCCGCCTTCCGCGCCACGGCGCAAGCTGCCCCATCGGCCTCGGCGTAAGCTGCTCCGCAGACCGCAACATCAAGTGCAAGATCAACAGCGACGGCATCTGGATCGAGAAGCTCGACGACAACCCTTCACAGTGGATTCCCGAGGAGATGCGTCAGGCAGGTGAAGGCAATGCGGTAAAGATCAACCTCGACCAGCCCATGAGCGAGGTCTGCAAGATCCTTACGAAGTATCCCATCGGTACCCGCCTCAGCCTCAACGGCACGATCATCGTCGGCCGTGACATCGCCCATGCGAAGATCAAGGCACGCCTTGATGCAGGCGAGGGCATGCCGCAGTACCTCAAGGAGCACCCCATCTATTACGCAGGTCCCGCGAAGACTCCCGCAGGCATGCCTTGCGGCTCCATGGGCCCGACTACGGCAGGCCGCATGGACCCTTATGTCGACGAGTTCCAGGACAACGGCGGAAGCATGATCATGCTCGCAAAGGGCAATCGCAGCCAGGCCGTCACCGACGCTTGCAAGAAGCACGGCGGATTCTACCTCGGTTCGATCGGCGGTCCTGCCGCCATCCTCGCGCAGAACAACATCAAGAGCATCGAATGTGTCGAATATCCGGAGCTCGGCATGGAGGCGATCTGGAAGATCCGCGTGGAGGACTTCCCCGCATTCATCCTCGTGGATGACAAGGGCAACGACTTCTTCGCGCAGTTCAAGTAGTCTGCCGAATGGCAAATGAAAGAGGGTGACCCGGACGGGCCACCCTCTCTTTTTGCCGTATGGCAATGAGCTATTCCACCTCGACGATGCCGTCGTCAAGGATGTTGACCGTCATGCCGTCTTTGACGTAGTTGAGGAATTCTTCTCCCAGGGAGTCGATGACGGGCATGTGCACGTTGTCGAGCCAGACGTCCGAGAGGATTGCTCCCGCGGCTGCAAGCGAGTCGATGGGCTCGGAGAAGAGCATGCATGCCGGCTGGCGGTTCATCGAGCAGGCTCCGTAAAGCACCATGCCGCCGGTCGTCGAACCGATGGTGCGCGGCAGGCAGAGAGCCTTGCCCGCCATCTGCTTCTTGTACAGGTCCGGATTGTTCTGATCTCCGCAGGTGGCTTTCTTGTCACCGAACTGAAGCGCCTTCTGGAAAGAGGCGAGGGTGTTCAAGCCGTTGTGTGTGACCACAGCTTCGGCACTTGTGCGGCCGCCTACGACGACTCTGCCTTTGAACTGTTTCATATCTGTTTACCTCCTGTGATTTTCATTAAGATTTCTTCATCCCTGTAGTAGCGGGCGGTGGTGTAGGTCCTCAGCTTGTTGCTCGAGGTGATGGTGGGTACTCCGCCGCAGAGCGGGTTGTTCATGTACATCAGCGGGCAGATGTAGGAGACTATCACGCCGCATGCGGTGAGGCGCGCGTAGTGTTCGCTTTCCTTGAAGCGCTTCAGCACGCCCGGAGATGCGGTCATCACTGTGCTGATGACGACTTTCTGGCGGCCGTTCGCCTTCAGCGCCGCCTCGATCTTCTCAGTCCAGTCAACCATCTGTGCGTAGGAGAGGTGAGGGCAGCCGATGAAGCAAAGCTTGGGCTTCGCATCAGGGTTCTTCCAGATCACAGGGTAGTTGTCCTGCACCCTCTGGAGTTCGGCATCGTCGATCACGTAGGTCCTTGCGCCTTCGCTTATGAGCTGTTCGCCCAGCCGGCATGCTTCGGGAGTGAGCCCCTCCACGTGGTAGAGGCCCACCGCGCCGTTGCTGGCAGTGGCGGCTCCGAAGTCCTTGAGATAGGATTTCGCCGCGTCGTCAAGTTCGTTGCCGAGCCATTTGTCAAGTCCCTTGACATAGGGCACGTCCTCGACGACCTTCATTCCGACGGCGGAGCCGAGAAGCTGAGCCTCCGGCTTCTTGCTGGTCTTGACCTCCACGATCCATGTCGCCTTGCGCCCCTCGTCCTTGAGCAGGCCGAAGGAAGGCACATAGCCCACTATGGAGCCCATGATGTCGATTACGCCCGAGTTGCGGTTGCAGCGTGCTCCGAGCACGGAGTTGGCATATACCACCGCGCTGGATTCGCTCCAGGACAGGATGTCCCCAAGCTTCGGCGCGTTGCCGACCTCGTTCATGTAGCATGTGCAGGTGAAGGCGTCCTCGTTGAGCAGGCCGAGCTTGCCGAGCTGCTGCTCGTACTCTTCCTGCTTGCTGTACATGAAGTTCTTGAAAATGAACTTCTGGAGAAGGTTCGACGGCACGTTCTTGTCGTAAGGACGGGGGTCGACGGTGAATTTCTGGTCGCTCACGGCTCCTTCGGCGATGAGCTTGTCGAACAGGTCGTAGACGGAGCCGAGTGCCTTCAGGCCGAATGAGGTGACCAGATGGTTGTAGTCGCTTGTGATCTTGACCATCGAGTCCGCTCCGAACAGTTCGCCGTAGCGGATCATGGTCTCCATCACCTTGGCCTTCGATTCTCCCATCTTGCCGTCCAGGATGTCCTGTTGCTCGGGAGTGAGTTTCATCTTGTATTCCATATAGCCGTGCGTTTTTAGATTTTCATTGCCACCTCGTATGCGCGCCAGATGACGGAGCGCAGGTTGCCGACCGCAAGGCAGTCGCCGACCAGGTGCACGTTCTTGCCCTTTGCCTCGATAGGCGCGGGTATGTAGCCGAGTGAGCCGATCACGGAGTCGCATTCGATCTCCATCGTGCTTCCGTCCTTGCGGCTGACAACGATGGAACCGTCCTTGACCTCCTTGAGCATTGTCTCCAGGTATACCGGCACATTCTTGTATGCGAAGTATTCCCTGAGGTATGAGGAGTTCGCCAGGCAGACGCCCTTCTGTGACACGAGGTCGTCCTTCATCTCGACGATTATCGGGTGACGGCCCTGGATCTCGAGCTCGTAGGCGATCTCGCAGCCGGTCAGGCCGCCGCCGATGACGGCAACCTTGTCGCCGACCTCCTTGCCGAGCAGATATTCGCATGCCTCCACCATCTTCTCCTTGCCGGGGATGTTGAGGACCCTCGGCCTTGCGCCTGTGGCGACGATCACGGGATCGTCACCGAACTGTCCGAGGTCCTTGACCTCGCAGTTGAGCCGGATGTCGATGCCGAGCAGCTCCATCTGACGCCTGTACCAGGTCAGGAGGTCACGCAGCTTCTGCTTGTAGGATTCTGCGGAACCGGCGATGAAGGTGCCTCCGAGCTTGTCGCTCTTCTCGTATATCACGGGGTTGTGGCCCCTCTTCTTCAGCACTCTTGCGGCCTCCATGCCTCCGATGCCGGCGCCGATGATGTGGACGGTGCGCGGCTGGTCGGTCTTGTCGATGTGGTGCTTGCCCCACTGCATCATCTCGGCATTGACTGCGCAGCGCGCGAGGTGCAGGGAGTCGGAGAGGGCCTGGTCATTGGGCACACCCTTGTAGTGGCACATGTTGAAGCAGCCGTTGTGGCAGAGGATGCACGGACGGATGTCCTCTTCGCGTCCTTCGATGGTCTTGGTGAACCACTCGGGGTCCGCGAGGAAGTTGCGGGCGAAGCCCACGCCGTCCAGGTTGCCTTCGCGGATGGCCTCGGCGCCCTTCTCGAGCGTCATTCGGCCGGCGCAGACAACTGGGATGTCCACGAACTTCTTGATGTGCGACACGTCCGCGAGGTTGCAGTTCTCCGGCATGTACACTGGCGGATGAGCCCAGTACCATGCATCGTAGGTGCCGTTGTCGCAGTTGAGCATGTCATAGCCGGCATCCTGCAGGAACTTTGCGGCAATCTCCGATTCCGCCATGTCGCGGCCTGCCTCGACATATTCTTCGCCCGGCACCGCTCCCTGACGGAAGCCCTTGGTCTTGGAGACGACCGAATAGCGAAGCGAAACGGGGAAATCCTCGCCACAGGCCTTCTTTATGGCCTTGACGATCTCGGCTGCGAAGCGGTAGCGGTTCTCGAGGCTGCCGCCGTACTCGTCCGTACGCTTGTTGACATACTTGAGCGCGAACTGGTCGAGCAGGTAGCCTTCGTGCACCGCATGTACTTCCACGCCGTCCACTCCGGCATCCTTGCAGAGCTTTGCGCTCTTCGCGAAGGCGTCGATGAATTCCTGGATCTCGGCCTTTGTCATCTCTCGGCTGGGCAGCTTGTCGCTCCATCGGTTGGGGCTGGGGCTGGAGGTTGCCGTGATCTTGTCGAGGTCCATGAAGGGTTTTGAGACGAAACGCAGGAACTTGTTGTTGTAGAGTGTCTCCATCATTGAGGAGACAGTGAATGAGCGGCCGAAGCCGGCAGTCAGCTGGATGAAGAGTTTTGCGCCTGTGGCGTGGAACTCAGGCATCCACTTGGCGAGGTCGGCATACATCTTCTTGTTTTGGTAGAGCCAGCTTCCGAACATCGGATTGTAGACTGGCTGGCAACCGGGCAGAAGTAGACCGACGTTGTTCTTCGCAACTTCCATTATGAAGCGGGCTCCATCCTTGTCGAAATGGTTCTTCTCCATCCATCCGAAAAGGTCGGTGCCGCCCATGGAGGTCAGGACAATCCTGTTCTTGATCTCCAGGTCGCGAATCTTCCACGGTGTGAGCAGTACGTCGAGTTCTTGTTTCATGGGAATTATGGGTTTGTTGGTAGGTTAGCGGTTGAGCTGGCCGTTGCCGAGGGTCACGCCGGCAAGTTCGCCGGTGTGTTCGCCGTTCTTGATGGTCCATACGCCGTTGACCAGCACATGCTCGACTCCCTTTGCGAATGTGTGGGGTTGTGCATAGGTGGACATGTCGGCAATGGTCTCAGGATTGAAGATCGTGATGTCGGCTGCATAGCCGGGGATGATGAGGCCCCTTTCCTTGAGCTTCATGCGTGAAGCAGGGAAACCGGTGCATTTCCAGATGGCGGTCTTGAGGTCGAGGATCTTCTTCTCGCGTACGAACTGCTCGAAGAAACGGGCGAAGGTGCCGTATGAGCGGGGGTGGGGAAGTTCCTGCCCGAGAGGGCCCTCGGGTGAATAGACGCTTCCGTCGGACGCGGGCATCGAGAGGCTGTGGGCATAGATCTTCTCGAGGTTCTCCTCCTTCATCGCGAAGGTTGCCTGGTTGACGCCGAGTTTCTCGGAGATGAGGAGATATCTGATCATCGACCACTCGTCCATGCCGGAAAGCTGGCAGCATTCAGCAAGGTTCTTGCCTGCGTAGAGGGCATTGTCGGGGTTGCTGCATCCTGCCACGACCACCTGCTGCGGGCCGCCGAAGCGATCCAGGCGGCTGTATGCGTAGGTCTTGATCTTCTCGCAGGCAGCCTTGTCGTTGAGGCGGCGCATGATGTCCTCGTCAGTGCCGTCGCGAAGCTCGATGGGAATGAATGATGTGAAGCCTGTGGAGAATGCAGTGTAGGGATAGCGGTCGAACGTTATGTCGATGCCCTCGGCCTTTGCGTCGTCGATCTTCTTGAGCATCGCGTCGATCTTGTCGAAGTTGGCGGGATTCTGTGCCTTGAGATGGGATATCTCAAGCCTTGCGCCGCTCTGGCGCGCTGCCTCAATGGCCTCGTCCATTGCCTCGAGCACGTGGTCGTCTTCGTTGCGCATGTGGATGGAATAGAGTGCGTTGTGCTTTGCGACGACCTTGCAGAGAGCCACCATCTCCTTGGTGTTGGAGTAGCAGCCAGGAGCATATTCAAGGCCGAAGGAGAGGCCCATCGCGCCCATCTCAAGCTCCTTGTCGAGGATGTCGCACATCTTCTCGAGCTGTTCGTCGGTGGCCTCCACGTTGTAGGGGCCGACGACTGCCTCGCGCACGTCGCCGTGTCCCACGAGGCTCGAGTAGTTGATGCCTATCTTGTTCTTCTCGAGAGTCTCATAGAAACCGTCCACGTCCCTCCATGCGGGATAGCCGAAGCGGGGTCTGTCCTTGCGCTTCTCCCATGCCTCGTCGCTGTAGACGAAGGGAGCGTAGCCGCAGTTGCCGCCCACTTCGCTCGTGATGCCCTGGAAGATTCGGCTGTCGCCCTTCGGAGCCACGAAGAGATTGGTGTCGGTGTGGGTGTGGATGTCGATGAAGCCGGGGGATACGGCCATTCCCTGGGCGTCGATGACCTGGTCGGCATTCTCGCCGAGGTGTCTGCCAAGTGCAGCGATCTTGCCGTCACGGATGCCGATGTCACCCTTGATGGGGTCCTTGCCGTCGCCCGTGTAGATGACTCCGTTCTTGATGATGGTGTCGAACTGGTTCCTGCTCGTGACCTTGCATCCGGTGACGGATGTGAAGCTCAGTGCAGCTGCCCCGAAGGCAGTGGTTTTCAAAAAGTCTCGTCTGTTCATGATATTATTGTTGATTGTTTTCCAATTTGATTCCGTCCGTGTGGATGACCTTCATCGAGTCGTCCTGGGCATAGATGAGGTAAGCCTCGATTCCCGGCTTCGAGCCGGCAATGGCCGCGGCCTTCTCCGGACCGGCCACCATGAACCAGGTGGCATAGGCGTCGGCGGCGGTGGCGTCAACGGCGAGCACGGTGGCGCTCAGCAGGTTGTGGGTGACAGGACGCCCCGTCGAAGGATCGATCGTGTGGGCGTATTTCTGCCCGTCGCGGATGTAGAACTTGCGGTAGTTGCCCGAGGTCACGATCCCCTGGTCGGTGACGTCGATGATCTCCTGAAGGTCCTTGCCCTCGTCCATGTTGCCGTCGATGGGCTTGTCCAGTCCGACCCTCCACGGGCCTCCCCTCGAGCTCATGCCACGGCAGACGATCTCCCTGCCCACCTCCACGAGGTAGTCGGTGCATCCCCTTGCGGCGAGCCAGCGCGCTATCGTGTCGCAGCTGTAACCCTGTGCTATGGCGTTGAAGTTGAGCTTCGCCCTCGGGTCCGCCTTCACGAGGTGAGGACCGTCGTCTCGCTCCTCGATCGAGAAGAGGTCCATTCCGACGAATGCCTTGATGCTGTCGATGGCGGCATCGGCCTCGCCGGCATCCTTCTCCTCGAAGCCGAATCCCCAAAGGTCGAACAGGGGGGCCGCCGAAGGGTCGAACGCCCCGTCGCTCTCGTTCCATACCTCTACCGAGCGGTTGAAGGTGACGATGAAATGGCCGTCGAGCGGAAGGTCCTCGCCGGCGTTGATGCGGGAGAGGAGGGAGCCCTTGTTGTATCCGGAGAGCGAGCGGTCTATCCCCGCCAGGATGTTGTCGATGGAATCCGCGACGGCCTGCTGCCTGCATCCGCGCGGAAGGCGACAGATGACGTGGTATGTGCCTCCCTGGGCAAAGCCTTCGATGCGCGCATAGGTTCCTGCGCCGCTCTGACATGCGGCAGAGAGAAGCAGGGCCGCCAATGTGAGGAAAAAGAATGAAATGTGCCTCTTCATCTTGTTGTTGGCACGGTTTTGGCGCTGCGTGCCTCTGCAAATTTACGAAATATACTTACAATATACGAGGCTTGCGGAGATTTAATTTTCATCATTCGGCAAAATTATGCATCTTTGCAAGTTGTAAAAACCAACATATACAAATGTCCAAACTGCTGAAATTGTCCTGGATCCTGCTTGCGGCTCTCGCAGTCCTCACTACCGCGTGTTCGAAAGATGACGAGGAGGAGGAATCCACCAAGGAATACATGTCCGGTTCGGTAGAATATTCACTTGAGAGCTATGTGGCCAAGGGTGATATGGTTACCATGTCCGCATCCGGCATCACGACTCCTGCGGACCCTGTCTACAAGTGGTACATTCCCGGCATCCAGTCGGACTCCCTCCATGCTCGCAAGGTTACCATAAAGTTCCCCGACAGCCTCGGCGTCTTCGCCGTCACGGCCATCGCGACTGCCCCCGGATACTACAACTCCTCAAACACCATATCGGTCACCACCGTCGACACGACCTGGAACGGCTCCCTCACTGGACTTGCCCACTCAGGCAAGAGCGTCCTCGACCTCCGCGACGGCCTCAGCTACCAATATGTGACCATCGGCAATCTCGACTGGTTCGCACAGAACCTCGCTTGGGACGGTGCCGGAGTCGCATTCGAGTATTCCCCCATCACCCACAAGCTCTTCGGACGTCTCTACAGTTGGGAGGAGGCTACTGGCGGCGTCTCGGCAACAGGTCTCGGCAACGGCCCGAAGGGTGCCTGCCCCGAAGGCTGGAGCATCCCCACCACGGCTGACTGGGAGGACCTTGCAAAGGCTGTCAGCGGCCGTGACATTCCGTTCGTGAACGATTGGGACTCTCTCGCCGCGCCCCTCTCCGGCAACGCCTACTTCAACGAAGAACGCATGTGGCCCTACTGCCCCGACAACGACCATAACAACCGTACCGGCTGGAATGCCATTCCGGTAGGCAGCTCCAGGACCGACAACAAGGGCTTCTGCGGCTTCAGCGGCCGAGACTCGTATGCATTCTGGTGGAGTTCCACTGAAAAGGATGGCGACAAGGCGTACTACAGATACATGTACTTCGACCGCCACTCCTTCCCGATGAACTATACCTACAAGTCGGGATTCGGAGCGTCAGTGCGCTGCGTCAGACTCGCGTCGGGCCTGTAGTCAGCCCTCCTTCTCCTCTTTTTTCGCGGATTTCTTCTGTTCCTTCTCGAAGGCGTCCACTATCTTCGTCACCAGCGGGTGGCGGACGATGTCCTCGCGTCCGAACTCGATTATGCTGATGCCCTTGATGTGGCGCACCATTTCGATGCCCCTCTCAAGGCCCGAGTCCTCCTTGTGCGGAAGGTCGATCTGCGTCACGTCGCCGGTGACGATGAACTTGGCGTCGCAACCCATGCGGGTGAGGAACATCTTCAGCTGGCCGAGGGAGGTGTTCTGCGCCTCGTCCAGGATGACGAACGCCTTGTCCAGCGTGCGGCCGCGCATGTAGGCGAGCGGAGCTATCTGGATCACGCCGTCCTCCATGAACTGCTGCAGCCTCTTTGCCGGGATCATGTCCTGCAGCGCGTCGTAGAGCGGCTGCAGATAGGGGTCCAGCTTGTCCTTCATGTCGCCCGGCAGGAAGCCGAGCCTTTCGCCGGCCTCGACGGCGGGGCGGGTGAGGATCAGGCGCTTGACCTCGCGGTTCTTCAGCGCGCGGACGGCCAGCGCGATGGCGGTATAGGTCTTTCCGGTGCCGGCGGGGCCGACGGCGAACAGCAGGTCGTTGCGGTAGTATTCCTCGACCAGCCTCTTCTGGTTGCGCGTGCGCGCCCGGATCGGCTTGCCCTCGTTGCTGTAGACGATGACATATTCGCGGTCGTTCATCTCGACCATTCCCTCCTCCATGTTGCGCGCGGGGTTCTCCTCGAACAGGGCCTCCACGTCATATTCGGTGAGCGAACTTTTCGTCATGCGCACGCTGCGCAGGATGTTGATCTTCTCCTCGAAGGAGTCGAGCTCGTCCTGTGGGCCGACGAGGTATATCTCGGCTCCGCGCGCCACGGCCCTGATCTTGGGGAAATGGCTTGCAAGCAGGTCGAACAGCCTGTTGTTGACTCCGTAGATGTCGATTGGGTCGATTTCTTCGAGAACGATCTTCTTTTCCATATGTCCTGTCATTCAATGTTGAACTTTTTCTTGAGGGCGTTCCACTCGCGGACCATCTTGTCGTATTGCGAGGGAGAGATGAAGTCACTCTTCCGCCCAAGCCATTCCTCGATGGGAACGGTAGTGTAGTTTTTCTCGAGCAGGCCGCCGCGGCCGCACCAGGTGTAGGTGACCTCCGGAGCGAGGGTGGTGAGGGTGCCGTCGGTCTCCCTGACTATCTTCAGCACGCAGACCATCCCTATCTGTCCGTAGTCGATGCTCATGTTCGAGATGAAGTTGCCCAGCGAGTAGGCCGTGACGTGACTTCCGTCATAGGTGACCTTCTGCACCACATGGGGGTGGGACCCGACGATGGAGTTGACGCCGTTCCGGTAGAGGAAGTCGGCGAACCTTTCCTGGGACCTGCTGCAGTCGAGGTGGTACTCCTCGCCCCAGTGAGGAAGCGCGATGATGTATTGTGCGCCGCGAGCCTTCGCGCGTCCGATGGCTTCCTTGACGCGCACGGTGTCGAGGTTGCCGACCACATGGGGCTTGGGGACCGGGATGCCGTTGGTGCCGTAGGTGATGTTGATGAATGCCACCTTGACTCCCCTGATGTTGGCCATGAAGGGGTTGCGCTCACGGTTGTCCTCCTCCGACGAGAAGAGGCCCGTGAAGGGGGCTCCGAGACGGGTGTAGATGGCGATGGTGCTGTCGATGCCAGCCCTTCCCTTGTCGCAGATGTGGTTGTTGGCGCTCAGGAAGAGGTCGATGCCGCTGCGCTGCGCCTCCTCGGCAAGCGATTCGGGCGCGGAGAAGCAGGGATAGCCGCTGAAGGGCCTCACGCCGCAGGGAAACTCCATGTTGGCCACCGCGAAGTCGACCGAGTCGAGCATCGGCCGGATGTGCGTGAAGTATGAGCTGTAGTCGTAGTTGGAGGCGTCACTCCTGTCGCCGCCCGTGTAGGCGTATTCGATCTGCCGGATGTGCGTCATCACGTCGCCGATGAAGAGGAGCGACAGCGTGTCTGCGGTGCGAAGGCAGAACTCATACGATGGCGCGCTCACCGGGGGGAGCGCTATCTTCGGGCGGACTGCCTCCTCGGGCAGCTTGATGACGCCGCAGTGTTTGTTCTGTGCCGCGCACATCACTGTGAGCAGCATCAGTATGGGGGTGATGGTTCTTCTTATGTTCAATACAAACGGTTCTTGTCCGGCGGCTGGCCGCCGGCACGATGACAAACTATAAAGTTAGCCATTATTTGGCAAAAATGAAACCGAATGGCAATAAAATGACGAAACATGCAGAGTTGCGATTCTTTTTTCTACCTTTGTGGGATAGGAACATAACAAACAGCTCATATAATGAAAACAACCGTTTTTACAGAAAAACACATCGCACTGGGTGCAAAGATGGCTCCGTTTGCAGGCTACAACATGCCTATCCAGTACACCGGCATCAACGAGGAGCACGCAACCGTACGTGAAGGCGTAGGCGTGTTCGATGTATCGCACATGGGTGAAATCTGGGTCACCGGCCCCAAGGCTCTCGAATTCCTCCAGTATGTCTCTTCAAATGACGTTTCCGTCCTCTTCCCGGGCAAGGCTCAGTACACTTGCTTCCCCAACGGCAAGGGCGGCATCGTCGACGACTTCATCGTCTATTGCTTCAACACCGAGAAGTACCTGCTCGCGGTGAATGCTGCGAACATCGAGAAGGACTGGAACCATCTCTGCTCCTTCGCTCCCTGCTTCGGACTCGAGATCGGCAAGGACCTGCGCAACGCATCGGACGAGACCTGCCAGCTTGCAATCCAGGGCCCCAAGGCAATGGCCACGATGCAGAAGCTCTGCGGCGAGGACATCCTTTCGATGGAATACTACACTTTCAAGCAGCTCAATGTAGCAGGCATTCCTGACGCCATCCTCTCCACCACCGGCTATACCGGAAGCGGCGGATGCGAGGTGTATGTCCCGAACGAGTACGGCGACCAGCTCTGGAAGGCCGTATTCGAGGCAGGCGAGGAGTTCGGCATCAAGCCCATCGGCCTCGGCGCACGTGACACCCTCCGTCTCGAGATGGGATTCTGCCTCTACGGCAACGACATCGACGACACCACCTCTCCTCTTGAGGCAGGTCTCGGCTGGATCACGAAGTTCAACGACGTCAAGGGCGATTTCGTGGACAAGCAGTACCTGCTCGACCAGAAGGCTGCCGGCATCAAGCGCAAGCTCGTAGGCTTCGAGCTCATCGACAGGGGCATCGCCCGTCATGAGATGCCCATCTGCGACGCCGAAGGCAACAAGATCGGCCACGTCACCTCGGGCACCATGGGCCCGTCGGTCAAGAAGGCTGTTGGCATGGGTTATGTAGATGTGCCTTTCAACAAGGTCGGATCAGAGATCTTCATTGAGATCAGGGGCAAGCTCCTCAAGGCTCAGGTGGTCAAGACTCCGTTCTACAAGCCTCAATAGTCATTTGAAAAAGTTACTCACAGTTCTACTGATAATGTTTTGTGCGGCGGTTGGTGATATCGCCGCACAAAATTTTGATGTCGCACCCGCTCTGCGACGCCATGTCGAATACCTCAGCTCGGATGCCCTCCAGGGCAGGAAGGCTGGCTCGGAAGGGGAGCGCAAGGCGGCGGCATACCTTCATTCCGAGCTCGAGAAGGCCGGTGTGGTGATGCTCACCGACGTTTCCGGGCAGGATTTCACCATAGACTACGGAGGGGAGAAGGTCTCCTCCCTCAACATCGTGGGCATCGTAGAGGGTTCTGACCCCCGGCTCCGCGAGGAATACATCGTCGTGGGGGCCCATCTGGACAACATCGGCACCCATTCGATGACCGTCAACGGGCAGAAGGTGACGCAGGTCTATCCCGGTGCCGACGACAATGCCTCCGGCGTCGCGATGATGATCGAGCTTGCCGGAATGGTCGCGGCCAACAGCTGGGCCTTTCCCCGTTCGGTGATATTCGTCGGATTCGGTGCGCAGGAGTGCGGCATGGCCGGCTCCTGGTATTTCGTCAACCGTGCCTTCGAGCAGATCGGCCAGGTGAAGGCCATGGTCGACCTCGACATGCTCGGCCGCGGCAACGACGCCAATCCTTTCCAGATATTCTCGCAGGTGGACGCTTCCGCACTCTCGGCCTTCATGAAGAAGGTCGCGGAGCAGCCCGTCGTGACCGCGCCCGTCAGGGCGCAGGGGGCGCTGGCCCCTTCGGATTACCTCCCGTTCTATGAGCGCAAGATTCCGGTAGTCCTCTTCACCACCGGAATGACGCACGAGTACCACACGGTGAAGGACACGCCGTCGCTGGTCCTCTACAACCACATGGCGCGCAACTCGTGCTACATCTATCACTTCATCTCCTGCCTCTCGTCGCAGGAGGACGTCTTCGCGCGGGAGACCAAGGTGCTCAAGGCAACCGCGGAGACGATCTATTCGCCATCGGACTGCGACAAGAGGCCGCAGTTCTTCCACTCCGACGAGCAGCACTTCCTGGATGCCTGGGTCTACAAATACATCAAGTATCCCAAGGCGGCGCTTCGCAACGGCATCATGGGACAGGTCCTTGTCGGCTTCATCGTCGAGAAGGACGGACGCGTGACCAACGTGGAGGTCGTCAAGGGCGTGGACGACGACCTGGACGACGAGGCCGTGAAGGTCATCTCGGTCTCCCCGAAATGGATTCCGGGCGAGGTGGCCGGGCGCAAGGTCCGCACCCGCATCATACTCCCCGTCGAGTTCAGGCTGAGACAGTAGCGTTCCGACGGCATTTGACGGTGGCCGCACTTGCAAGTGCGGCTATTTTTTTGTCTTGAAATATCCCTTTGTTTTGTAAATTTGCGGGTCATTAAAAATCAATCACCTGCAATGGACTACAACTTCAAGGAAATAGAACGGAAATGGCAGGCCTACTGGGCTGCGAATCATACATTCTGTGTAAAGACAGACTCTTCCAAACCGAAATACTACGTGCTCGACATGTTCCCGTATCCATCCGGAGCCGGACTGCACGTCGGACACCCGCTGGGTTACATTGCAAGTGACATCTACAGCCGCTACAAGCGCCTCAAGGGCTTCAACGTGCTGCACCCGATGGGCTATGACGCATTCGGCCTGCCCGCAGAGCAGTATGCCATCCAGACCGGCCAGCACCCGGCGGTGACCACCGAGAAGAACATCGCGCGCTACCGTCAGCAGATGGACCGCATCGGCTTCTCATACGACTGGTCGCGCGAAGTGCGCACCTGCGATCCCAAATACTACAAGTGGACCCAGTGGGCATTCCTCGAGATGTTCCGCCACTGGTACGACAACGACACCGACAAGGCGCAGCCGATCGAGAAGCTCGTCGAGCGCTTCGCTTCCGAGGGCAATGCCTCCGTCAACGCAGCCACCGGCTGCACCGTCACGTTCACAGCGGAAGAATGGAACGCGATGGACACCCGTCGCCAGCAGGAGATACTGATGCAGTACCGCATCGCATACCAGGGTGAGACGTCGGTCAACTGGTGCCCGAAGCTCGGCACCGTGCTCGCGAACGACGAGGTGAAGGAGGGCTACTCCGTACGCGGCGGCTTCCCGGTGGAGCAGAAGAAGATGAAGCAGTGGCAGCTCCGCGTCTCGGCATACGCTGAGAGGCTTCTCGCCGGACTCGACGAGATCGACTGGACCGACTCCCTGAAGGACATGCAGCGCAACTGGATCGGCAAGTCGCAGGGCGCCGAGATGATCTTCAAGGTCTCCAACGGCAGCGAGGAGTATGACATGACCATCTTCACCACCCGTGCCGACACCATCTTCGGCGTCACCTTCATGGTGCTCGCTCCGGAAAGCGAATGGGTCGACAAGCTCACCACTCCCGAACAGCGCGCGGCAGTGGAGGAATACCTCCAGATGGCACGCAAGAAGACGGAGCGCGAGCGCATCGCCGAGACCCGCAAGGTCACCGGCGTCTTCTCCGGTTCATATGCAATCAACCCGCTCACGGGAGACAAGGTCCCGGTATGGATTTCCGAATATGTGCTCGCAGGCTACGGCACCGGCGCCATCATGGCGGTTCCGGCACATGACAGCCGCGACTACGCCTTCGCACGCGCGTTCAACCTTCCGATAATCCCTCTCATCGAGGGCTGCGACGTCTCGCAGGAGAGCTTCGACGCAAAGGACGGCATAATGTGCAACTCGGGCTTCCTCAACGGAATGACCGTCAAGGAGGCGATTCCCGCCGCCATCGACTATGTCGAGAGCAAGGGCATCGGCAAGCGCAAGATCAACTACCGTCTGCGCGACGCGATCTTCTCCCGCCAGAGATACTGGGGCGAACCGTTCCCGGTCTATTTCAAGGACGGGATGCCGGTGGCAATGGACATCGAGAAGCTCCCTCTCGAACTTCCCGAGATCGACCAGTTCAAGCCGACCGAGACCGGCGAGCCGCCGCTCGCACGCGCCGAGAACTGGACGTTCGAAGGCTTCCCCATCGAGACCAGCACCATGCCGGGCTTCGCAGGCAGCAGCGCATACTATCTCAGATACATGGATCCGCACAACGACGAGGCGCTCGTTGGCCGCGAGGCAGACGAGTACTGGCGCGACGTGGACCTCTACATAGGCGGTACCGAACACGCCACCGGACACCTCATCTATTCCCGCTTCTGGAACAAGTTCCTTTATGACTGCGGCTACGTCTGCGAACAGGAGCCTTTCCGCAAGCTCATCAACCAGGGAATGATCCAGGGACGCTCCAACTTCGTATACAGGATCAAGAACACCAACACCTTCGTGTCATACGGCCTGAAGGACCAGTACGACACCACCGAGATCCATGTCGACGTCAACATCGTCACCAACGACCGTCTCGACATCGAGGCCTTCAAGAACTGGATGCCGGACTATCACGATGCCGAGTTCATCCTCGAGGATGGCGAGTACGTCTGCGGATGGGCAGTCGAGAAGATGAGCAAGTCGATGTTCAACGTCGTCAACCCCGACAACATCTGCGACCGCTACGGCGCCGACACGCTCCGACTCTACGAGATGTTCCTCGGCCCGCTCGAGCAGAGCAAGCCCTGGGACACCAAGGGCATCGACGGCGTGCACCGCTTCCTGCGCAAGTTCTGGAAGATGTTCTTCAACCGCGACGAATTCTCCGTCAGTGACGAGAAGGCTACGCCCGCCGAGCTCAAGAGCCTCCACAAGCTCATCGGCAAGGCACAGTTCGACATCGAGAGCTTCTCGTTCAACACGACCGTGAGCGCGTTCATGATCGCCGTCAACGAACTTGTCGAGCTCAAGTGCAACAAGCGCGAGATACTCGAGCCGATGGTCATCATCCTCTCGCCGTTCGCACCCCACATCGCCGAGGAGCTCTGGAGCCTGCTCGGACATAATGACAGCATAACATTCGCATCATTCCCCGAATATGTCGAGGCATACACGGTCGAGGATTCCTTCGACTATCCCGTCTCGTTCAACGGAAAGATGCGCTTCAAGATCACCCTTCCCAAGAAGGTGGACCCGAAGGAGGCGGAAGCAGCGGTGCTCGCCTCACCGTTGACCGCAAAGTGGATCGCCGGCGGCTCCGTCCGCAAGGTAATCGTCGTCCCGGGCAAGATCATCAACGTAGTCTGCTGACGAACATTCAAACATTGACAAGCATATGCCACAGAAAAAGAGCATAGGAAGAACGATTTATTCGTATCTGCTGATGACGGTGGGAATATTCCTCTACACCTCCAGCTGGACACTGTTCGTCATCCCCCGCGAGATATCGGGCGGAGGCGTGACAGGCATCGCGGCAATCGTATACTATGCAACACACATTCCCGTTGCCTATACCTACTTCGGGATCAATCTCATCCTTGTCATAATAGGCATACTGACCCTTGGCAAGAGCTTCGGCTTCAAGACGGTATACTGCATACTGTGCGCATCGCTCTTCCTGAAGATACTCCCCGACATCATACCTTGGACGACCGACATCGAGGACAACCTCATCAACGTGATCATTGCCGGCATCATGAGCGGCGTCGGCATCAGCATGGTCTTCATGCAGGGCGGCAGCAGCGGCGGAACGGACATAATAGCCCTGATAATCGCCAAGCACCACGAGACGTCGCCAGGAAAGGTCTTCCTCTATTGCGACCTTGTCATCATCACTTCAATCCTCCTGTTGCCCGACAAGGGGCTCAAGGATGTGATCTACGGCTACATCGAGATGGTCACCTTCTCCTACACGCTCGACCAGGTGATGAACGGCAACAAGCAGTCGGTGCAGATACTGATCTTCTCCTCGCGCTACAAGGAGATAGCTGACATGCTCAACAACGAGCTTCACCGCGGAGTCACGGCGCTTGATTCGGTCGGCTGGTACAGCCAGACCGAGAGCAAGGTGCTGATCGTAGTGGCGCGCCGCAACCAGCAGCAGGAAATCACGCAGGCGGTGCACAAGATTGATGACGCCGCATTCATCACCGTAAGCGCGACTTCCGGTGTCTATGGCAGGGGATTCGACGTCGTGAAGACCATAAAACAACGAAATGTCGGCGGCTTGCTCTCGAAAACCGAGAAAAAGCGCAAATCCGCTTGATTTTCCGCAAAAGCGGCAATTTTTTCGGCGAGTCTGTTTCCGGGCCCGCCGAAAACCGTTTATTGGCTATTATATCACTGTGAGATAATAGATTTGGTCATTTGTGGCATAATCGTTAGGCTTGTACTCAAATACAAATAGCCACGTTATGTTGACCTATCATTACCTTGCCGCAGTTGACATCCTGCTCCTGATCGCCACGACGATCATCTTCATCTATCTATTTGTCGCACACCGCCGCTCTTCGGGATGCGGCTCGTCCGGCGTGAGCGGATATGGCCCGCTGCGCGGTCGCGATGCGGGTGGAATGGGAGCCAGGGGACTGTCTGATACCGGACTCGACGAGGGGGAGGACCAGTGGGATGAACTCATCGGGAGGCTCAGGACGCTGCTCGATGTGGAAAAGATATACCTTGACCCCAACATCAGGATATCGGATGTGGCATCGAAGCTGGCTTCCAACAAGACGACCCTCTCAAAGGCCATAAAGGCAAAGACCAACAAGAACTTCTGCCAGCTGGTCCACTCCTACAGGGTCAAGGAGGCCATGTCCCTCTTTGCGCAGGACCGCGGGCTGACCATCGCCGACCTGTGCTCGAAAGTGGGCTTCAATTCGATGACCACCTTCAACACGGCGTTCGGCCGCAATACCGGTTTCACTCCCGCGGAATGGTGCCGGGAATATCTCAAGAACAATACCATCGATGAACGGGGCTCTGCAAAGAAGAATAAGAAGAGTGCTTCTTGACCGATACGGCATCAGGATCGTGCGCGTCAAGGAGGTGCGCCGCGGCGGAATCACCGACGAGGAACTGCTTTGCCGCATGAGGAACTCGATGGAGACCAAGCGCCTCTATCTGGACAGGAACTATTCGATAGTCAAGCTTGCCACCGAGATAGGCTCCAACAGGAGCTATGTGACCCGCGCGCTGAGCTCGCAGGGCATGACCTTCCATGATTTCGTGAATTCCTTCCGGATAGGGTATGCGATCGAATTGCTTGGTGAACCGCGCAACGCGGCCCTTTCGGTGGAGGAGATCGCCCTTTCGTGCGGTTTCGCGAGCGAGAGGACGATGAACTACTATCTGCGCCGCAACATGGGGCTGACCATCTCGTCGTTGAGGCGGCTGGTGACAAAAAAAAGGATGGCAGGCGAACCTGTCATCCTTTCGGACATTATGTTGAAGTCAGTTTAGAGTTCTACCATCGTCGGCTTGACCATGTTCTTCGGATCGAGGATCTTGTCGAGCTGAGCCTTGGTGAGGAGCTTCTTGTCGAGGACGAGCTGATATACGCTGCCGCCGGATACGAGAGCTTCCTTTGCAACCTCGGTGCATGCCGCATAGCCGATGTAAGGCTTGAGTGCGGTGACGATTCCGATGCTGTGCTCCACGAGGTCACGGCAGTGGTCCTTGTTGACGGTGATGCCGTCCACGCACTCGATGCGGAGGGTGTTGAGGGCATTTGCCATCCAGGTAGCGGACTCAACGAGAGATTCGACGAGAACGGGCTCCATGACGTTGAGCTCGAGCTGAGCTGCCTCTGAAGCCATGGTGATGCAGGTGTCGTTGCCGATGACCTTGAAGCAGACCTGGTTGACGACCTCGGGGATGACGGGGTTGACCTTGCCCGGCATGATTGAGGAACCCGGCTGCTTGGGAGGGAGGTTGAGCTCCATCAGACCAGTGCGGGGACCTGAGCCCATGAGACGGAGGTCGTTGCAGATCTTGGAGATGCGGATGGCGATCTGCTTGAGCATTGCGGAGTAGTTGACCATGCAGGAGGTGTCGTTGGTAGCTTCGACGAGGTCCTTTGCAAGGGAGATCTTCCAACCGGAGATCTTCTTGATGTACTTGGTGCAGAGCTCAGCGTAACCCGGCTCGGAGGTGATGCCGGTTCCGATTGCGGTAGCGCCCATGTTGATCACGAGGAATGCCTGAGCTGCCTCGTCGAGCTTTGCCATCTCGTTCTCGACTGCGGTTGCGAATGCGCCGAAGGTCTGGCCGACGGTCATCGGAACTGCGTCCTGAAGCTGGGTGCGACCCATCTTGATGATGGAAGCGAACTTCTTCTCCTTGCTCCTGAAGCACTTTGCGAGAGCCTTGAGGGAAGCCATGACGTCCTTGTGGATCATGTAGAGACCGAGGTGCATTGCGGTAGGATATGCATCGTTGGTCGACTGAGCCATGTTGACATGGTCGTTCGGGTGGATGAATTTGTATTCGCCATGCTGGTGGCCGGTGATTTCGAGGGCCCTGTTGGCGATGACCTCATTGGCGTTCATGTTCATGGATGTGCCTGCACCGCCCTGGATCATGTCCACGGGGAAGTGTTCGGTGTGCTGTCCTTCCATGAGTTCCTTGCAAGCGGCGACGACTGCGTCCTTGATCTCGTCTGATACGAGGCCGAGTTCGTGGTTTGCCATGATGGCACCCATCTTGACGATGCCGAAAGCCTTGATGAATTCAGGATGGTCCGAGAGAAGATTGCGGCTGATGTCGAAGTTTTCGATGCAGCGAAGAGTCTGAACTCCGAAAAGTGCCTCTACAGGTACATCCTTGTCACCTAAAAGGTCGTGTTCTGATCTGGTTTTGCCAGATGTCTTGAATTTGTATTCGATCATGATATTTGTTTGAAATTGAGTGTTGCAAATGGGTCCGCGAAGGTAGCAATTAAAACTGAATAAAAACAATTCAAAATCAAAGAGTCAGGCAAAAAACTTCTCGATCTTGATGATGGCCGACGGCAGTGCGAAGACGGCCACCCTGTCGAAGGGCTTGACCTGCGTGTCTCCCACCGCGATGATGGTCTCGTTGCCTCGGATGATGCCTCCGATGACTGCATCCTTGGGGAATTTCAGGTCCTTCAGCGGCGCCTTCGTGATGGGGCTTCCCGGGTTGACTATGTATTCGAGCACGTCCGCATCGGAGCCGTTGAGGCACTTGATCGTACGCACTTTGTTGTTGAGCGTGAAGCGGAAGATCCTGCCGGCGGTGATGATCTTCTTGTTGACCACCGAGTCGATGCCCATCTCCTCTGCGAGGGTGATGTATTCGATGTTCTCCACCTCGGCGATCGTCTTGGAGACTCCCATCTTCTTGGCAGCGACGCAGGCCATGATGTTCGTCTCGGACGAGGAGGTAACCGCGACGAAGGCATCGCAGGTCTTGACGTCCTCCTCATAGAGGAAGTCGGAGTTGCGGCCGTCGCCGTTGATGACCAGCGTGCGGCCGAGCTTCTCGGAAAGGTATTCGCAGCGCGCCTTGTTGATCTCGATGATCTTGATGAATTCCGCGGTCTTCTCGAACTTCTCTGCGACCATCTCGCCGATGCGTCCGCCTCCGAGGATGGTTATGCGCTTTATCTCGCGCACCTCCTTGCCGGAGTATTTCATCAGCTCGTCGACGCTCTCGCGGCGGGTGATGACGAAGAGCTGGTCGTGCAGCTTGAAGAGAGTCTCCTTCTGCGGGATGATGGTCTCCTCGCCGCGGGCGATGGCGACGGTGCGGAAGGGGAGGTTGGAAGGGTCGTAGTCGAGGTCCTGCGGCGTCTTGCCGATCAGCGACGAGAATTCGTCGAGGCGGAAGACCGCCAGCCTGAGCTTGCCGTTGGCGAAGTCGGTGAACTCCGACATCTCCGCCTGCTTTATCAGGCCCTCGATCTCGTTGGCTGCGATTCGCTCGGGGTAGAAGAGCAAGTCGATGCCAAGATCCTTGAATATCAATTTGTTGTCGTAATTCAGATATTCGGCGTCATTGATTCGTGCCGTGACGCGCTTTGCTCCGAGGCTCTTTGCCAGGAGTGCGGAGACGATGTTGATGTCCTGCTCCTTGCTCGGCATGACCGCCACAAAGAGGTCCGCCTTGTCCGTGCCGGCCTCCTTGAGCACGGTGATGGATGTCGGGTTGCCGTTGACCGTGATGACGTCCATCGTCTCGGTCACGACCGCCAGTCTCTCTTCATTGTTGTCTACGATCGTAAGGTTGTGATAGCCTTCCGAAAGCATCTTCGCAAGATGGCATCCTACTTCTCCTGCACCTGCTATTACGATGTTCATGGTCTGGTGGTTTTAGTTGAGCTTGGCTCCGATCAGCGTGAGGAATTCGTTCCTGGTCCTGTTGTCCTTCAGGAAGGCCCCCGTGAATGCCGAGGTGGTGGTCAGCGAATTCTGCTTCTGCACACCGCGCACCTGCATGCACATGTGGGCCGCCTCGATCACCACCGCCACTCCGAGCGGATGGAGGGTTTCCTGGATGCAGTCCCTGATCTGTACGGTGAGCCTCTCCTGCACCTGGAGCCTTCTGGCGAAGGTCTCCACGACGCGGGCGATCTTGCTCAGGCCGGTGATGTAGCCGTCGGGGATGTAGGCGACGTGCGCCTTTCCGTAGAACGGCAGCATGTGGTGCTCGCACATCGAGTAGAGCTCGATGTCCTTGACGACCACCATCTGCCGGTACTCCTCGCGGAACATTGCGGAACGCAGGATTTCGCAGCCGTCCTCATAGTATCCCTTGGTGAGGAACTGCATCGAGCGGGCGACGCGCATCGGAGTCTTCAGCAATCCTTCGCGGGAAGGGTCCTCGCCGAGCAGGCGGAGTATCTCGCTGTAGTGTTCCGCAAGTTGTGCGGTGACCTCGGGGTCAAATTCTTCGGTTTTCTGATAAGCCATCGTTCTGTTGTTGCGTCACCGTTTCCATGCGGCTGACATGGCGGTCGGCAACGATTTATCTTACAATATTACGAATTAATTTCAAATACTCCCAACTTATTGCTATTTTAGTGCCTGATAAGGGGCCGCAGGTCCCCTTGTTCCGGGTAATTGCAACATTTTGAACCTGCTGTATCCGACTGCCTCGGGGCAGGAGCGGCCTTCAAGGCCGACCGGTTTTCCCACTGGTTGTCGGAGGTGCTTTCCGTCCGGTGATGTGGATGCGGACTTCCTTTTCAGCGGCTCTCCCCGTGCCGTGATGCGGTGCGCGGCGATGCCGCAAGTTGGGGGTGAAGATTCCCCCGGAACCACTCATCACATCATCAGAAATGAAAGAAAATGTAATCATCAGAATGGAAAACGTGAGCAGAATCTATAATGTCGGTCAGCAGCAGGTCAGGGCCCTGGACAATGTCTCCCTCTCCGTGGCTGCCAACGAGTACGTGGCGGTGATGGGCCCCTCCGGCTCGGGCAAGTCGACGATGATGAACATCCTCGGTTGCCTGGACGTGCCCACGGCCGGAAGGTACGTGCTCAACGGGACCGACGTGGGAAGCATGGACGACGACAGCCTTGCCGCCGTGCGCAACCGCGAGATCGGCTTCGTCTTCCAGTCGTTCAACCTCCTGCCGCGGTGCGACGCGATGGCAAATGTCGCGCTGCCGCTGGTCTATGCCGGCATGCCCCGCGAGGCGCGCAACGAGGTCGCGCGGAAATCCCTCGCCGCAGTCGGGCTCTCCGACAGGATGCACCACCGTCCGTCGGAGCTCTCCGGAGGGCAGAGGCAGCGGGTGGCGATAGCGCGTGCGCTCGCCGGCTCGCCCTCCATCATCCTCGCGGACGAGCCCACCGGCAACCTGGACACCGCGACATCACTTGAAATCATGAGACTCTTCGGACAGATACACCGCGAGGGGAATACCGTCATACTCGTGACGCACGAAGAGGACATCGCCCGTTATGCACACCGCATAATAAGGCTGCGCGACGGTCGCATAGAATCAGATACAATCAACAGCAATCCAACTTTATCGTAATGAAAATCTACACAAAGACCGGCGATGCCGGAACGACTTCACTTGTCGGGGGAACCCGCGTGAGCAAGGCTCACCCCAGGGTCATGGCCTATGGCGACCTCGATGAACTCATATCCTACCTCGGAATCGTGCGCTGCACGGCAGAGGACGAGACGACGGACGCAAACCTTCGCCGCATTCAGGTCTTCCTGATGCAGGTCTCGGCACATCTTGCGGCAGACCGCGAGGTCGCAAGGCTCAAGCCCCTCGACGAGGCGGAAATCGGCTTCCTGGAGTCGGAGATCGACCGCATGACTGCCTTGACGCCGGAGCAGAAGGCTTTCGTGCTCCCTGGCCACCCCCTGGTCAGTTCGCAGTGCCATGTCGCGCGCACCATCTGCCGCAGGGCGGAACGTAGCGCCGTACAGATCGAGGACAAGTCGGAGCAGGACGAGATCGGATGCAGATATGTGAACAGGCTTTCCGATTATCTCTTCACGCTGGCCCGATACTTGTGCGCACAGCTCGGCGGCCAGGACGACTACTGGCTTCCGTAAATGATTGAAAAAAAAGAAAAAAAACTTGCATAATTACTTTTTTTATATCTTTGCAGCCCCAAAGGAAAAACGGCCTGTCAAAAGCCGGTTTTTCGGGGATATAAAAAGGTCATAATTAAAACTTTGCGATATGTATTGGACATTAGAGCTCGCATCCAAGCTGGAGGATGCCCCCTGGCCTGCAACAAGAGAGGAATTGATTGATTACGCAACTCGTTCCGGAGCCCCTCTCGAGGTTATCGAGAACCTTGAGGATCTTGACGAAGACGGCGAAGTCTACGATTCAATCGAGGACATTTGGCCCGATTATCCGACAAAAGACGATTTCTTCTTCAACGAGGAGGAATATTAAGCGCATTTCTACGCTATAACTAACTTATAATCAGCGATATAGACAAAAATTAATTTGTTTGTATCGCTGTTTTTTATGTCCTAAAAGCACCGAATTTGTTTGTATTTTGCGCTAAAAATAGCTCAAAAAACGAGTTTGTTTGTATAAAATTCAGTATGTTTGTACATCCTCGTGGATAACACGGGAGACAAACAAAAATGGGACGACCGAAACGATTATACCCTCACGGCAGGTACAGACTCCGCACGCCGAGACAGATAGAGAATGACAAACCCTATCCGTTGGATCTTGAGTACACCTGGGACCGCCAGGCTGTAAGGAGGACTACCAATCTTTTCATAAAAGTCACCGACTGGAACCAGAATGGGGACAACGGACGAGGCGAGATCAGGGCCTCGTATGGGCCGGAGTACAAGCGCCTGAACAAGATGCTCCAATCACGAGTCGAGCATCTGGATTCGCTGATTGCCGAATTCATCGAACTGAATCCATTCCAGCTGACAGTTGAAGTCATTACGTCCATTATGGATGACAAGCCGGTGATCCGGAGAGACAAGGGACGTGATTTCGTGGAGTTCACCATCGAAAGGCTAGCTTCCGATTACGCCAGAAACAGGATCGGCCACAGCCGATATGAGAATGGTAAGAGCGGAATGAACATATTCCGTGAGTTCTTGCGCTCCACCAAGCGGGGAACTTACCGGCCGGATTCCATTTATGTAGGTGAAATCACTCCTGATTTACTGGAATCATATATAGAATGGCGGCGTGACGTCAAACAGAACACCGACCCTACCATCAATCACGCACTTACTCCAATCTTGAAAGCCTGTGCATACGCAAAGGACTTGGGCTACATTGATGCGGACATCAACGCCCGCATTCAGGATATGCGTATTGTCACAAAGGTGTCCCTGTCTGACGAAGAAGCCGAGTTTGACGGGAAGAGCCTGACAACGGAGCAGATGAAGGAGCTTCTGAAGTATTATGAGACCTGCCAGGAACCGCGAAGGAAAGAGTTTCTGGAGATGTTCTTCTTCGCTTTCCACGCCTGTGGCCTTCGTGTTGTCGATGTGATGACCCTTCAGTGGAGCCATATCAACTTTGACAAGAAGGAGCTCCGCAAGATTATGATCAAGACTAACAAGCGTCACGTCATACCGCTTTCCGAGCCGGCTATCAGGATACTCAGGCACTGGCAGGAGAAACGCCCTGACAGCAAATACGTCTTCAATCTGGTGAAGGAAGACCTGGATCTTGACAATGCTGAAGAGTTGTACCGCTGCCGCAACAATGCTACCAAGTGCATCAACCAGTCCTTGAACGTGGTCGGAGAGCAGTTGGGATTGGATTTCAGCCTGTCGATGCACGTTGCCCGTCACACCTTCGCAATTGTAGCCTTGAACAAAGGACTTTCAATGACTGTTGTCAGCCGACTTCTCGGGCACGGCAGCACCGACATAACAGAGAAGGTCTATGCGAAGTACCTCCCTGAAACCCTGGCCGCTGAAGTGGCCAGAATCAGCCCGGAGCTGAATCAGTTCGTTCCGTTAATCCAAGAATAATGCTCCAATCATGTCTGTAGCTGCGATATCTTTTCTAATAATTGGATGTTTTGTCATCCTGTTGGTATTTGCCACTATCTTCAAGAAGCATAACCGCGCCATCTTCTGGTCCGGCGCGATAGCATCATTCCTAGCATTGTGCTTTTTATTCGCATTCGGCATTTTCGAGCCGAAAGTGGGAGATGCACAGCATAATGCAGCCATCCTGTGTGTCTCAATACTTCTGCTTGCGGTAAGTGGGTTGTTGGCTAGAGTGGCTTCACAACCGGACAAATTGTTATGGGATAACAGAAAACGCAAGAACAAAAAAGCAGAAAGCGCCAATGTTCTTGCTCCGGCATCTATTGAAGAACAGCCGGAAGATAAAAATGAAACTGCGAAAAAGGGAACAGATGTTCTTATCACCGAAGATGGCAGTCTAAAGGGAGTGATAATCCCAAGAGGGTTAAATACTACACTTGCACGCAGAGTTTTTACGAAAGCAGTAGAGGCTGGCTATATCTCTGTGAATGGGACCCGACTGATCTGGAATGACAGCACCGTCTTATTAGCATATATGTGCGGGAAGATTTACTGCAAAGACAAGGCAGAGAAGATTCCTCATGAAAATAAGTATTGTTGGGAAAAGGGGCAGGAATATTTTCCGAACGCTGATCTTACCAGATTATTCCAACGAGAAGGCATCGGTCAGGCCAGATTAAACAGAAATTCTGCAACGGTACCGAAAAAATCTGAAGAAATTGA
>R22__coassemble_164_pt1 | contig 50557 bp, 38 predicted proteins | sample R22__metabat2_low_PE_051 | metagenome-assembled genome bin R22 | reverse complement strand
TTTGTAAGTTAAAAGTCAGCAAATGGCCAATCCGATCAAGCAGCTTGTAAGCGATACCGCGATATACGGTCTGAGCACGATCCTCGCCAGGATCGTGAACTTCCTACTCGTGCCACTCTATACAAGGGTGCTGCTGCAGGCGCAGTACGGCGTGGTGACCGAGTTCATGGCCTACATTGCCGTGCTCCAGGTGGTCCTCACCATGGGACTTGAGACCGGAAGCTTCCGCTATGCAAGCAAGGAGGGGACGGACAAGAACAAAGTCTTCTCCAGCGCCTTCCTGAGCGTGGCCGTCCTGTGCGCCGTGCTTCTCTGCGCGATCCTTCCATTCAGCGGGAGCATCGCATCGGCCCTGGACTACTCCGGCTTCGGCAACATCATCGTATATGTCGCCTTCATCCTGGCCATCGACTGCTCCACCTCCATCATCTTCGCGAAGCTCCGATACGAGCACAAGGCGCTCCGCTTCGCGATCATCCGCACGCTGAAGATCTTCACCGAGGTGGGAGCCAACCTGCTGCTCTATCTCGTGATGCCGGCCCGCTTCGCGGCAAACCCGAACCACTGGATGCTCAACTTCGTGAGCGCCACGCCGGACTTCACATACGCGATATTCGCAATATTCGTGAGCTGCCTCGTCGCGCTGCTCCTGCTGCTTCCCGACATGTTCAGGATGGGCTTCGGCTTCGACAAGGCGCTCTGGAAGAAGATGATGCTCTTCTCCCTGCCGATAATGGTGGCAGGACTGCCTGGCGTGATGAACGACTTCCTCGACAGGATCCTGATGCGCTTCTTCGCAGGGGAGGGGTGGCGCGCCGACCTGGGCGTCTACCAGGCGGGAGTCAAGATAGCGGTGCTCATGTCGCTCTTCACGCAGATGTTCCGCTACGCCGCCGAGCCGTTCTTCTTCCAGCGCCAGAGAGACCGCGACAGCAAGGCCACGAACGTCAAGGTGATGAACTACTTCGTCGCCTTCTGCATGTTGGGCTTCGTGGTGATAATGCTCTTCTTCAACGAGATCGGCCTGATCCTGGGCAAGGACTTCAGAGTAGGCCTCGACATCACCCCGATAATGCTCATGGCCTATGTGCTGGTGGGCGTGCTGTTCAACGTCAACATGTGGTACAAGCTCGCCGAGAAGCCGCAGTTCGCCGTCTGGATAACGCTGGCGGGACTTGCGGTCTCGTTCGTGATAGACGTTGCATTCATGCCCCGCTATTCCTACCATGCGGCCGCCTGGGGACACCTCGCAAGTTATGTGACGATGGTGGTCTTCACCGCGCTGCTCGGCCGCAAATACTACCACATCCCCTACAACTGGGGATTGGTGATATTCCTGATGGCATCCGGCCTCGCCGTCTGGGGGCTCAGCCTGCTGCTTCCTCCGATGGGGCTCTGGGCCGGCATTGCGGTCCACGCCGCGATGGCGCTCGGCTACCTCGCGCTCGCGGTGCTGGTGCTGATGTGGCGCCGCCGCAAGGACAGGAGAATCGCCGCCGCGCAGCCTGCTGCCGACAACGAGATTGAATGAAAAAAGTACGCGATATGAAAGTAAAGATTGTCAACCATTCCGCATATCCCTCACCGGCCTACGCCACGCCGCTCTCGGCCGGCATGGACCTGAAGGCGAACATCGCCGAGCCCATCACGCTCGGTTCGCTGGAGAGGACGATGGTGCCCACGGGGCTCCACATCGAACTGCCTGAAGGATATGAGGCGCAGGTGCGCCCGCGCAGCGGCCTTGCCGCGAAGCACGGCGTGACCGTCACGAACAGCCCCGGCACGATCGACGCCGACTACCGTGGCGAGATCTGCGTGCTGCTGGTCAACCTCTCGAAGGATGCCTTCGTCATCAACCCGGGGGAGCGCATCGCACAGATGGTCATAGCGCGTCACGAGAAGGTCGAGTGGGAAGAGGTCGAGGCGCTGGGAGACACCAGCCGCGGAAGCGGAGGATTCGGCTCGACGGGAACGAAATAAGGAAGAAAACAAGCAAAGAACTGAATATGATCACAGTTGACGAGTTGTACAAACTCTTTAAAAAAAGTACAGGCATTTCGACTGACAGCCGCACGGCGCAGGAAGGGGCGATGTTCTTCGCCCTCAAGGGGGAGAAATTCGACGGCAACGACTACGCGGTGAAGGCCCTCGAGAACGGAGCCAAGTATGCGATAGTCGACAGGGCGACGCTCGACGGGACAAGCGTGCGCGGAAAGCGCTACTGTATCCTCGTGGAGAACGTCCTCAAGACGATGCAGCAGCTGGCGAGCTACCACCGCAGGCAGTTCGACATACCTGTGATCGGCATCACCGGCACCAACGGAAAGACCACCACCAAGGAACTGGTGAGCGCAGTCCTTTCGAAGAAATACAACATTGTCGCGACGAAGGACAACATCAACAACCAGATCGGCGTGCCCCTCACGCTTTTCCGCATCAACGAGAAGACCCGCATGGCAGTGGTCGAGATGGGCGCCAGCGCTCCCGGCGAGATCTTCGAGCTGGTCGACATCGCGCTGCCGACCCACGGCATCGTGACGAATGTCGGCAAGGCGCACCTCGAGGGGTTCGGCTCGTTCGAAGGAGTCAAGAAGACCAAGGGCGAGATGTATGACTATCTCCGCCAGAAGGGCGGGACGGCCTTCTACAATGCCGACAACAAGTATCTCTGCGAGATGATCTCTGCCCGCCACGGACTTGTCACCCGCAAGTACGGATGCCAGCTCGACGGAGTGGAGGTGCTTCCCGTCAGCTCCGAGAACCCGTTCCTCCGCATCCGTCTCACCAAGCCGGAGGAGAGGGTGGTCAACACCCAGCTCGTGGGCCAGTACAACGCCGACAACGTGATGGCTGCCCTTTGCGTGGGCAAGTACTTCGAGGTTCCCTTCGCCGACGCCGTTTCGGCCATCGAGTCGTTCAAGCCCTCCAACAACCGTTCGCAGATGCTCCACACCGGCCGCAACGACCTGATCGTGGACACCTACAACGCCAATCCGACCAGCATGATGGCGGCCCTGGAGAACTTCGCCGCGACTGAGTTCGAGAACAAGACCCTGATGCTCGGCGACATGCTCGAGCTCGGCGAGGACTCGCATGCGGAGCACAAGGCGATACTCGAATACGCTCTGACCATCAGCGACCTGATCTATCTTGTCGGCCCCGAGTTCAACAACGCCGCCCGCGAGCTTGGCTGCAACCCGGAGAAGGTCAAGTGCTTCGGCTCGTTCGACGAGATCTACAACTCCTTCATAGGAACCATGATGACCAACCGCACGATCCTCATCAAGGGATCGCACGGCATGCAGCTCGAGAAGCTTCCGGAGGTGTTATGACGGACAAGAGGCTGCGGACATTCTGTGCAGTTGCCGACCGCCTGAGCTTCAGCAAGGCGGCGGAGCTGCTCGGCGTTTCGCAGTCTGCCGTGACTCAGAGCGTGGCCTCGCTCGAGAAGGAGATAGGGGCGGCGCTTTTCCTCAGGGTGAGCAACAACGTGATGCTGACGGACAAGGGCGCCGAGCTGCTCGAGACGGCCCGGAAGATACTTGCGCTCTATCGTTCGATAGATGACCTCAAGGACTGGGAGGTCACTCCCTAGAAATATTTGATGCGGCTGAAAGTCAGCTTGCAGGCTGACAGGAAGAACCTCAGCACGATGCTGTGGGGATAGTAGCCGATGTTGTTCTTCTCCTCGTCGAACGGAGAGGGGTCGATGTCGCGCTTCATCGTGCGGAAGTCGCGGTGCGCCCGCCATACAGCCTTAAGGCTGCTCCAGCGGCCGGTGAGGAGGTATATCGCCGCGGACATGCCGTCAAGGCACTTGCGCGCGAAGATGCGCTTGCAGCGGATGCTCTCCGGAAGGTTCTTGTAGAGCAGCAGGAGGTTGTTGCGGTAGTTGAGGTAGAGCTTGCGCGGGGAGTCGTTGGGCAACGTGCCGCCGCCGACGTGGTAGACCTTCGACGCGGGAATGCACCAGACGTGGTATCCGAGCAGCTTCGCCCTCCAGCACATGTCGATCTCCTCCATGTGGGCGAAGAACGATTCGTCGAGGCCGCCAAGGTGATGGTAGAGCGAGGAGCGGATCATCATGCAGGCTCCGGTAGCCCAGAAGACCTCCATCGGTTCGTCATATTGGCCGTTGTCCCGCTCGATGTTGGAAAGGATGCGTCCGCGGCAGAAGGGATAGCCGTAGCGGTCGATGAAACCTCCGGCGGCTCCGGCATACTCGAACGAACCGCGGTCGGCGATGGAGAGTATCTTCGGCTGGCAGATGCCCACCTCCGGGTTGTCCTCCATGAACTCGAACAGGGGATCGAGCCATCCCTCCGGCACCTCGATGTCGGAGTTGAGCAACACGTAGTAGTCGGCGTCGATCTGTGCGAAGGCGCGGTTGTAGCCGCCAGTGAAGCCGTAGTTGGCATCGAACGGCAGCACCTCGAGGTCTGGGAACTCGCTCTCGAGCCACTCCACCGATCCGTCAGTCGAACCGTTGTCGGCCACCACGACGAACGCGCTGTCGCCGCTGCCGTCCTCGCTGCGGTCGCCGAAGGATTCGGTGCGCGCGATGACTCCCGGGAGATATTGCTTCATCATCCCGAGTCCGTTCCAGTTCAATATGACTACCGCTATGTCCATTACGACACAAATATACAAAAAAATGACGGGCAGCAATGCTGTCCGTCATTTTATATTCAAAGCGATGAATTATTCTTCGCCTACGACTTCGATCTTGAAGTTTGCCTTGATGTCGCGGTAGCACTTTACGACTGCGTCGTAGATGCCTACTTCCTTGACATTGTCCTCACCGACGATGGTGATGTTCTTGCGGTCCACATTGTGACCCATTGCTGCGAGAGCGTCAGCGACCTGGATGTTGTTGATCGAACCGAAGATCTTGCCGGTGGAGCTGACCTTGGTGGCGACCTTTACGGTCAGGCCTTCGAGATTTGCTGCAAGAGCCTCTGCATCCTGACGGATCTTGGCTTCCTTGTGAGCGCGCTGCTTCATGTTCTCAGCGTGGATCTTCTTTGCAGTGGGGGTTGCCATGATGGCCATTCCCTGAGGAATCAGGTAGTTGGCAGCGTAGCCGTTCTTTACGGTTACGATATCGTCCTTGTGACCTAAGTTCTGAACGTCTTGTTTGAGAATGATTTCCATAATGCCCTCCTGTTATTTCAATAAGTCAGTTACGTAAGGGAGAAGTGCGATGTGCCTGGCGCGCTTGACGGCCTGGGCAACCTTTCTCTGGAACTTCAGGGAAGTACCGGTGATGCGGCGGGGAAGGATCTTGCCCTGCTCGTTGAGGAACTTCTTGAGGAACTCAGCGTCCTTGTAGTCGATGTACTTGATGCCGGCTTTCTTGAAACGGCAATATTTCTTCTTCTTGACCTCTACTGTGGGAGGATTCAGATAACGGATATCATCGTGCTGTGCCATAATATTACTCCTTATTCGTTAGTGGGTTCAGCAGCGGGAGCTGCAACTTCGTTCTTCTTTGCACGGCGACGCTCAGCGAATGCGATTGCGTGCTTGTCCATGGAGACAGTCTGGAAACGGATGATGCGCTCATCGCGTTTGAACTGGGTTTCGAACTTGTCGATGAAATCTGGAGTGGCCTTGAATTCGATCAGATGATAGAATCCTGTAGTCTTCTTCTGGATGGGGTAGGCCAGTTTCTTGAGACCCCAATCCTCTTCGTACACGACCTGACCACCATTCTCGGTGATGAATCCTGTGTACTTGGCAACCGCTTCCTTCATCTGGCTATCAGACAAAACGGGAGTTGCAATGAAAACGGTTTCGTACTGTTTTAACATTTTGAGTTGTATTGATAAAAATTTGAGCCCTTCCGGATTTTCCGAAAGGGCTGCAAATATAGATGATTATTGGCTAATTACCAAATAATTTTGGAATTCCGTCTCATTTCTTCGGTGCATCGGCGAGGGCGGCGACGATGAAGTTCCACCATTTCTCGACCGAAGGGATGAAGCACCTCTCGTCGGGAGAGTGGGGCGACTTGAGGGTAGGGCCGCAGGAGATCATGTCCCAATGGGGATATGCGCCGCCGAAGATGCCGCACTCCAGACCTGCGTGGATGGCCATGACTGCAGGTTTCTGTCCGTAGAGCTTCTCGTACTGTTCGATCATGGTCTTGAGGATGGGCGATTCCATGTTGGGGCTCCAACCGGAGTAGCCGCCGTCGAACATGACCTTTGCGCCGGCAAGCTCGAATGCTGCGCGAACACCCTCTGCGAGGTCGTTCTTGAGCGTATCCGTTGCACCGCGGAGCAGCGTGTTGACAGTGATCACGCCTTCGCCGGTCTTGACGATTGCCAGGTTGTTGGAGGTGTCGACGAGCCCCTCCATCTCGAGGCTCATCCTGTCGACGGAGCTCGGACATGCGTAGAGTGCCTTGACGAGCTTCAGTCCGGTGTTGGAGGCGATGATCTTCTTCGCCTTTGCGGGTTCGATGAGGATCTTGACTCCCGGGTCGATCCTTGCGAGTTCTGACTTGAGCGTGGACTCAGTCCAGGCAACGACCTCCTTGAGGACGTCCACCTTGTCCGCTGCCACTGCCACGACTGCCTCTGCCTCGCGAGGGATCGCGTTGCGCATGTTGCCGCCGTTGATGCTCACGAGCTTGCCGCCGTTGTCGCGCAGGATCGGGAGCAGCACGCGTGCCATCACCTTGTTGGCGTTGCCGCGGCCCTCGTTGATCTCCATTCCGGAGTGTCCGCCGCGCAGGCCGGTGACTATGATCTTGAATGCCTTGAAGCCCTTAGGCATGTCGGCTTCCTTGAACTTCATCGTGACGTTCGCGTCCAGGCCGCCGGCGCAACCCACATAGAGTTCGCCCTCGGTCTCGGAGTCGAGGTTGAGAAGGATCTCACCCTTGAGCACGCCCGGCTTGAGAGCCTTCGCACCGACCATTCTGGTCTCCTCGTCGACGGTGAAGAGAGCCTCGACGGGGCCGTGTACCAGGTCCTTCGCCTCGAGCACTGCCATTGCCGCGGCTACGCCAAGGCCGTCGTCGGCGCCCAGCGTGGTGCCGTTTGCATAGAGCCAGGGACCGTCCGCCTTCTCGACCACGCGGGTCTCGATGGGGTCCTTGGTGAAGTCGTGCTTCTTGTCGTTGTTCTTCTGGGGAACCATGTCCATGTGGGCCTGGAGGACGATGCCCTTGCGGTCTTCCATTCCCTTGGTTGCGGGTTTGCGGATGATGACGTTGCCGCATTCGTCCTTGAAGGATTCGAGGCCGAGGTCCTTGCCGAACTTGACGAGGAAGTCAGCGACTTTCTGGGTATGTCCCGAAGGACGGGGAATCTGTGTCAGGGAGTGGAAGTTTCTCCATACTCTCTGCGGTTCGAGTTCGTGAATTGTCATTGCTGTATCTTCTTGTATTTATTGATTGTCGTTTTTCATTTCGAGAGTGCCGTGCTTACCGGAATCGACGCCGTGCTGCCGAGCTGGTAGACGGGGACGCGGGTCTGCAGGAGCATCTGGCTTCCGTCGAGGATGCGCAGCGTTGCGGTGGCGGGTATGCGGTAGTAGAGCATCTTCTGGTCGACGCCCGCTGCCGAAGGCTCGCCCTGTGACTCCTTGTCGACGTCAAGCTGCAACACGACCGGGCGGCCGGACATGTCGTTTGCCGGCACCAGGCCGCTCTCGTCGGAGATGCGGAAGGCCACATACATCTGGCTTTCGTTGTCGGCGGTGGGGATGACGTCGAAGTTCATCGTCTGGGGAGAGGTCTCCGTGATGCCGTAGAAGAGGCTCATGTATTCCTGCTCGAGGCGGGTAATCTCGTCGATGGCCGCTCCGAGGGCTTCGCCGCTGAAGGTCGCGTCGGTGTCACCGGTGATGATCTGGACGCGGTTCTTGCGGAGGTCGAAAATCGCCTGCGCGGTCTCGGCGGCCTTCTTCTCGAGTGACTTCTCGACCACCTGGCTCTGCTGGACCGCAACCCTGCGGAAACCCTCCTCGGTCTGCACGGTCTTGTAGAGCGTGGCGGTGGTGCTGGTGAGGTTGCCGGAGAGGTCCTTGCCGTCGAACTGGTCGCTGCCGGCAATCGAGGGGAACCTCCAGCTGCCGCTGCGGCCGTTGTGGCTGTCAGGAAGCGCGATGAGCCCCTGCGAGCTCATGCTGAGGAAGTTCGTCGCCGCTGCCGCGCCGGATATGCGTGCCATGCAGCGCGCGTTCTGGTCGGCCTCGATGCAGGGGATGACCTCTATCGAGGAGAGGCTGTAGGTCACTTCGTTCTTCGTCCTTGCGCTGGAGCCGAGATATTTCTGGGCATACTGCGCGTACGGTCCGGCGATGAAGGTCTCCTTCTGCGCCTCCACCTTGAGCATCAGCACGGTTGATGGGAGTGAATATATGACGGTGCCCTCCAAGTTTGCGCTTTTCTGCGCGAGGGCTTCACCGTGGCTGCCGCAGAGCAGGATGGCTGCTCCGAGTATGGACAATGCCAGTCTGGTCGATCTTTTCATATACCTGGATGAATGATAACAAATATCAAATATAGGCATTTTATGTGAAAAAGCGAAATATTGCTATTTGCGCGTGAAGTGCTCGGTGCCGCTGATGCCGAACTTGCGTCCCTTGACGGTGAGCACGCCGTCGGTGATCGAGAGGAATCCCTTGGCAGTCATGTTGTGGTCGGGAGAGTACATGTAGTCGGCGATCCACTGCTTGCCGGCGGGGTCGTATTTCATGTTCTTGATGAAGACAAGCCCCTCGCGGTCCTTGTTCTTCTCCTTGAGCACCCAGATGAGTCGCGCCCCGTAGGTCGAGTCGGTCTCGGCGAAGAACTCCACGCGGGAGCTCCTCGATTCGTTGATCCACTGTCCCAGGATGGCGTCGCGGTCCTGTGCATGCGCCGTCCCGCCGCCCGCGGCGAGCAGGCAGAGGGCGGCAAGGGTTCCAAAAATGAATGTTCTTGCGTTCATATCTCCTTTTCTTCTTCGTTCCATTGTGAATAGGGTTTGCGGGCGAGACTCGCGTTGTAGAAGCGCCGGTCCCCGGTCACCTCGCGGCCCAGCCATGCCGGCCTCTCGAACGCCTCGTCTTCGCTGCGAAGTTCCACTTCAGCAATAATCAGGCCTTCGTTGTCACCGTGGAACACGTCCACCTCGAAAGTGTGCCCATCGCAGGGAACGAGGTTGCGCGTCTTGTCGATCATTCCGGGCAGGCAGAGCATCATCAGCGCGCGGGCGTCCTCGGCTCCGATCTCCTTCTCCCACTCGAACCTGCTCAGGCCGGCAGGGCCGGAGGGACCCTTTATCGTAAGGTAGCCTCTCTCGCCGTAGAGCCTCACCCTGACGGTGCGGCCGTTGCCGGAGGCGATGTAGCCCTGTACAATCCGTTCGCTGTGCGTGACGAAGGGGCTGAAATCGCCGCGTACCAGAAATTTTCTCTCGATCTCCAAGTTGTTCATCTCAGTGTGTCTCCTGCGCCTCGCGCATCAGCGTATCATGATCTCGTCCACAAAAATGAAGGCCTCTCCGCCCGCGCCCTGGTGCCACTCCGGGAGGGTGCCGTAGTTGTGCGCCACAACCTTGACGAAGCGCGCGCTGCGCCCCCTTGCGTCGATGGCGAGGTCGTGGACCTGCGGCGTCATGTCGTCGGGCGCCACGTCGTGGTGCGCCGTGCCGAGAAGCGAATAGTTCTCGCCGTCGACGGAGGCGTAGAAGTCCACGTCCGTCGGCATCACTATCCATGACCTGGTATCCTGGAGGAAGCCCGCGGCGACGCTCGTCAGGGGCTTTTCCTCCCGAAGGTCGACTATCGCCTCGAAGTCGCAGTCCTGATAGCCCTGCCAGCCGCCAAGGCGGAAGTTCTCCTTGCCCCTGATGCCGTCGACGAGCCCCTTGTCTCCGCCGGCGGTGTACTGGCGGCTGTAGGGGTTGACTATGGTTATGTCGCAGTTGTCCTCGACCTTGCGCACCTTGATGCTGCTGACGAAGCTCTGGTTGCCGTGGCGGTCCCAGCAGTAGGCGTAGATGGTGGAGTTGCGCGTGACGGTGAACGGGCCGGTGTATTTGTGGTATTCCTTGTCGTCGGTGAAGGCATCGTCATCCTCGATGCGGTATTTGATGCGGTGCTCGGGCTTGAGGGCCTCGATGCGCACCTCGGTGAAGACCTTGAAGTCGGGCCTGTCGACCACGAACCAGGGATTCTCCACGATGGCCTCCTCGATGCGCGACACGGGCCGGTCGCACTCCCTCGCTCCGAAGTTCTTGTCGGGGACGTCGGACATCACGAATTCGAACGTCGAGCCGCTCATTATGTCGGAGTGCCTGATGTATGCGTCGGTATAGTCCGCTCCGTTGCACTTCGCGGACTTGATGTACATCTTCGAGGCGCTGTTGAGCGGCGCCTTGATGGTGAAGTCCCGTCCGTTCTCGAGGTGGATGACGGCCTTCCTGAAGATGGGCGAACCGAGCACGTAGATGTCGCTTCCCGGGGTGACGGGATAGAAGCCGAGGGCGCTGAAGACATACCATGCCGACATCTGGCCGCAGTCCTCGTTGCCGCAAAGGCCGTCGGGGCCGTCGCCGTAGAGCTCGTCGCAGATGCGGCGCACCATCTGCTGCGTCTTCCATGCCGCGCCGACATAAGGATATAGGTATGCGATGTGGTGGCTCGGCTCGTTGCCGTGGGCATACTGGCCGATCATTCCCGTCATGTCCGCGGATTTCCAGCCGGTGGTCTCGCTCGAGACGCTGAAGAGCTTGTCGAGCCTGTGCTCGAAGGCGTCATTGCCGCCGAGGAGTGAGATGAGGCCGGAGATGTCCTGCTGGACATGGAAAGAGTACTGCCACGAGTTTGCCTCGGTGTAGTGGACATTGACCTCGGTGGGGTCGAACGGCTCGATCCAGTTGCCCTCCGAGCGCGGACGCATGAAGGCGGTGGTGGGGTCGAAGACGTTGCCGTAGTATTTCGCGCGGCGGATGTAGGTGTCGTATGTGTTGCTGCAGAGCAGCCTCTCGTTCGATTCGGGGCGGATGGTCTTCGCATACTGTGCGATGCACCAGTCGTCGTTGGCATATTCCAGCGTCTTGGAGACCGATTCGTGCTCCCTGTCGGCGAGCACCAGGCCGTTCTCGTTGAAGCAGTCGATGCCGAGTTCCCTGCGGCTGGAGGTCTCGACAAGCGCCTTGAGCATCTTGTCCACGTCGAAGCCGCGGATCCCCTTGACGACCGCGTCGGCCACCACCGGTGCGGCGTTGTAACCGATCATGCAGTTGGTCTCATAGCCGCCCAGCTCCCACATCGGAAGCTTTCCTCCCTGCTCGTAGACCGTCAGGAAGGTGTTGAGGAAATCCTGCGTGCGTTCGCGCTCGATTATGTTGAACAGCGGATGAAGCGCGCGGAAGGTGTCCCAGAGCGAGAAGACGGTGTAGCGGTCGAAGCCCTGCGCATTGTGGACCTGGCGGTCCATGCCTGCATATTCGCCGTTGGCGTCGCTCATCAGCGACGGGGCGATGGCGGTGTGGTAGAGCGCGGTGTAGAATGTGCGCATCTGCTGCTCTTCGCCTTCCACCTCTATCTTGGAGAGGAAGCGGTTCCACGCCTTCGAGGCGCGGGTGCGCGTCACGTCGAAATTCCAGCGGCGGATGTCGCTCTCGAGGTTTTCGCGCGCATTCTCGGCGGATACCGTGGAGATGCCGACCTTGACGAGCAGCACGTTGCCCTTGCGCGACTTGATCGGCTTGAATGTCAGCAGCGCCCTTGCCGGCTCCTTCGAGGTGCCCTCGGTGATGTCGCTGCTCTCGAAGCTGCGTGAGAACTCGATATGGAAATAGAAGGTCTGTTCCTCGGCCCATGACGTGGAGGTGCGGAAGCCCTCGATGCAGTTCTCGCCGACGAGGGTGATCTGCGAGGCGGTGCAGTGGTCGCGGTGCGAGAGGTCGACGGCCATCTGTGCCGGAGCCTCGTCGGGGAAGGTGTAGCGGTGCATTGCGCCTCGTCTGGAGACCGTCATCTCGGCGAGTGTCTTCCACCTGTCGAGCATTACCGAGTAGTAGCCCGGCGAGGCGCTCTCGGAATCGTGTGAGAAGCCCGACTGGATGTTGGGTATGGTGACGTCGGCTGCCGATTCGAGCCCCGTCACCGGCATCATGAGGATGTCGCACCAGTCGGCGCAACCCGTGCCGCTCAGGTGGGTGTGGGAGAAGCCCCATATGGTGGTGTCGGACCAGTGGTAGCCGGAGCATCCGTCCCAGTTGTCGCGGCGGGTGTCAGGGCTGAGCTGTATCATTCCGAAGGGATATGCTGCGCCCGGGAAGGTGTGGCCGTGCGCGTCAGTGCCGACGAATGGATTGACCAGGTCGGTGTAGTATCTTGTCTTTGCGTTGCGCATCGTGAATGTCGACGAGGTCGACATCAGCAGGATGGCTGCAAGGACGATGGCTGCAATGAGAGGGTGGAACGAGGTCTTTTTCATGTCCGTGGTGTTTTGAATCAACTTACTAAGTTAAGAAAAAATTATCGAACGGTGGTGCCGCGCGCGGAGTAAAATGTTTTCGGGCTCGGGGCCATGTGGGCGGGGCTCAGAATGGAACGACGGTTTCACGGTGACCGGAGCACTGGCGGGCGCCCGAATGATGCAATAATTTTTTACATTTTTTACACTATTTCAATTAAAATTGTGTAATTTTGTCTCAAATTCAACCAAGATGAAGAAAGAAAGATACTTCTCCTCAATCATTCCGATCCTCAAGGAAGAGGGCCTGGGGCTCTCCATGGATGCCGTAGCCATGAAGATAGGGGTGACCAAGAAGACCCTCTACAACGTGTTCGCCTCGAAGGACAAGATGATCGAAGAGTGCCTGGAGGTCGTCTCCAACGAGTTCAAGGAGAGCCTCCGGTGCATGGACGACGAGAGCCTGCCGGTGGTCGAAAGGTTCGAGAGGGGCATCGTCACGCTCCGACTCTATTTCAAGGGCATGTCCCATGCCTTCATGCGCGACCTGATGGTCGACTATCCGCAGATGGCCTCCCTCGACCACACCGCGGGACGCAGCTATTTCCAGGACAAGATCGCCCGCAACATCGAGGTCGGCCAGGAGGAAGGGGTCTACAACCAGGACCTTGATCCCGGCCTTTTCGCGCGTTACATCTCCTTCTCCATCTTCTCGTTCTTCCAGAAGGAGATCATGATGGGGAACGCCTATTCCGCCGATTATTATTTCGAACAAGTCATAAAATTCAACAAAAACGCTCTATTGAACAGGTAACAATGAGAAAGAAATTCATTTTGACAGCAATCACGCTGTTGGTATTGATTCCGGGCTCGGATCTGTTCGGCCAGGAGCAGTTCACACTGAAGCGTTGCATCGACTATGCAGTCGAAAACAACGAGAGCCTTCAGAAGGACCGCCTTGGCCTTCAAACCTCGGCCCTGTCCAAAAAGGAACTGATCGGTTCTCTCCTGCCTCAGATCAGCGGTTCCGCAGGCCTCACCCGCAACATCGACAAGACGACCTTCGCGATGCCGAACTTCATCAACTCGATGATGCCCGCAGCAATGCAGGACCCCAACGCGGCCAAGTACATGGTCGTCTCCATGGGCATGGACTGGTCCGCGAACTGGGGAGCTTCGCTCACCCAGCAAATCATCAACTTCTCGCTCTTCAACGCCCTCTCCATCACGAATGCCGCTTCGGAGATGGCCGAACTCGGAGTCGAGATGAGCGAGAACGACGTCATCGCACAGACGGCGACGCTCTTCTACAACGCCCAGGTGCTCGAATATGCGATTTCCCGCTTTGACGAGAGCATAGGGCTTATGGACAAGACGCTGGAGATCCTCAAGGTGAACCAGGAGAACGGCATCATGAGAAAGGTCGACGTCGACCGCGTCACCGTCGCGAGGACCAACCTCGTGACCCAGCGCGGCTCGATGGCCCAGGCCCTCGACATCCAGAAGAACCTCCTCAAGCTCCAGATGGGATTCCCGATGACCGACGCGATCGAAATCGCGCCGCTCGACATCGACAGGATGGAGACGAAGCTCCGCAACTCGTCGTACAATCCTTTCGACGTGGAGTCGCTGCTGCCGTTCAAGATGATCCAGCAGCAGAAGAACATGGCCGACCTCCAGTACAAGTCGGCAATGTTCGAGACCCTTCCCGCGGTCGTCCTCGTGGCCAACTACTCCATGAACTACATGGGTGACGAATTCAAGGGTGAGACCTTCTACCATTTCCCGGTTTCGATGATCACGCTCAATCTCAAGATGCCGATCTTCACCGGACTCTCCAAGACCGCGAAGGTCAAGAAGGCAAGGATAGAGATCCAGAAGGCGGACAAGGACGAGGCGGCGCTCAGGCAGGCTCTCACAATGGGCCACGGCAACGCGCAGATGCAGCTCGAGCAGCAGATGCGCGCCATCGACGCACAGCATCAGAACAAGGACCTCGCGGAAGAGGTGTACAAGGTCACCGATTTCAACTTCGGCGAAGGCATCTCGTCGCTTTCCGACGTCCTCAACGCATCGTCCTCTCTCATCGAGGCCGAGATGAACTACGTCAACGCACTGAGCGGCGGAATGAAAGCATATATCGACTTGAAGAAAGCCGACGGAACCATCAAGGACATCAAACAACAGTAAACCAATATGAAAAAGCTAATCGGAATCATCATAGCACTGCTGGTTGTCGGCGGAATCGTCGCAACCCTGGTCATCAACAAGAACAAAATGAACGAGGAGACCTCCGCAACCATCCAGGAGGACAAGGGAGTACCCGTCTCCACGGTACTTGCGGAAGAGGAGACCTACAGCCTCGACTTCTCTGCAAACGGCCCCGCACAGGCCGTCAACGAACTCAACTTCGTCTCCAACACGCAGGGACGCGTAGTCGCCATCTACGTGGACAAGGGTTCCTATGTCAGCAAGGGCGCACCGCTCCTCAAGGTGGACAGCGAACTTCTCGAATCTGACTACAACGCGGCTCTCGCGGCATACGAGGCGATGAGCCAGGACGTCGAGAGATTCACCAATTCCAACCAGGTGGGCGGCGTCAGCGACCAGCAGCTCCAGAGCCTCAAGACGCAGCTCACCGCTGCCAAGAGCCGCCTCGACCGCAGCCGCAAGATGCTTGAGGACGCAGTGGTGAAGGCCCCCATGACGGGAAGGATCAACATGCGCTATGTGGAGCTCGGCTCCCTCATCGCGCCCAACGTGCCTCTCTTCGACATCGTGAACGACAACAGCCTCAAGGTGATGGTGGGCGTCCCCGAGTCAAGGGTGAAGATGCTCTCCAAGGGTCAGAAGGTGACATTGACCAACTCGACCGTCCCCGGCAAGACCTTCGGCGGAAAGGTCAACTTCATCGGCATCAAGACCGACCGCGGCCTCAACTATCCGGTCGAGATACTGCTCGACAGGGATCCCGACCTCAGCGTGGGAATGTACCTCAAGGTGCAGTTTGCCGACAATGCTGAGCGCACCGGCATCCTCGTGCCGCGCAAGGCCATCGTGGGCAGCGCGAAGGCGGCCAACGTGTATGTGGTCGAGAACGGCAAGGCAGTGCAGAGGGTAGTCACCCTCGGCGAGATGGTCGACGACAAGGTCGAGGTCCTCGATGGCGTCAGCGCCGGCGAAGAAATCATCACAGCAGGTATAATGAACGTTGCGGACGGCACCGAAGTCATCTGCGTAAACAAGTAGCAAGAGATGAAGATTTCGGATTTGTCCATAAAACGACCGATATACGTCATTGTACTGTTTCTGGTCATAAGCATCCTCGGTTTCCTGGGATACTCCTCCCTGCAGGCCGAGCTGATGCCGAAGTTCACGCCTCCGACGATGAACGTGCAGGTGGTCTATCCCGGCGCGTCCCCGTCCGAGGTCGAAAGCTCCCTTACGCGCAAGCTCGAGGACGCTCTGTCATCCCTCCAGGGAATCGAGTCCATGCGCTCATACTCGTTTGAAGGAATGTCGATGATCTTCGTGTCGTTCATATACGGCACCGACATCGACAAGTCGATATCCGACGCACAGAACAAGATCGACTCGAAGAAGGCAACGCTCCCGAGCGCCATCCTTTCCCCTATGATCAACAAGATCACGGTAGACGACAAGTCCATCATGACGCTTTCGGTGACCTCCGACCTCGAGGCGACCGAGTTCAGCGACCTGGTGGAACACCGCCTCGTGCCCGAACTTCTCCGCGTGCCCGGCACCGCAAAGGTCGAGTCGGTGGGCGAACGCCCGAAGGAGATCCAGGTCAACCTTGACATGGAGGTCATGAGAGCCCTCGGAATGACACCCATCCAGGTGCTCGGAGTACTGAGGGGCGCAAACCTCGACTTCCCTACCGGCAGCGTCCGCAATGACAAGACCAACACATCCATCCGTCTCTCCGGCAAGCTCCAGAGCGTGGACGAGATCCGCAACCTCGTCATGATGACGCTTCCCACCGGCACCCAGATCCGTCTCTCCGACATCGCGGAGATCACCGAGAACGCGAAGGATGCCGTCAAGATCGCGCGAGTCAACGGCAAGGACGCCGTGCTGCTCAACATCTTCAAGCAGGGTGACGCCAACGCCATCGACCTGAGCGACAAGATCAAGGAAAGCACTGCCAACCTCGAGAAATACTATTCGGACGTCAACCTCGGCATCGAGACCATCTCCGATTCGTCCCAGTTCACCAGGGAGTCCATCAAGTCGGTCCTCTTCGACCTCCTGCTTGCCATCCTCCTTGTGACCCTCGTGATCCTCGTCTTCCTCCACAACTGGAGGAACGCACTGATGGTCATGCTCGTCGTGCCGCTCTCGCTGATCGGAGCCTTCATCGGAATGAAGCTGTTCCACTTCACCCTGAACCTGATGTCCCTGCTGGGACTCTCGGTGGTGATCGGTGTCCTCGTGGATGACGCAATCGTCGTCATCGAGAACGTCTACAGGCACCTCGAGATGGGCAAGGACCGCGTGCGCGCGACGCAGGACGCAATGGCCGAGATCGGCTTCACCGTCATCACCGTCACCCTTGTGCTCGTGATCGTGTTCCTCCCGATCGCCCTCACCAACAGCCTCGTATCGGACATCCTGAGGCAGTTCTGCGGAGTGATCATCTTCTCGATCCTCTTCAGCCTCCTCGCCGCTCTCACCCTCGTCCCGCTCCTCACGTCACGCTTCGGAAAGCTCGAGACCCTCGATCCGGAGAAGCCCGTGGGCCGCATGCTGCAGGGCTTCGAGAACGGCGTGAAGAGCTTCGGCGAATGGATTGCCGGCATCCTCACGTGGTCGCTTTGCCACAAGCGTTGGGTCGGAATCATCGTCATCGCCATCACCGTCCTCATCTTCGCGCTCTTCCCGATGGGATTCATCGGCTTCGAGTTCATGCCTGACGTCGACCAGAGCGAGTTCTCGGCACTCATCGAGATGCCGAAGGACATCTCCATGGAGGAATCTTCCCGCATGGTCGCCCGCGCAGAGGAGTGGCTCCTCAACCAGGACGAGGTGAAGGAGGTCATCGCGATGGTCGGTCTGACCAACAGCAACAACGAAAGCACGCAGGGCACGCCGTACCTCTCCGAGATCACCGTCAAGATGGTGCCGCCATCCGAGCGAAAGGAATCGGTGTCGAAATACATCTCCCACTTGCGCAAGGAACTTGCGGACTATCTCGTCGATGCGAAGGTGAGGATGTTCGCCGCCGCGCTGCACGGTGCGGGCAACAGCGCCGACATCGAATATGTCATCACCGGCGCACAGGCTGATTCGGTGGCAGTCTTCGGAGAATATGCGCTCGACGTGATGCGCTCCATCCCGGGAACGCTTCAGCAGCAGATCTCGACCGGCAGCGGAATGCCTGAGATCGAGGTCGTCGTGGACCGCGAGAAGATGTCCGCCCTCGGACTCTCGCTCGACAACGTGGGCCTCACCCTGCAGATGGCATTCCAGGGCAACACCTCGATGAAGTTCGTCCGTGACGACTATGAATATGACATCAACATCAGGGCCGACAAGTTCTATCGCGAGAACATCGACGACGTGGCGAGCCTGACCTTCGTCAACGCGCAGGGCAGCCGCATCACCCTCGACCAGTTCGCGGACGTGCGCCTCGGCACCGGCCCGAACCGTCTCGAGCGCTACAACCGCAACCCGTCCGTCACCATCAGCTCCAACGTGGTGGGCATCTCGGCAGGTGCGGCCTCCAACGAGTTCCTCGCCAAGGTCCAGGACAAGGCTGACAGCATGGGCATGACCATCCAGACCGTCGGCGACATGAAGTCGATGATGGATTCGATGGGCGTCATGGGAGTTGCCCTCCTTCTCTCGCTCATCCTGATGTATCTCGCCATGGTGGTCCTCTACAACAACTGGGTGGACCCTCTCGTGGTGATGTTCTCCATCCCGTTCTCGATCCTCGGTGCAATCCTCGCGCTCGCAATGTCGGGCACTTCGCTCAACATCTATGCGATGCTCGGTCTTGTGATGCTCGTCGGTCTGGTGGCAAAGAACGCAATCCTGCTCGTCGACTTTGCGAACGAGCAGCTCGACGCCGGCCAGAAGATGGACGACGCCCTGCTCGCCGCGGTGAGGATGCGTACCCGTCCTATCCTCATGACCGCACTCTCAACCATCATCGGCATGATCCCTGTCGCAGTAGCCTCCGGCTCCAGCGCCGAGTTGAGGAACGGCATCGGCTGGGTCATCATCGGCGGCATGACCGTCTCGACATTGCTGACCCTCGTCGTCGTGCCTGTAGTCTTCAAGATATTCCACCGCAAGAAGGCAAAGGAATCCGAGAAGGCCGGTAAGGAGGTAGTGACCGAAAGCGTGGAGACGGCATAGGACAAGCCTCTCCGACATCATCAGATCAAGAGGGTGGCCATCGCGGCCACCCTCTTCTTGTGTCTTGTGGCCGCGGCTCCCTCAGCCCCGTTGCGCACAAAGATGTATTGTCCTTCAGAAATTATTATTATCTTTGTAGAATAGTGCTGACTGTGAAATCAATCATCAACAAATAACAAACTTTATGAAATTACTCTCAATCCAGAACCTCTGGCAAACAAATGCACCGCTCTGCATTCTGATCGCCATTCTCATCGTGGTGGCCTTCTTCCTGGTCTACTACCTGCGCAAGGCCAAAAGAGAGCACCCGAAGGGTCTCATCGCCGCTGCACTGAGCAACATGGGCGAACGCTTCGGCTACTACATCATGAATGCGGTGCTCGCACTGTTCCTTGCCTCCAAGTTCGGTCTGAACGACGGACAGGCGGGCATCATCTACTCCGTCTTCTATTTCGGCATCTACATCCTCAGCCTCGTTGGCGGTATCATCGCCGACAAGACGCAGAACTACAACAGGACGATCCAGTGGGGTCTCATGCTGATGGCAATCGGCTACATCTGCCTCTCCATTCCAATCTTCAGCAAGGGCTCTGACGGCATCATCGCCAACGGTACCGGCGGCTGGTGGGGCGTCCTGATCTTCACCTGCGCAGCACTGCTCTTCATCGCATTCGGCAACGGCCTGTTCAAGGGCAACCTCCAGGCACTCGTCGGAAAGATCTATGACGACTTTGAGGAACAGGAGGCAAAGAAGGGCCCCGAAGCTCTTCAGGAAGCCAAGGACAAGCGTGACTCGGGATTCCAGATATTCTACGTGTTCATCAACATCGGCGGCGTCATCGCTCCGTTCGTTGCCCCGATGCTCCGCAAGTGGTGGCTCGGCGTTCACGGCTTCATCTACAACTCCAACATGCCTCAGCTCTGCCACCAGTTCCTGGCAGACGGCAACGTGACTCCGAAGTTCACAGAGGAGATGGCCAACTCGCTCGCAGCTGCGACCGCAGTTCCTACCGACCTGGTCGGCTTCAGCTCACAGTACATCGACGTCTTCAACTCCGGCATCCACTTCTCCTTCATCGCATCGGTGATCGCAATGCTCATCTCTCTGACCATCTTCGTCTGCACGAAGAAGAGATTCCCGCAGCCTGCAAAGAAGGTTGCCGCACAGAGCGTGGAATACACCGCTGAGGAGAAGCAGGCAATGGCAAAGGAGATCAAGCAGCGCATGGCGGCTCTCTTCGCAGTGCTCGGCATCGCAGTCTTCTTCTGGCTCTCGTTCCACCAGAACGGCCAGTCGCTCTCCGTCTTCGCACGTGACTTCGTCGATACGAAGGCTCTCCCCGCAGAGATCTGGCAGGCAATGAACCCTCTCTACGTGATCATCCTCACACCTATCGTCATGGGCATCTTCGGCGCTCTCGCACGCAAGGGCAAACCGGTGTCCACGCCGCGAAAGATTGCCCTCGGCATGTTGATCGCAGGTCTCGCATACCTCTTCCTGATGATCTTCTCCATCGTCAACAACTATCCTTCAGGCGACGAGTTCCGCGCAATGGATGCAGCTGCGATGGTCAAGGCAGGTCTTGTGAAGGCAGCTCCTTGGGTGATGGTCCTCACATACTTCTTCCTCACCGTGGCTGAGCTCTTCATCTCGCCTCTGGGTCTGTCGTTCGTCTCGAAGGTTGCTCCGAAGAGCATGCTCGGCCTCTGCCAGGGTCTCTGGCTCGGCGCTACGGCAATCGGCAACCTCTTCATCTTCGTAGGCCCCATCATGCTCAACGCATGGCCGATCTGGAAGTGCTGGATGGTGTTCCTCATCATCTGCCTCGTCTCGATGACCGTCATGTTCAGCATGGTCAAATGGCTCGAGAAAGTGACCAAGTAGGCATCACTCATACTTATGAAACGAAGGAGGCCGGCCCTATATGGGACCGGCCTCTTCCTTTGCGTTCACCCGGCATCAGAAGCTCTGTTCCAGGTTGCGCGCGATCTCCTCGTCGGAGACGTTGTAGTTGATCAGGTTGCCTGCCAGATACTGGTCATAGGCTGCCATGTCGATCATGCCGTGGCCGGAGAGGTTGAAGAGGATGGTCTTCTTCTCGCCGGATTCCTTGCACTTGAGGGCCTCGTCGATGGCGGCGGCGATGGCGTGGCATGATTCGGGGGCGGGGACGATGCCCTCGGAGTGGGCGAAGAGCATGCCGGCCTTGAACGAGTCGAGCTGGTTGATGTCGACCGCCTCCATCATGCCGTCCTTGAGCAGCTGCGACACGATTGCGCCGGCGCCGTGGTAGCGAAGGCCGCCGGCGTGTATGTTGGAGGGCTTGAAGTTGTGGCCCAGGGTATACATCGGGATGAGCGGGGTGTAGCCGGCCTCGTCGCCGAAGTCATAGCGGAAGACGCCGTGCTTCAGTTTCGGGCAGGATGCAGGTTCCGCCGCGACGTAGCGCGTCTTGCGCCCCTCAAGGATGGTGTGGCGCATGAACGGGAAGCTGATGCCGCTGAAGTTCGAGCCGCCGCCGAAGCATGCCACGATGATGTCGGGATATTCGCCCGCCATCTCCATCTGCTTCTCCGCCTCGAGTCCGATGACGGTCTGGTGCAGCGAGACGTGGCTCATCACCGAGCCGAGGGTGTACTTGCAGCCAGGGGTCATCGTGGCCAGCTCCACCGCTTCGGAGATTGCGGTGCCGAGCGAGCCCTGGTGGTTCGGGCAGGCAGTGAGGATGTCCTTGCCGGCGCGGGTGGACATGGACGGCGAAGGGGTGACCTGCGCACCGAAGACCTGCATCATGCTGCGGCGGTAGGGCTTCTGCTCGTAGCTGAGCTTGACCTGGTAGACTGCGCACTCCAGGCCGAAGACGCGCGAAGCGTAGGAGAGGGCGGTGCCCCACTGTCCGGCGCCGGTCTCGGTCGTGATGTTGGTGACGCCTTCCTGCTTGCAGTAGTATGCCTGCGCAAGCGCCGAGTTGAGCTTGTGTGAGCCCACGGGGCTCACGCTCTCGTTCTTGAAGAAGATGTGGGCGGGGGTGTCCAGCGCCTTCTCGAGGCCGTAGGCCCTTACGAGGGGCGTCGAACGGTAGTAGGTGTACATCTCGCGCACAGGCTCGGGAATGTCGATCCATCGGTCGGTCATGTTGAGCTCCTGTTTGCTGCACTCCTTGCAGAAGATGGGATAGAGGTCCTCGGGGGTCACCGGGGCCTTTGTGGCAGGATTGAGCATCGGCTGCGGCTTGTTGACCATGTCAGCCTGGATGTTGTACCACTGGGTCGGAATTTCGCTTTCCGGAAGGATGAATCGTTTCTGTTTCATGTCGGTAGTAAATAATAAAAAAATTTGGGCCCGCCGCAAGTGCGGCAGGCCCATATATGTGCAAACGGCGCTGCGTCACTCACGGCTAAAGCTGAGAGTTGCGCCACCACCAATTGTATGTCATCGTGTTTGTCATTACAGATGCAAAGATACTAAAAAAATCCAACGATGAACACTATTGGACCAAAATTACGTTCTCCTCCACCTTAGCCCTGCACTTGAACTGCATGGCGTTGTCGCGGTAGCGGACGCACAGGGTGCTGCCGGCGGCGGGAAGAGTGCCTTCATCCAGGCTGATGCACCAGGTGTGAGGCGACTTCACGGTACGCATCGGGATGTAGATCTCCTTGTGTGCCTTCCGGTAGGCCCTGTCCCCGAGAACGCTCTTGTTGAAGTCGATGACCTGCTGCACTTCGGGCGCCACGACAGGGTGGAAGGGAACCTCAACCCACTTTCCGCCGATCCTCGCCTCCAGGCGGCCGGCCGACGAACCGCCGTAGACATTGAACACGAGCTTTCGTCCGTCGGCATGGAGGGAGAGCCGCTCGTCGGCTTTGCGGCCGACGCACTTGTAGCTGAGCCTGTACCAAACCTTGCGGGCGGGATTGAGGTCGGCGACGAAATAGCCTCTCGGCGCACCGCAGTTCATCAGCGCGTTGGGGATGCCATCCTTGTCGGCCACGCCGCGCCACCAGCTGCCGCAGGTTGCGCCAACCCCGAGGGATTCGGCGCCGCCGTCAGCCACGTGACGCTTGACGACGTGAAGGTGCGCGCTTGCGAAGAGCACGTCGCTGCCGTAGCGCGCGATGATGCTGTCGGCAACCGGCACATGCGAGCAGACGACCGTCTTCTCGCCCTTCCTGATCGTGGAGAGGATGGCAAGAGAGAGGGAATCCGGCACATCGGCCTTGTCCTGCCTCAGCCCGTACTGGTTGAGCATGATGAAGCGCACCCCGCGCGTCACGAAGGCGGTGTCAGCGGGCAGCTCCCTTCCGTCGTGGTTGCCCTGGACGCGGATCCAGTGGCACCTCGTCGAGTCGAGCAACGCCTCGGAAGGGGCGATGAGAAGGGGCTTCTCGTTGACGATGTCGCCCATCACGATGATGAGGTCGAGGTCCTTCCTTTCGCGCAGTTCCGCATAGATGGTGCGCCTGGCGAAGTCGAGCTCCCTCTCATCATCGACTTGAGGGTCGCCTATCAGGGCGACCCTCAATGCGGTGATCAATATGAACAGCAGTTTCACTATTCAGGAATGACGTCCTTCTCGAGAGAGAACTTGCGGAGGACGATGGTGTTGATCTTGTTGCTGGTGGTGCTGTAAGCGACATAGAGGTTGCCGTTGTCTGCCCTGCCTGCGGAGATGTAGGTCTCGGTAGCCTCGCCGAAGTCGGTAGCCTCGCCCCAGTTCTTGGTCTCGGGATCGATTGCGACGACCTTTGCAGTGCGCGGCTGGCCCTCTGCCGGAACGTTGATGTATGCGAGCACGGGATTGTCGTCCTTGTCGAAGGTGAGGCTCCACTGGCACTTCGTGTCATCGAAATATGCGTTCGGGACAGGGTTGCCGGCCTTTACCAGAGCGGTTCCGTCATATTTGTAGAGCTGGCAGACATAGTTGCCTGAGCTGTTGTCGCCGATTGCTGCATAGACATTGCCCTTGGAGTCGCAGCTGAGGTCTGCAAAGTAGGTGCAGATGTCGCTGGTTCCTGCGATCGTGAGGTCAGCAACGAGAACTGACCATGCTCCGTCCTTGTATTGGTAGAGCGAGAAGGTCTTCTCGGTCTGGTTTGCTGCAAGCAGATAGACTGCATCAGCGGAGCGTGCGAACTTCTCGTTGTAGCAGTAGTTCTGCGTACGGCCGGTGACAGGCTTGTTGGCATCCCATGCAGAGCCGTTGAATGCGGAGACTGCGAGGTCGCGCTTTGCAATGCCGGTGCCTGCCTCGTTGGAGGTGAGGGCTACCATCGGCTGCTTGTTGGCAGGGTTGAGGATCATGTCGATCCTGTAGTATGAGAGGCCGGTGATCTTGAAGCCGAATCCACGCTCGCCCACGAAGTCCCAGTTGCCGTCCTTGTATGCCACGCAGCTGACGCGGTTCTTGGTAGCAGCTCCGGCATCCACGAACGATACGTAGGGAACGCCGTTCATCACGTCGATGCAGCTGTAGGTGACTGCGGTCTCGAGATACTGGCTCTGTCCGACGACTGAGATCGCTCCGTCGGCATACTTGAGGGTGGTAGGCCTGTTCTTCGTGACAGCCTTGCCGTCAGTGCCGTAATCGGTTTCGGAGATTGCCATGTAAGGCACGTCGGCAGCTGCATCCACTGCGAGGGCGACATATGCGTCGACCTTGTCGTTGGTGTAGGTGCCTGCGAGTGTCCAGACGCTCTCGAGGATCTTACCGACCTTCAGGACATAGGATACGCTCTTGCCTGCGCCGTTGTCGACGACCTGGATGTCGATGGGGAACTTGGTGTCGACGCTTGCGGTGCCGTCCTTTGCGACCTCACCGTTGATCTTGATGATGTCGTTCTTGCCTGCGGTGGCCTTGAGGGTGAGGGTCTGCTGGAATGCTGAAGCGGGAACGCGGACAAGCATCTGCTCTGCGATCTGGTCGACAGCGATGTCCTCGGGGAGCTTGTCGCTCTTGAGGAGGGTGAGGGAGAGGAGTTCAGCCACGCCGTCGTCTTCGGTGACAGCTATGGTGTAGGTGGTCTCGAGAGCTGACACTTCGTCGGAGACGACGATCTTAGTGCCGTCCTCGATTGTGCATGCGGTAACGCCGCTTTCAGCGACAACGCCGCCGATCTTCACGACGTCATGTTCAGTGGCGGTGAAGGTGGGGACGAGCTTTGTGCCCACGACTGCCACGGGAAGGGTGAAGGAGACCGTGTTGCCCTCGATGGTGCCCTTGATGTCGGCGGAGAGGGAGCTGTTGGCAGCCTTCTGGAACGAGATGCTCTGCAGTGCGGCCTTTCCGTCAGGAACCGGCTTGGGGGTGCAGGAAGCGATGGCGAGGATCATCGCCACGGCTGAGATGATTGAAAAGAATCTTTTCATGGTTTCAATTGGTTATTGTTTGGTAAAAATGAATGAGCTGTGGAGTGCGTCCGGTCCCGGATAGCCGAAGACCATCTGAGGGATGCTGCTTCCGCAGAGCTTGATGGTCAAGGTGTTGTCGGCATTGGGGTCGAAGCTTGAGTTGCGGTACCAGAGGATTCGGATGGTCTTCTTGTAGGTGCCGAGGTCGAAGGTGAGCGGGCTCTTCGTGCTGGACTGTATCTCGAAGTCCACGCCCTGCTTGAGGCCGTTGCCGCAGATGACCTCGTAGTCGACGGTCACCGGTTCGGTGAAATAGGTGTTGCTGGCGCAGAGGGTGACGGTAAGCGCGGTGAGCAGGTTGTTGGCCTCCTTGTCGACGACCATTTCGGAGTTCTGTCCGCCTTCGGCGACGATGCTCACGAAAGGCGTGTCGAAGTAGACCTCCTCGTGCCAGGGCCTGCATGAACTGAGCAGCACCAGTGCCGCCGCAGTGAGTATGATGAGTGCCTTTTTCATTGTCAGTTGTTTTCTTCCAGTGATTTGCGGCCGTTGTAGCCTTCGTTCTGTATCATATAGTCGTTTGCCTGAAGCTCGGTCTGGCTGATCGGCAGCGCATAGCGGTAGTCAGGGTAGGTGAGGTGCTTCATCTGAGAGTTGGTGCTCGCGGGGCGGATGATGTCCTCGCCGCGGCGCTTGAGGTCGAAGAAGCGGTGTCCCTCATAGCAGAGTTCCTTAGCCCTTTCGTCCTGGATGAGCTTGTCGAGGCCGTTCGCCCCGGTGTAGGAGAGGACGATCGACGACTTGTCCACGCCAAGGGCGCGTGCCTGGATGGTCTTCACGTCGTCCACGGCGGCATCGAGCTTCCCGAGCGCGCAGCTTGCCTCGGCATGCATCAGCACGATGTCGGATCCCCTGAGCACGAACGGGTCGCACCTGCGGTTCTCCTCAGCGGAGACACCGTTCTTCAATGCGAGGTACTTGCAGCAGGTGGTGAACTTCTGCCCCTCGTACTCGTTGTCCTCGGGCTCTCCGATGAACGTGAAGAGTTCCTTGCGGACGTCGTTGTCGCTGAACGAGGCGATGAACTCCTCGCAAGGGATGACGTCCTGATATGCCAGAGGATTGAAGACGGACCTCATGCCGGTGCCGGCGTTGTATGAATTGAGGCGGAAGATGGACTCGGTGCCCTTGTAGTCCTGTGCCTTGCGGAACATCGTAACATACTTGTCCCTGGGGTCGAGAGGATACTTCTTCATGAGGGGCTCGCAGTATTCGATGACCTTCGCATAATCCTTCATGTAGAGGTAGACCCTCGCCAGGAGAGCCTTGCATGCATCAGCCGAGATGTAGTACGGTGCGTTGCCTTCGTCGCGTCCCTCCAGGAGGCCGATCGCGGTGTTGAGGTCCGAGAGCACCATGTCGTAGCATACCTTGACCGATTCCCTCTGGAGGATGTCGTCGAATCCCGGGACATAGTCGATCGGGACGACGCCCAGGTGGGATGCGTCGGGCGTGTAGTCGTATGGCATCGCATAGACGTTGCAGAGCTCGAAGATCGCCAGCGCGCGGGCGAAGTATGCGTAGCCGAAGTTCTCGAGGATGGTGTCCTCCATCTTCGGATATTCCTTGAGGAGCTTCTCGCCGTAGAAGAGGATGTTGTTTGCGTTGGTGCAGATGGCGTATCCCTTGTTGAACACGTAGTATGGGAAGCCGGCGATGTGCTCAGCCTGGTTGTTGAAGTCGAAGACATACTTGAGGCCTTCGCTGATGTTGACGATCACCGCGTTGGTCTTGTCGCCGGCGACGTCGCCGAAGCGAAGGTACTCGTCGTCGTAGAATTCGAGGATGCATCTGTGAAGACCGATGCCGGCCGCCTTGAGGCCGTCGACGTCGGAGAAGAATCCCTCGATGGTGTCCTTGCCGATGTTGTCGACATTGAGGAATTCGGAACAGCCGCAGAGAATGCTGCATGCGACCGTAAATGCCATGATGAACTTTTTCATATCCTAGAAATTCAGTTGAAGCTGTCCGGAAAGGGTCCTCGTTATGCCGTAGGACGAGAACATCGTCTTGTAGCTGTTGTTGTTCCTGCCCTGACCCGGACACCATATGTAGGGGTTGTCCAAAATGATCGATGCCGTTGCGCCGGAGAGGCCCAGCTTCTTGCTGAACTTCGCCGGAACGTTGTATGAGAGCACTATGTTCTTGAACTGGACGTTCGTGGTGCTGTAGAGGAAGCGGGTGGAACCCAGCGTGGAGTTGGTGCTGTTCTTGTAGACCGGAGCCGGATTGTTGCTCACCGAGCCGGGCCCCTGCCAATAATTGAGGTCCTCGACGATGGTATTGTAGCTGATGAGGTCCAGGCCGTCCTCGTTCTTGATGTATTCGCCCCATCCGCCAAGGGTGTAGGTGAGGAAGATGATGAGGCTGAAGTTCTTGTAGCGGAATGTGTTGCGCATGCCTCCGCGGAAGTCCGGCTGCTTGTCGTATTCGGGCAGCAGCACGCGGTTGTCGTAGGAGAAGGCATATGTGAGGTTGCCATTCTGGTCATACCACATCGGCGCGCCGGTCGTCGGGTCGATTCCGGCCCAGCGGCTGAGCCACCATGCGTCCTTGCTTGCTCCGGCAACCCATACATAGTCGAAGAAGCCGGTGTGCATGTCCTTGTAGAGGGCGCGGATGGTGTTGCGTTTGACGGCGCCGTTGAACTCCGTCGTCCATGAGAAGTTGGGCTTGACGATGTTCTTCGTCATCAGGGAGAGCTCGAAGCCGGTGTTCTCCATCTCGCCCACGTTGCGAGTCACATTGCCGCTGGTGATGATGGAGGAGACTCGTCCGCTGTAGAGCATGTCCTTGGTGTATTTGTCATAGAACTCCATGGAGAGGTCGATCCGGTTGTCGAGGAATGCCATGTCGAGGCCGACGTTCGCGATGTTGGTGCTTTCCCAGCTGAGGCCCGGGTTCGGCGCGCTGCTCTGGGTGGCTCCCATCAGTCCGCCGTAGTAGCTGCCGCTGCTGTAGGAATATGTGCCGTATGCGGCGCTGGAGTCGAGGCGGGAGTTGCCGGTGTTGCCGTAGCTTGCCTTGACCTTGAGCTTGTTGATCCACGGAACCTTGAAGAACGACTCGTTGTGGACGTTCCACGAGAGGCCTACCGATGCGTAGTCGCCCCAGCGGTGATATACGCTGAAGGCGGAGAAGCCCTGGCGCCTGTAGGATGCGGAGAGGTAGTAGCGGTCGCCGTAGGAATATGTGGCCTGGCCGAAATAGGAGAGGGAGCGGCTGTTGGAAGCGCTGGAGCTGCCTCGTCTGCCCGATGACTCGGCCGAATAGGAGATCTCCTTTATGTGGTCGTTGGCGAAGCCGTAGGCATATGCACTGACGCTGTGGTTCTCGGTGCTCTTGAACTCGGTGCCGAGCAGTGCGCCCACCTTGTGATTGCCGAAGCTCTTGCTGAAGTTGAGCTGCTCGACGCTGTTCCAGGTGAGGTTGGCCACGCCGGCGCGGTGCGAGTAGCCGTCCTGCTCGGAGCTGTCGGTGAGGCCGTCGAGCGTGGTCTTCGGGTCGTAGATGAGCTCGAAGATGTTGATCGAGTTGACGCCGAAGTTGGCGCTGACGTTGAGGCACGGCAGTATCTTGTAGCGGAGGATCGCGTTTCCGTCGGCGGTGAGGCAGCGCTGCTGGTTGTCGGAGAACTCCCTTTGCGCAACCTCGCTGTAAATGAACTTGTACTGCTTCTCGACGTATGAGTCGGTGGCCCTGCTGTACCAGTTGTAGAGGCGCGGCGTCACTCCGTCCTCATCGTATGGCGAGAAGATCGGAATCACGTTGAGGTAGGTGCTCGAGACGCTGACCAGGTCGTTGATGTTGTAGGTCATCGCGAGGTTGAAGTCGAGGGAGAGCTTTTCGTTGAACTTGAACGTGGCCTTGTCCCTGAGGGAGACTCGCTGCTGGCGGTTGCCCATTATGGTGCTCTTCTCGTCATTGTAGCTGACGGAGATGTAGTTCTTGGACTTTGAATTGCCGCTGTCGATTGAGATGTTGAGGTCGGTGCTCTGTCCCAGCCCGAAATAGACGTCGTACCAGTCGGTGTCGGTGGTGGAGTAGCTGTTGTGCTCGTTGTCCTGATACGGGAAGTTGGCAAGGTCATAGCCGGCGTTCGTCCAGCTTGTCTTCGCAAGCTCCCACCACTGTGCGGCGTTGAGGCGCTTGAGTTTCGTCTCGGGGTCCAGCTGCGAGAGACCGTAGCGGAGCGAGGCGCGGACATGGGTCGCGCCGTCGGCGAGGCCCTGCTTCGTAGTGACGAGGATTACGCCGTTGGAGCCGTCCGCACCGTAGATCGAGGTGGTCGCGGCATCCTTCAGGACGGTTATCGACTCGATGTCGTCAGGGTTGACGTAGGAGAGGGGATAGACATTGTAGCTCGTGCCCGTGACCGACTGGGTCTTGCTGCCTGTGTAGACCGGGACGCCGTCGATGATCCACAGCGGCTCGCTGTTGGCCGAGAGGGATGCGTCGCCACGGATGCGGATGCTGTAGCGCGACCTTGCGCCGGTGCTCGACTCGGTCGTGACCAGACCCGGGACCATGCCGTCGAGGAGGTTCTCGACTCGGGCGGCGGGAAGGTTGGCGAGCTTTTCCGAGTTGACCTGGAAGGCGGAACCGGTCATGTCGGAACGTTTCTGGACCAGCCCGTAGGCAGTGACCACGACCTCGTCGATGAGGTTCTGCGACTGCTTGAGGGTGATGTTGACCACGTTCTGGTCGGGGGTGACGGTGACCTTCGTCACGTCGTAGCCCAGATAGGTGAACTTGAGGACGTTCTGCACGCCGGCCGGAACCGAGATGGAGAACTGTCCCTCGATGTCTGTCGCGGTACCGCCCTTGATGCCTTCGACCTCGACCCAGACTCCGATGAGGGGTTCGCCCTCCTCGTCCAGGACCGTGCCCTTGACGGTACGCGTGTTGGCTGCCGCCAGCGACTGGATGCAAAGGAGCATCGATAGCGCCGCGGCAATCAAGTGTCTTGTCATGATATTGAATCTTGTTTCTGTTTTCATTTCTCGTCAATCTGTCGGAGCATCTCGGCCACTGCGGCCTCGAGCTGCCTGTCTTCGCCCCTGAGCAGGGATTCGGGGTCGTTGAGCACCATGATGTCAGGCTCGATCTGGAAATTCTCCAGCGGCCTGTCGACATCCAGTCCCCATGCCGTAACCTCGGGAATGCCGAACACCAGGGTCGGGTCGATCTGCGTCTCCCACCATACTGCCGTCATCGTGCCGGGAACCGGAGCTCCGATGAGCTTGCCGATGCCGAGAGAGCGGTAGATGTATGGGAAGCCGCATGCGTCGGAGTAGTTGTCCTCGCCCGTCAGCACGCAGGAGAGCTTCGTCCACTTGTTGAACGGGTCGGTGCCGATGTACTGTCCCCTCGGCTTGTAATCGACGTATGCCTTGCCGGAGAGGAAGGTGACCAGGTCGTCATGGAGCCATCCGCCGCCGTTGTGGCGCGTGTCCACGATCAGGGCCTCGCATCCGCGGTACTTGCCAAGAGCGCGGCTGTAGACCTCGCGGAAGCTGTCGGAATCCATCGACTTGACATGGACATAGCCCACGCGGCCTCCGGAGAGCCTTTCCACGATCTCCTCCCTCTGGCGGACCCAGCGGGTGTAGAGGTTGGCGGCATCCGAGCCGTTTGGCTTCAGATATACGTCGACTGTGCCTCCCTTGGCCTTCTTGACGCTGATGCACATCCTCTGCCTCGAGTAGATGGCAAAGGCGTCGTACCAGCATTCTCCCTTTTCGATGGTGCGGCTGTCGATTGCGACGATGACATCGCCGGCCTTGATCTCCGGATCCTCGACCGCGAGGATGCTGCCGGGCAGCACCTCGGCGATCCTGAAGCCCGGACCCTCGAAGCTGTCGTCGAAGAGTACTCCGACATGGCCCGTCGAAGGCGCGCCCAGCGTCAGGCGGCGGTATCGCGCACCGGTATGGGAGCCGTTGAGCTCGCCGAGCATCTCGGAGAGGAGCTCCTGGAAGTCATAGTTGTTGTCGATATGCTGGAGGAACTGCTTGTAGTTGTCGTGTACTGCCTTCCAGTCGAGGCCGTGGATTGCGGGGTCGTAGAACTTCTCCTCGACCTGCTTCCAGCAGTGCTCGAAGATGTATGCGCGTTCGTCGGCCGGACGGTATTCGAAGTTGCCGCTGAAGCTGACCGACTTGGTGGAACCCGCCTTGGGGTCGAACTTCGAGACGCCGAGGGAGCTGAGCACGAATACGTGCTTGCCGTCGGCCGATGTCACGAACTGGCCGCTGAATGACTTCTGGAGCTGCTTCAGCGTCCCTTCCTTGATGTCGAGGCAGTAGAGGGCGGTGCTCTTCTCGGCGCGCATCGCAAAGTAGAGCTTGCTGCCGTCCTCGGTGAGGAAATGGTCGCCCATCGTGCCGGACATGGGGGTGAGGCGCCTGGTGCGGTCCTCTATCGACGAGAGGTCGAGCTTGAGGGGTTCGACTTTCCTTTTCTTCTTGTCGTCTGTGTCGGTGCTGTCCTTCTTGTCGGCCTTGCGGTCCTTCTTGTCCCCATCCTTGAGCAGCTTGTCGATGTCGTCGTCCTCCTTGCTTGAGAAGAAGTCGCGGTATGCCTTGCCGTCGAAGAACATGATGTAGACATCCTCCTGCGCGCCCCAGCTGCCGTGGCTGCGGTAGCCGGCCTTGTCGGATTCCCAGGTCATCGCCTTTCCGCCCATCGCCCAGCGTGCCGTGCCGTCGGCATAGCCGCTGCGGGTGAGGTTGGTGACCTTACCGCTCTCGATCTCGATGAGAGCGACGTCGGCGTTGTGCCAGCCGCCCTTCTCCTGCGAGTTGGTGAGCAGGAAGCGGCTGTCGGGACTCCAGCTGAACGACTGGTCGCCGTCGGAATATGAGTAGTTCAGTGCGTTGAGGAGAACCTTCTCATCGCCGTTGCGCGTATCCTTGATCACAAGCTCGTTGCGGCCGCGAAGGAAAGCGAGCCACTTGCCGTCGGGCGATACGAGGGGCTGGAAGCAGGTCTGTCCCTTCTCGGTGACCCTCTCCTCCTTGAAGGAGTATGAGAGGCTGAAGAGCTTGTCCTTCTTGTCGGTCAGCGAGGATTTCCAGATGCCCCACTCTCCGTCGCGCTCGGAAGCGTAGTAGAGGGTGCGTCCGTCCGCAGAGAACGAGACCCCGCGCTCCTGCGACGGGGTGTTGGTGATCCTGCGGGTGCTCTTCGCGTCGACAGCGGTGACGTAGACCTCACCGCGGGAGACTATCGCGACCTCCTTGCCCTCGGGAGAGACGGCAAGGCTGCGGGTGTTCAGCGAGAGGGTGTTGTGGGTCATCTTGCGCTCGTTGAAGTCGTGCAGCAGGGTGATCTCGACCTTCTTCGGGGTGGCGCCCTCGCGGGTCGTATAGAGGTCGCCGTTCCACGAGAAGAGCAGCGTGCCCTCGCCCGAGACGCTCAGGTAGCGTACCGGATGGACGGTGAAGAAAGTCACCTGCACCTGCTCCGAAGGATTCGAGAGTGAGGAGCGCCATACGTTGAAGCATGCCTCGGGTGCATTCGGGACATCCTTGACGTTTTCGCGGAGGAAATAGAAAGTGTCGCCGTCGGGGGCGAAGACCGGGTTGCGGTTCTCGCCGACATATGTCGAGAGCTTGCGGTACTCTCCTTCGGATAGGGACCAGATGTCGCGCGTCACCGAAGAGGTGTGGTGCTTGCGCAGCGGGTCCTCATAGCCCTTGTAGTCTTCGTAGAGGATGACGCCACGGGCGTTGACAGAGGCCCACGGCATCGGTATGGACGATACTCTCGCCGGACGGCCCCCTTCGAGCGGAACGCTCCACAGCTGGGGCGTGCCGGGGAAGTTGCCGTATGCCGGATCGGGCTGGATGTCGGCCGCGAAGAGGATGCGGCCGTCGGCAGTCACCGCGAGCGGGGTCTCGGAACCGCTGTAGGTGGTCACCTGCCTGGGCGTGCCGCCCTGTGCGGGGACGATCCAGATGTCCTTGCTCATCTCCCTGAGCGAGCTGAAGACGATGCTCTTTCCGTCGGAACTCCACATCGGGTCGCTCTCGTAGGCGGGGTTGGTAGTTATCTGACGTGCGTTCCCGCCCGTGGCGTCGACAGTGTATATGTCGCCCTGCCAGGCGAATGCGATGGTCTTTCCGTCAGGTGAGATGGCGCTTCTTCGAAGCCATCCGGGAGTATTCTGGGCAGCAATCTGGCAAGTGCTGGCCAGAATCACTGCAAAAGTGAGTATAGTACGTCTCATAATGAAAATACAAATGTACAAATAATTGATATTATTCATAATTTTGTACATCCATACGCAGAAGGCGCGAGAACCGTTTCGAAATAAACTAAACGACATAAGACATGAAGAAATTACTCATCATCGCAGCTGCGGCAGCAGTGCTCGTATCCTGCGAAAGCAAGCCGGGCTATGTGGCCCTCGGCACGATCAACGGATTTGAAAATCTTCCCGAAGAAGCAGTCATGGTTGTCAAGGATGCAGCCAAGGGTACGACCGACACCCTCAAGGCGGCTGCCGAGTTCACCCTCACGGGCGACATCGACAAGACCAGCTACATCACCGTCTCCATCCCGGGTCCCGACGGCAAGAGAATGAGGGGATATGCCGTTTCATTCGTGCCCGACAAGGACACCATCACCATCGAGCTCGTTCCGACCGGAGCCGGCAACGTGAAGGGCGGCGAGGTCAACGACGTGATCGCGGCTATGGGAAGCAGCCTCAATTCGGCACAGATGGCCATGATGCAGGCGGCTTCTACGCTCGAGCAGGCCGGAAAGATGGACGACGAGGTCATGGAGAAGCTCTACAATGAGCACCAGGCAAAGGTCAAGGAGATAGCGCTTGAAACCTTCAACGACAACAAGGACAACTATGCGGCACTCCAGGCATTGCAGCTTGTGGCATATGACCTCACCCTCGAGGAGATCGAGCCCCTGCTGGCATCGGCTCCCGCATTCGTGAAGAACGACAAGTCCATCTCGAAGATCTACGACAACAAGAAGGCGTTCAAGGCTACCGCCGAAGGTTCCGCATTCGTCGACTTCGAGGGCAAGACCCCCGACGGAAAGGCTGTCAAGCTCTCCGACTACGTAGGCCAGGGCAAGTGGACCCTCGTCGACTTCTGGGCATCATGGTGCGGTCCCTGCATGAGGGAGATTCCCAACATCAAGACCATCTACGAGAACTACGCATCCAAGGGACTCACGGTCCTGGGCGTCGCCGTATGGGACGGTGACAACTCCAAGAGCCTTGCCAGGATGACCGAGAAGGAGATGTTCTGGTCGCAGATCTTCTGCGGTGAAGACACCACCCCCACCGACAGCTACGGCATCCTCGGCATTCCACACATCATCCTCTTTGCACCTGACGGCACCATCTACAAGCGCGATCTCCGCGGCGAGGAGATGATCAATACCGTCGAAGAGGTAATGTCACGCTAACACCCCACGGCAATGAAACGCTTTTTATTGTTTGCCATGGGAGCCCTTTGCATCGCCGGCTGCGCTGACGACAGCAGGACATACTACAACGGCGTCGTGAGGGAACTCTCGAGCGAGGAGTACTTCGGACGCAGCAACTACGGTGACGGCAACGTCAAGGCTGCCACCTACATCATCTCGCAGCTGCAGGAGATGGGCGTGGAGCCCCTCCAGGCGACCACGGACGTGACCAATGCTGCCTACCCGCAGGACAAGAGCGCGGTGATGCCCTGCTCTGCGGCCCGTTTCGAGGATGCCGACGCATCCGTGCAGGCATATCTCCAGAATTTCTGCGTGCCGATGAACGTCATGCGCGGCCAGATGGCCGTCAGCGTCGACGGGGAGCCGCTCACGCCGACCGTCAACTTCACGGCGAAGGAGTTCTCCCCGACATGCCACGGCGACTTCGGAGTGGCATATCTCGATGACGCATACTACACCCCGCAGGAGTTCTGCAGGCATCTCAACAGCGGCGACTATGCCGACAAGTTCGTCGTGGTCGACTGGCACAAATACCTCACCCGCCTCAAGCCGAACCCGATGGAGAAGTATCTCCACTTCATGATGCCCCTCGACAAGGTAGGCGGCCTGATCATGAAGGACACGGACCAGTTCCCGTACTTCAAGGCGCGCACCTACTACACGCTCAAGATGCCGGTGCTGATGGTTGACGGCTCGTTCCCCGACAACGCGCAGCGCATCCGCGTGGACATCGACTCCGAGATGCTCCCCTCGCACGACTGCCACAACGTGGTGGCTGCAATCAAGGGCGCCAAGCATCCTGACAAATACATCACCTTCATCGCCCACTTCGACCACCTCGGCCTGATGGGCGACGGCGTCGTCTTCCCCGGAGCGAACGACAACGCATCGGGAGTGGCTATGCTCCTGAGCCTCGCGAGGTACTACTCGAAGCACCAGCCCGACTGCTCGCTGCAGTTCATCTTCCTCGACGCGGAGGAGAACAACCTTCTCGGAGCCTTCTACTATGCCGAGAATCCCCGCGTGCCGCTCGATGACATCGGATTCCTCTTCAACTTCGACATGATCGGCGACGACGGAGACAAGCTCGTCTGCCAGGTCTCCGAAGAGGGCGAGGCCGGCTTCGAACTCTTCAGGAAGCTCAACGACAAGTCGAAGCATCCCGCGGAGCTTGCCCTCGAGCCCGTCGATGACAACAGCGACCACTTCGCATTTGCGCTCAAGGGTGTTCCATGCGCATACTTCGAGTGGGAAGGAAACATGTACCAATACTATCACACACCCGAGGACACCTTCGACCATGCCTCTGACGCGAACTTCCAGAGACTCTTCGACCTCACCATCAAATTCGTAAGCAAGTTCAGATTGAAATAGGGAAATGAAAAGAGCATTTGCAGTCGCTGCGCTTCTCCTGCTCGTGTTGTGCGCGGGAGCGAAGAACAGCAAGGAGATAAAGAACGTATCATACAAAATAGTATCGCCCGACGGCAGCACCACCGTCACGGTCAACGTCAAGAAGGACCTCTGGTTCTCCGTCGAGCGCCATGGCGACAAGATCGTCGACTCGGCCGTCGTCAACCTCAACGTCAACAACCGCGAGCTCGGCAAGAACTGCCGCGTGATGTATGCCAAGGAGTCCTCGGCGGACAACATGGTCACGACCCCGCTCTACAAGTTCTCGCAGGTGAAGGAGGCATACAACCAGCTTGACCTGAGCTTCTGGGAGGGCTTCGGCGCAATCTTCAGGGTATATGACGACGGCGTCGCATACCGTCTCTACCATTTCCGCCTCAAGGCGGGCGACACGGTGATGGATGAGCAGTTCGAGGTCACCTTCCACGAAGACGGCCTTTCCCATGTCGCATACTCGACCGGCAAGGACAACCAGTTCCAGACCTCGTTCGAGAACCGCTACACCGTGGCGAAGCTCAGCGAGATGGATGCCGACCGCGTAGCGTTCAACCCCCTGATGGTCTCCCTCGAGAACGGCATGCACCTGCTGGTCACCGACGCCGACATCCAGTCCTATCCGGGAATGTTCCTCAAGAAGGCCGGCACCGCTTCGCATCCCGCCCTCAAGGCCGTCTTCGCGCATGTTCCCGAGAAGGTCGAGGTGAATGCGACGCGCAAGCAGGAGAAGGTCTCGAGCTACACCGACGTGATGGTGCGCATCGACAAGTCCAGCAGCTGGAAGGCGCCCCGCTACTTCCCGTGGAGGGCCCTGGTGATGGCGGACACCGACTCCGACCTGCTCACCAGCAACCTCGTCTACCTGCTCGGCGAGCCCAACCGCATCGGTTCCACCGACTGGATCCGTCCGGGCAAGGTCGCATGGGACTGGTGGAACGACTGGGGCCTCACCGGCGTCGACTTCCGCAGCGGCATCAACACCGAGACATACAAATACTACATAGACTTCGCCTCCAAGGCGGGAGTCGAATATGTGATACTCGACGAGGGATGGTCCAACCCCAAGAAGGGTGACATCATGAGCGTCATTCCCGAGATCGACCTTCCCGAACTCGTCAGGTATGCGGACTCAAGGAATGTGGGACTCATACTCTGGACCGTTGCCTTCACTCTCGACAAGAAGCTCGAGGAGGCATGCAAATACTACTCCCAGCTCGGCATCAAGGGCTTCAAGGTCGACTTCATCGACCGTGACGACCAGGATGCGGTGGAGATGGTATGGCGCATAGCGGCCGCAGCCGCCAGCCAGCACATGATGGTGGACTTCCACGGAATGTACAAGCCCGCAGGATTCAACCGCACCTATCCGAACGTCGTGAACTTCGAGGGAGTCTGGGGACTCGAGCAGATGAAGTGGAGCAACGACGACATGGTCTCCTATGACGTGACCTTCCCCTTCATCAGGATGGCTTCCGGTCCCGTGGACTACACCCAGGGCGCAATGCGCAACGCCTCCAAGAAGGAGTACAAGCCGAACTACAGCAACCCGATGAGCCAGGGTACCCGTGCCCGTCAGGTTGCCGAATATGTCATCTTCGAATCCCCTCTCGCAATGCTCTGCGACAGTCCTTCGGCATATCTCAAGGAGATGGAGACAGTGGGCTTCATCACCTCGATCCCTACGGTGTGGGACGAGACCCGCGCCCTGCAGGCAGAGGCCGGGGAATACGTCGTCATGGCGCGCCGCAAGGGCGACACCTGGTATCTGGGCGGCCTCTCCGACTGGAACGAGCGCGACGTGGAGCTCGACATAAGGTTCATCGGCAAGGCTGAGGCGCAGGCCACCATCTTCAAGGACGGCAAGAACGCACAACGTTCGGCCCAGGACTACAAGCTTGAAAACAAGACAATCGATACATCCCGCAAGTTCAGGGTGCACATGGCTCCCGGCGGCGGATTTGCTGCAATAATCAAATAATTTAAATATTAATTGCAAAACGATAAATATTTACTAAGTTTGCGAAAAATTATTAACCTAACAGAAAAATGAAGAAAATACTTTTGGCATTGGTCGCCTTGATGCTGTCGCTGACGGCATTCGCGCAGATCAACCCGAATGCGCCCATGCAGCGCGACCCCTCTGTCCTGTACGGTAAACTGGACAATGGTCTCACCTATTATATCATGCACAACGAGAAGCCTGCCCAGAGGGCGGAGTACTATCTGTTCACAAATGTCGGCGCAGTGCAGGAGAGCCCCGAGCAGGACGGCCTGGCGCACTTCCTCGAGCACATGTGTCTCAACGGAACGCAAAATCTTCCCGACAAGACCGTCATCGACTACTTCGAGAGCATCGGAGCCAAGTTCGGTGCCAACATCAACGCCTCCACCGGCTCCGAGCAGACGATGTACATGCTCAACAACATCCCTACGACACGTGAGGGCATCATCGACACCGCCCTTCTGACCATGCACGACTATGCGGGATTCGTCACCAACGACCCCGTCGAGATCGACAAGGAGAGGGGAGTCATCATCGAGGAATGGCGTACCCGCCGCAACGCGCAGTGGAGAATGATGGAGAAGCAGTTCACATATCTCTACAAGGGCTCCAAGCTTGCCACCACGACCATCATCGGCTCGAAGGACAATCTCGAGACCTTCCCTCCCGAGGAACTCGTCAAGTTCTACAAGAAATGGTATCGTCCGGACCTGCAGGCAATCGTCGTGGTAGGTGACATCGACCCTCAGGCAATCCTTGCCAAGATCACCGACCTGTGGAAGGACATTCCCGCACCCGAAGGCGAGAATCCCAAGACTCCCAACGTGGTGCCGGACAACGTCGAGCCCATCGTCGGCATAATCACCGATCCGGAAGCGCAGAGCACCTCCGTCACCGCGATCGTCAAGTCACAGCCGCTTCCGCTGCCTTACCGCCAGGTGGGCGCAGGTTTCATGATCGACCTGATGCAGGACCTTATCAACAGCATGTTCGAGGAGAGGTTGGATGACATCGCCAGCCGCAGCGACGCCCCCTTCTTCAGCGGCAGCATAGGCTATACGAGCGTGGCACAGAATCTCGACGGCCTCTTGATAGCAGCCGGCTGCAAGGACGGCGAAGGATTGACCGCGTTCAAGGCAGCCCTGACCGAACTTGAGAAGGCTCGCCGCTTCGGCTTCACCGAAGCCGAGTTCGAGCGTGCGAAGACCCGCCAGATCAACGCTGCGGAGCGTTTTGCCTCCAATGCCGACAGCCGCAAGAACTCGGAGCTCATCGGCCAGTTCCAGAGCGACTTCTTCTACGGATGGCCGTTCCTTGCCCCGGCATACCGCGAGGAGCAGTTGAAGGGCTATCTCGACGTCATCACCGTCGCCCAGTTGAACCAGATCATTGCGGCAGAGGACTACTCCAAGAACATGGTCATAATCTATAAGGCTCCCGAGAAGGAGGGACTCGTCCATCCGACCGAGGCGGAGCTTGCAGCCGCCGTATCCGAAGTCGCATCCTCCGAGATCGAGTCCAACCAGGCCGAGGAAGAGTACGGCGAACTTGTCGATGCATCCGCGCTCAAGGGCTCCAAGGTCAAGAAGACCGCCAAGGGCCTCTACGGATCCACCGTCTGGACCCTCAAGAACGGCATCCGCGTGACCGTCCGTCCTTCCGACTTCAAGAAGGAGGAGGTCCTCGTCAAGGTACGCGCACTCGGCGGACAGTCGCTCATCGAGGACGAAGACCTTGTCTCGCTCGACAACAACATGCGTTCTCTCTATTCCACCCTGGCAGGCGTGTCGTCATTCCCGCGCACCACGCTTCTGAAGATGCTTGCAGGCAAGACCGTCTCATGGTCCCCTTCGATCGACGAGCTTGAGCACGGCGTGGTCGGTTCATGCGCACCGAAGGACTTCGAAACCCTCATGCAGCTCATCTACCTCCAGGTCACCGATCCCCGCTTCGATGCAGAGGAACTTGCTCCAGGCTTGGCACAGCTGAACGCGGTCCTGCCGAACATCGAGAAGACCCCTTCATACCGTTACTCGGTCGAATACTACAAGACGGCATACGGCAACAATCCTCGTCGCGAGCTCATCTCCAGCGACAAGCTCTCGAAGCTCAGCTACGAGTCGTTCGAGAAGTCATACCGCAAGCTCTTCGCCAACATGGCGAAGGCAGAGGTCATCATCTGCGGCAACGTGGACATGGAAACCATCAAGCCTCTCGTCGAGAAGTACATCGGTTCCCTGCCCGTGGCAAAGAAGGCGACAAGCTTCATCGACCGCAAGGATGACGTGGTTCCCGGCCAGATCGACAACTATTTCACCTGCCCCATGGAAACCCCGAAGACTACCTGCATGTTCATCGTCAGCGGAGATGCCGCAAAGGGCAACCTTTCCGATCGAATCCACATGAAGGCGATCTCCAGCATCCTCGACATCATCTATACCGCGACAATCCGCGAGGATGAGGGCGGCACCTACGGCGTGGGAACGCAGGGTTCCGTCACTTCGATCCCTACCCCGAGAAGCGAGCTCCTCATCCAGTTCGACACCGACCCGGCAAAGGCTGATGCGATGATCGCGCTCGCGCTCGACGGCCTCCGCTCGATCGCCGAAAAGGGACCTGACGCCGCAATGGTCGAGAAGGTCAAGGGCAACATGCTCAAGCTCATCCCTGAGCAGCGCATCACCAACAGCTACTGGTACAACAAGCTCGGCTCATACTACAACACCGGCCTGGACCTCGACACCGACATGGAGAAGGAGATCGAGTCACTCTCGGTGGAGAGCGTCCAGAAGGCTGCCGCAGACCTCCTCTCGCAGGGCAACATGATCAAGGTAGTAATGAATCCTGAAAAATAGACAGACATGAAAAACCGGATAATCTGCATTGTGGCGGCATTGTTGTCACTCTGCTGCGCCTCAATGGCGCAAGAAGGCAACCCCGTGGCCGATCCTTCGGCGACGGTGGTCAGTGGCAACGCACGTTTCACCATCCTCACCGACCGCCTGGTCCGCATGGAATGGGCCGCGGACGGCCGCTTCGAGGACAACGCTACGCTTGCCGTCATCAACCGCAGACTGCCGGTACCCGCATACAAGGTCAGGGAGTCGGAGGGAGGCATCACCATCACCACCGACGCCCTGACCCTTGTCTACAAGGGCAATGACAACTTCTCGCAGGACAACCTGAGCGTCACCTTCAAGATGAACGGACGCAAGGTGACCTGGCATCCCGGCTCGGACGCGAAGGGCAACCTGAAGGGAACCTCGCGCACGCTCGACGAGTTCAAGGGGTTCACGCTTCCCGACGGCAGCGTGGGCAAGACCCTGGAAGACGGAGTCATCTCGCGTGACGGCTGGGCGATAGTCGACGAGTCGCATCGCCACCTTCTCGTGAAGGACGACTCCTCATGGGGAGAATGGGTCGCATGCCGCCCCCAAGGTGAGCGCAGCGACCTCTACATCTTCGCCTACGGACACGACTACATCGCTGCCGTGAGCGACTACATCAAGGTGGCGGGACGCATTCCCCTGCCTCCGAAATACACCTTCGGCTACTGGTGGTGCCGCTATTTCCCCTACACCGACGACGACATCATGGGCATTGCGACCGAGATGCGCCGCCGCGACCTTCCTGCCGACGTCTTCATCATCGACATGGACTGGCACACCACCCTGCACGCGCTCAACGACCGTACGGGGCGCGACGAGTTCGGCCAGCGCCGCGGCTGGACCGGCTATTCATGGAACCACGAACTGATCGCGGATCCGGACGGCCTGCTCGCTGACCTGCACGAACTCAACTACAAGGTCTCGCTCAACCTCCATCCCGCTTCGGGAATCCGCATGACCGAGGACTGCTACGACACCTTCGTCAAGGACTATCTCGCACGCACGGAGGACTATGACGGTCCCGAAGGATACGTCTATCCTGCCGAGGGCTACCGCTATGCCGGCATCGACACGGCGGTCGGGGTGGGGAAGGCTCACCACAGGGCCCCCGTGCCATATCGCATGGACCAGCAGGAGTGGGCTGACAGCTACTTCGAGACGGTCATCCATCCTCTGGAGGCGCAGGGCGTCGATTTCTGGTGGCTCGACTGGCAGCAGTGGCATATGAGCCGCTATGTGCCCGAGCTGAGCAACACCTTCTGGATCAACTACACATTCTTCAACGACAAGGTGCGCCGCAGCCGCTCGCTCGGCCTCGATGCGCCGCGCCCCTTCATCTATCACCGTTGGGGCGGCCTGGGAAGCCACCGCTACCAGCTCGGCTTCAGCGGCGACACCCAATCCACCTGGAGGGTGCTCGGCGACCTGCCGTACTTCACCTTCACCGCGACCAACGTCGGTTACGGCTACTGGGGACATGACATCGGCGGCCACTACGGACTGAAAGGCGAGCGCACCGATCCTGAAATCTACACCCGCTGGATGCAGTACGGCGTCTTCACGCCCATCTTCAAGACCCACTGCAACATCAACCCGCTGCTTGAGCGCAAGATATGGGAGTTCCCGACCCACTACGAATATCTCAAGGCGGCGATGGTGCTGCGCTACGACCTGGCGCCCTACATCTACAACGCGGCGCGCCAGACCTACGACACCGGCATCAGCATGAGCCGTCCGCTCTACTATTACTATCCCGAGGAGGAGAAGGCATACGAATGGAAGCAGGAATTCATGTTCGGCGACGACATCCTCGCAACCGTGGTCTGCTGTCCGGTCGACTCAGTCACCGGCCTCTCGGAGCGCACGATGTGGTTCCCGAAGGGCAACGACTGGTATGACATGGCCCAGCACAAAATGCACAAGGGCGGCACCATCGAGACGCTCCACTACTCCATCGACCAGAACCCGTGGTTCCCGAAGGCTGGCAGCCTGATTCCGCTCTCGGCAGAGGGGACGCTCAACCTGCAGCAGCCCTCGAACGCATTCAGGGTGCTCGTCGTTCCGGGCGCGGGCAAGAGCTCCTGCCGCTTCTACGAAGACGACGCCGACACTCAGAACTACATTAAGGACTATGCCGTCACCCACATCGAGAAGGTTGCTTCAGGCAAGACGCTGACCATCCGCATCGGTGCGCGCCAGGGCGACTTCAAGGGCAGCTTCCCCACGCGCAAGGTCGCCATCGTGCTGGAAGGGGTGACAAAGGCTCCCGCATCCGTGACAATCGACGGCAAGCCGCTGGCGATTGACGGCGACAGCATCCGCACGAGCGGCATGCAGACAACAATAAACCTCCCGGAAAGCAGCGTGGCCACCCTTCAGGAGGTTGTCGTAAAGTTCTGATAAATCTCAAATCTAGTTCATCGAACCGCCCACGATGTCGAGCAGTTCGCTTGTGATGGCCTGCTGGCGGCTCTTGTTGTATTCAAGATTGAGCGTGTCCAGCAGGTCTTCCGCATTGTCCGAGGCTATCTGCATGGCCAGGGTGCGTGCGGCATGCTCAGCCGCGTAATTGTCTAGCAATACGGTGTAGATCTTGAGCAGCAGCACCTTCGGGAGCAGCTGTTCCACCACCTCGGCGGGCGTCGGCTCGATGATGCAGTCCTCGTCCATCGGGCGCGGCTGTGCGGCTTCGCCTGAGGGGGAGGTGGTGCTCACCACCGTTTCGGCCGAGAAGGGGAGGTAGGTCTCCGTCGTGACCGGCTGCGAAGAGTTGGATGCATAGTGGCTGTAGAGAAGCACCACGCGGCCGATCTCGCCGGCATTGAAGCTGTCGACAAGCTGTCGCGCCAACTCTGCCGCGCCGTCATAGGAGGGATGGTCCTCGAGGTCTGAACGGTCGTTCTTGGCGGTGAAGCCTGCCTTGCGTACGGCTTCCGCCATCTTGCGCCCGATCACGTAGACGTCGATGTCGTCGTGGCCCCTGTGGAGGGTCTCAAACTTTTCGGGGTCGTCCTCCGAGGGAATCCGAAGCTCCTCTGCCTCGAGTCTCCTGACGAGGGCGTTGAAGCCCTTTATCACGTTGGCATTGAAGCCGCCGCAGAGGGAACTGTTGGAGGAGAATGCCAGAACTGCCACGCGCTTGGAGTCGTTGCGAGTGACCATCGACGAGATGTCGACGCCGGTCGATACGAGGTCGGCGAGGATGCCTCCGAGGAACTCCTGGTAGGGCACCATGTTGCCGATCCACTGCTGCGCGCGGTGAAGCTTCGCCGAGGAGACCATCTTCATTGCGGAGGTGATCTTCAGCGTGCTCCTTACCGAGGCGATGCGGCTCTTTATTTCCTTAAGCGATGACATCCTTTACCGTTTCTGCTGCCACATCTTCGATGATGGCCATTATCTGAGGATCGATCTTGCCTTTGCCCAGAGGCTCGAGGACGTCTGCGCGGTGGCTTGCGCGCATCTTTTCGAGGAAGAGCTTCTGGAAGTCCGCGACCTTGGGGACCGGGATGTCCTTCATCAGCGCATTGGTGCCGCAGTAGAGCACTGCGACCTGTTCGCTGACCGGCATCGGGGAGTACTGGGGCTGGATGAGCAGCTGGTTGTTCTTTCGTCCCTTGTCGATCGTGAGGCTGGTGACGGCGTCCATGTCGCTGGAGAACTTGGTGAACGACTCGAGCTCGCGGTACTGCGCCTGGTCGATCTTGAGCGTTCCCGCAACCTTCTTCATCGACTTGACCTGTGCGGAGCCGCCGACTCGGGAGACCGAGATGCCGACGTTGATTGCCGGGCGGAAGCCCTGGTTGAAGAGGTCGGTCTCGAGGAATATCTGTCCGTCGGTGATGGAGATGACGTTCGTCGGAATGTATGCCGACACGTCGCCCGCCTGGGTCTCGATGATCGGGAGAGCGGTGAGCGAACCTCCGCATTTCACCTTGCCCTTGAGGCTTGCCGGCAGGTCGTTCATCTGCTCTGCGACATCCTGCTGGTCGATGATCTTCGCCGCCCTCTCGAGCAGACGGGAGTGGAGATAGAAGATGTCGCCCGGATATGCCTCGCGGCCCGAAGGGCGGCGAAGGATGAGCGATACCTCGCGGTATGCCACTGCCTGCTTTGAAAGGTCGTCATACACCACCAGCGCATGGCGTCCCGTGTCGCGGAAATACTCGCCTATGGCGGCGCCGGCGAACGGAGCGTAGTACTGGAGAGCAGCAGGATCGGCTGCGGTTGCGGAGACTATGATGGTGTAGTCGAGAGCGCCGTTCTTGCGGAGCGTCTCTACGATGCTGGCAACGGTGGAGCCCTTCTGTCCGACTGCGACATAGATGCAGTAGACAGGCTTGCCCGCCTCAAAGTTTGACCTCTGGTTGATGATGGTGTCGATTGCGATGGCGGTCTTGCCGGTCTGGCGGTCGCCGATGATCAGCTCCCTCTGTCCGCGTCCGATCGGGATCATCGCATCCACGGCCTTGAGTCCGGTTTGGAGAGGTTCGGTGACCGGCTGGCGGAAGATAACGCCGGGAGCCTTGCGCTCAAGCGGCATCTCCACCAGTTCGCCGAGGATCTCGCCCTGTCCGTCGATGGGTTCTCCAAGGGGGTTGACCACGCGTCCGACCATCTTCTCGCCCACCTGTATCGAGGCGATTCGTCCGGTGCGGCGTGCGCACATTCCCTCCTTTACCCTGTCGGTGGGGCCGAGGAGCACCGCTCCCACGTTGTCCTCCTCGAGGTTCATCACCACTGCCATGACGCCGCTGTCGAACTCAATGAGCTCGCCGGCCTCGGCATGGGTCAGACCATAGAGCCTGACCACTCCGTCGTGGACCTGGAGAACTTCTCCGACCTCGTCGTAATGAACGTCCAAATTGATATCCTGAAGCTGCCTGAGGAGCACCTCCGATATTTCGCTAGCTTTGATGTTGTCAGCCATTGTGTTGCCTGTATTGCGGTTTGTGCGGGCCGTCTATACGATCCGCCTGTTTTTTTCTTCGAACTCCTTTGCGATGGACTTGAGCTGGGTGGCGAGGGAGGCGTCGAGCCTCTTGTCGTCGATCCTCAGCACGAAGCCGCCCAGTATGTCGGGGTCGACTTCGGTCTCGAAATCCACTTTGGTATACCCGAGCGAAGCAAGGAGCCCGTTGATCTGCTGCTCGAGTTTCGGTGACGGCGACGCCGTCTTGAGCTGTGCGGAAGTGATGCCGTTGGCCTTGCGGTACATCGAGATGTAGGCAGGCAGGATGAACTTCAGGTAGCTGACCCTGTCGTTGCGGATGACAAGGTTGAGGAAGGTGTGGGTCTCGTCGCAGCACGCCGCCACGCAGTTTTTCATCTGCGTGGTGTCGGCGAGTGCCTTGTCGAGCGCGACCACGTCACGGAAGACCTCCTCGGACTTGCCCCGGAGGCTGGCGAACTCCATCAGCGCCTTTGCATATCTCGATGATACAAGACCCGTGTTCATGACAACCTGTTGGCGCGAGCCGCCTCTTCAATCAGACTTCCTATGAGTTCATCGTTCTTCTCCTGCGTGTCGAGGCTGCGGCGAACGAGCTTCTCGGCCACTTCGACCGAAAGGGTCGCCACTTCGCGACGGACTTCGCGCATGGCGCTTTCCTTCTGCGCCTCGATCTCCTCGCGGGCTTTCTCGATCATCTTGGACGTTTCCGTCCTGGCCTGTTCACGGGCTTCGGCGATGATCTTGTCGCGTGCGTCGGCAGCCTCGTTGAGAATGCGGGACTGTTCCTTGCGCGTCTCCTCGATCATCGATTTCTGCTCCTGTTCGAGGCATTTGAGCCTCTCTTCAGCCTCGCGCGCGTCACCGAGGGACTTTCCGATATAGTCGCTTCTCTTTTTCACCATCCCGGTGATGATAGGGAAGCCGAACTTCGCCAGTATGAAGAATACGATGGCGAAGATCAGCGTCATCCAGAAGAGAAGTCCGAAATCCGGTGTGATCAGTGACATGGTTCAGCGACTAGAGGATACCGAGCAGACAGACGAGGATTGCGAAGAGGCAGGCACCTTCGATGAGTGCTGCGATGATGATTGCGGTGGTACGCATGCCGCTTGCTGCCTCGGGCTGGCGTGCTGAGCTCTCAAGAGCCGACTTACCGATTTTACCGATACCGAAAGCCGCTGCGAAAGCAGCGATTGCTGCGCCGATTGCTGCAGCTGCCTTGCCCATTACGCTGGTTGCTGCTGCCTGAAGTAAGATTGACAATAACATAGTTTTGAAATTTTATTGATTTTGATTGTTGTTGATTTGTTCAGTTTTGATTCATTCCTTTTCCTCCGCCGGTTCCTGTCGCGAGAGTCCGATGAAGACCGACGAGAGCATCGTGAAGACATATGCCTGCAGGAACGCCACCAGGAGCTCCAGGATGTCCATGAAGACGCCGAAGAGCACCGCGATGACGCTCATCGAGCCGTTGAGCACCGGACCGAGCTTCGCGGTGAGGAAGATCACAGCGATGACGCCGAGCAGCATGATGTGGCCCGCAAGGATGTTGGCGAAGAGTCGCACCATGAGGCTGAAGGGCTTGGTGAACATGCCGATGACCTCGATGAGGGGCATGAGCGGCATCGGGACCTTGAGCCAGGTGGGAACCTCGGGCCAGAAGATGTCCTTGTAGTAGTGCTTGTTGCCGAAGAGGTTCACCGCCAGGAACGTGCAGAGCGCGAGCGTGAGCGTTATGGCGATGTTGCCGGTGATGTTGGCTCCTCCAGGGAAGAAAGGCACTATGCCCATCAGGTTGTTTATGAAAATGAAGAAGAAGGCAGTCAGGAGATAGGGCGCATACTTCTCGTAGTCCTTTCCGACTCCCTCCTTGATGATGTCGTTGGTAACCATCATGATGAGCATTTCCATCACGCCGGTCAGGCCAGTGGGAGCCTCGTTGAGCACGTCGTGGCGGCGGTACCAGCGCGATGTGAGCAGCACGAGCACCACAAGCAGCGCGCAGTTGATGAAGAGGCCGAGCACGTTCTTGGTGATGGAGATGTCGAACGGGCGGACCTCGCCTTCTGCGGTGTCCTCCACGATCTTGCCCTCATTCTTGCCCTCGGTGGCAATGCGCAGCCCCTGGTGGCTTTCGCCGTGCTCGAGGCGGTTGGACATGAAGATGTGCCAGCCGCTGGTCCTGCTGTGGACGATGACCGGCAGCGGGATTGCGATGCTCTTGCCGTTGATGGTGGTGATGTGCCATTCGTAGGAGTCGCCGATGTGGCCGAAGATGTAGTTCTTGACATCGAACGAGCCCTCCTGGCCCGCCTCTGCGGGCACGGCCTCCTCGGCCGTCTCCGTCATCGGCTCCTCTTCGACGGCCTGGACCTCGGCGGCCTGCGCCTGGTCGTCCGCCGGCAGGGCGGTTTCCTGCGCCTGGAGCGACACGGGCAGCAGCATCAGCAGCAGGGCTGCCGCAAGCGTTGTGAAGCTGACTATTCGATGCATACCGTAACCGTGTTGTCCCTGACCTCCACGAAGCCTCCGACTATCTCCACCGAGCGGCGCTCGCTGCCGTCCTTGTAGACGATGCTGCCGCGGGTGAGCGAGGAGATGAGCTGCGCATGGTCCGTGAGGACCTCGAAGCGCCCCATCATGCCCGGAAGCTCGACCAGGTCGGTGGTGGTGGAGAGGACTTCCCTTTCAGGTGATATAATCTTGAGTGTAATCATCGCTACTTGGCCTGTGCAAGGATCTTGCGGCCCTTCTCGATGGCCTCTTCAATGGTTCCGACGTTGAGGAACGCCTGCTCCGGCAGGTCGTCCACTTCGCCGTCCATGATCATGTTGAATCCCTTGATGGTGTCTTCGATCGATACCATGACGCCGGGGGTGCCGGTGAACTGCTCCGCGACGTGGAACGGCTGCGAGAGGAATCTCTGGACGCGGCGCGCGCGGTTGACCGTGATCTTGTCCTCGTCCGAGAGCTCGTCCATGCCCAGGATGTTGATGATGTCCTGGAGCTCCTTGTTGCGCTGAAGTATCTGCTTCACCCTCTGTGCGGTCTCGTAGTGGGCCTGTCCGACGATGTTCGGGTCGAGGATGCGTGAAGTGGAGTCGAGCGGGTCGACGGCCGGATAGATGCCGAGTTCGGCAATCTTTCGGCTGAGCACCGTGGTCGCGTCAAGGTGCGAGAAGGTGGTGGCAGGAGCCGGGTCCGTAAGGTCGTCGGCCGGCACGTAGACTGCCTGCACCGAGGTGATGGAGCCGTTCTTGGTCGAGGTGATGCGCTCCTGCATCTGGCCCATCTCGGTGGCCAGGGTGGGCTGGTATCCCACCGCCGAAGGCATTCGGCCCAGCAGAGCCGACACCTCGCTGCCCGCCTGTGTGAAACGGAAGATGTTGTCGATGAAGAGCAGGATGTCCTTCGGGCCGTCCATGGTGTTGCTGTCGCGGAAAGACTCAGCCATGGTCAGGCCGGAGAGAGCCACCGAAGCACGTGCTCCAGGCGGTTCGTTCATCTGGCCGAAGACCATCGCGACCTGCGACTTGCTGATCTCCTCGCGGTCGACCAGCGAGAGGTCCCAGTGGCCCTCCTCCATGCTCTTGTTGAAAGCGTCGCCGTAGCGTATGACGCCGGACTCGATCATCTCGCGCAGCAGGTCGTTGCCCTCGCGGGTACGCTCGCCGACGCCTGCGAAGACCGAGAATCCGTTGTGTTTCTTTGCGATATTGTTGATCAGCTCCTTGATGAGCACCGTCTTGCCCACGCCGGCGCCTCCGAAGAGGCCGATCTTTCCGCCCTTCAGGTAAGGCTCCAGGAGGTCGATGACCTTGATGCCGGTGAAGAGCACCTCCTGCGAGGTGGTGAGGTCTTCGAACTTCGGCGGTTCGCGGTGGATCGGCAGGGCGCCTTCGCGGTCGAGTTCGCCCATGCCGTCGATCGTCTTGCCGATGACGTTCATCACGCGTCCGCGGATCTGTGCTCCGACTGGCATGGTGATTGGAGAGGAAGTGCTTTCGACTTCGGCTCCTCTCTGCAGTCCGTCGGTGGAGTCCATTGCCACGGTGCGGACGGTGTCCTCGCCGATGTGTTGCTGAACCTCCACCACCAGGCGGCTGCCCGATGCCTTTTTGACGTATAGTGCTTCGTGGATGGAAGGCAGTTTCTGATGTTCGTCCGGAGAGATGTCGAAGTGTACGTCGACGACAGGACCGATGATTTGTGAAACGTGCCCGATGAGAGTTGACATAATGTGTTCTTTACAGTTGAGGCCTATGGCCATGATGATTAATTTACAAAGGTAATCAAAAATACGATGCGGTCAAAGCGCGATGGGGAAAATAGACCGTTTTGTGAACTCGTGGAGACTTGCGAGAAACCAATACATATGATTAATCCGCCATATTGTAAATAAGTATAATTTTTTTTTGCATTAATCGGATAAAATGCAATAACTTTGCACGAAGTTGCGTTTATGTTCCCCAATGTAGGAGAATTGTGGGCCGGCTGGCTGGAAGATGGGATGCATCAGGTGTGGCAACATATTGATAACCAGGCTGATGACAAAATAAACGCAAATAACGGGGCCGAATTTAATTTGACAGTGCAACAGCACTATCGGATGTAAAGTTATACATTT